>Ga0209187_1000029_pt1 | contig 331560 bp, 278 predicted proteins | sample BantaG_FD_187430 | JGI IMG/M metagenome (GOLD analysis project Ga0209187, IMG submission 187430) | Marine algal microbial communities from Bantry Bay, Ireland - BantryBay_4 metaG (SPAdes) (version 2) | ecosystem: Host-associated > Algae > Red algae > Unclassified | place: Bantry Bay, Ireland...
TTGGTGTACCGTCTACTTCTCCATCAGTAAGTCCTGTTGGATCTTCAAACAATGTTCCACTCAGTTTAACTGTGCTAAAGAAGCCAAAGTCAACTGTTGAGTTGTTGTTGTTATCAGGAGCAGTTCCGGTTTGTGTTGTTTCAGCAGTTGGCTCAGTTCCAGGAGCAAGAGTTACAGTTCCAGAGAAAGTTTCTCCAGCTGTTGTGCTTACACCATTGTCATTTTCATCACCATCTGCATTAGGATTTGCTTCATCAACAGGGCTGCTGTTATAAGCGTTTCCAGAAGGATCAACACCAGGTACAACACCTACGATATAATCTCCAGGAGCTAAATCGTCAAATGCATACTCACCACCATTAGCAGTTGTTGTTGTTCCAATTGCAGCGCCATCAGGAACACCGTCCATATTAGCGTCTTCATATAGATTAACCGTTACACCGTCAATACCAGCTTCACCAGCATCTTGTGTTCCACTTAAATCTGTATCATTCCATACTGTACTTCCTATTGACATTGGCTCATAGAAACCGAAGTCTACAGTTGAGTTGTTGTTGTCATCAGAAGCATTACCAGTTTGTGTTGTTTCAGCAGTTGGCTCAGTACCAGGAGCAAGAGTTACAGTGCTAGATAATGTTTCGCCAGCTGGAGTTGTTGTAACACCATTGTCGTTTTCATCACCATCAGCATCAGCGTTTGCTTCGTCAACTGGGCTACTCTCATAAGCGTTTCCACTTGGAGCAGTTCCGGCAGTTACACCTACGATGTATTTACCTTCATCTAAGTTGTCAAATGCATACTCACCACCATTAGCAGTTGTTGTAGTTGCTACAGGAGCGCCATCAGGAACACCGTCCATATTAGCATCTTCATAAAGATTAACAGTTACACCATCAATACCAGCTTCACCAGCATCTTGTGTTCCATCACCATTATCATCACTCCAAATTGTACTACCTATTGACAAAGCTTCATAGAAACCGAAGTCAACAGTTGAGTTATTATTATTATCTCCAGCAGTTCCAGTTTGAGTGGTCTCAGCTGTAGGCTCAGTTCCAGCGGCAAGAGTTACAGAACCAGAGAATGTTTCTCCAGCTGTTGTTGTAACACCATTGTCGTTTTCATCAACATCAGCATTTGGATTTGCTTCATCTATAGGGCTACTCAAGTAGTCATTCCCACTTGGAGCAGTTCCAGCAACAACACCTACAACGTAAGTACCGTCTTTCAAACCATCGAAAGCATACTCACCACCATTAGCAGTTGTTGTAGTTCCAATTGCAGCGCCATCAGGAACACCGTCCATATTAGCATCTTCATATAGATTAACAGTTACACCATCAATACCAGCTTCACCAGCATCTTGTGTTCCGTCTCCATTTACATCATTCCAAACTGTGCTACCTAAACTCAATGACTCTACAAATCCAAAGTCAATTGTTGAGTTATTGTTGTTATCAGGAGCAGTTCCAGTTTGTGTTGTTTCACCAGTTGGCTCATTTCCAGGAGTCATTGTTACAGTTCCAGAGAAAGTTTCTCCAGCTGTAGTTGTGATTCCATTATCATTCTCGTCACCATCTGAATCAGGATTAGTTTCATCAACAGGGCTAGAAGAATAAGGATTTCCACTTGGAGCGTTTCCAGCAACTACACCAACGATGTATTTACCAGGAGCGATATCATCAAATGCATACTCACCGCCATTAGCAGTAGTTGTTGTTCCAACAGCTGGGCCATCAGGAACTCCATCCATATTTGCATCTTCATATAGATTAACAGTTACACCATCAATACCAGCTTCACCAGCATCTTGTGTTCCGTTAGAATTATCATCACTAAAGACTGTGCTTCCTATGCTCATTGGCTCGTAGAAACCGAAGTCAACAGTTGAGTTATTATTAGCATCAGGAGCAGTTCCAGTAGGATTAGTTTCACCCGTTGGCTCAGTTCCTTCAGCAAGAGTTACAGTTCCAGAGAAAGTTTCTCCAGCAGTAGTTGTAATTCCGTTATCGTTTTCGTCAACATCTGAATTAGGATCTAATTCATCTACTGGACTAGAAGCGTAAGGATTTCCACTTGGAGCGTTTCCTGCAACTACACCAACGATGTAATCACCAGGCTTAAGGCCATCAAATGCATACTCACCACCATTAGCAGTTGTTGTTGTTCCGATAGCTGGGCCATCAGGAACTCCATCCATATCTGCATCTTCATAAATATTTACAGTTACACCATCAATTCCAGTTTCACCTGCATCTTGAATACCGTTTCCGTTATCATCGTTGAATACAGAGCTACCTAAGCTAATAGGTTGGAAAATTCCAAAATCATTGTTAGGAACATCAGAAGTACCAACATTAATAGTCATTACACCATCGTCTGTACCATCATCAAATGCAGCACCTTCTGGACTCTCTCCAGTGTTAGCCCAACCAGTAGGCAAAGAAGCTGTAGGAGGAGTATTCCCAGGAGTTCCTTGAGTAGTGCTCAATATTGCAGTATAAGCTGCATCAGGAGCAACACAATGGAAATCGTAAGTGCCGTCAGCGTTAACTAAAACGCTTTCAACTACAACGCCATTAGCGTCTACCAATGTTATATATACAGGAGTTGAAGAAGGAGCATCTATTGCAGTTCCATCAACTTCGTTGTTTGTGTTATTATCATTAAATAAAGTTCCGCTTACGCTTACACAACATTTTGTTGCCATGTAAAGGTGATAAGAAGGACTAGAAACTGAATCCAAAGATTGGAAATCAATTGTCAACTCACTTAGAGAAACATTTGGCTCAAACCAGATACCACCAGCTTCACCGTCAGTACCATTAGGTACAAGTACAGTTGAAGATTGTACACCTGTAGGAGAAGTTTCACCTAGAGCAGTTGCATTAACTGGATCCCAACTTGGAGGATTTCCAGCTAGTGAATCATTAGCGTCAAATACTTCTTGGAACCAAGAATCAATTACTGAATTTGGAACAGGGTTACCGTTCAAATCTTTAGCACTTAAGATTGCTTGTTCTTGATCAAGATCAATCATAGCGAATGCCCAACCACTTGAAGGAGTTGGTGAATTAAAAGTAATTTTTGTTTGAACGTTATCTGAGATTGGTGTTCCAACAGCTGTTTTATTACCTAGTGTTGATACGTTTAAATTCTCAGCATTATCCATTTGACCATATTCGGCTTCAAAAGATTGTGTTGTTTCGTCAAAAACTTCATAGTTGTCAACTTGAGAATACTCAATATTTCCACTTACCATATAAGTAAAGTCAGGCATGTGTGTACTGTTGAATGAACCTGTACCAGAAGTACCCGCTGCGTTGATTGTCCAATCAGCAGGATCGTTACATGGTGCAACAGGAGCACAAAGATCAGTAGCCATATATAAATGGTATGAAGGAGATGAAACTGAATCAATAGATTGGAATTCAATTTTAATCTCAGTTAAAGGAATATTTGGTGCGAACCAAATTCCTCCAGCTTCACCATCAATTCCATTGGCAACTTGAACTGTTGTGTTAGCAACACCGTCAGGATCAGTTTCTCCAACAACTGAAGAATTCACTGCATCCCAATAAGGAGCGTTACCAGAAACAGCTGTGTTAGCATCAAAAGTCTCTTGGAACCAAGAGTTGATTGTTGCAACAGATACTGGATTACCAGATGCATCTTTAGCTGTAATTTTCGCTTGCTCTTGATCGAAATCGATCATTGCAAAACCCCATCCACTTGAAGGTGTAGCACTATTAAAAGTAATAGTGGTTGTTACCAAGTCAGTAATTGGAGTTCCAACAGCTGTTTGATTACCTAGAGATGAAATGTTTAAATTCTCCGCTGCGTCCATTTCACCGAAAGCAGTTTCGAAACTTTGTGCTGCATTGTCCCATACTTCTGAATTGTCCAATTGGACATATTCGATGTTCCCTGCAACCGTGAAAGAAAAATCTGGCATACTAGAACAGTTATTAAATGTTCCGGTACCAGAGTTTCCTGAAAGCGTCCAGTTTGCGACATCTTGTGCAGATGCAGACAAACCAAAAGTCAGTAATGCCAATAGGCATAGTAGTGATTTACTTTTCATTAATACGTTTGTTTTTGTTTTTTGGGTCCAACCAAAACGCGAATTTTGGTAGCACCTCAATCGTAGTAGATTATTCATGATTTTAGATTTACTGTGCAAATGTAAGGATAACTGCCTGAAAATCAGTGTCGGATTACTAATTAGTTGCTAATATGCTCAGCATTAACGGACTATTTATACCAATTTTAATGGGAAAGGCAGGATTTTGTATTAAAAACAATGATTTTATAACTCTCTCATTATGAGCAGGTTACGCGATTTCGATTTTTTATAAAAAATTAGAATTAAAATAACTCCAAAAGTTGGCTGAATGCCTTGCCTCTACTCTCTTTAATACGTAATAAGTAGACGCCCCTTTCCAAAGAACTGAAATTAGTTTCAACTTCAAAAGCCGCTTTTTCATAACTCAGGAGCTCGAAAGATCGAACTATTTTTCCCTTCAAATCGAACAACTCACAGCTAAATATTGCATCTTTTTCCAATCCGGCAAACTGCATAGTCACCTTTCCGCTGGAAGGATTAGGATAAAGAACAAATGAAAACTCGCTCGAACATTTTGGCTTTGCTATTCTGACATTAGAAAAAGTGTGGGAATTGTCCAAGTCGATAAACTTTAATTGGTACTCAATATAATTTGCCCCCAAAGGAATATTCGCATCTTCAAATTGATAGTTAGTTTCTCTTTCAGAATTACCCGCTAGAGGAATAGTTGCAATTTTTTCAAAGCCAATGTCTTTATTTGATTTTCGATAGACTTCTGTATGAGAAGTGTTTTTTTCCCAATAGATGCTCCATGCAAGACTAGGAACACATTCAAATTCTTTCACACTAAAAGACTTTAATCCTAGCGGCAAATTTCCAAAGAAGTTTTCTGCACAAGGCGTCACCTCCGTTGGCTGAATAGTCCAATTAGGCCCATAATTATTCTCCGTGTTCGCATTAATCAAGGCTAAAGAGTATGGACTCCCATCAGGAATAGAATCCCATTCACCCACAACATCATAGTCTACCGCATCAAGCAGAGTACCATAGCGATTGTGAAGCCATACATTCTCTCCACTGTTTCTTAATTTCCCATCATAGACACCTGTAGGTGCTTTGTTATATCTCAAGATGAAGAACAATTCGTCGTGAGCAAAGACCAAGAAGCCGTTCGGAGCGATAATGGTTCCAGGGGGAAAAGTATAGTCAATCCCTTTGGAGAAAAATGCTCCTGAAAGATCGACGGGACTCGAACTTGTATTTTTTATTTCTATAAATTCAAAAACATCATCATCAATAATAATCGCACCATTAATACTGTCGTCCGGGTGATAGTGAATTTCATTAATAACAATTTGAGACGTTTGATGTACATTTTCAAAGTAATTCTCAGCTCCAGGAGTTGTTGGTATCGATTGTATGCCCCAATTGTCCGGATCAGAATTATCTAAGGAATCATTTTTCAGAGCTAGGCTCAATACACCTCTGTCCGCATCCGGTGTCCAGGGATCGACATCATCATAAGTAAGACTATCAAAAATCACTCCAGCAGGAGTTCTTAAAATAATGCTTTCTCCGCCGTTGGACAACTTCCCATTATAGACTAAATCAGGGGCAAAGCCATAAAGTTCATGGAAACGAGAACTATCTTCTACCATGATGAAAAAGCCGCCTGATGGGATGCATGCATTATCCGTAATTATAGTTGTATCCCCATGTTCTAGTTGAACATCTTTAAGGCAAACAGCAACAGGTCCGGTATTCTTAAGTTCGATAAATTCATAGTTTTTACCATCAATTGTATCGTACATATTGGTCATTGGATTCCATACAAGACTGTCGCTAGGATTATAATGAATTTCATTGATGATTATATCGGTATAGGCTGCCTGTGGGGGACCAAACTGGGCCTCTACCTCAGAAGTCAAAGAAAAAATAGCAAAGAGGAGTAGAACAGCTTTCAGCTGAGCACCCTTTCGGAAATTTTTATTTCTGAAGAAGCTATTCATTTTCGATTCTAAATTTAACTTTTTCATATTGTTTATTTAAAATAGAGCAAGCTTTCAGAATCAGAATTATTTAGAGTGTTTGTCTCACCACCGCTTCCGCCAAAAATTTGTACTGTGAATGTAGTTTGTCCATCTGTATTGTTAGGATTATAAGTTCCTATGAATCCAAAGCGGCTTACGCCGAGAGGACTAAAGTCTGCGCCGACATACTGCCAAACATGGAAGGCAGGATTCGAGCTAAAATATTGCCAATCTCCATTGCTCACTGTGACTCCACCAACATTTGATGAATTTGCAGCATAGGTAAAAGTGAATCTGCTAATATCTTTTGGTATAAGAACATAAACATCACCACAAGAATTCTTGTTTTGAATTTCACTGATATTCACAATTGAACGTACAGAAGACGCTCCTACAATTGCACTTGGTGCTATTGCCAATGTTGTGGTAAAATCAGGAATTCTATCATCAATAACGAGTGTTGAGTTCAGAGTACATCCATTTGAATTCGTATAGCTGTAGTCGTAAGTTCCTGAAGCGACAGAAGATGGGTTGCTCACCACTACTCCATTCTTTTTCCAAGTTCCACCACTAGCAGTCGTAGGTTCCTCTGCAGTCAAATCATAATCGTCTCCATTACAAATCTCTGCTGCCGTATTGGCAAGATCGACATCATCACAGATCGGCATAACTACTGTTCCATCACATGCAGATTGCGTTCCGGCATCATCTAAGACACTAAATGGTATGCTCACGGTTTGATAAGAATTTAAAGGATCGACTTCAATCGTTTGGGTAGGCACCCCAGAAGCATTTGATGGAATGGTAATTCCAGCAGAAGGCCAAGTATTGCTATTGTATGAAATGCCATCAACGATGATTCGAGATACTCCAGAAGGGAAGCCGCATAATACTAGATTTGTTATACTTCCACCTGAACTTGGATCCGTTCCTCCAAACAAATTGGCTGGTATAGTTATAGTGCCATTTGATCCCGGATTAAGCGCTGAGGGTGCTGTGCTCGATACGGTTAGCGGTGGTTGCTGAATTCCAAAGTTTAAATCGGACCTTGAAATTGTACTTGAATTGAAGGTCAATGTCCCATTTGCAAAAGCATCCACAACACCAACTCCTTCTCCAACAGAAATATAATCACAAGGGAATGTTATTGGAGGTCTTGTATTACCAACAACTCCTGCAACATTACTCAATCTGAAATTATAAGATTTTTGAGGCTGGAGCACAAAGCTGTAAGAACCATCTGGATTTACAGGCATACTCGCAACAACAGTTCCTCCAATAGAGGCAACAACATGTATTTGCGTATTACAAGGAGAGCCAATTCCAGTTCCGTCTATCAAACTATTCGCTTGCCCATTAATGTCATCATATACATGACCTCCAAATTCTAATGAACCATAGAAACCAAAATCTAATGTCAGATTAGAACTCGCATTTGGAGCAATCGAATTATTTGGAGTTTCATTTGTTGGTTCTAAACCAGGTGTCACGGTAAGAGTCCCACTAAAAGTTTCATTCGAGGCATTGGTTGAGATACCATTATCTCTATTATCAATATTTCCATTTGCACTAGCTTCGTTGACCGGACTACTTACAAAGTTCAATCCATTCGCATCAATTCCTGGCAAGACACCGACGATGTAATTTCCTGGATGTAAATATTCAAATACATAAAGACCAGTAGCATCTGTAAATGTCGACTTGATCGCACTGCCATCAGGAGTTCCATCGTTATTTGCATCTTCATAGAGATTCACAATCACATTGGAAAGTCCGGGCTCATTTGTATTCAAGATTCCATTTAAATTAATATCGTGCCATACAAGATTTCCAATACTAAGTTCTCTTCTGATTCCAAAGTCTGCGAATCTCACATTTTCCAATCCAGTAGTCACTTCTAATTCAGCATCAGCAGTTCCATCATTTCCAACTTCATCACAACAATCTTCTCCAACAATACCGTATCCACTTGGGATGCTCGTTGTTGGTGCTTGCCCTCCTATAAGGCCGGGAGTTGTACTCAAGTTTAAAGTGTAGGTCTTATTTGCTAAAACTGCATCATTAAAAAGGTAATGTCCATTTTGATCTACTTCAGTCACTTCAACAACAACACCACTATCATCGACTAAGTTTACATAAAGACCGCTTATAGCTTGTACAGGGTTTCCATCGATATTCGCATTGCCGGTCGTGTCGTGGAGAACAGATCCGTAGATTTCAAAATCAAATTCATTTTCAGCCCATAGAGTAATTGGTGTACTCTGAACACTCCAAGAAGCCGCAGCATTATTGTCTAATGAATCTGGCAATAATAGAGCCAATGAATATTCACTTTTATCTGGAGTATCGTCCCAAGGAGAAGCATCATCATAACTTACAATATCAGCTAAGGTTCCGTCGGCATTGTTTAGCCAAATATCCTCTCCCCCATTTTGAAGTTTACCTTCATACACATAATCAGGGTATGCACCGTAACGCGCATTAAACAAATCGGCATCTTTCCCAAGAACTATGAAACCATATGGTGGAATCGATGCTCCTTTAGGGAAGACAAATTCAACTCCATCAGAGAAGAACATCCCTGAAAGGTCAACTTGATTTGCTGTAGTATTTTTTAATTCAATGAATTCAAAAAAGTCATCGTCGATAACGACTGCACCTGCGACACTGTCTTCAGGGTGGTAATGAATTTCATTTATTTTTATTGGTGATGCCGCGTGTGTTCCATTGTTAAATGTGTTGACTGCATTTGGCGTCACAAAAACATTTTGAAAGTCCCAATTCGAACCAAGTGAATTGTTTAACAAAGGCAATTTCAAACCTAAAGAAAAGCCAAGGCCATCTGCTTGTGCCGTCCATGGCGACCCGTCTGAATATGTGAGACTGTCAATGACTCTTCTAAAAGGGCCAACGAGTTCAAGATGCTCTCCAGAATTGCTGAGAGTTCCGCTATACTCCGCATAAGGAGTAAATCCGTACTTGTTTATAAATTCTAAGCTGTCGTTCGTAATTACTAAATACCCATTTCCAGGAATAGTTGTACCAGAATAGAAATCAAAGTCCACACCATCTACAAATTTTACATTGTTTAAAGACTGCGCAGAGGAAGACTTATTATATATTTCAATGAACTCGACTGATTCATTAGACATTGGGTTGTACATAATTTCGTTAATTACGAGATTTGTACTAGAGCCTGAAGCATTTGTTGGAACTACAGTTACTGCATTGCTCCAATGACCAAATCGACCAGTATTGTCTTTATACCTTACACGTATCTTATAGGTACGTCCAACTTTTAACTGTGCATCTGCAGGAATAGTATAATTATTAGAGAAGCTCGTTATTTCACCGCTCTCCCACTTCGCTTCAATTTCATACTTAGGTTCATTCTCCCCAGTATAAATTGGGTTCGAAGGATCACTCCACTCTCCAACTCGCCACTCCAAGGCTGCAAAAGTTCCGTTTCCATTAGGATCAGTGAAGGCAGTATTAGAAAATGTCAAATTATTTAAAGCTGACGTTCCTGTCAAAGCGATAGATGGTGTGTTTGGAATATCTGGATCAGAGATCCCCCAAGCCGTATCATTGACCATTACGTTTCCTCTATCAATAAACCATTGTTTGTACCAAGCAAATTGTGCTTGCTTAGTATTCAAATCATAGGTTTGATTCCATCGACTCTTATCTACTTCAGTCCAATCGACAGTTGAAGAATTAAATATTTTTCTTGATTCCATATCAACTAAGAAATCACTCTGTTGCTGGTTCATGATGAGGTCATATGCCGAACGCAATGCGTTCTTATAGCCAATTTCATGAGCAGCTGGAAAATCTAGCGGATATTGGATTACCAATGCTGAATCTGAATATGAACGTGGATAAGATTGTTGCTCAGTATTGAACATACCAAAGTTGTCATCGAAATCTGAGCACCATCCAAATCGCAAGCCAGTTTCAGGATTGAAAAATTCTCTATAACTATGTTTACCGTAATAGTTTTTATCTCCTTGTCCAAAAATTTCGTTTGCGGCACGATCAGCCCACTGTATTTCCGTATCAGTCTGTGCTGCTGGATATTCTAGTGTAGGATTTCGAACCGTAACCGTGCTCCATGCATCCATGGTATCAGAAAATGGGAAGTCACCTTCACTTCTACTGTAAGGTTTGAATCCCCAAAGATTTCCATCTGGCAAATCATGCTCTTTGTAAAAGTCACCACCATAGTCTTCCATGGTTAGATAGATGCCCCAAAAATCTCCAGTTGAATCAGCTTCCATGGCATTATCTACAATTCTGAATTGAGTATAATCTGTATGTTTTCCAGGAGCACCAGTTATGTTAAGTATTTTATAGGTCAAGGATTCCATGAGACCGTGCGTTGCAGGATCATTTACCCAAGTCCCAGAGAGTACTAATTTAGAACGTTTTTCTTTATAGGCCTTTTTATTATCGTCCAATACCTCAATTTTTTGTTCTCCATTCGCAGCAATTTTAATGTTTCGCTTTGTTCTTCCATGACGCGAATCTCCTCCCTTAGCCCTGTAACGAATGTGATCGTATACTTCATTGTTGTAAACAAGCGTCCCTTCTCCAGGATAGTTAAAATAAGGATAAGCCATGATAAATGTATCGGTATGGGCTTGTGTGGTAAGCAAATGAGTCGCTGTAATATCTTCCAGAGCAGCAATATTAATTCCTTTAAAATCTGGATAACCATCGTATACATAATATGCATAGTTGCTGGCAAGATGATGAGCGTCCGGATAGTATTCATTAAAACCAGTAGAATTACTCACCTTGACTCTATATCTAATCAGTCTTCTATGGTTATGCAAACTAGCTGGTATGCTTGCCGAGAAAGTTTCGTCTCCTGCAGTTGCGTCAGCTCCACTTCCATTGTCATTCATACTGATGTCAGTCCAATTCGCCAAGTATGCCGCATCACTTCTTGCAATATATGCGCCAGGATCTACGATCTGATATTGTAATGTGACCGTATAAGCACCTGCAATCCCATCTAAATTTCTTAATTCTGCTTCTACTAGAACATTGTCAGCAGAAGTCACTGTTGGAGGTTCTTGATTGACCGTTTTAATGACTGGAATATTAGTTGGATTTCCTTTGAAAACAGCAGCGTTTGCAGCATTTGGAGTTGGCGTTTCTGATGACCAGCTTCCTCCATGTTGACCAGGAAGTTCAGGATTAATTTTTTGAATACTTACTTCAACTTTTGTACCGACAGAATCATATCTCAGATAAATAGAATCGTATACTGCTGTTTGATAATCTTTAAATCGGACTGATGGCCATGTTCCCCATTCTTTATAGTCGACCTTATCTTTTTCCTTATAGTTATCATCTCTTAGAGAAACATAATCTCCTGATGAACTTAATTTCCCGCTATATGGTCCAAGATATCCTGAACCGCCAAAGAAAGTTTGAGCTGTTGAAGGATCAGAAGCGATGACTAAATAAGCCCCAGCACCAATCGTAGTTCCATTTGGAAAACTATAATTCAATCCATTTGTAAGCTTCCAACCAGTCAAGTCCACAGCGTATGAACCGTGATTGTAAATTTCGACAAAGTCAATGTCTTGTTGATTTTTTATCGAACGATAGTTAATTTCATTAATTACAATGTTGTCTCCAAAACAAGGGTCAACATTATCACAAACGTTATTGTTGTTTAAGTCGGCGCAATTATCACATCCGTCAGGAATACCATCATTATCGGCATCTAAATTATCATCTGAACCAGCACAAACATCTACATCATCACATACACCATCATTGTCGGCATCTGGACAAGGAAGTTCATACGTGATACAAAGCGAAGCCGCCTTTGTAGGATCAAGGTCATAAGCATAAGCTACGTTTTTCCCTAAGAGTGGACCTTGTATAAAAAATGTCATTGGATTTCCAACCACATAACCAGAACGCTGAACAAGTTCCGTAACTATTGATCTCAGGTCAGGAGTTCTTTCGGATACTCCTTGCTCTTCAGCCGTCCATGGTCCTAATGTCCAAGGAATAGATTCTGTAGTAAAATTTCGCGAACTCAAATTTGCAGCCGCAGTTGTAAATGCAGCAGAATTATTTGCAGCCTCACCACTGATAGTTGTTGCCACTGAAATAGTATCCGTTTCCTCTGCAACAAATTGAATGTATGCACTCGTGATTGTTGCATTCGCTGGTACAGTAACGTTTAAAAATCGTAACCCAATGAGTTCATCCGTCCCAAAATCTAAATCTAGACTGGTCGTACTTACTACCGAAGTAGCCGTAACCTCTTCGGCATCATCTGCGGCTGATGCAATATCAGTACAAAATGTAGTTTGCGCACTCGCATTAAATGTAAGTGCAATCAAACAAGACGCTAAGATTATAAATTTAGATATATGTTTTCTGTATTCACTCATCGAATGAATCGGATATACTGAATGTAATATATCAGTAGTTGAACTGAATGACATTGTGTAGTAGGCTTTAATAGCTACAAAGATAATTCTTATGGCCCTGAAAACTAGACCGTTGACTGTAATAAATTGGTTAAACTCTCCAATTTGAGACTTGAAAAACAAGCCTAAAACTCAGTATTTACGGCAAAATATAAGATTTTGGGATTATTTCTTGACAAACTTCAAATTTCCCCCTATTCCCTCTTCCATACTATAGTATTTGAGGAAATAATGTCCTGTCGCGAGAGAAGAGACATCTAACTTAAAAATATCTGATCCACTAGGAATAAGTCCTGATTGAGACAGAATTTTTCGGCCACTCATATCGAGCACATCAAAAAACAATTGAATGTCTGAATTTGAAGTTTGATACGAGAAGTTTAAAGTGTTTGACGCTGGTGATGGAAATACACTCGCGAGATTTGTAGAAGGAGCACAATCGAGATTTACACGAACAACTTTAGATACATCAAATGTATTATCAAGATCTACAAACTTCAATTGATAGTTGTAATCATTTCCGGGAGTTGCAGTTCGATCAATAAAGGAATACGTTCGTTCAATATCGCTATAGCCTGCTAAGTCAAGTTCGCCAACTTTCAGTGGTGGCTCATTTGTCCCTACTTTAACTCTATAAATTTCTGTGTGTGAAGTATTTTCTTCGTGCTCCGACTCCCAACTGAGAAGTACGTTGCAATCATAAACGCGTGCATCAAAGGCTGTCAAAGTCAAAGGCAAATTACTTGTAGGACAAAAAACTTGTGTTTGTGTACTTTCAACATCATCCGGAGTTGAATTGGATGCAACCATATAAGCAGCAGGAATGATTTCAACATCTACTTTTAGTAAAGTTTGATCAACAATGGAATCGGGAACCATAAGTCCAAGGGAAATTAAACCGGTAGACAAGGGGTCTGGAAAAATTGGATTGGCTCCTGTTCCTGGAAGCGCACCACTCTGAACTCCTAAAATGCAGTCTGGAATCATAGGATCGAAAGACCATGAAAAGTTACCTGCATAGTCGCCATTCACGACTGCCTTTACGCTAGCTGACGTCCAATCGAATCCATCGATGCAAATTTTTAAAACCACTTCATCTCCAGGAACGAGTGGAGCATTATTTGCAGTTGCAAGACCTGCAATAAATTCTACGGTAGTTGTGCTATCACATTGAAAACCCAAGACGCTTGGTTCTGGATTAAATTTTATACTTTGGGTAAAAGGATTATAGGCTTGGGCTTCAAGAAAATCACTTGAACATAGGCATAATAAGAATAAGACGAGACGTAAAGAAGCTTTCATAATACAAATTTTACTCGAAGAATGTAGTAGTAGGTTATTTCTTCGGGCTTCGAAATTAGTCTATTCCCTAGAGAATAAGCAAGTTCTTTGTTATCAAGCTGCTATTACATCATTGATAATCAACAATTTAAGTAAAATCTGACCGAATTACTCTCCTTCAGGAGCGACTTCAACTTCCATGATGTCTTCCTCAGTAATTTCATAGAGATCGGCGTCATTGGCATCTGTGCCACCCTCGGAAAGGTTCATCCCTATATTCTGCAGCCTTTCGATTTTCTCAGCTCGTTGTTGATCAATTTTATCTCCAAAATTATTAGCAAGAGTTGGTGCTATTACAAGCGCTACTATACTCATCAACTTAATAAGAATATTCATTGACGGTCCACTAGTGTCTTTAAATGGATCTCCAACAGTATCACCTGTAACAGATGCTTGGTGAGGAGGTGAAGGTTTTTCTTCACTATGCTTGTAAAACATTTCGCCATTTATTTCTGCACCCTTTTCAAAAGTCTTCTTTGCATTATCCCATGCTCCACCAGCATTGTTTTGAAACATTCCCATGAGGACACCACATACTGTGGCACCTGCTAAAAAGCCTCCTAATACTTCTGGCCCAAATATGAAACCAATAATTAATGGAGAGAGAATTGCAATTGCACCAGGTGCAATCATTTTCTGTAGCGAAGCTTTTGTTGAAATATCAACACATTTATCGTATTCAGGAGTTGCAGTTCCTTCCATGATTCCAGGAATTTCTTTAAACTGTCTTCTTACCTCTTCAACCATTGCCATAGCAGCTTGACCTACCGCAGTAATCGCCAAAGAAGAAAATATAAATGGAATCATTCCACCTACAAAAAGCCCTGCAAGAACATCAGCTCTATAAATATCGATTCCATCAATTCCCGAAATTCCAACGAAAGCTGCAAAAAGCGCCAATGCAGTCAGTGCTGCTGAAGCAATTGCAAATCCTTTTCCAGTAGCGGCAGTCGTATTTCCAACGGCATCAAGAATATCTGTTTTATCTCTTACATCATCTGGCAATTCGCTCATCTCTGCAATTCCACCTGCATTATCAGCAATTGGTCCAAACGCATCAATGGCCAATTGCATAGCAGTTGTTGCCATCATTCCAGCAGCGGCAATTGCCACACCATAAAGACCTGCACAATAAAAAGAACCATAGATTCCTGCGGCAAGAACAAGAATAGGCAAGAAAGTACTTTCCATTCCAATGGCAAGTCCTGCAATAATATTCGTTGCATGCCCTGTAGAGGACTGTTTTATAATGCTGTTTACTGGACGTTTTCCCATCGCAGTATAGTATTCGGTAATGATGCTCATTAGTGCACCTACAACGAGTCCAACAAAGATGGCACCAAAGACTCCGTTTCTACTAATTTCAAAACCTCTTAAGGTCATGCTTTCAGGCATGAGATAGTTGACTAAGAAATAACTCGCAATCAAGGTGATGATCATAGATCCCCAATTTCCAATATTCAATGCATTCTGCACTTTGGATGTATTAAGTTCTCCTCCGTCTTTTACTCGAACCATCAAAACACCTATGATTGAAAATATTATTCCTAATCCAGCGATCAACATCGGGAGAAGTATTGGAGCTAATCCTCCGAATTTATCATCACTTAATGTTTCTTGCCCAAGTACCATAGTCGCCAAAACTGTCGCAACATAAGAACCAAATAAATCCGCTCCCATTCCTGCAACATCTCCAACATTGTCTCCAACATTGTCTGCAATTGTCGCTGGGTTTCTAGGATCATCTTCTGGAATTCCAGCTTCAACCTTTCCAACTAAATCTGCTCCAACGTCTGCGGCCTTAGTATAAATTCCACCACCTACTCTTGCAAATAGAGCGATGCTTTCTGCCCCTAAAGAAAAACCTGTAAGTACTTCAATTACTTTTTCCATGTCCTCCGTCTGAACTCCTTCAGGACTAAACATCATATAGAGAAGAATGAAAATACTTCCTAGGCCAAGTACAGCTAAACCAGCAACACCTAATCCCATTACACTTCCACCAGTGAAAGAAACTTTCAAAGCTTTTGACAAACTCGTGCGAGCTGCTTCTGCTGTTCGAACATTACTTTTTGTTGCAATACGCATTCCGATAAAACCAGCGAGCGCACTAAAGACTGCTCCAATAATAAATGCGATTGCAATACTCCAATGTGAACTTGAATTTGTTGCCCCCATGATTCCAAGAAGAATTGCAACAATAACTACAAAATATACCATCATACGGTATTCTGCTTTTAGGAAAGCCATCGCGCCATCTGCAATATGTTTTGCAATAGATTGCATTTTTTCATTTCCTGCAGATTGCTTGTTGACCCAATTACTTTGAATAAACGTATAAATCAAGGCGATTACACCAAAAACAGGGACTAAATAGAAGAGTGAATGTAACATACTAGCTATTAAAATTAGGGCGCAAAAATAAGCTAGGAAAACTTAAAATTCATATTGAAATCCACATTTTAGAGATTTCACCTAATCCAATGAATCCCAATCAAAACGGCTTCTTTCAGCTATAATAATAGAATCTTTTTGACTCGAGGACCATGTGTTTGGTAATCTATCTACTGTATTGGCCCACTTAGGAATATCGCGAATAAAGGCAAAACGATCCCAACCGTAACGTTTTAAGGGTTTAAAGTCGGCTGGCACCATATCATACTTGGTTCCGTTGATATAATAATGATCATAGGCAATTTTTGGGTCTAAGCGATCATAGGCTACAATATTACTAATCGCCTCATTGAAATAATGCTTATTATAATAATTGAACGTCCAATAAAATAGTGGGTCTGCAACAATATTTTCTGCGCCTTCTTGATAGAACAATTCAAACACTTCTCTATCATTTTCGTTGAACCACCACTCTCGAACAGAAAAAACATTATGTGAAAATCCCGCTAAAAACAAAGCGCCTAAACATGAAATAACGAGCACAATTTCCGAAAGTTTATTTACATATTGAGATAAAAATCCAATGGACGAAATAAACATCAATAGGAATAAGGGAAAAAACATAAGCGCTCTTCTACCCTGCAAGAGTTTAATGTCCAAAAAGTAATTTGCGACAAGAGAGATTAAAACGATTAGACAAGACAAGGCCGTTGAAAAAATCAATAAAGTATTTTTAGACAAGTTGGAGTTCTTTCGTAAGGCAAATATTGAAGCTACTATTGAGAACACTAAGAGGACTCCTATACTAACTACCCAAACATCATTGAACCAGTCGTTCTTATATAAAGCATTTGCAACAAAATTTCTGAAGCTGTCATTCAGAGATGAGTAGCCATATTTAAACTCACCTTTCTGACTCAAATGATTGATGATATTAATACTGCTTAGAATACTGATTGCAAAAAATAAGGCAGGAACCCATTGAGCCTTTATCACCTTTAAAACCTTAAACTCACTTAATCTTAATGAATGCAAAAAGTGAAATGCCCAAAGCGCAGCAAAGAAGTAAAACCAAATAAAGTTTGAGAATATTGCCAAACTAGCAAAAAGAAAACTAAGCAAAAGATGCTGTACTTTATGACCTCTTAAATAGCCTACATAGGACGCAATAGAAACTAATTGAAATCCGAGAGCAAGGCCATAGCCCCTACAAAGTGAAAAAAAGTCTAAGGCATAATTTGATGATTGAAGTAATAAAAAACAAAAAATTGCTGGCCAAAAAGAACGGAATAGCCGTTTGCTTAATACGAGACTTCCCCCTAAATACATCAAATAGGCAAGCACGTTTGGTAGCCGTAAGGCCCACTCTTTAGTACCAAAAAAACTTGCACTCAGCTTCATGAGCAATGAATTCAAGATGTGGTTATTGGCCGTTTGGAAGTTTTTCAAATTAAAAGCGATATCGGCATAGCTTTCTTGAAGCATCATACTTGTTGCAGCCTCGTCTATAGTAATGGAGAGAACAGATGCTCTATAGAACACATATAAAAAACAGGCAATACCGATGAAGGCAATGATTATATCTGAAGTCTTTTTTGACATTCTTATAAAAATAGTAAGCCCATTCGCAATAGAATGGGCTCAAATTCTATTAAAGTAAAATTTTAATTCGGGAAAAGAATTCCCTCATAATTCAATGGATTCACTTTTGGAATTTTTGAATTATACTTGGCGTTGATTGTTTCAATGAAGAAATTAGCAATCAGGGCGTATCCTCTGGCATTAGGATGCACACCATCTAAACTGAAAGCGCCACCTGAAATAAATTCGGCGCTCATCCCTACCCCATTATACAAAATTCCAGTCTTGAACGTTTGCATATATTCATTCATATCTACAAAACCAATATCATAAGTTGCAGCGAGATTTTTTATCCCTGCATTATATTGATCAATATAAGATTGGACTAAAATCACTTCTGTTGCATCAAGGACATATTCATCTTCTAAAGGTTTCATAGGATCCGAGCCCCAATTTGCACAACGAATTGAATCTGATGGAACAGTTAAGACAATCAAATCATCAGCTGTTGCTTGACGAATTTTAAGTGCATTCGTTGCGCTACTATCGCGAATAAGCAGAGCGTTCGCACCAGCAGTCCATGTAATATCTGTTATACCCAAGTTTGCATAAGTGCTATTCAAGAAAGCTGCGGTAGGTGCATCAAGTGTCAATGCATTATACGGAACTGTGGTGAAAAAAGGAATACTCGTAACATAAGGACAAGAAGCGACCACTCCTTTCGCTCCTCTATTGACCAAGGAGTCAATCACAATACCTATGGAGCCTATCACTTGAGCTGGATCACTCAAATCTCCTGGGAAGGGAGTCGCAGGACTAACAGCGCCAGTGCCTCCTCCAGTGGCCCAACCTAAGGCGTCGTTATTTCCAAGCCATACAGTAAAGAAGGTCGGATTTGCACGGAGTGCTTCACTGAGCATAGTGCTTGCACCAGGTGTCTGTGCAAATCGCTGAAGGAATGGATTAAATCCACTGTACAAACCCAAAGATGCGTCAACAGCACGAGCCCCTGGCACACCAATCAAGTTGTATGGACCGTTGGCTGCAACATTATTAAATGCCGTGCCTGTACCTAGTGCCGATGGCAATACAGGAGCAAGTCCCGTAACTCCCAAACAGTTTTCACTATAACCTAAAACGAATGGCGGATTTCCACTACCGTCATTTCCTAGACCAGCCTGCATATAAGGCACATTAAAATCTCCACCGCCTGCTAAGGCAAATTGCTCAGCTAACATTACTGGAAAAGAATTTTGTTGCCCTTTCAAATTCAAGCCCCCGTTTGCATAACCCGCAGTCAAGGAATTGCCAATCGCCACATAAGACTCAAAATCTGCATCTCCTGCATCAGGACCAAAACCGTCTAAACCAGGATTACATGCTGTAAATGCCAGTGCGCTAATTAGTATCAGTGTTAATTTCTTCATGATTAAAATGTTTTTATTTTATTGACGTTCTTTTTCCCAATAAGATACTGAACTCCCAAACCTGCAACCATAGCTTTGGTTTTGTAAGCTCCTTCAAGTTGAGTTTCAGTATTCACAACAGTTCGCTCAGTAACTAGTGTATAGTTCAAGGAGCCATCAATAGAAAACTTCTTGTCTAGATTATATGAAAAGCCTGTAGCCAATCCTAGTCTGTCATTATCAGGACCATCGGGTGTGACAAATTCATCTTGTACAGGAGTTTGATCATAGACAATACCTCCGCGAAGTGAAAGTCGATTGTTTGCTTCAAATTGAGCCCCAAATCTAAATGTCCATGCATTTTCATAATTTCTTGCTGACGGTGCATCTGTCAAGAGGTTCGTATTATCCGCGTAGTCGAATAAAAGTTCTTTGTAAGCGCTCCAAAAAGTATAGTCTATATCTAAGCCCATTCTCCATCGATTGTTGATGATATAGCCGACTCCGACTCCAAGGTCGGAAGGCAGAGGTAGTTCAGAATCGAAGGTAGTATTTGGGAAAGAAGACTGTAGAGCAGTAGGAATGTTTGTAAAGCTTGCTGTTCCTCCATCGACTTTCATATCGATTCTTGAGTGATAAGTTGCACCAAAAGAAAGCTGCTTGTCGGCCTGCACGAAGGCTGCAAAACTATAGCCGATTCCGTTAGCATTGCCATCAAGTTTTGCATGACCTGGGTCATTCCCCTGAGATTGTAAAGGAATATTTTTTTCCAAAACAACACTTCCAAAACTATACATCATCGCAGCACCTAGAGAAAATTTGTCCGTCACCCGAACAGATACTGTCGGTTGTATATTAAAATTCACTAGACTGATATTTGTGAGTATGTATTGCCCACTCCAATTATCTGGATACTTCACCGAACTCCCAAAGGGTGTGTAAACTCCTATACCAACAGATATTGGTGAGTTCTTTATGTGATAAGCAGCAAAGAAGCTCGGTGGAGTTAGAATTTGATTTTCGGATGTAGTTAGCAAATTAGTTTGCGTCTCTAAAAATTGAGTTCTCGGAAAAATTGCGGAGACGCCTAATGTAATTTGATCTTTAATAAATGAAAGGCCAGCTGGATTATAATATAGAGTTGCGGCATCCATCGGCATCCCAATACCAATACCTCCCATTCCAATTTGTTTTTGACCTTGCAACGATGACTTAAATCCATTCCCAAAGCTTAGTATGGACAAGCATGAAAACATCGCGGTCGCCAAGATTAATTTTTTCATATTGTTGAATTATTAACTAAAGATAGGAGATTGGCAGTTCAAATTTCTTTGAATTACTAACAAATCAACAAAAGAAAAGCCCAATCTAGCGAACTAAATTGGGCTTATAATATGTTTATTTTAAGAAATTAATCCTTTGTAAACTTCACTGTATCAAGAACATCTTTAGAATCTCTATCAATCACTCTCAATATATAGTGTCCAATAGGTAAAGAGCTAATGTCTAATTGACTCTTTTGGATCCCAAACTGAGTGATGAATTCTCTACTCATAACTTGCTGTCCCATAGTATTGAAGACGGTCAAGTTCAAGAATTTATCATCATTCGCATTGACAGAGACATTCAAAATACTGCTCGCAGGATTCGGATAAACACTCACTGCAAAATCAATAGACCCGCAACTATTATTCACATTCACTACTTTAGAATAAGCAAAGGTTTCATCTAAGTCAACCGCTTTTAGGCGATAGAAATAGGCTTCTGGATCTCTGTTCAAATCTGAATCGATAAAGTCATAAGAATTGTCTCTGCCATTTAATGCATCAACATCTCCTATTCGCTCAAAATTAATTCCATCAGTTCCTCTCTCGACAACGAAATGACTCATATTGTTTTCTTCTCTGCTCTGCCATTCCAAAGTATGTGTACATTGGTCAGAACTAACATTGAAGTAATGATAGCCAGCGACCGGCAAAGCGGCAAAACATGGATTGTTCAATGTAATCAAAGAAGAGTTTGGACAGAATATTGGCAAAATATCAAAAGGTGAATTCACTGAATTTCCTGGTTTTGGAGATTGTGTTGCCAATATATTTTGGGTAGTCCCCATGGACAAACCTAGCCAATCTCTTAAAACTGAAGCGTAAATTTCTCTATAATCGTGCTCCATTGGAATCTGATTCGAAGCAGTTGCATTCATAGGAATAACTGGGCTGTCACCTAGTATTGTATTGTTTACATTATCTCCCCAAACTATTATAGGACAAGCCTTACCATGATCAGTTCCATCACTAGCGTTAGAAATAATTCTACGACCAAATTCAGATATCGTCATTCCAGATACATCATTTGATTTCCCCATATTAGTTATATCCTGCTGGAAAGCTGAGATGGCTCCACTCAATTCGCCTAAACGATTTGCGTGATTTCCAACCTTAGTATTTGTAACATCAACTTGTCCACTATGCGTATCGTATCCACCTTGTCTAACAATGTAAATAGGTGTTTCCAAGCCACCAGAAATGAGCTGTGCAACAATTTTTAGCTGTTGGGCCAAGGAATTTCCCGCATAGGTTACAGTATTCGACCCCATATTTGCAGCTTGCTGAATAACGCTTGTATAGCTATTCGTCTGTTGGGCTACAAATCGCAAGAAGTTCAATTCATTTCCAGCATTAGTATTTGGAGAAGGATCTACAGTGCTGTTTACAATATTGTAAAAGCTGGTAATATTTGACAAGGACAAACCAATCAGTCCTTGGCTACCTGATAATATTGAAGAAACACCACTTCCTATTTCTATAGCCAAAGGATCACTAGTAGAAGTTGTTGGGTAAGATTGTGGAGCACCCGGAAAAATCGTTTCTAGGGTTCTACCCAAGAATCCAGTATCCTCATACACATCAGAATCTGAAGCACCCATATAGATGTCCTGTGCTCTAAAGTGAGAATAGGAATTATTCGGCACACTCACACTTTGGACAATGTTTAATCTTCCAGTATTATACAGATTCTGCAAACCCGTCATCGCTGGGTGTAAACCAGTATTCGGCATACTATTCAGCGTTAGAACGTCGTTTTGATTAATCATAATCGGCGCTCTGGCAGTTGCCAATTCAGTATATCTATCTAAAGGTATGACCGTATTCAAACCATCATTACCTCCAGCCATTACAACAAAAACCATAATTCGACCATTATTGGCTCTTGTAGACAAACCCTGTTTTATGCTAGACTCACCCAACGCATTGATTGGGAATCCTTCAAGTGCAAGGGCCATTGAAGCCATTGAACTCATCTTTAAAAAATCTCTTCTTTTCATTTCAGTATAAAATTTTAGGGTTATGACAAATGGTTTTCAGCTAAACGGAACATGTCTGTGAACATATTTCTTAATCTAGATTCTACAACGCCTCTATAAGTGCTGTTTGATGGAAAATTTGCGTAATCATTCCAAGCAACAGTCCAATAGAAATTAGACGTCTGATTACTCAATAAATGAGCCTTATAAATATCTCTTGATGCTTGACTCAAGCCAAGACCAAGGAATAAATCAATAGATTCTTGAACAACGATATCAGGGTCTCCAGGATTGGAAATTTCATCCATTAAAAATTGTGGCCAATCAATCTTAGCATAAAGTCCTGATTTGACCCAAATTCCATACGTTCCGGCAAATTGGTCCATGGTTTTCACTCTACGTGGGAGTGTGTCAGTATTAATCCACGCTTGATGATAAAATGGAACTTGATAGTAAGCTTGGAATCCACTTACATTTGGAGGGCTACCAGGCTTCATACCTGCGAGTCTTAGATGCGTGTTTGAAAGATTTATTAGCAATCTATGCTTGTCTTCAATCGAATATGACGATGGCACTTCAAATCCTGATGTTCTCAACATTCCTAGATAAAAATCCATTGGAGTTTTGATGAAGCAATCCATCATATTGACATCAAAAAAGTGGTCACTTTTTAAAAGCTGTTCGAGTACAGGTTTGATTGCAAAATTATTCGCAATCATTGTATTCGCCAATCCCTGAATAATTGTAGACTCAATGTTCGCATCAATATCATAATAGACAAAGAACCTATATAAGTTTCTACAGAAATGCTTTGCCACTTCTTGCTGCTTTGAAAATATCATATTAATCAATGCAGAAAGCTCAGTTAATCCACCATTAGGACCAGGAGCATGAGGAATGGTTGTATTGTTGTAAAATGACGAGAATGTCTTGTCGCCTGTATGATGTGCGCTTTCCTGAAAATAAGCAACATTCGTCGAATTATTCAAACGCCAACCTGTAAGCACTTTCGCTGCTTCAACAACATCCTGTTCATTAAAAACGTTACCTAATTTACCAATAGTAAATAGCTCTTGAAGTTCACGAGCGTAGTTCTCATCAGGAGCAGTTGCAACATTATAATGTCCATTCAAATATCTAAGTATTGCGCAATCAATTGTAAGATCAAGAACAAAGCTTTTCAAGTTTCCAAGACAATGTGTTCTCAGGAGCTTCATATAGTTATATGAATGACTTGACAAATTCACAGAGTGATCCACTGGAAAGAAGTTTGTCATGAAAAGAATCATCTTTTCTTGAATGCTCACTTTCTGTGTTAGAATGTTGTTCATCCACCAAGCTTGTAGTGATAATCGTCTATATTGATTGGCAGTGCCATCTGTATAGGGCAAATTATCCCAACTGCCGCCATAGGCTACATTTTGTGGATCGTTATAAAAATTTTGATAGTAGTTCACCGGATGTGCTGGTGTCACTAAGTTGGCATTACCAAGAAGTACATCAACAGCTTGAGAAGCTGTCATATTCTGTATAGAGTTTACATCACTCGCTTTTGCTCCAAACATCGTTCTTTTCAAAAGATGCGTTGCATGTTTTCTTGTGAAGGGTCCGCTATAGGGCGAAAGACCTGCTCTAGTTTTCTTTTTCTGCAGTGGCAAACTTTTGTTTGCATACTTCATAAAAATTTCATCCTTAAGCAGATCAAATTTTTGTGAGCCTGGATTTAATTGATTGGCTCTATCAATAGGTACGTTTTCTCTTCCCATGAGGTAGGTTTTAATTAATTACTATAAAATGTCTTCGTGATAGTAGTAGGTATACATGAAGCATTAGTGACTTATTCAATGCAATAATAATACCAAAGATTTATAATCTCAAGCGATTACGTATATCTCAAAACAATAATTTGTTAACGAGAAATCAAAATCTAGAGTATGCCAGACTATTCTTTGATAAATTCTAGCGTTTTCAGAAGTGTAAATGACTTTTTATCAAGAATTCTAACGAAATAAATACCGCCAGATAAGCCACTAATATCAAGCCTTTCGATTCCAGTTCCAAAACCTAAGAAGAATTCAGAAGAATGCACTCTTTGTCCCATTGCACTGACTATTTCAACTGAAACCTTACGATCTGCATTTGAGTTAAAGGCCAAATTCAATTGATTGTTCACAGGATTAGGGAATAGGCTCGCAGCAAATTCGACTTCGCTACAACTGTTCTGAACACGAACTGTTTTAGAATATGCGAAGCTTTCATTTAAATCAATCGCCTTTAATCGGTAGAAATAAAAGCTGTGCTCACGATTAAGACCAGCATCAATAAACTCATAACGATTGTTCTCTCCGTTCTTGGCATCAACTTGTCCAAGACTTTCGAAATTAAGTCCGTCACTAGAGCGTTCAACATCGAAGTAAGTCATGTCATTCTCTGAAATAGTTTCCCATGAAAGAGTATGTACACATCGATCAGATGACACATCAAAATAATTATAACCCGTGACAGGCAATGCTGTAAAACAAGGATTCCCTGCAGTGATTAAAGAAGTATTTGGACAGAAAATTGGTAAAATATCAAAAGGAGAGTTTACAGAATTTCCAGGACGTGGTCCTTGCGTTGCCAAAATATTTTGTGTTGTTGACATCGATAATCCTAGCCAATCTCTCAATACAGATGCATAAATTTCTCTATAATCATGCTCCATTGGAATTTGATCTGTAGCTGTCGCATTCATGGGTAGTACAGGACTGTCGCCTATAATAGTATTGTTTACATTATCACCCCAAACCATTATTGGGCAAGCCTTACCGTGATCAGTTCCATCACTCGCATTTGAAATAATGCGTCGACCGAATTCTGAAATTGTCATTCCCGAAACATCGTTTGATTTACCCATATTGGTAATATCCTGCTGGAACGCTGAAATAGCTCCACTCAATTCGCCTAAGCGATTCGCGTGATTCCCAACTTTTGTATTGGTGACGTCTACCTGTGCACTATGCGTATCGTATCCACCTTGTCTGACAATATAGATTGGTGTTGTCATTCCACCAGAGATCAAACGCGCTACAATTTTTAATTGCTGAGCCAAATAATCTGAACCATAAGTTACCGTATTTGAACCAAGGTTTGCTGCTGCTTGAATTACGCCTGTGTAAGAATTTGTTTGCTGAGTTACGTAACGAATGAAATCAAGCTCATTACCTGCATATGAATTGGGGCTCGGATCGACCGTGCTATTCACTATATTATAAAAATTTGTAATGCTCGATAGCGAGAGACCAATGAGACCTTGTGCTCCTGCAAGAATAGATGAAACTCCACTTCCAATTTCGATGGCGAGTGGATCAGCATTTGAAGTTGTTGGATATGCCTGAGGTGCACCTGGAAAAATATTTTCTAAGGTTCTTCCTAGCACTCCTGTATTTTCATAAACATCATGATCAGATGCTGCCATATAAATATCTTGCGCTCGGAAATGAGAGTAAGAATTATTCGGCACACTCACACTTTGTACAATATTTAGTTTCCCTGTATTGTATAAATTCTGCAAGCCAGTCATCGCAGGGTGTAAGCCTGTGTTCGGTTTACTATTTAAAGTCAAGACATCACTCTGATTAATCATAATTGGAGCTCTGGCTGTCGCTAATTCTGTATAGCGGTCCAGTGGAATCACCGTATTGAGTCCATCATTACCTCCGGCCATAACAACGAAGACCATAATGCGGCCATTGGTATTACGTGTTGCCATTCCATTTTTCAATGCGCTTTCACCCAATGCTTTTATAGGCATACCTTCAAGAGCCAAAGCCATTGAAGCCATAGAACTCATTTTTAAAAAATCTCTTCTTTTCATTATTCTATTTTTTTGTTCGTTATGACAAATGAGTTTCTGCTAGACGCATCATGTCTTTAAACATATTTCTAAGTCTTGTTGCTACCACGCCTTGATAAGTCGAGTTGCTTGGGAAATTGATGTAATCGTTCCAAGCAACAGTCCAATAAAAGTTTGAGGTCTGACCACTCAACAAATGTGATTTATAATGGTCTCTAGACGTTTGACTCAATCCAACACCCAATAATAAATCAACACATTCTTGCACAACAATATCTGGATCACCAGGATTACTGATATTATTCTTTACGAAGCTCAACCAATCAAACGGCTGATTCAATCCTGAACGCACCCACATTCCGTAAGTCCCTGTCCAGTTGTCCATATTCTTTACTCGTTTTGGCAATGTGTCTGAGTTAATCCATGATTGATGATAAAACGGTACCTGATAATAGGCCTGCCATCCACTCACATTAGGTGGGTCCCCAGGTCGCATACCGGCTGGATTGCAAAAATTGTCTGATAAATTAATATGCAGTCTATGCCAATCTTCTACTGAATAAGTTGAAGGCACTTGAAAATCAATTGTTCTCAAAGTTCCTAGGTAATAATCCATTGGAGTTTTGATTAGACAATCCATCATTGCGTTGTCGAAAAAATGGTCACTCTTCAATAAGATTTCTAAAACGGGTTTGATTTCCCAGTTATTATTAATTAAAGTAGTTGCCAGCCCATTGATGATTGTTGATTCAACACTTGAGGTGATATCATAGTAGACGAAAAAACGATATAAATTTCTGCAAAAATGTTTTGCAACCTCTTGCTGTTTTAAGAATATCATATCAATCAAGTCATTCAAGGCAGTCATACCTCCGTTAGGACCAGGTGTATATTGTATCGTATTAAAACCGTAGAACAATGAAAAGACTTTATTTGTCGTATCATGTCGCGATTCATCATAGTAAGATTGATTCGTAGTCAAATTAACACGCCATCCAGTGAGGACCTTCGCTGCTGCGATAACATCATACTCAGTATAAACTTGCCCCAACTTCCCAATTGTAAATAACTCTTGAAGCTCACGAGCATAGTTTTCATCTGGCGCGTACTTTGTATTATATTGACCATTTAAGTATCTAAGAATGGCCGGATTAATGGTTAAGTCTCTGACAAAATCTTTCAGATTTCCCATTGAATATGTTCTCAACAACGTGAGATAATCATAGTTCAACTGCGAAAGACCTGAATTAAGTTCGATAGGATAGAAATTGGAGAGAAAAAGAATCATCTTCTCCTGTATGCTAATATTTTGTGTGAGGATGTTGTTCATCCACCACGCACGAACAGATTGTTTTCTATAGTAATCTGTAGTTCCGTCCGTATAAGATTGTCCATCCCATGTAGCACCATAAGCTATACTTTGTGGATCATTATATATATTCTGATAGTAATTGACTGGAGGTGCAGGGGTAACTAAATTAGCATTGCTTAAAAGCATATCAACAGCTTGAGATGCGGTAAGATTACTAATGGTATTTAAATCCGAAGCTTTAGCACCAAACATGGTTCGCTTCAAAAGATGTAATGCATGTTTTTTCGTGAATGCGCCTGTATACGGACTCAAGCCTGCTCTAGTCTTCTTTTTATTCTGCAGTGGCAAACTCTTGTTTGCATACTTCATAAAAATTTCATCCTGAAGCAAATCAAACTTTTTACTACTTCCAAGAGTAGTTTCATTGTTTCTGTCAAGTAATTCTTTTTCTCTTCCCATAGGGCCTATTCATTCAAGTTTTAAATACAATCAAAGAGAGAGATACTCTCCACGTCCAAGATACCCCTTAAATAAGAAATATTCAAATATGTAGCTCGGGTATTGATAATCAATAAGATACAAAGATTATACCAAAGTCAGCAAAGAACTGTTTGAGCGCATTCTTTATCCGTTGAAAGCAACTCTTAAATCTCAAATGCTTGATCTATAAGGCCTTGCTGCTGCTCCAAATGCTGCTTCATATAACCTGTGGCAGTCGCTGCTGAAGCCTGTCTTGCGAGATATCCCACTTGATGATTGGCCTCCAATCTTAATTTCAAGAAGGCAACGGCGCCCATATTATAAGGCTCTTCTTGCACCCAAATCCATTGAGCACTATTATACTTCTTCTGTAGAGTATCGAATTGATTTTGGGGAAATGGATACAATTGTTCCAATCGGATGATGGCCACATCTTCTCTTTTTTCATCCTGTTGCTTTTTCAACAAGTCAAAATAGACTTTCCCTGAGCAGAGTAAGACTCGTTTCACCTTCGCTGAATTCTGAATCCAAACATCATCAATCATTTCCTGAAAACGTCCTTCTGTAAATTCTTTTATGTGTGAATATGCTTTGTCTAATCTCAAATTTGCTTTGGGTGAGAAATTGACCAAGGGTTTTCTGAAAGGAAATTTCAACTGCCTTCTGAGTAGATGAAAGAAATTTGCAGAGGTCGTTACATTACTTACTATCATATTAAGTTCTGAACATGCTTGTAAAAAACGTTCAATTCGCGCACTTGAATGCTCAGGCCCTTGGCCTTCATATCCATGCGGCAACAGCATAACCAATCCGTTATTCTTGCCCCACTTCGTTTCAGCACTCGTAATATATTGATCAACGATGGTTTGCGCACCATTAAAAAAATCACCAAACTGAGCTTCCCAAATTGTAAGTGTATCCGGATCGGCCAAAGCATATCCATATTCAAAACCCAAGACGGCAAATTCACTAAGTAATGAATTATAAATTTTAAACTCGGCCTTTGTATCCTGAATGTGATTTAATCTATTATAAGACTCTTGCTTGTCCTGCTCACGAACAATCGCATGTCGATGACTGAAGGTCCCCCGTTTGACATCTTGCCCACTCATGCGAACATGATGTCCTTCATGAATTAAACTTGCATAAGCCATCAATTCACCAGTTGCCCAATCTACCTTGCCTTCTTCTTCGAAGAGTCTTCTTTTTTCTTTGAGTAGCTTATCAATTTTTCTTAAGGCCTTAAATCCCGAAGGCAAATTCATAATTGAATTAAAAACCTTCACAAAATCATCCTGACCAACGGCCGTATCTGGAGATTCAAAAAAATCTTTGGGCGCTGCTTTTTTTAAGCTACCCCAAGCTTCTTCTGGAGGCTGCCTACGATATGGAATCGGTTCTTGTTTGACTTCATCTAAACGGTCTTGCAAGTCCTTCCAAAATTTATCTTCTAACTCTTGCGCCCGCGCCTCGTCTATCTCTCCTGTTTTCAATAAGTTCTGTATATAGAGCTCTCTTGGATTTTTGTGCTTTCCAATGAGGTCATACAATCCTGGTTGAGTAAACTTAGGATCATCCCCCTCATTATGTCCCCACTTTCTATAGCACACCATATCAATAAAGACATCCTGATTAAATTTCTGACGAAACTTAAAAGCAAGTTCGCACACTTTCACGACAGCATCTGTATCATCGCCATTTACATGAAATACGGGTGCCTGTACCATAGATGCGACGGATGTACAATAATCTGCCGAGCGAGCATCATCAAAATCGGTCGTAAATCCTATCTGATTATTTATAACAAAGTGAATCGTTCCTCCAGTATAATAGCCTCTCAGCTTACTCATTTGCAAAACCTCGTAGACTACTCCTTGGCCAGCGATAGATGCATCACCATGAATGAGTATAGGCAATATTCTATCATAATCGCTATTGTAAAGATTGTCGGCTTTTGCACGAGAAAATCCTTGCACCACAGGATTCACAGATTCTAAGTGAGAGGGATTAGGAGCGATTTGAATATTGATGGACTTCCCATTGGCAGTTTCGACATTTGATCGAAAGCCCAAATGATACTTCACATCACCACTTCCCATGGTGGTGTCCATTGGAGCATTGCCTTCGAATTCGCTGAATATTTGTTTGTATGTTTTTTGTAGCAAATTGGCCAAGAGATTCAATCGACCTCTATGCGCCATTCCGATACATATTTCTTGTACATTATCATCAGCAGCACTCGTAGCGATGGCATCCAATCCTGCAATTGTACTCTCACCACCTTCCAAAGAAAATCTTTTTTGACCGATATACTTCTTGTGCAAAAACTTTTCAAAGAGTACAGACTGATTCAATTTTTCTAGGACACGTTCGCGCTTAGGAACTTCCAAAGGTGTGACCATGCTCTTCTCAAACTCAGCCTCTACCCATTGGCAAATTTCTTCATTGTTTATGTAGGTATATTCTATGCCAACTGAAGTCGTATAAATTGTTTTCAGCTTTTCTATGATGGCTGATAGTTTTGCCTTACCAAGTTTTAAAAAACTTCCAGCATGAAATTCATTTTCTAAATCAGCATTTGACAATCCAAAGTCCGATAAGTCCAAACGAGCCTTTCTATCCTTACGCTGACGAATGGGATTCGTGTCAGACAATAAATGTCCTCGCTTGCGATAGGCCCGAATGAGCCAAAAAACAGAAAATTCCTTACCCCATTCTATATCTGCTGGTGGTGCACCAACTGCAGCCACTGCCCCATTAGAATGGGATTTTTCGACATTTTGAGCTGTATTACCATTGGAAATAGCAAAGTCAAAGCCTTGGAAAAATTTTTTGAATTCAGGATCGATGGATTCCGGGTCTTTAATAAAATCACTATATAGCTCTTCAATATAGCCTGGATGCGGGTTGGTGAGGAAGGAGAAGTCTTTCATTTATAAGCCCTAGCGGTGTAATTTAGTAAACGAAGTTAGTTTATAAAGGCTGATTCACTTCCTATGGAAGTCCACTTTTTTCTTTAAAAAAAAGATAGATTAATCGGGATTATCCATACCTTTGCGTTCCATTTTTTAGTCATGGCAAATCATAAAGCAACAAAGAAAGCTATCAGAGTTAGTGGTAGAAAAAGAGATAGAAATCGCTATCAAGGTAAGACTACGCGAAATGCGTATAGATTACTTATGGAGTCAACAGATAAAAAAGAAGCTACTGAGAAGCTTCCTCGTGTCATTTCTATGCTAGATAAAATGGCTAAGAATAACATCATTCACAAAAACAAAGCAGCAAATTTGAAATCAGCCATCACAAAGAAGGTTGCTTCAATTGCTTAATTATAATTTTTTCTATTGAAACAAATGGGCTTCAACTTCGGTTGAGGCCTTTTTTAATTTTCGGAATTACCTTCTTCTTGGCCTAAGTCGTGATACTCAATGAGATCTAGGTCTTCACTATTACGCTTCAAATTTTCCTCAATCAATTTCAAGTCAACACCCGCCATTTGAATAGTCTCTTTGAATTTGCGATTAGATCGAACAGTCAAGCCGAGGATTATAATCAAAATACCAATAATGATTGCCAAGGCTTTGACAGCAATAATAAAAACACCCGCGTCAGACCGTCCTAGCTCTTCCAAGACCAATCGACTCCCTTTGATATCGCCTAAAACATGAAAAGGGAAAATCGTATTCATCAAAAAGGAAAAAACAATGATGCATAAGCCAATGAGGTATAAGCCAAATTCTGAAGCGTATGAAAGACTCACATTGAATACTCTCGAAGCTCTACTCTTATAAAGTTTTTCCAATACAGGCTCGAGGGTCAACAAATTTACATTTGTCTGACTCTTTACATCGGAAATGATCTCTCCGAATAATCGATTATTGCCTTTCAACAAGCCCATGCTGCAAAAATTGGCAAAAGTTCGACCTCTACATAATCATTGCTTTACATTTACATATTGTTAATTGACTTATGACCAAGAATGAGCTGAAAATAGTGTTTATGGGGACTCCCGAATTTGCTGTAGCCACGCTTCAAGCGCTATTGGAAAATGAGTTCCAAGTCAAAGCGGTCATTACGGCTCCCGATCGAGCTGCAGGACGTGGAATGAAGCTCAAACAGTCTGCGGTCAAAGAGTTTGCTTTAAAACATAACATTCCCGTATTACAACCGACCAACCTTAAGAATAAGGCCTTTCAAGAAGAGCTGAAGTCTTTTGAAGCAGACGTTCAGATTGTTGTGGCCTTTCGCATGCTACCTGAATCCGTCTGGGATATGCCTGAGCATGGCACCATAAACATTCATGGTTCATTGCTTCCTAATTATAGAGGCGCTGCCCCCATTCATTGGGCGGTTATCAATGGGGAGAAAGAAAGCGGCGTGAGCACTTTCAAACTCAAGCATAAAATTGATACGGGTGACATCCTATTGCAATCCGCTGTACCCATTGAAGATGATGATACGACAGGTGATGTACACGATAAATTAATGGTCGAAGGAGCTCAACTTTTAATAAAAACATTAGATAAATTGTTGGATGGAAGTCTAGAGGCGCAAGCACAAGTTTTCAGTCCGACCGATAAAAAGGCACCAAAAATTTTCAAGAAGGATTGTGAGATTAATTGGGAAAATGACTGTGCGAGCATACACAACTTTATTCGTGGCCTCAACCCCTATCCCACCGCTTATACTTTTATCGATGGGCAGACGCTTAAAGTGCACAAAGCTTCTAAGCTAATTGAAGCCCATGATTTAGCTCCTGGGAAAATAAAAACTGACGGAAAATCTTTTCTGCATTTTGCATGTAAGAATGGATTCATTGTTTGCCATGAAGTGCAGTTGCAAGGAAAGAAGAGAATGTTGGTGGAGGATTTTTTGAGGGGGTGGAAGGAGAAAGAATAACAAATAGCTGATGACTCATGAAGGATGAAGGATGAAGGAAATAATAAAATTGGATTCAAGACAATTGTAATTTTTCTAATAAACATTGCTCACATATTATACCTATTCCATGAATCCCAGAAAGGAGGTAGCGATGTCTTTGGTGTTTTTGCAATTTTTACTCTGATTTTTTTACTCCTGTTTAACCTTTATGCGGTCTTCGCTTGCCTTGTGCTCAATGCCTTACTCGAGAGAACAAGCTTGAAGTGGAAGGAACAACTTCTATTTTTGCTCCTCATGGCAGCCCCCTTCTTGATTTTGGATTTACTTTTCAGATAACCACTAAGGCCCTCCTAATTTCGGCGGGCAGGCACTAAGAACACTCAGAAGCACTAAGAAAAAATAAGAAGAAAGCCTCCGTGAACCTTTGTGACCTCTGTGTCTCCGTGGTAAATATCGAGTAACCGTTTGAAAAAATAACCACTAAGACACTAAGAACACTCAGAGGCACTAAGAAAAAATAAGGAGAAAGCCTCCGTGAACCTTTGTGACCTCTGTGTCTCCGTGTGACATTTAAAACAAGCACTAAGGCACTAAGAACACTCATGAATGTTTGTCATTACCCCATCAGTTTGTCATTCCGTAAAAGGATGCGCAGCATCGTTTATGCGGAATCTTTTCACAAATTTGTTGAATGCCTGCTTACCGCAGCTAGGCCTGCCGGCAGCGATACTTTTTCCTAGATGAAAAAGTATCCAAAAAATCACGGCTTGGAAAGAATAGCTAAAAAAAGCTTGCTTGACTAAAAAATTCAAACTCGCTATTTGCGTTCATCTAAATTGAGAAGCTATCTTAGCTCAAACAGTGAATTTTTCTTAACGTCAAGCGGCACAATTTTCTTAACGCAATTCTCCCCTATGCCGATCCTTTTATTCAAGCAGAAGGGCTATTTGAAAGGAAATATGAGCCGTTCTCGGTGGAAAAGCAATAATCGAAATGAATAATAAATTTAAATTTGGATTCAAGTCGATTGCGATAAGCATTTGTCTTATTGCAATATGGGGCCACCACCTCTCTGAAATTCACAATCTAGGAGTCCGTCCTTATCCGACACTTTCTGAACCTGTCCATCTCTTCTTCATTCTTCTCTTCGCTCTTTTTGGGATGATGGTCTCCGAGGGTTTCAATCTCGTTTTAAAGAGAAAAAAATTGAAATGGAAAGAGAAACTTCTCTTTTTGGCATTTCTATCTATACCATTTATGGCGATATATATTTGGACGTACGGATAGGCCTCCGTGAACCTTTGTGACCTCTGTGTCTCCGTGGTAAATATCAAGAAACTGTTTGAAAAAAATAACCACTAAGGCCCTCCTAATTTCGGCGGGCAGGCGCTAAGAACACTCAAAGGCACTAAGAAAAAATAAGAAGAAAGCCTCCGTGAACCTTTGTGGCCTCTGTGTCTCCGTGTGACATTTAAACCAACCACTATGACCCTCCTCATTTCAACCAACTCAACAATTCCGATCATAAGAAGCGCTAGATGAAAAGTGAGAAGACTTTATTTTGTAGAATCGTAATTAAATTTCTGCAACTCTAAGGTCTCCTCAATATTGTTCAAAATCGAAGAGCTTAAGATGACCCAAAATCCATTATCGACCCCAATAATTCCATGGACATGATCCGAAATGGCTTCTGTAATTTTAGGTGTTGCATACCATTCTATCAATGATCTATCGGCTCTCTTTTCGAAAAGTCGAGTTTGATCGTTTGCATAAACACTGTAGAAAAAAGAATTTCTAGTCAAGATTTCTTCTCTATTCAGGATTTCATCCTCTATCAACCAAGCACCTTTCTGCAAAGGCTCTATCCATTTCAAGTTTCCCTTCTCATAATAAGAAACGAACTCCAGGAATTGAAGCGAACGTGCCCCATTAAAATCTGAAATTCCTAAACGTCGATCGATTAAGCGATTTTCATCATCAAAAACCAAGGTGGAGTCTATAAGAACAAAGTCATTTGCCCCTCTTCGAAGTCTATCCTCACCTTTGTAGAACAGATGCATTTTCGGGATGCTTCGAAAAGAGAGCAGTTCCAATTCCTTGCTATAGACCTCCTCTAAGGTGTCTTCTTTCCCATGCTCTGTTTCCAGGCCGGGGTAATACGGACAACTCAAATTCAGTTGGATTGTTTCATTCGAATTCACTTGAAGAGAAAGAGCTCTGTTTCGCTGCTTGAATACTGTGTCGATTGAGCGATCTTTTACTGAATATCGAGTAAGATAATATCCCCTTTTGCTGTGTTCGTACCTTTTCACTTTTTTTGGATTACTCAAAAGGACAACATCTGACTTCCCCAAAAGCGCAAATGTTGAATAACCGAGCGTTTTTTCTATTATAGGAATTGAAACAGATGAGAGAAAATTAAACTCCTCATCATATACACTTAGAGTACTTTTTGTGGGCAGGTTAGAGAGCACATGAAGTTTATCTTCAATCAATTGTATCTGAGCAAAACGACCTTTAGGCATGAAAAATCTACCAAGAGGACGAATGGAATCCATTTGTAATTCATGAATAAAGTACTGGAAGTCATCTTCAGAATTCTCATCATCAAAGTAATTCTCCTTCATATGCTGAGTGATAAAATAGATCTGCCCAGACGAATTTTGAAATATGTAAAAAAGAGAATTGTAAGCAGAATGATTAAAGTGAAAGACTTGATTTGCACTATCTATTTTCTGGGCTACGACACTTCCAGCCGAGGCAATTACAATAATTAGTAATAGTTTTAGTCTACAAATCCAATAGTACTTCATCAACAGATTTAGCTGCAATCATCTTTGTCGGGTCCTCTAAGAGCTCTTTGACTCTAACCAAGAAGCCAACACTTTCCTTTCCATCTATAATTCTATGGTCATAACTCAAAGCGAGATACATCATCGGACGAATGACCACCTTCCCATCTAACGCGATTGGACGGTCTTCTATTTTGTGCATGCCCAGAATGGCAGATTGTGGCAAATTGATAATAGGCGTACTCAACATAGAACCAAAGACACCACCATTTGTGATGGTAAATGTCCCTCCAGTCATTTCTTCTATCGTCAATTTATTATCTCTGGCTTTCAGCGCTAATGTCTTCACGGCTTTTTCTATACCGTCCATGGTCAAGCTCTCTGCATTGCGAATGATAGGGACAACCAATCCTTTAGGAGCACTGACAGCAATAGAGATATCTACAAATTCATGGGAAATAATTTCGTCTCCATCAATGTAAGAATTCACTTTAGGATACTCCTGAAGAGCGATGGCACAGGCTCTTGTAAAAAAGCTCATGAACCCAAGGCCAACCCCATGCTTCTCTTTAAACGCTTCTTTATATTGGGTACGCAAACTTTTAACTGCCGTCAAATCCACCTCATTGAAAGTGGTGAGCATAGCAGTTGTATTCTTAGACTCCACCAAGCGGCGACTAATGGTACGTCTGAGCTTGCTCATTTTTTTGCGGCTGGTTGCCCGCGAGAATGCTGCAGCACCTGAAGCAGAACCGTTCATAAAGGCTAAGACATCATTCTTGGTTATTTTCCCATTGGCTCCTGAACCACTGACTCCCGAGGTGTCGACTTTTTTATCTTCTATCATTTGAGCGGCAACAGGTGTCGCTTTCAAATCTGGATTTGCTGGTGCGGCTGCTTTTGTTTCAGTTTTAGGCTCTTCTTTGGCTGGCTTGGGTGCGGCTACTTCTGCAGGGGCCTCTGCCGTCTCATCAATTTTACAAACAACAGCCCCAATTTCTAAATCGTCGCCTTCAGTTGCGACGAATGTGATAGTTCCGGCAAAATCAGATGGAAAATCCAAGGTTGCTTTTTCGCTTTCGAACTCGCAGATAACCTGATCACGCTTTATATAATCGCCTTCTGCAACTTTCCACTCCGCTAATGTTACTTCATTAATACTCTCTCCGATCGATGGAACCTTTAACTCTGTCATTTCAATAAAATGTAGGTCAAATTTACAACGGAATTCAATCTTTCTGAAACTTCATGAGAGATTCCACATAAATTATGAATCGGCATGCTTGATAATCTCCCACCCCTTAATCTCCTCCCAGGAAGGGAATCACAAATTGAGCATTTTTCAACCTCCATCTTAGTCAATAGGGTATCAACGTTTTTTTCTTTACTTTTTGTCTCTATATGAAAATCTAAAGAATCCATTTAGGCCTATCTTTTCTGATTCTCTCACCTTCTACGAGCAAATTAAAGCTTCCCTTTTTTTTCTTTACTTTTTGCCTCGACACTCATTTTTCGGATAAAGGACCGGCATCGGGAAGAATTACGTAAAGAAAATTGTGCAGCTTGACGTCAAGAAAAATTCAGTGTCTGAGCCAGATAAAATTTAATCTTTGAATGGCAACCAATGGCGAGTTTGAATTTTTTAGTCAAGCAAGTAATTTTTAGTGATTCTTTCCAAACCGTGATTTTTTGGATACTTTTTCATCTAGGAAAAAGTATCGCTGCCGGCAGGCCCAACTACGGCAAGCAGAAAAACATTTAGCTTGGGAAAAGATTCCGCACAAAATGTGCTGAGCAAATTTTTACGGAATGATTGTCGGTGGTAGATGTAAGACAAGCATGCAATCTTGTAGTGCGCAGTGAGGCGGCGACCTCTAGAATAACCCACCCCTTAATCTCCTCCCAGGAGGGGAATCACAAATTGAGAATTATCAACTTGCATCTTGGACAGCTGGATATCAAAGTATTTTTCTTTACTTTTTGTCTCTATATAAAAATCTAAAGAATCCATTTAGGCCTATCTTTTCTGATTCTCTCACCTTCTACGAGCAAATTACAGCTTCCCTTTTTTTTCTTTACTTTTTGTCTTGACACAAAAAGGTAACAAAAAAGTCAAGGCTTGGAAAGAATTGCTAAAAATTGAACTTCTCGCCTAAAGGAATCCGAACTCGCGCGGAGACTCATCAACAATCGGGAAATACTTTGTGGGCGCTCAGACAACGGATTTCTTTTTAACGGCTTGAAGCTCAATTTTCTTCACGTAATTCTTCCCTATGCCGTCCCCCTCTCTAAAAACAGCATTCTTGGAAATGCTAGAATTATGTAATTAAAACATCTACAATCTTGAGAAAAGATTCCGCAAAAAGTATGCTGCGCAATATTTTGAGGAATGACTGTAGGTGGTAGATGTAGCAGTCATTTTCAATTCTCAATTTTCAATTCTCAATTAATTAAGCAGAGCGCTCAGCGACCTTCGCTTTCATAGTCGCAACAATCTCTTCAAGCGCGACAGCACCCAAATCTCCTTGCCCTTCTTCACCCGCTCCTTGAACACGAACTGAAACCGTCTTATCGTTCTGCTCTTTTTCGCCTACAATAAACATATAGGGCACACGAGAAAGTTCAGCATCACGAATCTTACGGCCGACTTTCTCCGCGCGAGAATCAATCTCGGCACGTAGACCTGCTTTGCGAAGCGCCGCATGAACCTCTTTGGCATAGTCCAAATACTTATCTGAAACAGGTAGAAGTTTTACTTGTAATGGAGCCAACCACAAAGGCAATTTCCCTGCATAATGCTCTAATAAAAATCCAATGAATCGCTCATGCGTTCCCAGCGGTGCACGATGAATGATTAATGGTATTTCTGGCTTATTGTCTGCATTCACGAAAGACAAATTAAAAGAACGCGGCTGTGCAAAATCTACTTGGTTGGTAGCGAGCGTAAACTCACGACCAATCGCCGACCAAATTTGCACATCAATCTTCGGACCATAGAAGGCACCCTCATCTTTGACTTCTTTAAAAGGCGTCCCTGATTCGATCAATACATTACGCACCATCTCTTCCGTTTCCAACCAAAGCTCAGGCTCATCCACATACTTCTTTCCTAATTTTTCCGGATCATGAAGCGACAGACGCATCACATATTTATCAATACCGAAAATCTCAAAGTATTTGAGGTACATATCATTGACGGCCTTAAACTCTTCAACAAATTGTTCTTTGCTACAATAGATGTGCGCATCATTCATATGCAGACAACGCACCCGCATCAAACCAAACAACTCTCCACTCTGCTCATAACGATAACAAGTTCCATACTCCGCCAAGCGGATGGGCATGTCTCTATATGAATGTGGCTCCGCATCAAATATTTTGTGGTGATGCGGACAGTTCATGGCCTTCAAATAATATTTCGCTCCATCCAATTCCATGGGTGGATACATACTATCTGCATAATAAGGTAAATGCCCACTGGTGAGGTATAAATTTTCCTTGGCGATATGCGGAGTAACCACCCGCTTATAACCAGCTTCTTCTTCTGTTTCTTTGGCCAGTTTTTCGAGCTCTTCTATTATAACCGTTCCATTGGGCATCCAAAGCACTAGGCCTTGACCAATATCATCGTCCATGGTATAGATACCCATTTCCTTAGAGAGCTTGCGGTGGTCGCGCTTCTTGGCTTCCTCCAACATCTCAAGATGGGCCTTCATTAATTTCTTATCTGGGAAACTCACCCCATAGATACGAGTAAGCATTTTGTTCTTCTCATCACCCTTCCAATAAGCTCCGGCAAGTGCGGTCAACTTCAAAGCTTTGATCATGCCCGTTTGTGGGATGTGTGGACCACGGCACAGATCAGTAAATGCACCTTGTTTATAAAAAGTGATGTTCCCATCTTCTAAACCGCTGAGCAGATCAAGTTTATACTCATCTTTCTTTTCGGTGAAATAAGCCAACGCATCTTGCTTGCTCATTTCTTCGCGAATGAATGGATTCTTTTGCTTGGCCAATTCTTTCATTTTGGCTTCTATCTTTCCGAGTTCTTCTTCGGTTAAGCTATGATCGCCAAAATCTACATCATAATAAAAGCCACCTTCGACAGCTGGTCCTACCCAAAACTTTACATCAGGATAAAGCGCTTCAATGGCTTCTGCCATGAGGTGGGCTGAACTATGCCAGAATACATCACGTCCGACATCATCTCTAAACTGTAGCAACTTCAAGGAGAGATCCCCTTCAAAGGGACGGGTGGCATCCCATACTTCTCCATTCACCTCAGCGGCCACTACATTGCGGGCGAGGCCTTCACTTATGCCCATGGCTACATCCATGGAGCTACTGCCCTGCTCTACTTCTTTCACACTCCCATCGGGTAAGGTCACTTTTATCATAGTTCTTTCTTTTTTTACACACCTCTACAAACGGCATGCTGATGGGCAAATTTAGGCTAAGATTTAGAATTGTTTTGTTTTAGGGGCATTTAGCTTGTGGCTCTTTTTTCAGTTTTTCTTTTTAAGCATTACAAAAGTTTAGACAAATAAGTTTTACCTGCATACTCTAGTTATGCAGGCACACGGTACCTTAGTGCAAATGAAAAATTATCAATGTAAAAAATGTGGAACCGCAATTCAAAGTGGAAGCACACCAAAAACGAGCGGATGCCCTGAAGCATCTTATCATACTTGGTCAAAACTAGGAGATGTAGGAGAAAAAAACTATCAGTGTAAAAAATGCGGAACCGCAATTCAAAGTGGAAGCACACCGAAAACGAGCGGATGCCCTGAAGCATCTTATCACACTTGGTCAAAACTAGGGGATGTAGGAGACAAAAACTATCAATGCAAAAAATGTGGAACTGCAATTCAAAGCTCTGGCACACCTAGTACAAGCGGTTGTCCTAAGGCCTCTTATCACACTTGGTCAAAACTATAATTAATTATATGCAATTAAAATCAAATATTACAGACATTCCAAGAAACCTATCTAATTCAGATTCGGATAGCTTTGAAATAACGCGCTATGAAAATGGGCTAACCAATTTTATAAGAACCACCAACACTCCAATAACCATAGCCTTACAAGGCGAATGGGGAAGCGGAAAAACCTCAATGATGAATAGTCTCAGATATCAACTTTGCGAGAGTAGTGAGGCGAATTATGAATCTATTTGGCTAAACACTTGGGAGTTTGCTCTAATGAAAGATGCTGAGAGTACATTAATGGAGGTAATACTGAAACTAATCTATGAAACTACAACAATCGCAAAAACCGATGATGACGTAAGAAGCAAATTGCTAAAAAAGGCTGCCGGTATTGGTAAAGGATTATTAAAATTTGGAACTAAGGTTGCAGCGGATAAAGTAATTGATGGTGCGGGCGATGCTTTAAACGAACATTTGTTTGGCAATAAAGGAAGATCAACAATAGGTGAAATCCGAGATGATCTCGAAAGTGTTATTCAGTCCTGTATTGAAAAGACAAACAAAAGCGGGATTATATTCTTTATTGATGATTTGGACAGAATAGATCCCCCTGTAGCTGTCAACTTATTGGAACTATTAAAAAATATTTTTACTTTAAAAAATTGTGTGTTTGTATTGGCAATAGATTATGAGGTTGTTATCAAAGGGTTGGAACCCAAATTTGGAAAACTTACCGAAAAAAATGAAAGAGAATTTCGTTCTTTCTTTGATAAAATAATTCAAGTCCCATTTACAATGCCTGTCAGTAGCTATAAGATTGATACGTTTCTACGTGAAAGCTTATTACAAATCAACTATTTAAATAAAGAGCAAACAGAAGATAATGAGCTTGTCAAAGACCTCTCTGAAATTTGCAACCTAACCGTAGGCTCTAATCCACGAGCAATGAAAAGACTAATTAATTCGCTTTCTTTAATTAGCAATATTAATAAGGCTACGAATCAGAATGAGGAAGAGAATACGCTCACCGATTCGCTTGAGTTAATGACAAATTTTGCATTAGTTAGCATCCAAATTGCATACCCCGCCGTTTATCGATTGCTGAACAACAAGCCTGGCTTTGACCAATGGAATAATCAAGTTGCTCTACAAATGAATTTAAAATCATTAGATGAACAGAGCTTATTAAAACTTAATACTGATGAGTTATTTAATGAAGAGTGGGAACAAGTACTATTTAGAGTATGCGAAAATGACCCTTATCTAAAGAAAAGAGCTGTAAGCATCTCCCGCTTATTAAATAAACTTAAAAAGAAGATTATTGACAAGGATGAAAACGTTGAAAACTTCATTAGTCCTATTATTTCACTATCTGCAGTTACAAGCTTGGATAGTTCAGAAGTTGAAGAAGTCAAATATCATGCAAGTAGCTTTTTAAAAGATGTTCGTTGGCGCGTAATGAAAAGATTGCGTGAGATACTACCTGAAAAGAAAGAACAAATTCGATCTATAGGAAAAAGAGTGCAGACAAATGCTGACATCAGTTTTTCAGAAACTGATAACCCACGATTGACTTGGATTCGATTACATTCTCATCCATACGAAGGAAAGATTCGGCTCATACTTTACACAGAGGTTTCGCCATGTAAAGTCTACGATAAAAGCTTTAAGGAACTCGTTGAATTATCTGGACTGGATGCAAACTATACGGCCATCGAGACTTCTTACAATTCCTTCTGCAAAAAATATGAACATTTCGAACCAAATGGAATTGCTGAATACCTTGGAACAAAAAATAAGAACCATACCATTTCATTATACGGTTATGTTATACACCCAACAACCGACAGCTTTGTTCAACATGAAAACATAGAAAACATTTGCCTTTTTATTACAGATTGGTTGGAGCAAAGACAACAACTAGTTGATTTTGGCAAGAAACTTACAGAAGCACTTGACAAAATAGAAAATTAATAAATTATGGAACCATATAATAAGTTTAGTGAAAAATATAATCAAAAATATCTTGACATGCTCAAAGCATTTGAATCTGCAGATGGTCTAGACGAACTTTGCAATTATGTTTTTTGGTATCCCCAATTTGGGATAAAGCCAAAAGAGAAGTGTGATATTTTAATTTACGGCCAAGCAGTCAATGGTGCGCATTGTTACTTTAGAAATGAAAAGGACTTAGCTATTGGCGATGTAAATAGGGCTTTAAATCACTCGAACAGATTTGCCCCTCAGCATAATTACTCCCCGATAGATTGGGTCAATGTAATGTGGAGTAATAAACTGTACCAAGAGCATATGAAAGATGCTTTTAAAAAAGAACTTTATTACAGCAATCAAAAAAATGGCAAATGTCCTTATGAAGCATTTCGTTCTTTTTTTTGGCAAACTGCTCATAAAGTAGTTTCAGATTACAATAGTTTTGACCGCAATTCCTTTGAGTGGAGTAAAAATATGGTTTGGTCAAATTTGTACAAAATTGCTCCTGAAAGAGGTGCAAACCCTGCTGAACATAGCCGAAACATTCAACGTTCTTTTTCCTTAGATTTAGTCAAAATGGAAATTGATGAGCTTAACCCCAAATACGTAATAGTTCATACTAATTACAAATGGTGGCAACCTTTTGGTTTACACTTAGGTTCTAACCGTGCTGCTAAAAATGAAATCATTCATTCAGTAGAATATTACAACAACTCAAAAATAATTGTAGTCAAAAGACCTTTCACTGGGAATAATAATAAATATACGGAAGAGATAATCTCAGAAATGAATTGAAAACCTGTTTGATATTTTGCCTATATTGGTGGCATCACCAACAAACTATTCGAGTTAGCCATTTTCTTGATACTGGAACGATTAATTCATAAATTAGTATTCCTTTTAAGGCAATAAAATATTATAACTACAACATAAATAACTCTATATCAAATGGCATTGTACCACATCCTTAATAAACTCACTTATATAAAAGAGAAACCTTTTAAACTAGAAAAGGAAATTCAAGACTTAACTGAAGAAAACCTATCTGCTGTTTTTGGCTTACAATTCGTTAAATCAGAGCTTGCATTAAACAATTTTCGAATTGATACTCTTGCATTTGACAAAGAGTCTAATTCATTTGTAATCATAGAGTACAAAAGAGACAAAAATTTTAGCGTAATTGACCAAGGCTATGCTTACTTATCCTTAATGCTAAATAATAAAGCAGACTTCATTTTGGAGTTTAATGAAAACTTGGATAAAACCTTAAAACGAACAGATGTAGATTGGTCACAATCAAGAGTGCTTTTTGTATCTCCTGCCTTTACAAATTATCAACGAGAAGCAATCAACTTTAAAGATTTACCAATTGAACTATGGGAAGTCAAAAGATTTGAAAATAAAACAGTTTCGTACGAACAAATTCAAAAAGCGGGTGCGCAAGAAAGCATTAAAACAATTTCAAAGTCAGATGCAACCATTGATAAAATAGCAAAAGAAATAAAAGTATACTCAGAAGACGAACATTTAAAAAGAGCTACCGCGGAAACGAAAGACTTATACAATAAAACTAAATCTGCAATTCTAAACTTTGAAGGGATTGCTGTTAAACCCAAGAAGAAATATATTGCTTTTGTGGCTGGAAGAAATGTTGTCGATTTCGTTATTCAAAAGAATGCTTTAAAACTTCATATCAACCTTAAAAAAGGCGAGCTTGACGACCCGAAAAAAATAACAAGAGATGTATCACAATTAGGCCACTATGGAAATGGAGATTATGAAATTCAAATAAGTAATGACAACGATTTAGAATACATAATGAGTTTAATTAAGCAATCATTAAAAAAGAATAAGAAATAATTTCCATCAAAACAAGCATCTTTCGCCAATCACCAACTAGCGTAAAATTGAGATACAGTCCATGCTAAGGCATGTGTAAATCAATCTTTATTTAGAAACTTAATTCGGAGCGGTCTATTTTTTGCCATCCTTGGTCCTATAACCTACAAGAATAGAGGTTATATTTTAGTTGGTGCTTGGCAATGCCACCCCTAAAGGCGGAAAAATCTAATACTGTGCGCCTGTATAGAAATACTTAACATCTTTAGAATACGAATCCCAAAAGTAAATAAATGAAACGGATGTTTCTTTTTCATGAATATCCACTGCGTCAAATGGTGTTGAAGAATAACCCAAGAATTCGTTCGGTTTATTACTTGAACTCCAAACATTTAAATCGGTCAAGTCAGTTCCACGCTTCATAATATCAAACTTGTAGTTTAGCCAATAATTTCGTTCTGGAGTTTTCTCTGCTCTAACTGCCCTAAAATAATCTCCTTCAGAAAGCAAAAAATAATATGAATAGTAATTTTCATTAGTCCCAACTAAAGATAAAAAGTAATCTAATTTATTATCCGCATTAAACTTTCCAGAGATGCATATGCTATTGCAAGGGTCATAACCAACGAGTAAACTTTTATAATTTTCAGCACTAGTAAAATCTTTTCTAATAGGTGTTCTCAAATTAAGTTTACCTAATTCTTTTCCATCAACGGGCAACACAAAATCACAGTTTGAATCAAATTCTTTTAAGCTTTTTATTTTTGGCAAAAAAAATGTAAGTAATTCATTTTGCCTAAACTTTATGTGCAACGAATTCAACATTACATCATTGAAGTTAGCAGGATGTTGAATAGAAAAGGTTACCTTAAAACCTTCAATTCTTGTTTGTTCTTGAATTAAAGACTTTGTATAATTTACTAGATTATATTGCCTCTGATGAATTTCATTTGATTTGGGGTTGCAGTAAACGATAAGTTCGACAAGAACATCATCCCTATCCTTAGCGGCTTCAAAGGATGTTTTAATAGCTTGAATTTGGTTGCTTATAGCATTCTTTGTCCTAATGTCGATACTAATGTCTTCGAGCAATGAATTTTGCGAAAATGAATTTAAGGAACCTAACAATAGAGCTATGATAAAATGGAAACTTCTCCTAAACATGAATACAAATATAGCTAGCAATTTTCCCACTTGACATAACAGCCACTCCCCCCGTCTATCCTCAGTTCCCTCCTACGGAAGGCAAGTGTAACTAAGGGTATTTAAACTTACATCCTGGCTACAACCTTATTCTTCTTTTGACTACTATTCGAAGATATGAGTTTTCAACTACACCCTAATATCTTTTAAGAGCACATTCAATTCGATAGGAAGGTGTAATCTACACCTAGCAGGGCAGAAATACTTTTTACGTACAACCAAATTAAACCTTGATGTTAATACAAGGTCTAGTAGAGTATGAAATACCCCTGTTCAAAATTAATAAATGCGTTACCCCTTTTACTAATTGCTCTTATCTCACTGTGTGGCTGTCAAAAAATACGTACATGCCCAGTGAAGGAAGCCAATCTGATTATAAGTGAAATTAGTTATGAAGAAACATCGCGTAAAGAGATTATGGACCCGCCTGACGGCTCATACCAGCCAGATAATCCAAATTTTGACCCTAGAGACCCAAGCACATGGACAGGCAACATGGCTCAGTATATAAAAAGATATATTAAGTATACTAGAAGCTTCAATGTATATAATGCAGGAACTGGAACTGCTTTTGATGGAGAAGTCGATCTACACATTAAATATCGATCGGGTACCAAATCCATTGAAACTATTAGCGTGGGGAAAATCTGCCCAGAAGAACAAATATTCAGGCATAAAGAAGACATAATACATACCGAAGAAATAAAAAGTGTTACACCAGAATTATATTGGTACGATGATTAATCTCAAAAGATCAACTAATCCGTTGCGAAGGTGAAGCGTTTTGGTAAATAACATAAATCATCCCCCCCACTGGGTGTAGTTCCAGCCTAAGGGCGGGCAAGTGCAAAAAGGTTTTTCAAATCATAGAAAGCACTGCCTTATCAGAACAAATACACTTCAGCCAATAAGCCTTATTTTTAGCTTTGAAGAATGATCCATTGGCAACAAACTCTTTTTTGGCTTTTGATTTTTATATCGCTGAGTACTAACACTCAGGCTCAATATGTCAGTGTGCCTCCATCAACGGCATACCATCGGCTTCATAACGAGTCTTATAAATTGTATGAGGGCTTGCGATTGGACACCCTTGACGGGAAGTTTGGTTTTAAGGACTCCATGGGGCAAACGAAAATCAAACATCAATTTGATTATGCATTTCCCTTCAAGTCGGGTCACGCTCGAATCATTCAAAACGGAAAATGGGGGCTCATTGACCATAATGGCAAACAGACTGTTGCGCCCCAATATGACTTAATGTTTCTCCTAAAGAATAATCAATACTTTGCTGTGCGTAATGAGCAAGTGGGTGTGATCAGCGATAAGAATGAACAAATTCTGCCCTTCGTCTATCAATATATATTTCCTTTTAAGGGAGACTACTTCAAGGTCGCACAAAACAAAAAATGGGGTGTGGTGAATTCTAAAAATGAAATCATACTGCCCTGCAATTATCGACAAATCGATGAGTATAGCGATTCGCTCTGGGTACTCACCTCTAAGCCACAAGAAGAAGCCCTATTTTTCCCAAAGACAAAAAACAAAATAGACTATCCGCGCAATGCCCAAACCAAATTCAATGCGCAACAATTGCAAGTCATCTGGATCGATAGTTCTTACCATCTCATCAATTCTAGTGGCGAGCCCCTTAAAAAATATCCTAAAGAAATTCATGGCATTTTTGGACTCTTTGAGAATGAACCCTGCGTCATTTATACAACTATTGGAGATGGCCGACTCTATGGCATGATGAACCCCTCAGGGAAAATCGTGGTGCAACCCATATACAAAAGAGCGGGAAATTGGTTTTATAAGTGGCTGCCGGTTTCAAAAAATGGCAAACAATATGGCTTGATAGATATAAAAGGTAAAGAGGTGGTGCCGTGTGAATACGAAAAAATAAAACCTTACTTCTCGCCCATCATTGGTGTCTGCAAAAATGGTGGTTGTGGTTTTATTACTGACAAAAACAGAGTCGTTGTCCCCCTGCGCTATGATGACATAAACTATTTCGGCTATCATTTATATGCGGTAAAGCAGGATGGCAAATGGACTTTGCGAAATCAGAAAGGCAAAAAACTTTCTAAGACAGCGTATACACATCTCTGGATGCAACAAATGACATTTCCATACCTTATGGCAGAGCGAGATAGCATGAACGGCTATATCGATACCTTGGGCCGAGAAGTGGTGCCATGTGACAGCAGGCGTTTTAGAGCCTTTACTGATGCATTGCAGCCTGTCAAACGCAAAGGAAAATGGGGATTAAAAAACACCCTCAATGAGATTGTTATAGATTGTAAATATGACAGCATTGGCGCTTATCATGCCAAAGGAACGCCTGTCAAATTTGAGGGGAAGTGGGGCTTTTTTGATGATAGTTTTCAGCAAAAAATTGACTTCATTTATGATGAGACGGATGGCTATAAAGATCAATCCTACAGAGGTCCTCGTGCGCGAGTAAAGCAGGGTGATGAGGTTTTTTATATCGATTCTCATGGCGAAAGGCATTCTACTTATTAATATCTTATATAGAAGAGCAACAAAAGGAGTAGAGACAATTTACGCCTAGCAGGCAGCTTGAACAAGCTACTCTACCCAACATTCATCAAAACCTTGGTTCAGGTACTCATTACATCTCTTTTCAACATCTTTCTTCTTACCAAACATCATTTCAGTTAAGGCACCGCTACCATAGCCTTGTGAAGATTCCTTACAATTACAGCTATAGTCTTTTTCCTTCTCACAGGATTGAAAAAAAACAACTGAACAAACTAGCAAAATTTTTATAAACAACATTCTCATGAATTCAAATATAAACTTTATCTCCTATCGAAGGGATAGCGAGAAATAAAAACCCTCCATATCATTAAATTAAGGCTACAAAAAAAAGCGACCCACAGGCCGCTCTTAAAATCATTTCCCAAAACCTTAGTTCACCATTACTTTTCCAGTAAAAATCTTAGCATCAGCTTCTGCAGTAATTATATATAGACCACTCGCTAAGCTGGAAGGGATAAACACTGTATTATTTTCTACTGCAATGGTGATTTTACTGCCTGCCATATTATAGAAGTTGAGTGTTTTTGCATCCACTCCATCGAGCTGCAATTTCTGTCCCGCATGTATAGGATTAGGGTAAACAGATAAGTCGCCTTGTGAATTTTCGGACAATGTCAAAGGAGTCAGTCCTGGCCATTCGTATTTGAACAAAGCAAAGTTCCCATTCATATTCGGTGGTTGCCTGCTCGTTGAAAGAAATATTTTGGTTTCTGTATGATCCCAAATCCCCTCTTTCACCGTTGCGATACCGAGATATGGATCAGGAATAATGGGCTCTGTTGCTAATAGCCCATTCGTTCCAAAGGTCTGGTCAACATTGCCCATTTTGTCTACATGTACAAATTCTATTTTTTGAACAGGGCTACCATAGGCCTTATAATAGAATACTAAATGGCTTCCATCACTTTTGAACATGATTCGTGAATTACCGTAACCCCAATACGGAAAATCGTAGCTCGCCACGCCAGCTGTCCCAAAGTTTGTCATTTGATTACCATAGGCATCATGTTTCACCATATATACATCAGATGAATCATAGTTCGGCGCTCGCGCTATCGACGAACAATACAAGACGGTTCTATCATCAAATATTTTAGCCCCCGAACCTTTAAAATGCCATACATCAAAATTTACCGCAGTGGTCGATCGCCCATTTCCATTGAAGGAATTATCCCATTGGCCGTCAGGCTTTATCGCCATATCAAAAAATCTACGATCCAAATTATGAAAAGCTCCAATCACTCTGAGTGAACCATTTGGCATGAGGGCCATATCACGAATACCAGCATAAGGGGATTGAAATGCACCTTGTTCAATATCTGTTGTTGTCCCCTGAACAAAACCCGTGCCGTTAAAACTCAAATCCTTAGAGCCATCAGCCTTGTATTTGCTCACCGCCCACTGACCGAAGCCAACAGGGCAATTGCAATGTCCGTATTCAACCGCTTTACTACCTACATAGAAGGTGGTGATTTCAATATGACGCTCGTCTTTGGTCAAAACAAAAGGTTCATAAGTGAAATTGACATCAGGCCTATCTAAGAGGTGGCCGGTAGTATTGAAATCGGTATTTATAGAACCATCTGCATTGAAGCTTGCCAAGAAAATAGAATTAATAAATGAATCGGTATCTGGTGTATTATTAATTGATTGTAGACCTAAGACGATTATTTTCCCATTATCATAAATCGCATAGTCATCAACCTGATATGTTGCACCGGGCTCAGCATCCAAAGCTGAGTTAGTAGCTACACCATTATTCCCAAAAGAAGTCATTAAATTTCCAAGCACATCATATTTATAAACGCGCAATTCGCCAGATGTCGTTCCAAAACATAACAAGTCACCACTAGGCAATGCGTGCATTTTATTGACGTGCGAGTGTTGAGGAAAAGTTGAGGGGACCAAAGCATTTTGCCCAAAAGTTGAATCTGGTTGTAGTTGTGCATTCGTTTGCAAAAACAAAAATGAACTGAGTAAAAGAAGGTATAGTTTTTTCGCTCTCATATACAATAGACGGCATTCATCCGACCATGGTTGGGTATTTTATTTGTCATGTAGCTATTCTAGAGTAGAATCCATAGTCTTATTTTGAACCTTCCTCCTAGAAAACACTCCATAATTTGGCATTATTTTGCTCTCAAGCCTGCGTAACTCCTTCCTCAAAGGAGCTGAAAACACTATTATTTTCACAAGACATTCAAATCCTCGCCTAGCAGAGTGGACACTTCGCTATTTATAGAAAACAATTGCTTCCAACTGTATTGTAGATTTAATGCCCCTCTATAAAACCTCATCACTATTGACGAAAAAACGTTTAACTTTAAATCGTCTATGCAATATTCAGAATTGGCATCTATCAAATTCATTAAAAACAAAAAAACATCGGCGTGAAAAAAATATTACTCCTAGTTACATTATTCGCCCTAAGCACTAATGCTTTTGCGCAAACACCCTTTAACTTAAGTGGTGCATCTACGAGCACAAACTTTGATGCCGGAACTTTAGACAACAACATCAATAGCTCATCCTTAAATACATTACCATCAGGTTGGGGTTTGTCCGAGCAAGGAACTAGTAGCAATGCCAATGGGTTTTATCGTGCAGGAAGTGGGAGTTCCACCGTGGGCGATGCAAGAAGTTATGGAGCATTTAATTCGCAAGAGCGAGCCTTCGGTGCTTTATCTAATAGCGGCTTACAGGCTTGGCTTGGTTTCGCATTTACTAATAACACTGGGAGTAACATAAGCTCAATGGCCGTATCTTATCGAGGAGAACAGTGGCGCTCTGGCAGCACCAATCCTTTGGTAGATCAGCTAGTATTTGAGTATTCATTAAATGCAACCTCCACTGGAGATATGACAGCTACTTGGGTAGCGGTACCTGCTCTTGACTTTGTTTCACCTAATCCTACTGCACTTGCTGGTACTTCAAATGGAAATTTGGCCATTAATCAAACGACAATTAGTTCGACCATTACGGCTGCTGTTGCCACTGGAAGCACCGTGCATTTCCGTTGGAAGGATATTAATATTTCTACCACAAATGATGGCCTAGCTGTTGATGATTTTAGTATGACTGTGACTACAGTTGGGGGGCCTTTACCTCCAGTTTTAGCAAGTACAACTCCGCCTGACAATGCAATCAATGTGCCCTTGTCCACGACCTCTCTTACCTTGACCTTGGATCAAAACATTACATCCCTTGCAGCGGGGACTGTACAATTATTTAATATCACCAATTCAAGTTCAATAAATATCCCCGCGGCTAATCTAAGTTTTGCTGGAGCTGTATTAACGATTTCAGGTGTCTCACTCCTTTCTAATACCGATTATGCAGTGCAAATTTCTCCCAATATGCTTGTTTCGGCAAATGGAGGATACGCTGGAATTACGAATAATACCACCTGGAACTTTAAAACTGAGAATACCACCTCACCTCCACTTCCATTATTGGTAAGCACAACACCGCCCGACAACTCAATAAATGTTCCCATCTCGACTAGCGTTCTGACCCTGACCTTAGATCAAAATATTACCTCCCTTGCAGGTGGGTCAGTGCTGTTATATAATCTCACAAATTTTGGTTTTATAAGCATTCCGGCGGCTAATCTATCGTTTAGCGGAGCCACACTAACAATTTCTGGCGTCACACTTCTTGCCAATATTGATTATGCGGTGCAAATCACACCAAATATGATTGTGGCTACCAATGGCGCCTATGCCGGCATTACGAATAATACGACCTGGAACTTTAGTACGGAAATGTCCACTTCCTTGACAGATGTAGGCAGCTTAAATGAGCGCTTTTTGTCTGCGCAAATTATTGGGGAGCTGAGATCGCAGTTGAACCTACAAACAATTTCGTCGAAAGAAAGAAATTTAAATTATGCTATTGTAGACATGGCAGGCAGAAGAATTGAGAAAGGAGATTTGACTGTGGCTAAAGGGAAACGACAGTACACCTTAGATGTTTCCAATTTGCCTTCAGGACTCTATTTCTTACTTCTGCAGAATAAGGAAGTGCAAAGCACTGTCAAGTTCCTCCTAAAATAAATATTATCAAATTAATTCTAAGCCGTCTTCTATTAAATAGGAGATGGCTTTTTTTGTCCTATAAGTAAATTATGTCGATGCCTAAGGCTGAGATCTGCTAACTCATCGATTGGGCTAAGCAAGAGACAGAAAAGCCGAGGCCTATCTACGGCTGCTAAAATTTATCGCGCTGCTCACATTCTTCAAGTGCTAAAAAGTTTCTTTGATTTTGATTTCTGATGGCAAGAAACGTACCAGCGTAAACCTAAAGTAAATTTTGGCCAGTGTCTAAAAAAAACCCACTCATCAAATAAACATGCACGCTCATCAACTTGAATAGCTAATAATTCAATCGTATAAATACCTTAGACTTTCACCAATAAAACACATAGACATGAAAAAAAATTTTGCAATCATCACCATCTTATTATTTACAAGCTTTTCACTCAGTGCACAATGGTTCCCACCAAATGCCGCTATCAGCACATCTGTTATGCGAACTGGAACTGTTGGTATAGGATACAATGCAGCACCTCTGCCCTTTAGTAACGACAAACTATTTCTTGGTGGCAATGTTAAATTCAAAGACCAAACTAGTTATGACATTTCAGCAGATGCAGAGAATGGAGCGCTCTTCATTAATGGTAACAATACTAGTCAAGAAGGCGGAACCGTAGAGCTATACGGCAATAACAGCTCAAGATCTGGAGAAGTAACAATAATCAGTTCTGGCTCGGGCAATATCAGTTTCAGACATTGGAATGGAGGAACATGGATAGAGCAAGCGAAATTACTACAAGACGGCAGATTTCTTATTGGAGAAAACTTATTCCCTTGGGAACCAACAGGATATAAACTTATCGTAGAAGAAGGAATTTTGACTGAAAAACTCAAGGTCGCTTTAAAAGGAACAGGCAGTTGGGCAGACTATGTATTTCAAGATAATTACAAATTAATGCCCTTGGAAAAGGTTGATGAATTTGTTCAGGAAAACAATCACTTGCCTAATGTTCCAAGTGCAGAAGAGATGGTTAAAAATGGTCTCGATGTTGCCCAAATGGATGCTAAGCTCATGGAAAAAATAGAAGAATTGACTCTCTACTTAATTGAGCAGAACAAGAGCATAAAGAATCTAGAAGAAAAAATCGAATCTTTAGAAAACAGTAATTAAGAGGACCTATGAAAAAAATAATTTATTTACTTTGTTTCTTTTGTGGGATGATGATATCAGTTAATGGGCAACCAAGTACTGATTTGAACACCTACTTATATGACGACTTTTCAAACACGGCCTTATGCCCTGTTTTTCAAGCACATCATGGTACTCCACACGATGTTCCGGGCTTCATGATGTGGCACGTACTTTTTAGAGAAGGATTGGTCTGCGCTGGACAGAAAAAAAATCTAGGCGAAGGTATATATGCAGATTTCAACTTTGTTCAAGGGGCCAGTTATGATATAAATGTGAATGTAAATTCATTTATCCTTGGCGACAACAAGACAGGAAGAATTAATGTTCTATTAGTAAAGAAACCACCATTAATAACTCTTCCTTGTATCGGGAATCCTACCCCCAGCAGAGCAGAGCCAATCCCCGTCTACTCTGCTGCTGACCATATCGTACTAAGCAATATTCAACACGTACAAGATCTGACGTCATCATTGAATATCAATATAAAGTTGACGAGTCCTGATAACTTTTCAGCTATTGTGATATACCCAGAAGATTTAGATCCTCGTTGTTACAGCAGCAGCGTATCAGGAGTAAATGGAGACGAACCAGTGATTCTAACATTAAACTGTGTGGATATCAAACTGCAATGTTATGGGATTAACAACAAGACATTTGCTCAAACTATACCTTCAGGATTGGACGGAGCTCGTAATTATTTTATTGGAAGCGGATTCGGGTCTGGCCCATTGGCAGAAAACACCCACGGGAGCAATACCGATTATCGAGCTACGAATTCAATTCTTTTAGAGCCTAATACATTGATAAGCCATCAGACTAACGGAAATAGTTTCAGTGACTTTTTCCAGGCTAGAATTTACCCTTGTATCAATAACAATGGCTCATACCCATTCCCGGCCGAGCAATCAATATCTCCAGAGGAAGGTTGCTCGAACATAGCTACTATATTAGACAACAATGAATGGGGCAGCGACCCTATTGATCTCGAAGGGGACTATCCAATTATTGCTGACCCTCCAGAATATTTAGAGGGAGAAGAACCCAATGGACAAGTTGTAGAGGGCGATGAACAATCTAGGCGCCCTCAAAAAAAGAATAACTCACTATTGCATAAAGAATTTAAAATATACCCAAATCCTACGCAAGGGAATATCAACATTAGTCTACCTAGTGAAAATTGCTCTATTGAAATATTCAACAGCTATGGACAAAATTTGGTAAAGAAGAAATGTTCTTCTCAATTTGAGAACATTGAGATGTCAAATTTCGCAGCAGGAATTTATATGGTGCGAATTTATGATGAAGGCAATGTTCTCATCGGCCAGAAAAAAGTACTCAAAAAATAGTTAGCAAAATCCTAATCATCAACTGATATAGGCCTCTGCATGCAGAGGCCTATATTTATTAATGCCCCTCCTGCTCATCCTCCCCGAAGTGATTGTCTTAAAGTTCGCAAATTCGCTAGAAGTCTAAGCAATTTGAAAAGCACCACAATTCTAATAGTACTGGCTTCAATATTAATTTTTAGCTGTCAAAGCGCTCCAGAAAAGTCCCCCAAAGACATGCTAGGAGATGCCTACCAACTCTTCAAAGAAGGGGATGATGCGGGAAGCATAAAACTCGCAGAAGAGGTTTTGGAAATTGGACGAGAATCGAAAAATCACACCCTCATTGGCAAGGCCTTGACTTCTCTCTGTCGAAATGCTCAGCGCAATTTGGATACGAATATGTAGATTATGCAGCTGAAGATTGGGGTAAAAAACCTGCAGATTTGAATGAAAGTGAGAAAAATCAGATGGCAAAGGAATACAATCCAATAGTGATTAGTCCAAATCCGACTGAGGGCATCTTCAATATTTCAACCATTGCGAAAATGTCAAAAGTATCTATTCACGACAATCTCGGTGTCTTAGTATTCGAGTCTAAAACAGAAGGAACGAATGAACAGATCGACTTGAGTCAACTTCCAAAAGGGATGTATTTTGTTTCACTTTTATTAGAAAACAATCAAGAAGTTCATCGAAAATTATTGCTAAGATAATTTTGAACTAAACGTCCATAAAGTATACAAGAGGAGCCAGCAGATATGCTGGCTCCTCTCATATATATTAATTCTGAGAAGTTTCCATTACAATAAATGTTCGCATCTGAATTCGAGGATCTTCGGTGTGACCTCCCAAATTGAAATAAATAATCTTTCTACCCTTGGCTTGGCGAAGCTAAGACATCCATTAATCCAGAAAGTGCTACCCAAAACTAGTGTGGAGTTTATCTGCTAAAAACCTAGCTCCTATCACTCAACTCTTATCATCTAATTGAGAATTTAATACTCCCCTTTGTGTGGTGCTTTTTATCTGCATAATGTAGAATGTATAAGCCTTCCGCCAACTCACTGGCATCCCATCTGATGACCCTCTGACCATTTTCAACATATTCTACCTTATGAAGAAGAGTCTTCCCAGTCAAATCCACCACCTTCATTTCTACTTGAGTAGCGCCCAATGAATTTTCATAAACGAAGTTTATTTCCGAAGCCATCGGATTAGGAACTATATCAGCTGAAAACTCTTTACGAGGCTGATTGATTAAATTGAGACTTGGACTATAATTAAATGAACCATCTATATCTATAATTTTCAGTCTGAAGTAAACATTTGTAAGCAGTTGATTTAGTTCATCATTATATCGATAGTGATTACTTGATTCATTTCTTGCATCAACGACAGCCAGCCTATGAAAATCGAGCGCATTATCACTCATTTCAATTTCATAGACATCTACATCTATCTCATCCGCGCTCTGCCAATTCAAGCTTAGGCTTTGATTCCTCAGGCTCCCTGTAAAGTCTATAAGACTCAAAGGAAGAGGAACATTGAAAGGTATCATATAGTCCTCAACTTCACCATCTTTAAAAGATCCGCCGCTTGTGAATACCGTCATTCCGGAATCTGTTGTTACTCTCATTCTTGCATAAGTATTCGCTAAACCAGCGGCTCCTGTTAAGGTAGTATTTGTCCAAGTAAAGCTCACATTGCCCGTTGTTGTTGCAGCAGCAACATTTACTGTTTGCCCTTCACTCGCATCGAAGACACCATTATTATTCCAATCAATCCAAGCGACAAAATCTGCATCATTCCCAGTAAGATTAGTAAAAGATGTCGTCAGAGTATAAGATGAAATGGTTTGGCTCAATGAACCATCATTCACGATTGGAGGGACCATCATCAGGCCATCATCATCCATGCTCGAATTGGCCATTGCGCTTGGCAAACCGTCACTTTCTATATCTTCTGTTGCACCTAATTTTAGCTCGTTTACTGAAGTAGAAGTGCGCTGCCCATGAGAGGCTCCATTATTGCTCAATAGTGTTTGGTAAGTATCAGGAGCATCACCAAAATCAGGAAAGACATTTACAACTATAGGACTGATTCCTGAATTTTGAACACTGTTGTTTGCATTTGGGATCGTACCCCAAACACCCCATAAGAAAAACAAATCTGTAGCTAATGAGAAATCATAAAGAACTTGGGTTCGCAAATCATCTGGGTCTAGAGCGCCGGCAATATTTTTGACTCTAGTAATATTAAACCCATTATTGGCAGAAGGAAAATTGGCCATGGCTGCTGCCCCAATTTGAGCTTGCAACATGGTGCGCCAAGCGTGGGTAGCATTGACCGTGATGTTTTGAGCTTGTAAATTATTTGTTTGAAAAGTTTTATTTGTGGGGTTTGAAAAGGCATTTCCATTGTAAGAAAAAGCTCCGCTCCATTCTCCATTTATGGCTTGATTTCCGTCTAAGTCTACTACCAAAAAAGAGTTGATATCTAAAGGACGATCAAAATAAATTCTCCAACCAATGGCATCGGCTGCATTCTTGGTGCTTCCACGGTCTATATTTCTCGCTGGATTTTGAACGAGTCGCGAAAACTTTACTGGATCCTTATCGCCCGTATATGCAGGAAGAGTGTTAGATGTTGTGGTACTAGATGTACATCCTGTACAGCCACTCCAAACACTGTCTAAGAAGCCACCTATAATTGGACCTGGCGCTCCTGTTCCTGCTTGCACTACGCCTGTTCCTGTACTAATTTTTTCTACTTTGATATAAGTTCCATCAGGCAGTTTGATTCCTGCAGGCATAGCAGCAAGTATATCAGCTAAAGAATAGCTATAGCTGACTTGCGCATTTACGATAGGGTGTAAAATAAATAGTGAAACTAAGAGTAGGTAGTACTTTTTCATTTTGTCTGAATTAACCTTCTGTATTTACCTTGCTAAAATGGAAAATACATGCATCTAAAATCGGGCAACAACTATGCCAAAGAGCGTCCCAAAAGGCATTTTCGTTCATTTCCAAGGCTTTTTTAACGGCTAATTAGGTTGTTTGCAGCAATCCAAGTGCATCTACAGATCTTCAAAAGAACATCAAGACCAAATTTACCCCTTGACTAAAAAACAAATCCCGCTTTTATTCCGCCCCAGCGAAAAGACTGCGCTCCATTGAATTCCTTAGTCTGAAAGGCTTGAGAATATTCAAAATACACGCCCTTCAGTTGGAGCACCACGCCATAGTTTAATGCCGCGCGAAGCCGCGAAATATCGCTTGAAGAAATTACATAAGGACTTTTCTTTTCGGGCAATACACTGCCTTGCAAGCTCGCATCATGCCCGACAAACTGAAGCATGGGTTCACCGTACAAATAAAGCTGCAGTTCATCTTTATCAAATAATTCGTAGGTAGAATTTAATAAGCCCGCGCGAAAGTTTCCACCGATGGCGAGGTCTGTGAATAATGTCCCCAGTCGAGCTATGCCTCGGGCCTGCAAACTGAATCGATCGTTTGCATTTAGCAATTGTCTTTCATAGCCGACTTCATAATTTGCAATAAGATGATTTTGAATCTGATTGGGCCAACCTTGTGGAATGACATTCCCCGTCCATTCATGAATTTTGACTTGCATTCCTTCACCAAAAGCAAAGGGACCAATCATCCCAAAACTTAGAGCCGAAGTTAAACGCGCTTTTTTCTTTGAGTCAATTTGTATCAAGAAACTCTTCAGCATAAGAGCTGATGCAAAGGGTCGATCTCCATATTGAATATCTGGGCTCCTAATATTCGCTGGAGTAAAACCTATATGCTCCCAAGACAAACCATATTTTTTGGAGAGCGAAGCTTGCTCATTACTCTCTGACCTCCAAGCTTTCGGCTTATAGAATAAGTAGTTTATTGGATTTTTGCTAAAAAAAGGAGATACGAATTCAAAATTATAACCTTGGGTATAGTTTCTATCTTTTGCTGTAAAAAAGTCATTGTCGTAATTAAATCTAAAATATCTATCCGATTTTATATCACGATAGGAAGCCATATTATCGATCTTCTGTGCTTTTATCTCATTAGAAAATGAACATAAAAACAAAGACAGACAAGCCATTTGCATCCACCTTTTCAGCAATCCCATACAATACGTACGCTCTAAGCCGCCTTATGGATTTTGTTTGTCAAAAAATTTTTTTAGAAAATCCTATGGCCTATTACTCATTTTATGATATTGGTAATGGAGTGCGCAATAAATTTGCATCAAACAGAAGAACCCATGACAATATTAAAAAATAGCATCCTTCTAGGGCTCGTATTATTTTTTATCACAGACAATGCGTACGCGCAATTTACCGCTGAATCTGAGCCAGTGAAAGAATATGAATTTCGCGCAGTGGGCGAGTTTGGTTTTCTTGGAGCCTTTAGCCACAATATCCAATTTGGGAAAAATGGCAGCTACTTTAGCTATGTCAATGATGGTGGTCAGGATGTCCTCTTCCCGATACAACGTTACTCTTTGGAGCTTGAGTACAAAAAAAGAAACACATGGATATTTCTATACCAACCGCTTCGGTTGGAGTCGCAAGTTTTCTTAAACGAGGACTTAATTGTAGACAATCAAATTTTCCCCTCAGGAAGTGCTGTAAATCTATTGTACAACTTCCCATTTTTTCGATTTAGTTATTTAAGAGAATTGGCTCCTAATAATCCAAAGTTCGATTTTGCGATTGGGGGCAGTTTGCAAATACGTAATACAACCATCACATTTGAATCTACGGATGGCAATCTCTTTAGAACCAATCGAAATGTTGGGCCAGTACCTGCCTTCAAAATGAGAACAAAGAAACGACTTACTCCATGGGCTTATGCCGAATTTGAAGCCGATGGAATGTATGCTCCGATCAGTTACTTAAACGGAGACAATAATGACGTTGTAGGCGCGATACTGGATGCAAGCTTGCGTGGCGGATTTGAGGTAAGTAAACCAATCACTGCATTCTTAAACTTGAGACACCTAAGCGGTGGCGCAGCTGGAACGTCTGATAACAATAGCGGTCCTGGTGATGGATTTACAGAAAACTGGCTAAACTTTGGAACAGTCACGGCTGGTTTCATTTATGCTTGGTAGGGCAAATTATTCTGCGCACCTTAGACGAACCGTAGAAAGCGGCAAGGTCATCAATCCACTACTCTTTCTTCACCAAAGCAGAGTGAACTAATTCCTTATTCTCAAATAGCTGCACGATATAAATTTGTTCGCTGAGCCCCATTAGGGAAATTTGTTTAGGTTCATTTCTTTGAAATGAAACATTTTTTAGAAGCTTGCCGCTCACATCTAACACTCTCGCTTCAAGAATACCCTCGGGCTCATTTTCAAAAGCTATATTCAAAACATTAGATGTTGGATTTGGGTAAAAGGAAACCGGAATTGCCTTATTCTGTTCTATCTCATTTACACTTAAGGCATAGTTATCGCCCAACTTCAAAACAAAGACATCAAAGTTTCCATTACTTATAAATGTATTCGTGACAGAGCCTGGGTTCAAATCCAATGAGTCTCGATAATAACCCGAACACATCGCATTCCCTGCCTTATCAACGGTCATACAACTGGGGTATTCAGCAGTGATACTCCCAACAGATTTTGCCCAAATAAAATTTCCCTGGGCGTCTAATTTTTGAAAATAAATATCAGATTGTCCTTCGTTAGGTATATCAAAAACTCCTGGACCCGGGTCAAAATCAGCGGTCCACTCAAATGTCCCTGTGGAATATACATTTCCCGCACTGTCTAAACCGATGCCGTAAGCCAAATCGTTTGCGATGGAACCAAAAGATGAGCCCCAAACAAAATTGCCCGCTGCGTCTAGCTTGTGCACAAAAATATCTCTCAGGCCAAGACTGCTTGCATTAGAGACCGCTATCCCAGGATCTAAATCTATTGATCCACTATAATAGCCTGTACTGTGCGCATTCCCATTGGCATCAACGACAAGGTCAGCAGCATTGTCTACATTGACACTACCGAAAGTCCGTGCCCAAATATAATTTCCGTTGATGTCTAATTTTAGAATGAAAATATCTCCAAAGCCGAGGCTCGTAAAATTGTCGACGCCAGCCCCAGGATCAAAATCAACCGTATTCCGAAAGGTTCCTAGAACATAAACATTGCCCATCGCATCATGGTCAAGCTCTTTTGCAAAATCTTCATCGACAGCGCCTGCAGATTTTGCCCAAATTAAGCTTCCACTTGAATCCATCTTAAGAATAAAAACATCATAATCTCCAGCACTCGTTAGATTGCTAATACCTGCATTCGGGTCAAAATCTACTGTCAAACTAAATTGCCCTGTTGCAGACAAATTACCTTGGGCATCCAAAGAAAGCCCATAGGCAAAATCGTTCTCCATTCCTCCAATGGATTTGGCCCAAAGAAAATTACCCATTGCATCTAGTTTTTGAATATAGATATCTGCATCACCATTGCTCGTCAAATTAAAGACTGCAGTCCCTGGATCAAAATCGACGACGCCATAATAAAAACCGGCTATATAAACATTTCCATTTGCATCAACGCGGATTGCCCGCACTACAATTTGATCTGCACCGCCATAAGAACGCGCCCAAATAAAATTTCCCAATACATCCACTTTCTGAACAAAAACATCTGATGCGCCAGTGTTCATCAAAACTGATGAGCCCGCTCCAGGATCAAAATCTACACTACCGTCAAACGTTCCAACTGTATATACATTTCCCACATCGTCATGGGTAATATCCGCAGAAGGATCTTGCCCACTGCCGCCCACAGAATATGCCCAATGATATTCCTGCGCATTTGAATTATTAACTATAAGAAAAGTAAAAAGTGTGATTAAATAGACACGTATGGTCATAATAATTGAATTTGGTTTGTATTCTAATATACGAATAATTCATCATCTGATTTGAGTCCATGATTCCTATAAGCTGTAGAAGTTCCTTTGCAGATTAAAATCCTATATATATTTACGCAATGAAATTCCTCTTCTCATTGGTCATCTATATCCTTCTCTTTTCAGCCTGCAATACAAGGGTAGAAAAAGAAAACCCCAAAGAAATGCTCAGTCAAGCTTATCAACTCTTCAAAGAGGGAGATGATGCGGGAAGTGTTAAACTCGCAGAAGAGGTTTTGGAAATTGGACGAGAATCGAAAAATGACACCCTAATCGGGAAGGCACTGACTTCTCTTTGCCGAAATGCGCAGCGAGAATTGGATACCAATCGGCTCGCAGACTTAAGTGCTCAACTCGAAGAACTAGCGAGCAAGTCTGACGACAATCAATGGCTGATGTATAGAGCACATCAGAATGCAGAAATGTGGCGATTGATTGGGGACATGGACAAAGCCGAGGCTTATTATGATGAAAGCCTAAAGTATAGCGAGGCTTTAGGAATCAATGGCATGTTTATGATAGACCATTTCAACAAATCTTTTGTCTCTACCGCTAAAGGAGATTTCAAAAGCGCTCGTGCCCTCATCAAAAAATATTATCAATTGCGAGAGGAAGCGGCTCTTCAAAGTGGCGGGAAGGCCTCACCTGAAGATGCTTACGGGCTCATAGCTCTTGCCTATTTACTAGAGCAAGAAGGAAATTATCAAGGAGCTCATGAAGCCGCCTTAGTTTGCAGACGCCTCTTTAAAGAACAAAACATTTTTCCTGAACCTCCCGATGAGAAACCCCTCCTAGCAGTAGAAAAAAAAGTGAAAAAGAAATTAAGCCCACGAGAATATGAACAAATAAGCAAAGAATCTGAAAGCCAAGGCGTCTCTACTTTATTGGATAAATATTTGCCTTAAAACGAGCCGTCTCGCCCCCTACCAAGGCCAATACTCCCACTCCTCCAAATTTCAAACCCTCAAAGCAGAATGGGACAACTTATTCCAGTTTTAAATATGGACTAAGGCATAGGCTGTTTATATTTACCCCTCATTGTCAGCTTCCAAGAAAATAGGCATTATTGGTGCAGGACCAGCAGGACTCACCGCCGCTTATATCCTCACTAAAGAGGGTATGGATGTGACCGTGCTTGAAGCCCACCCAACCTATGTGGGTGGTATAAGTAGGACTGAACATTATAAAGATTTTTACTTTGACATTGGTGGACATCGATTTTTCAGCAAATCAAAAGAAGTAGAAGATCTATGGGTTGAAATTTTGGGGGACGACTTGATTACAAGAAATAGGAAATCTAGAATTTTATATAAAGGGAAATTGTATAGCTATCCCTTGAAACCTTTCGAAGCGCTCAGCAACTTAGGCATCGTTACAAGCACTCTTTGCATGCTTTCTTATATGAAGGCAAAAGTTTTCAGAAAATCTAACCCATCCAATTTTGAGGAATGGGTGAGTAATGAATTTGGCTCCAAACTATATTCCATTTTCTTCAAGACCTATACTGAAAAAGTCTGGGGTATGAATTGTTCGGAAATTAGTGCCGATTGGGCCGCGCAACGCATCAAAGGTTTGAGCCTCGGTAAGGCATTGATGAGTGCATTTAAGCCCAAGCCAAAAGAGAAGGGCAAGGTGATCAAAACATTGATTGAAAAATTTAGATATCCGCGCAAAGGTCCCGGTATGATGTGGGAGAAATGTCGAGATCTCGTCGAAGCTCAAGGTGGACGAGTAATTATGAATACGCGCATCACCGGGATTCATAAAGAAAATCAGTGGACCCTGAGATCGTTTGATGGTCAAGCTTTTGATTTTGATGAAATCATCTCATCGATGCCTTTGCGTCACCTCATTGAGAATTTGAAGCCCAGCGCCAGTGAAGAGGCCCTTCAAGCTGCAAGTGAGATAAACTACAGAGACTTCCTGACAGTAGTACTGATTGCGGAAGACAAAGATCATTTTGACGACAATTGGCTCTATATACATGATGATAGTGTGCAAGTAGGACGAATTCAAAACTTCAAAGCTTGGAGCCCTGAAATGGTGCCAGACGAAAAATTTAATTGCTATGGCCTTGAGTATTTCTGTTTTGAAGGTGATGGCCTATGGACGATGTCAGATGAAGATTTAATCACCTTAGGGAAAAAAGAAATGGGGCAAATGAATTTAATGGATGCCTCTAAAATCACTGATGGCTATGTAGTTCGCCAACCAAAAGCCTATCCTGTGTATAATGAAAGCTATCAGGATAGCATACAAAAAATTAAAAAAGAATTGACCCAACACCAAGGTCTTCAAGTCATAGGCCGCAACGGCATGCACAAATACAACAACCAAGACCACAGTATGATGACAGCTATGTTGGCCGCTCAGAATATTTTACTAGGAGAAAACAAATACAATCTTTGGCAGGTTAATGAAGATGCGGAGTACCACGAAAGTGGTGATGCTGGAGAAGAAAGTTTCGAAGCTGGAAGAATGATCCCTAAAAAAGCCTAAAGGCAACAGCCATTACGTGAAACAAGAGATAAAAAAAATAACGCCACAGTTTGTTTTGAAAACTTGGCAAAAGGCCAAACTACTCGCTTATAAACTAAAGTTTATGGGCAAGTCGCATGAAGAAATTTTTACAAAAATTCATGACAAGAATTATTGGGGTTCTGAAGATAGCATTTCGGGCACGGGTTCAACCATTACACAAACGAAAGCGGTTATTGAACAATTGACAAAAATCATGCGAGAGCATAATGTAACCTCTATGCTTGATATACCATGCGGCGACTTCTATTGGATGCAATATGTAGATTTGAACGGTATAGATTATATTGGTGCAGACATAGTCGATGTTTTGGTAGAACAAAATCAAAAAAACTTCTCGACGGCGCACCATAGCTTTCAGCAGTTAAATATAATTAAGGATGAGTTGCCTACATCAGATTTAGTACTAGTACGAGACTGCTTGGTGCACTTCTCTTTCGAAGACATTCAGAAAGCATTAGTCAATATCAAAAGATCTGGCGCAAAATATTTGATGGCTACTACATTTCCCAAACATCAAAAGAACAAAAATATAGTGACTGGAGAATGGCGTACCATAGATTTAGTATCTGAACCTTTTAATTTTCCTGAGCCCATCTTATACTTGAACGAGGGCTGCACGGAAGACGATGGTATTTATGAAGATAAATCTCTGGGACTTTGGGAAGTGAGCAGCCTGCCTTAAGCATTCTTGATGGCCACCATAGAGTAACCAAATTCATCTTCAGTGGTCTTGACCACATCCTTATAACCGATTTCCCTCAACCAAACCGCAGACTCTTCAAAGGGAATTTCTTCTCGAAATTCAGGTGTGAAAAAATCGAGCAAATTGATTAGCTCTTCCCTAAGATTTGGTCTAGCCTTTTGTCTTCTGAATTGTTTAATGATAAATGAAGGCGGCAAAATAAAAATACTCAGAAAGGCGATGGCCACTTTTAATGGCATCCTCTTCGTGATGGAACGGATACCCAAGAAAATTTTGTGCACTATATTATTTCGTGGATGATACAACCACAATGATATTTTACCACTTGGCCTCAAGACAGGACTAATGAGTTTCATGGCCTTTTTTGTACTCTCAGTGTGATGTATAACTCCACTGCTGTAAAGAAAATCAAAACTGTTTGCTGCAAGTGGCAAATGCTGTAAGTCAGCTTGAACAAATAGAATATTTTCCGATTGATTCTTTTGATAAGCTTTATCGACGGCAGTGGTGAGTTCTACGCCGAGAGCAAATTCTGTGAGTGCAGCCATACGTTGTGTCATTTCCCCATGACCAGAACCTATGTCTACAATTTCTTTCCCTGAAAGTTGTCCAAGCTTAAGTTCAAACTCATCCAAAAAAACTTGGGTCATTTCCGTAGGGGGCACGTGCCATATTTTATCGTCGTCCTCAGCCTTTAGTATCCCCCACTCATAAGCAAAACTCTTTTTTGTATTTGCATTGCGCTCAAGTGCTCGATGCACCACTGCACCATGCTTTTTCAAAATGATTTCTGCACATTCGTTGTATTTATGAGCACCCATAGTATTATTCAAAAAATCTTTATGATCAATATGAGACTCCAAAAGCATTCGAGCAACACCATCGACTAGGGGGTACATCATTGAACATGAACATTGAAGAAGCCCGGACTTCAATTCTTTTGTTGACGTTTTATTCTCATTATCAACAGCATAGCTCAGCTGTAGAGGATTGGAGCAGATGGGACAATAAATTTTACAGAGATGGTCGTAGCGCATCAACTGCAATTTAAGGCCAAATGCTAAAGTTTCCATTCCTTCGCCATTAGCTTCATTGAAAGTGTTATTTTTAGCCTATGAAACCTTTCATTACGCTCATCCTTTGTCTATTTGCCTTCTCCTGCTCACAAGCTCAAGAAGAGCTCAAGACTTATACCGCGGACGGGCGAACGATTTCATCTTACAATTTTGACGAATTTGAAAAATTCCTTCAGAAAAAGAATGATACAACATATGTAATCAATTTCTGGGCAACTTGGTGCAGACCTTGTGTAGCGGAGCTCCCTTACTTCTTTCAGCTAGAAGAAGAACTTAAAAATGAAAAAATACATTTCATCTATGTGAGTCTAGATTTCCCCACTTCAGTAGAATCAAACCTCATTCCATACCTCATCAAAAAAGACATCAATGCCCACGTTGTTCTTTTAGATGACCCTGATGCAAACACTTGGATCCCAAAAGTTTCTGGTGGATGGCAGGGCAGCATTCCAGCAACGGTCATTTACAATCAGACTGGCGACAGCTTCTTTGAACAATCTTTTAATTACAACTCTCTTAAAAGAGAAATTACACACTTTTTAAACTAATCATATGAAAATTTATATCGCAATACTCGCAACATTTATCATAGCTTCATGCGGCACAGCAAAGGAAACGCCAACGACAGCTAAAGAATCACAAAAATCAGATCAGAGTTCTGGTTATAAAATTGGTGATTATGCAACAGACTTCAGTCTTCAAAATATTGATGGGGCTACAGTTTCATTAAAAGATTTTAAAGAGGCCAAAGGCTTTATCATCACTTTTACTTGCAACCACTGCCCATTTTCCATTGCGAATGAAGACCGCCTCATTGCGCTAGATAAAAAATTCAAGCCAGAAGGCTACCCAGTGATTGCAATAAACCCAAATAATCCAATCACCTACCCATCAGATAATTTTGAGAATATGCAGGTGCGTGCAGATGAGAAAGGCTTCACCTTCCCATACCTTATGGACGAAGGTGGAAAAATTTATCCTAAATATGGCGCAATCAAGACACCCCATATGTACGTGCTAAAAAAGACTGATAAAGGTCTTCGCGTAGAATATATTGGAGCGATTGATGACAATGCGAAGGATGCATCCGCGGTGAAACAACATTTTGTTGATGATGCTGTGATGGCACTGCTTGAAGGCAGAGAACCGGAAGTACGGGAGACCAAGGCCATTGGTTGTTCGATAAAGAAGTAGGAATCTTATAATAATTTCTAAAAATAGAGAATAAAAGACCTTTTTATCTTATATTCGCCTTAGAATATGTTTTCTAAGTCATGTGAATATGGAATAAGAGCATTAACCGTAGTTGGAAAAGCTCAGTTAAAAGGCCAAAAAATTGGCATAAAGGATATTTGCAAGTTGGCAAATACTCCAGAATCATTCACTGCTAAAATTCTACAGAACTTAGTCAAGAGAAAAATTCTCAGTTCCCAAAAGGGGCCATCAGGTGGCTTTTATTTTGATCGAAAACTTGAAGAAATTAGTCTTGAAGAGATTGTTGTTGCAATTGATGGAGAAAAAATTTTTCAAAAATGTGGCATGGGCTTTTCAATCTGTAATGCAAAAAACCCATGCCCTATGCATAATCACTATAAAACTCTTCGAGCTCAACTAAAAAAAATGTGTCATAATAACAATTTGCTTAACCTGAGCAATAATCTAAACCCTAAATTATACTATAGATAAAAAATTTCTTCTAATAAAAGATATAAAGGTCTTTTTAAACTTTAAAAAACACACACTATGAATTCAATACAAATTAGCACAAACAACAACTTAACCTTAAACAAATCAACTTCAAGTATATGGAACAATTATTTATCCTATGCGCAATCACAAGAGAAAAATAGAATGCTTTGGTATGCGATCTCCTTGGCCATAATTCCATGCGCGTTAATCCCCCTTTCACTATTTGCTATGCACTTTGCAACAGCAAACATGGTTTGGTTCATGGCATTTGTCGGACCTTTATTCTTCTCTAATGTGATAGCACATATGGTGGAAGTTCCAGCAAAATTTTTCATCGCATTATTCTATCTCACCATCGGCTTATTATTACTTGTACCAATAGTTGCATTTTTTATCAACTAGTAAAAAGGACAAGGAATAATATTAGAGACTCAAGCTCACTCCTAGTGGGCTTGAGTCTTTTTTTAATAAGTTTTGACTCCAGTTAAGTTGCTCCTATGCATAACAATTGAATAGAGCGATAGAAAATCGATAATTTGAGACTGCATCTACTTTTTTATTAGGTCTTTTACAATAGTTTTTTCTCCAAGAAGTCGAAGAAAATAAATTCCGTTTGGATACTTCCCTAGATCAATCTTGATTGTAGTCGTATTTATTGTTCCAGCAAGGAGCGTGGCCCCTTGCCTATTGATTACTTGATATTGTTTAAAATAGAAGGGACTCGATAGTTCTAATATGAAAATTGAGCTTGAAGGATTAGGAGACAGCGATTGAACGAGAGGAACCTCATAATCAAATTGCGATAATGGATCTGCCATATAATTCAATCGTATGCATCTATTCGAGACTTTTTGCCCATGTATCATTCCACCGCAGAGGAATTTAGTGCTGTCATTTACATTTCCGTAGCCTCGCAAATCCATAGGATAATCGACATTATATTTTAAACTTATATTCTGGGCAGTGGGTGAATAAATCACATTATTTTCAGATGGCGGTACGCCAATATTGTTAGTATAGGAAAGTCCATTATAATTATAAGATGCATTAGAGCCTCCAATGAAGGAAATCGTACCGTCTAAATTCCCCAATGCGACCATTCTATAAGTTGGATAGCCTATATAAGTTTCTATAGGCAACCAATCTATATTCGTTGGATTGTTAGGATCAATATTGCCTTTTCTTAAAATTTCTTGAGCAGGAAAATTAGTTGCTGTGGAAGCTCCGCCATAGTAGTAAATTTTATTCCCTACAATAATCCCATTGGCTCCGAAGGCTTTATAATCATTTGTATTGGGAACAGAAGTTCCTTGGAGCCAAATGTCATTGGCCGGATCATAGATTTGAACTAGGGCAACATTACCCGTATTAAACCAGCCAGTGATAACATAGATCAGACTGTCTTGATAAACACATTGCACCTGATCATCAATTGGTATGGGTACTGGTGTACCATCCGCAAGGAATTGGTCCGTTTGCGGATCATAAATATGCACTCTCGAAGAGGATTGTTCCAAATTATTTTGGAATACATGATAGCCACCGATGATATAAATTTTTCCATTGACGTAAGAAGCTGATGCGGCTATTTTACCTAGCGTATCAGGTAAGTCTGGTATGGCGACCCAGCTATCGTTAGCAACATCATACTTAAAACTTTTTTGATGAGTGCCAGTATAGATTTTCGTTGAATCCAATCCGCCGAATGAGTAGACATAATCCGCCCCTCCAACTTTGGCTTCGCAGACCGCATTATTGGTGGTGCTCATGGGCATGGGACTCATCTGTGTGGGCACCCATGTTTGCCCGTAGGTCATGAATGGAAATAAGATGAAGATAAATATGAGCAGTCGCATACTGTAAAGTTATGGGATTTGGGGAAATGGTTCAACCCTATTGCAATTGGGCATGGTTACCATATACCTAAAATTAGTTTCTCCAAATAGACGCGACTCTTCCTCGTGTCCCCGCAGGGTCACTCGCCGCAGGCGAGGAACCTGCGGGGCTATTTTCCCAAATTAATGTCTTCTCTTGCTTTGTTTACCGAGCATCCAACTGACGGAGTTATGGATTCTCGTATTTCCGCAGGTTCCCGCACATTCCATTCGCGGTGACCCTGCGGGAACAAATGTCCTAATGCGTAACCTATCTATGTTGTGCCACTAAATGTGCAATCGCCCGCAAGCGGAGGGGAATAAATTTCTGAAGGAGCTTTCAACTATCTTATTAAAAGGACATCGCCTTTGCGGAGAATTTGCTCATTTTTATACTTATAAGAAACCATATAATAGTAAACCCCTGAAGGCGAAGGGCGCTTATGAAAACTACCATCCCATTCATGATTCGAGAGTTTTGTCCAAAAAACTTCTTGACCCCAACGATTGAAGATGTGCATTTCATAATCTTCAATCTGACAATTTATTATCGCTTTAAAATTTTCATTGAGGTAATCACCATTGGGTGTGAATGCGTTGGGAATAAAAATATCACAAACGCAATTTTCACCAATTAGAATGCTATCTGATCTAGAACCGCACAGATTTGAAGCAATGAGCCAATAGAGGCCTTCTTCGTGGATTTCGATGAAAGGCAAATCTGATTGTGTATTCCATTTATATTCATCAATATTTTCTTGTGTGGCATCTAAATAAATTACTTCTATTGGAGGACAAAAGCTGGTATCATTGCCAAGATTTATTTGCGGAATTTGGTCATATTCAACTTCGATACTGTCACTATCAAAACCGCATTGATTAGTAATTGTTACATAGTAAAGACCTTCACCATCAACAAAATGGCTTCTCATTCTACTTAGATCTTGCCACAGAAATGACATCGAGGAGTCAGTATCTAGACTTGGCTCAAGTGTTAATGATTGTCCTTCACAAAGCGTGGTGTCATCACCTAAATAAGCATTGGGTATATAAAATTGATCAACCAGAATTGAATCTCTAAATAAGCAATTCTGGTAGCTTATGGTAAGGAAGTAAGTTCCACCTTCCCAAATAGTCAAAGTCGGATTTGTTGTATTATCATTCCATTGATAAGTGGCGCTATCAACAAATGCATCCAAAATAATGCTATCCCCGAAGCAAATCGAAGTATCATTTCCTAATAAGTTATCAGGAGGGATAAAGTAGTCGACATTTAGACTATCACTAATTGAACAACCATTGAAAAATACATCAACCCAATAGTTGCCGGCTTGGGTTACAACATAAAAACTATCTGTACTATTATCTTGCCATAGATAAGCCATTGCATCAGGAGATGAAGCGTTCAAAACTAGGCTGTCCCCTTCGCACAAAAAGGTATCTGAACCGAATAAAAGTTCGCTAGCTGAATAGGGAGAGAGGGTGACCATTTGCGTATCACAAGTGCTGTAAGCTATATAAGTTGTAGATGATGATGGAGAGACCGTAAAACTTGTATCTGTAGAAATTACAGTATTCGCTTGAGTAGAATTAGCCCAACCAATGAAGGTCGAATCTGTGCTCGCCATCAGCGTGATGCTGTCGCCGAGGCAAAAAGAAGTAACTGATGTGATATTCATGCATTGTTTCTTCACCAAGATGTCATCTATAAGGAAGTAGGAGTTGTAGAAGTCGCCTGCTACAATAGAAGTAGAGGTATTTCCGTCGCTATTAAAATTTCCAATTATGATATAATTTGCATTGGAAGTTGCAGTAAAGGTTCCGGAAACCTTGGTCCAATTTGTTTTGTCGTTAATGACGTTTGATTCTTCTATTTGAGCTGAAAAATTCAGGTGTCCACATTGATTTGGCTGAGAAACGAGGGTATTTGAAAAATACATTCCTATGTTATTTGAGGCGATCTCTGCATTATCTGCGAGTGAAACATACATTTCAGCATAATAAGTATTTCCTGCTATCAGCGGCGTAATCAATTCAGCTTGAATATATTCTCTATATTCTACTAGGGGCGAGCAACCAAGTCCATAAGTAAATATTCCCGCGTATCCATTTCCACTATGTGGAAGCTGTTGTCCGACTGCATCGACATTGGTAGAAAGAGGGTTAGAATAGCAGGTCGTGTTTGAAGTTGAATTGAATAAATCAGCAGTCCCACCGGTTGCATATACCCAATTTTGGATGCCAGAAGAAAAGTTAAATGGAGTTGTGCACCATGAACATGGAAAGGAATTGCCCAGAATTTCGAAACTAGGATTAGGAACGAGATTTTGACCTTTCAAGATGCCACTCAACAGAAGAAATAATATCAAATAACGAATTTTCATATAACCACAAACAAATTTATGAATATGCATCGTGATTTTGAAATTTAAATTGGACCTCTTATTGCCAACTAATTTCCTAATAATATAAATATCAAAATCTCATCCCTCGTCATTTTTATTAAATGAGGAATAATTTAGATGGAAATTGTTGAGCAAAATGTTGGGCATAAATAAGCTCCAAATTTATTGGGGCTTGGGTTGTACTTCGATAAAATCGGGGCATGCCTACCACATACCTGAAATTAATTTCTCCAAATAGAGGCGACTCTTCATCTTATGTCCCCGCAGGGTCACTCGCCGCAGGCGTGGAACCTGAGGGGTTACTTTTCCAAATTAATGTCTTGCATTTCATAGACTAATTTCACTTCGTATTTATAGTTTTTCAAGCGCGCATATTGTCGTGCTGAGCTATGTTTGAAATCAATCGCTCGAAGACATAGCGGCTCTGATTTAGCAGTTGGATTATTATGAATATAATTTAATTTCTGCTCAATAAACCATTCAGACTCACATAGTTTCCAATCAAAAGAAGGTTGAAATACTTTATGCTTCTGCCCTTTTGCTCTCTCTTTGTCCTGAACAGGAGATTGGAGTTCTGAGAGCATTGCCTTATCTCCTCGGGTTTTTAGTTTACTGATTATTTTCAGAGCCATAAATCGTTTACAGTTTCCAATTAAGGTATTGATACTTTGATCCGACCTCCTGAAACTAAAGATGGCATGAAGATGATTAGGCATGATAACGTAAGCATTCACAAAATGTCCTTTTGATGAGAGATAATTAAACATTTCATATACGACATCATATGCAGGAATTAATTCGAATAATTTAAGCCACCTAATATTGGTTATCGTAATGAAAAAAGTTCCACAATCATAGGGGATTTGTTGCCTAACACTCACTTGGCAAAGTTATGGATTTTCCTATTCCCGCAGGTTCCCGCTCATTCCATTCGCGGTGACCCTGCGGGAACAAATAAAAAAAGCTCCTCGATTTCTCGAAGAGCTTTCAATGTACCCCGGGCGGGACTTGAACCCGCACGAACATTACTGCTCACAGGATTTTAAGTCCTGCGTGTCTACCAATTCCACCACCAGGGTAGGTGTTGCACCCGTTTGAGAACTGTTACTACTCACCCCGATTTATCGGGGCGTGTCTACCAATTCCACCACCAGGGTATTAGGCGTGTCTACCAACCTCCCTACGGAAGGCAGGTTCCACTCACCAGCCTGTCTGCCGTGAGGCAGGGGTAGGCCAAAAAAAATCTCGGAAGAACCGAGATTTTTCTATGAGCGGAAGACGAGATTCGAACTCGCGACCCCGACCTTGGCAAGGTCGTGCTCTACCAGCTGAGCTACTTCCGCATGTATAAGATCATTTCCCTTTCGGGACAGCAAATATAGTTGATTCTACATTTTTTGAAAATATTTATTGATCTAAAAGCCAAGCAAATATTAATGGGGCCACAATGGTCGCATCGCTCTCGATAATAAATTTTGGAGTTTCCACGGCCAACTTACCCCAAGTGATTTTTTCATTGGGCACAGCACCGCTATAACTGCCGTAAGACGTAGTACTGTCCGAGATTTGGCAGAAATAAGACCAAAAAGGAACACCCTCCCACTCCAAATCCTGGTACATCATTGGAACCACACAGATAGGAAAATCACCCGCAATGCCACCACCAATTTGAAAGAATCCTACTCCCTGACCGGCTGAATTCGCCTTATACCAATCTGCCAAGTAGGCCATATACTCTATTCCACTCTTCACTGTTTGAGCCTTCAGCTCTTCTTTTATCACATAAGAGGCAAAAATATTTCCCATAGTGCTGTCTTCCCAACCCGGCACAACAATCGGAAGATTTTTCTCCGCTGCAGCTAGCATCCATGAATCCTTTGGATCAATCTCATAATATTGCTCCAAAACTCCCGATAAAAGCATTTTGTACATATACTCATGCGGGAAAAATCGCTCTCCTGCTGCCTCTGAATCCTTCCAGATTTTCTCAATATGCCCCTGCAATCGTCTAAAGGCCTCTTCCTCTGGGATGCAGGTGTCAGTCACCCTATTGTAGTGGTTGTCCAAGAGCTCTTGCTCATCAGCTCCGCTCAATTCTCTATAATTAGGGACTCTCTTATAATGAGAATGTGCAACCAAATTCATAATGTCCTCCTCTAAATTGGCACCCGTACAGGAAATAATCTGCACTTTATCCTGCCGAATCATTTCCGCCAATGAAATCCCCAATTCCGCTGTGCTCATGGCTCCAGCTAGAGTAATCATCATTTTACCCCCCTTTAGCAAATGCGATTCATAGCCTTTGGCCGCATCTACCAAGGATGCAGCATTAAAATGCCTATAATTGTGCTCTATAAACTGAGATACAGCTCCTTTTGCCATGCTAAAATTTTGAACAAATATAGTTTACACCTCTACAAGCATTTCAGATTATTAACAGCATGACAAAAGCTTGAATTCCTGAGAAAGCTTATTTTTACGAAGCATGAAGAACATTTTATTTGTTGTGATGTTGACTCTCATCTCTACTTTTTGTCTAGCTCAGAACTTTGAAAAAGACAGACCGGTACACGATGCTCCATTGGATCAACTTTCACCTCTCCAAATAATGGAAGACTCTTTGGTCTATTTTGCCGACAGCATGAGCAATTCACCCATCCCTGAATTTAGAGTTCAAGGTGGTTATGCCTTCATTGGAAAAATGAAACAGATGCTGAAAACAGATCGAACATTTGAACATCCATTCAATAAATTGGATAGCTCAATCTCCATTGTATATGCACCAGATAAAAAGTTCAGAATTTTCACCTGGGAACTCTTTCATTCTAATACAGAAGCGCGCTACTATGGAGTGGTTCAAATGAACGATGGAAGCTTCATTCCACTCATTGACGTGTCAGACCAAATAATCCGAGGAGCCGAAGACAGCACTTTTAGCAATATGCGTTGGTATGGCTGCCTGTATTATAAAGTAATGCAGAAAAAAATTGGAGAACAAGACGTGTACTTCTTATTTGGATGGAATGGGAACAGCATCAATGGTGACAAGAAGTTAGTTGAAGCCTTCGGCTTTGACAATAGAGGACGAGCAATATTTGGAGCGCCTATATTTAATGTGATTGATAATCGAAAGTCTAAACGAACGAAGAGGTTTATTCTGAATTATAAGAAAGACTCCAGAGTTTCATTGAACTATGACGAATCGAAGCAAATGATAATTTTCGACCACTGCGAATCGCAAGTGGGTGATGTTACTAAAAAGTTTACCTATGTTCCTGATGGAACTTATGACGGCCTAAAATGGACGGGGACTTCTTGGGATATGTTTTTAAATGTCATAGAAATTGCTGACCCAAACAATGGAGCAATCCCAGGCATAGAACCTTTACCTTCAGGAAGATAAAGATGCACTTACTTAGTCTGGAAAACGCTTCCAAATCTTATGGTGAGCGCATACTTTTTCAAAATATAGATATCCATATTAATGAAGGTGATAAGGCTGCACTTATAGCGAGAAATGGGCAAGGAAAAACTTCACTATTAAACATAATTGCGGAACTAGACCAAGCTGATTCTGGTACGCTTTGGATCAGAGATGAGATCAAACTCATTTACCTAAAGCAAGAAAATAACTTCCCCGACGACATGTCGATAAAAGATGTCGTCCTTTCTATGGACCACCCTATCCCCAAACTTGTAAAAAAGTATAATGAAGCTCTAATTGAGGGCAGCCCGCTAGACGACTTGAACTTGAAGATGGAAGAGCTCGATGCATGGTCTTTTGAGACTTACTACAATGAGCTTTGTGGCAAATTAAACTTAGACGATTTAGAACAGAAAACATCTTCCCTCTCCGGCGGTCAACAAAAAAGACTAGCTTTAGTTCAAGCGCTCTTGGAGGCAAGGCTTTTTTCTGGGAAATGTCTTTTTATTTTAGATGAGCCTACCAATCACCTCGACATCGCCATGATAGAATGGCTTGAAAACAAATTGAGTACAGATAAAACAACTCTATTGCTCGTGAGCCACGATCGTTGGTTCATAGACACTGTTTGTAATAGAATTATCGAAATAGAAGACAATAAAGCCTACTCTCATCCTGGTTCTTACGAAGAATTTCTTGAGAATAAAGCACATAGAGTGAGTGTAGCCAAGGTTGAACTTGGCAAGAGTAAGAACCTCTACAAAAAAGAATTGGAATGGATGCGTCGTCAACCTAAAGCAAGAACGACAAAATCTAAGTCGAGAGAAGATTCCTTTCATGACATTGAAAAGAAGGTCAAGGGAAAACGCGATGATGTAGATATGGCACTTCAAGTCAAAATGAATAGACTTGGAGGTAAGATTCTAGAAATGAAAAAAGTGTATAAATCCTATGGCGACAAAGTCATGCTGAAAGGATTTGATTACAGCTTCAAAAAAGGTGAGCGTATAGGGATTGTCGGTGCCAATGGTTCTGGAAAAAGTACACTCTTAAAAATTGCTTTAGGCATAGAGGCTCAGGATAGCGGCAAGGTTAATCGGGGTGAAACAGTAGTTTTTGGCCATTTTTCTCAAGATGGATTGGCTTGGGAAAAAGACATGCGTGTCATTGAGTACGTCAAAACTTTTGCCGAATACTTCCCCTTGGCTGATGGATCAAAACTTCGAGCTTCAGCCTTCCTAGAACGATTTGCATTTCCACCAAAACAACAGCATACTTTTCTATCTAAACTCAGCGGAGGAGAAAAAAGACGTTTGCAATTACTATCCATCCTCTTTAAAAACCCAAACTTCCTGGTGCTCGATGAGCCCACCAATGACCTCGACTTACAAACGCTACAAATTTTAGAGGAATTTCTTCTCGATTTTCCTGGTTGCTTAATCCTTGTGAGCCATGACCGTTTTTTCATGGACAAACTGGTAGAACATCTGTTTGTTCTGAAAGGAGATGGAGAAATAGAAATTTTTCCAGGAAATTATTCGCAATATCGAGCCCTAGAATCGAATACAGGAAAAAAGAAAAAAACGAAGGTCAAAGAAGAAAACCCTCAACTAAACAAGAGCAATCAGAAGAAAAACAAGGTCAGCTATAAGGATAAAAGAGAGTTTGAAGAAATTGAGAAGCAACTCCCTTTACTTGAAGAAAAAAAGAGAACTCTTGAAGACCAGTTATCCCAAAATGATTTAGAATATGATAAACTTCAAGAGATCTCTATTGAATTAAGTAAAACAAGTCAAGAGCTCCAAGACAAAGAGTTTAGATGGCTTGAGCTTAGTGAACTTTTCTAAATCTACTTCTTCATTATTTTTGCATTTTTCACAAGCATGGAATTTTTATCCGTAAAAATCAACAGATAGTTTCCACTAGCAAATGGCTTCATATTAATTTCGAAATAGTCTGAACTAGGCTCAAAAGATTCAATCACAAGACCTGCCATATTTTGTAATTCAACTTTTTCCACTGAACTCGATGTTTCAATTTTTAGGATGTCGGTGCAGGGATTGGGATAAACCATAATCTCAAAATCCTCTTCAATATCTACAACATCGGTAGGCCATGACCCTGCAGGTATTATTTTATGAAAATCGCCTAAGGTATTATTAAAGGTGCTGCCTAATCCAAAATAGCCAATGCCTCCAACCGACTCGCCAATGGAATAAAACCTATCCACTCCTGAAAAATTAAAAGGTTCAGCTACCCAAGCATCCGTAGGAATATCATATTTATACAAAGTTTGGCCACCTGGAGGGTAGTTTAAATTATCCAATCCCTCAAAAACATATGGCACACCATTAATACTCATATGCGAACCTTCTGTGCTAGCTTGTGAAGGATAGTCTGCCAACTGAGTCCAAACGTTTGTAGTCAGATCATATGACCAAAAATCTTGATAAAAGATATTTAAAGTCGATTGTGTACCAAGACCAACATACAGTTTATTGTTACTCAAGAAGGCCTTAGCACCCCACCTCGCTGAAGCCGGCAAGTTAGTTATTTGAGTCCATGTAGAGGAGGAAGAATTAAACTCCCAAATATCGGTGTGATAGCTGCTATTAGATCTTCCGCATATAAGATAAGCCTTCCCAACAGCCGAAACACCCGAAATATTTGAACGTGCGCCGCCTGGAAAATTTGGGAGCTGTGTCCAAGAATCAGTTGTCGGCGAGTACTTCCAAATATCCGAGAGTCGTCCAGAGCCGCCAGTATTCCATCCGCAACCTACATATCCATCTACACCATCAGAAAAACCCGCACTGTTATATCGAGCTGCACCTGGAAAATTAGTCTTTTGGGTCCATTGATTGGTCTGTGTGTTATACGCATAGAATTGTGTCGTGCTACCATTACCTTTAATGCCCTCACCGCAAACAACGTAAATGGTATTTCCAATTGCGAATGTTGAAGCTCTAGCACTAAGGCCTGAAGAAGGCAAACTAGCGAGTTGAGAAAACTGTCCGTAACTGATCGTAGACGAACTTAAAAACATAAGGATGATAGCAAATAGTCTATTCTTAAATAGACTATGAGTAAATAATTCTTTCATAGTACAAATTGATTTAGTTACTCACAAGACGAAAATATTTTGGACATGGTTGGGTATGTAAAAAATGTAGACATCTTCTAAGACAAGAAGCCTAGCCTTTTTGATTCGAATATCTAAATTTGACTACTATGCAGGTTTACCTAGATTTACTCAAACACATCCAAGAAAATGGCACCCTCAAAGGTGATAGAACTGGTACAGGAACGACCTCCTGTTTCGGCTATCAGATGCGATTTAATCTGGCCGAAGGCTTCCCGCTTGTCACGACGAAAAAAGTACATCTTAAATCTATTATTCACGAATTACTTTGGTTCCTAAAAGGGGAAACCAACATTAAATATTTAAAGGAAAATAAGGTTCGTATATGGGACGAGTGGGCTGATGAGCAAGGTAGGCTTGGCCCAGTATATGGCAAACAATGGCGTTCATGGCAAGGAGCAAATGGACAAACTTTTGATCAAATAAAAGAAGTCATTAATCAACTCAAGACCAATCCAAACAGTCGACGAATGATTGTTAATGCATGGAATGTAGCAGAACTTTCAGAAATGGCATTGATGCCTTGTCATACCATGTTCCAATTTTACGTGGCAAATAATAAACTCAGCTGCCAACTTTATCAGCGCAGTGCAGACGTCTTTCTTGGAGTCCCTTTTAATATCGCATCCTATGCCCTACTTACTATGATGATAGCTCAAGTTTGCGAACTTGAACTAGGTGACTTTGTGCATTCATTCGGAGATGTTCATATTTATAGTAATCATGAAGAACAAGTTGCTGAACAATTGAGTAGAAAGCCATTTCCCTTACCCCAAATGAAGCTTAATCCTGAAAGAAAAAATATCGATGACTTCATCTATGAAGATTTCGAACTACATAACTATGAATCTCACCCATCTATAAAAGCGCCCGTGGCTGTATAATATGAAAATTTCCCAAATAGTAGCTTGTTCAGAAAATGATTGCATCGGTGTCAATAATGACCTGCCTTGGCATTTGCCCAATGACCTCAAATATTTCAAAAAGCGTACGACGAACCATTGCATCATAATGGGAAGAAAAACTTTTGAATCTATCGGCAAAGCCCTGCCAAATAGAGAAAATATCATTCTTACCAGAAATACAGACTACGCACAAGAAGGCTGCCGAGTGTTTCATGGTTTAGATGAAGCAATACATTACTGCGAAAGCAAAGCATTTGACGAAGTGTTCTTTATCGGTGGAGCAGAAATATTCAAAACTTCACTAGGATTTTGTGATACACTTTATCTAACTAGGGTGCATACTGAAATTGAAGAGTGCAGTGTCTCTTTCCCTGAAATTGATTGGTCTCATTGGCTGAAAACAGATAATGAAGAACACGAGGCCGATGAAAAAAACGCCTTTAGACATACTTTTGAGACTTGGGAAAGAAAAGAAGTCTAAATTTAGTTCTAGCTTGAAAAAACTACACTTAATCTGGTCCTACCTAAAATATAGGGCAAAAGCAAAAAACGCTCATGGAGTGCACTCTCCTTTTGTTTTTACATTCATTACTGAAGTCTTAAAAGATTCAAGATCCTTCTATGCATTTGAAGAAATCAAAGGGCTAAGAGAAACATTAGCAACAAATCACCAAAAAATTGAAATTGAAGATTTAGGGGCAGGCTCCTTACACTCTTCAAAAAAGGTCAAAAGCATTTCACAGCTTGCTAAAATTGCTGGACGCAATGAGAAGTTTGGGAAACTCCTTTTTCGCATAGTAGATTTTTACCAACCAAAAAAAATTCTAGAACTAGGAACGTCTATGGGACTTGGCACTTCTTACTTGGCCAAAGCCAATAGCCACAGTGAAGTCGTGACCATTGAAGGATCTAGAAACATACAAGCTCAGGCTATCAAAAATTTGGAGAGCATCAATGTAAAAAACGTACGCTTTGAACAGGGTAATTTTGACGACCTCCTCAAACCCATTCTAGCTCGTGAACAATTTGAATTAATTTTTATTGATGGCAATCATAGAAAAGAACCAACAATTAATTATTTCGAGCAATGTTTGAAACACATCAAAGATGGTTCAATTCTAATATTTGACGACATTCATTGGACTCAAGGAATGACAGAAGCCTGGGAACAAATTGTTGCTCATCCAAAAGTTCTTCTTTCTATTGATTTATTTTTCTTTGGTATCCTTTTTTTTAAAAAAGACTTTAAAGAAAAACAGCATTTCGTTCTGCGCTATTAACTATCGTTTTTTGTCAAAAATTATCTCACCTTCTTGTTTTTCAACGCGCTCACCATTGGAATCGATCTGAATTACTTTATAACCCATTCCTTCCAGCGAAGGTTTAATTTTTTCTAGATCACCTGCAAAGACAATCGTCATTTTAGATAAGTTCAACCATTTCTTGGCCAAATTATCGAGTTCATCTTTTGTAATCTTATCGACGATTTCACTTTGCTCGTCTACATAACTTATTGGCAAATCTCTTTTCACCATATTACTCAGTAGCGATGCTTTTTGTCGTGGAGTTTCATACTTGCGGGCATCACTCTGAGAAATCGCACTTTTCATGAATGCAAGTTCTTCATTCGTCATCCCCTCACTTGTGTAATTTTCGATTTCCTTCACTACTTCGGCTAGCGCTTCGGCAGTATTATCAACCTTAATCCCAGAACCAAAAGTATAGGTTCCTGAATAGTCATTACTGCTAAATCTAGCTCTCGCACCATAGGTCCATCCTTTATCTTCACGCAGGTTTAGATTCAATCTAGAATTGAATGCTCCGCCTAATGCATAATTCATAAGTCCCGCTTTAAAATACTCCCCTGTCGCATCGTACTTCATATTGGTTACGCCTCCTACACGAAACTCCGTTTGCGCAGCCTCGGGAATATCAACTACGTAAAGAGTCTTCTCTCCAACTAATGACATCAAGGGTTTGATGGGCTTGAACTCAACATCTTTATATTTTAATGGCTTAAGACGGCCTAAGACATTCTCTCTATCTCCATTGCGAATATCTCCCACCATGATTACTTGTAGGTCAGTTCGAGAAACATAATCATCATAGTACTTTTGAATATCTTCAAATTCAATATTTGCAACTGTTTCTTCCGTTCCATTAGATGGATAACCCAGAACATTATTTTTTCCGTACAACATACTTCTATAAGCATCACTTGCCACGGTACTCGCCCTAGTCTTGCTGTTTTTAATTCCTTGCAAAGCCTGGAACTTTTTCCTCTTGAAGGTACTCTCCTTAAATTCTGGCTCAAACATTCTTTTCTCCAAAATATCCAATGTAGCATTTAGGTTTTTGCGCAGGGAACGAACAGAAAAAGTAATATTATCAAGTCCCGCACTGACTCTTACACTACTTCCCAAATTCGCGAGTTCATCACTAATTGCTTCTGCGCTCATTGTCTTTGTATCCTCATTCATCATTGTTGAAAACATTGAACTAAGACCCATTTTTTGCAAATTGCTATTTTCCGTCATTCGGCCACCTTTCATACTGATGTACATAAAAACCGTAGGCAATTCATTAGATGCGCTCGTAATGAACTTTACACCTTTTTTCTCTATCATATCCACTTCAGGCACTTTGATGGCTGGCGCTTTTGCAGATGGTGGAGTGAGTCCTCGATTGAAATTATCTTTGGCTTTGTTATACACTAATTTATCATATCCATAATCTGGAATAGTTACTTCAGAATCTGGCTTGAAGTAATTATCATCTGCAGCCAACATAGCTTCGTTTCCTTTTGTCAACAGACTGACAATAACCATTGGTTTATCTTGAATATATTTTTTGAATACGCGCATCACATCCGCCTTCGTTATGGATGTGTATCTCTTTAAATCTTTTGGAAGGTAGTTTGCATCACCCGTAAAGGTTTGATAGCTTGCTAGTTGGGAAACTTTACCTCGAACACTTTCAAGGCCAAATATCATTGAGGCTTCCTGTTCATTTCTAAATCGTTGGATTTCTTCGTCTGAAGGTCCTCTTTCGCCGAATTCTTGAATAATTTGACGAACTTCTGCTTCTAGTTCAGCAAGTGGCTTTCCTGGAGGGGATATCATGGTAAATTTAAACTCCCCGGCCAATTCGTAACATGGATTGGAAACTCGAGCCATAAGGGCTTTTTTCGTTTTTACGAGACGTTGATGCATCACTGAACTCTTACTACCACCAAGTATATTAGCAAGACAATCTAAAGGAGCTTCATCAGGATGATAATTGGGTACACTTGGTAAAACCATAGAGAGCATAGGCATTTTTGCATAGGCGTCAGTTAAGCTCACATAGCGGTCGCTTTTCATTGATACTCGATCCAATTTCACACCATCGACTTCAGGGCCACGCGGAATGGAAGCGTAATATTTGCTAATCCATTTTAGTGTTTGCTCCACATCTATATCTCCACCTACAGTTAGAGTTGCATTATTGGGGCCATACCATCTTAGAAAGAAATTCTTTAGATCTTCAACATTCACTCTGTTCAAATCTTCAACATAGCCAATTGTCAACCAAGAGTATGGATGCCCTTTAGGGTAAAGGTTTTTGGAAGTAAATTCACCAACAAGGCCATAGGGTCTATTATCATAGTTTTGACCTCTTTCATTCTTTACTGTCGCCCGTTGAATTTCAAACTTTTTTTGCGTCACCGCATCCAATAAAAAACCCATACGGTCAGCTTCTAACCACAGCATCTTTTCAAGTTGATTTGAAGGTACCGTTTCAAAATAGTTTGTTCGGTCTTTATTTGTGGTTCCATTCAAGGTTCCTCCAGCTTCAGTAATTATTTTGAAATGTTGTTCATCCGCTACATTATCACTTCCTTGGAACATCATATGCTCAAAGAAGTGAGCGAAACCAGACTTTCCCAATTCTTCTCTTGCACTTCCAACATGGTAGGTCACGTCTACGTGAACTAATGGATCAGAATTATCCTCATGGAGAATAACCGTCAAACCATTGGGTAGTTGATACTTTGAATAAGGTATCACAAGCTCATCACCTGTTTTGCCAACTTTTTCAATTAATTTAAACTGTCCAAAAGATGCGAAACATATAAGCAGTGCCACAATGCAGAGAGAAATTCTTTTCATAGTAAAAATTTTTACCTAAAATAAGTCAAGATTCAGTTAAGCGACCATTGAAACACCAAAATCTTAGATGAATTATTAAGATTGACGAACTCTTTGAATAAATTTGTGCCTTATTCACACTGAATGATATATCAGGATTTAATAGATAAGAAGAAGAAACTCGCAGTTATAGGTCTCGGATATGTAGGTCTACCTATTGCACTCGAGTTTGCAAAGCATATGGATGTTATAGGATTTGATATAAATCCAGAACGTGTCCAAATGATGCAGAACAAAATTGATCCCAGTTCTGAATTAGAAGCTGAAGCATTTGAAGGAAAGTCAATTTCATTTACTGCGAATTTAGATGATTTGAAAGATGCATCTTTCTATGTTGTCGCAGTTCCAACACCGGTAAATGAAGCCAAAAGTCCAAATTTAAAGCCTGTCTTGAGTGCATCAGAAAGTGTTGGCAAGGTAATCAGTAAAGGAGACTATGTCGTTTTTGAATCGACTGTATACCCGGGTTGTACGGAAGAAGATTGCATTCCAGTGATTGAAAAAATTTCTGGATTAAAAGATAAAACAGACTTTAAATCTGGTTATAGCCCTGAGCGAATTAATCCAGGTGACACCAAACATACATTGATTGATGTTGTCAAGGTGGTCTCTGGTTGCGATGAAGTTTCACTTGAAGAAATTGCAAAAGTTTATGAACTAGTGATTCGAGCTGGAGTTCATAGAGCATCCAGTATCAAAGTTGCTGAAGCGGCAAAAATTATTGAAAACACTCAAAGAGATTTGAATATTGCATTGATGAATGAATTATCAATCATTTTCGAAAAACTTGATATCAATACCTATGAAGTTTTGGAAGCTGCAAATACAAAGTGGAACTTCCTAAATTTCTATCCCGGTTTGGTTGGCGGCCATTGTATTGGCGTAGACCCATACTACCTAACGTATAAATCCGAGCAATTGGGTTATAAATCCAGAGTTATCCTTGCTGGTCGCGGAATAAATGACGAAATGCCTGCACATGTGGCTAAGAAAATAGTTCAAGATCTAATAAAGGCTGAAGTGGGCATGTCATCTGCAAAAATCCTTGTGATGGGCACAACATTCAAGGAGGACGTAGCCGACATTAGAAACTCAAAGGTTGCTGACCTGATTCATGAGCTCAAGGCTTATAATCTAAACGTTGAAGTTGTTGACCCATTCGCCGATGGAGGACAAATGAAAAAGGAATACGACATCGAAATGAGCGAATCAATAGGAAGCGGTTATGATGCAATCATTTTGGCAGTAAATCATGCGCCATACCGAAACTATAATGAAGACTTTTTCAAGTCAAAAATGACTAGCAAAGGAATCCTCGTTGATATCAAGGGGATTTACAGAAATAAAATTAAGGATTTAACTTATTGGAGTCTTTAAGCTTACTTCACCACTGAAGTTACCACAGTATCATAAATGAAGACATCTTCATTGTCTTTCTTCATGAAGTATCGCTCTCTACTTTGGCGTTCAACCTCTTTGGGATCCGTTTCTAATTTTTCACGCTCGGTGTTGATGCGTTCAATTTCTTTTTTCAAATAGACCTTTTTCTCTCTACCTTCCTTCAGTTCTCTTCTTTGATTGAAAACGGTAAATACATCATATTGAGCAAAGACTAGTAGCCATGAAATCAATATGGCTATGATGATTGGGTATTTATATTTTTTGAGAAGGTTTATCATTTTAAATTGAACCGAATCTAAGAGACTTTCCCGGATAAATTCCTTGCGAACCCAATTCTTCCTCTATTCGTAAGAGTTGATTGTACTTTGCCATACGATCGCTTCGTGAAGCCGAACCCGTTTTTATCTGCCCACAATTTAAGGCCACCGCCAAATCAGCTATGGTCGTATCCTCAGTTTCTCCACTTCTATGACTCATGACCGTATTATATCCTGCCTCTTGTGCCATCCGAACGGCATCAATTGTTTCACTCAAAGTTCCAATCTGATTTACCTTGACGAGTAAGCTATTAGCAATCTTTTTATCAATGCCCTTTTTGAGGCGATCAACATTCGTAACGAATAGATCATCGCCAACTAGTTGTACTTTATCGCCAATCTCTTTGGTGAGCATTTCCCAACCTTTCCAATCATCTTCATCCAATCCATCTTCTATGGAAACGATAGGATATTGTCTTACCCAATCTGCCCAAAATTTCACCATTTGAGCACTGCTGATTTTTTTCTTGGAAGACTTATAGAATACATATTTCTTCGTTTTTTTATCCCACAATTCACTGTTGGCTGCATCCATCGCGATACTGACTTGACTACCCGCCTTATATCCGGCTTTTGTGATTGCCTGGAGAACTGTTTCTATAGCTTCGTCATTACTTTGGATATTGGGAGCAAATCCTCCCTCATCACCAACATTAGTAGAATAGCCTTTTTTCTTTAAAACTGCTTTTAGGGTATGAAAGATCTCTGTTCCCCATTGCAGTCCCTCACTGAAAGATTTTGCCCCAATTGGCATGACCATAAATTCCTGAAAGTCAATTTTATTATCCGCATGAGCGCCACCATTCATGATATTCATCATTGGCACAGGTAGTTTCTTTGCATTTACTCCGCCAACATATCTAAATAAACTCATGCCAGCTTCCTTTGCTGCTGCATGGGCGCATGCCAGACTAACGGCAAGCATTGCATTGGCTCCTAACTTACTTTTATTTTTTGTTTTATCGAGAGCCAACATGGCATCATCAATAAACTGTTGCTCATAAATATCAACACCCATCAGCTCTTCAGCTATTTTAGAATTGACATTCTTAACTGCTTTTAATACTCCTTTTCCCTGATAGACTTTTTTATTGCCATCTCTCAACTCAACAGCTTCATGAATTCCGGTGCTTGCACCTGAAGGCACAGCTGCACGTCCCATGGCACCATCACTGGTATATACTTCAGCTTCTAAGGTTGGATTACCTCGAGAATCTAAAATTTGTCTTGCATGTATATCAGCAATAAAGCCCATAAGAATAGTATTTAAGGCAAAAGTATCATTGAATGAATATTATCAATTTTTATTGAGTAATAGTTTTCTACAAATGAAGCAGTGTGGATTACTTTAAAAGAATCATATTTAAAGTTTTGTACCTTGAGTCAAAATCTTGAACCATGTGGATATACGGACTCATACTCATTGCGCTAGGCATTTTAGCCGCCCCCTCAATGCTCTTATCACGTCGACCTGACGCTAAAGAAATTCTAGATAAAATCACGCCCTATCAGGGCTGGATAGGATTGATATTTTGCATTATAGGAATTATAGGTATCATTCAAGCTGTGCTCGGCTTAAGCATGCTAACTTTCTTCCCAATTCGATGGCTTAGCTGGTTGGCAGGCGGGGTGCTACAAGCCTCACTTGGTTTTTTACTTGGCTACGGTATGATTCAAAAAAACATATTGTCTAAAAACGCTGATGCTTCAGAGAAAGGAGAGGCCTTACTGAATAAGCTTCGTCCTATGCAAGGAAAACTAGGGCTTTTCGCTGTGATCTGGGGTATTTGGATGATTGTCAGTTGTATAATTTTCTAGAAGAAAATACTGAATAAAAAAGCCCCGACATTGTCGGGGCTTTTTTATTATTGAATATTCTTTCGGCTTTAGCCTAAATAAGCTTGTAAAGATTTACTGTAGCGTCCTTTTTGAAGGCGCTTTATAGCACGTTCTTTAATTTGACGAATTCTCTCTTTTGTGAGATCATACTTTTGACCAATTTGTTCAATTGAAGGAGCATCACTGCCACCTAGTCCAAAATATGCTGAGACAATTTCGCTTTCTCTAGGACTCAAGGACTTGAGTATTCTAGAAATTTCTTCTCTTAAAGAATCCTGCATCACTTCCTCATCTGTGTCATTTGAGCCTTCAAGCAACTCTCCCATGCTCACATCTTCAGAATCAGTTACCGGCGCATCCAATGAAGCATGACGGCTATTTGAGGTGAAAATATTAGCTAATTCAGATTGTGACATTTCAAGAATCACAGAAAGTTCCTCAACGGAAGGCTTTCTTTCATTCTCTTGCTCAAAAGCTATAATAGCTTTATTGGCTCTATTGTAAGCCCCAATCTTATTCTGCGGTAGACGTACTAAACGGCCTTGCTCTGCGAGTGCCTGAAGTATGGACTGACGAATCCACCAAACGGCATAAGAAATAAATTTAAATCCTTTCGTTTCATCAAATCTGCCAGCCGCCTTGATTAAACCAAGGTTTCCTTCATTGATCAAATCACTCAAAGTCAAGCCTTGGTGCTGATATTGCTTGGCCACAGATACAACAAAACGTAAATTTGCCATGACTAGTTTCTCTAAAGCAGCTTCACTCCCTGCTCTAATTTCTCGAGCAAGTTGCGCTTCTTCTTCTGGAGTAACCATTCCAAGCTTACTTATATCTTGTAGATATTTTTCGACCGATTGGCTATCTCGGTTCGTTATCTGGGTAGCTATTTTAAGTTGTCTCATTCAGTATAAATGACGGTTTAGTAGATTTTCTATTACAAAAATTGCTTGCAAATGTAGTCAGAATATAAATTATAATAGAACAAAGCAGGCAACACTTCTGAAAAGATAGTGTTAATTATTTCAGCAAATAGCTAAAAGCTTGATTCTTAGAGGCTTTAGAGTTTGAATTCAAGGCCTAGTCGATCAAATTGGTCGCGCTGAACTTCATTCAGTCCGCCTTTGATATTCTTGACTTTGTTCTCATGAAGTTCCTTTAGGTGCGCATCAAGCACCGATTTACTTAAGGACAAGGTTTTTTCAAGCTTCTGCTTCATCTGAAGGTTCTGCTCCACTCCAAGAGCGATTCTATGATATTGTACTTCACTAACATTCAATTGAGCCTGCAGCAAACTCATGTCAGCCTTGGTTTCAGCGCTATAATCTTGAGCTTGCAAGCTAAAGCTCGAAGCAATAAACATCAATGTTATCAGTAAATATTTCATATTCTCTATTATTTAGACGTTTTTAAGAACAATATCGTTTGCTAATCTAGAACTATTTTCTCCAAATATTCTTTTCCATCAACGCTTTCAAGCTTGAGAATATAAATTCCGCTAGAGAGAGCGCTTATATCTATACGATCAAAGCCGTCAGAGTATTGCGCCATAAGTGCTCCTTGCAGATTATAAATTCTTGCCTTATTGATCTGAGTGCTCCCTAATTCTAGAGAAATAAGTCCTTGGCTCGGATTCGGAAATACTTTTAGTGCATCTTGCTCTAAGTCATCTGTCCCTACTGGCCATACAGCTCCGTTCATCGTGAAATAAGTTGGGTTGAGTTGAAAAAAGACATTGTCGGCACCTTTAACTTTAATTCTCGCACGAGTTGAATAAACGTTAGGAAAGTTTACCGTAGCCGATCCATTATTCGGGACAGTAGCAAGCAAGAATGGAAAGCTACGTCCAGTATCAATTGACATATAAATATCGACATTAGGGGTATTAATTTGTCCTGCATTGGTTCCTGCAACATTCCAAGTGACCAACTGAGGCCCGGGATTAATAGATTGAAATGCAACATTCTGACTGCTTACCTCAAAGAGACCTGTTGTCGTAATTACGTTCAGCGTAGTTTCATCATCAGACAAATTATGCGTTCCCCAGCCATTTCTTATGTCTCTAACTGTCAGCTTGAAGTTTAAGTCTCTGGCTACATTAGGAATAATTTCCCCTTGCTCATATAAATCATTAACTACCAATTTTTCGTATCTCGGAAATGTTCGATTGGCATCCGCTGTCGGATCCCAAGATCGTAAAATGGGTCTTGAGCTGATTGTCTGAGCACTGTTCCATGTTCCAAATCCACTTCTGTCGTATTGTTCCCAACAATAAGTCATTGGATCACCATCAACATCGGAAGCGACTGCTTCTAATTCAAAGGGACAAGTATAAGGAACGTTATAAGTTGTATTCACTGAGTTTACAGCAGGCGGCGTATTGCCCGCACTAGTTTGACTCGCACAATTTCCTTGACCATTAATATATGTGGTCATTTGAATTAGACTTCTTACATGAAAGTAATCGTCACTGTTGGACTGTATATTATCACCACCGCAGATGCCCGCATATCCCATTATAGTAGTAGCACTTCCAGGTTCGTATGCACTGCTATTGGAACCATTCCCACTGCATGAACCTGTACTTGAACTAAAAGTGTGTGATCCACCAAACTGATGTCCCATTTCGTGTGCTACATAATCAATGTCAAAAGGATCTCCCACTGGATTTCCTCTTCCTGTTACACCGCTCGCCTTATTACTACGACAAACACAACCTAAGCTGGCAAGCCCACCGCCACCGGTGCTGAAAACATGTCCTATGTCATAATTAGATGAACCAATTATCCCATTAATTGTAGAATTATTGATGTTCAGCATTTGACCCGCATTATTATTATTAAATGGATCTGAACTACCCGGCAGATAAATGAGATCGTCATTGTCAGGAACGAGGATAGCCGTCATTCCAAAATCTCTTTCAAACACACCGTTCACGCGATTGACTGTAGTCACCATTGCAGATAAAACTGAGAGCTTAGTTGGAGTGGCCCCACCTACTGCTGCAGAATATTCTTCTGTACAGGACAAAGCCAATCTATACTCTCTTCTGCTCGCTCCATTGACCGTCATAGGATCTAATGATGGCAGTTCTTGATTTAGGGAAATAGCATCCTCTCTAGATCCAATGTGTTCATCTTCTTCAAACTCGCACATCATTCGATCGTTTAAATTTCTCTTAAAGTCTTTCTTATAATAACTCACATACCAATCATCCGACACTCGAGAATAAGGATCCACAACGTAAGTTGACTGGCCATCAAAAACCATTGCATGAAAACCCCAAAATGTAAAATCTATTTTCGCAGTCTTGTGCGGATTAGAAATATCAAAAGCTCTATATGTCTTTATCTGAGGATAAGCAGCCTGAAGCTCTGGAGACATCGTCTCAGCTTCATAGATTTTGAAAGAATCAAAGCCACCATCTGGATTAGGCAATTGCAAAATGGGAAAATGACCTTCAGACTCTTTTGGAATTGAAGATTGAAAAATTGAAAAATTATTTGTCGACAACTTAGCTGTCACAAACTTTTCAATTTCAGCCCTCGGACTTCCAAGATTCAATTCTTTACTATCAGATATGGTCCAAAAATTGTTGGCCAAAGCTCCTAAAGAAATTAGGAGACACATTATAACACTTATGCTTGTTTTCATATTCTATTTAAAATTTTCAAATTCTTCCGCTGACCTTCCGGATTCTTTCTTATCGTATACGAGGTAAAATAATTTACTGTTTATCAACCTACGCTCAATGATTACAATTGACTTATCTATATTGATGTATGCGTTAAGTCCTTTGTCAGGGTCATATGCAATGCGCGCAGTATGCGACTCCAATCCTAGCTCGTTCCCTTTCAGTGAATAGAGCTGAGGATATTTTTTTTGTAATTCAGGACTCAATGTTGATGATTCCGTCAATTTAAATATTCGGCACATCGTACTATTGTTCGAAACCACTGGAAGAACCAAACTGTGAGTTCCGCCGTCTCTATATTTTGTCAGATATTCTTCAAGAAGTGCATCATCAGTCGTAAATGCAGAAAAAACCATTGGCAAGCCGCTCAGTCCTCGAAAAAATTCGCCCTCATTGAAAGCTTGAAATGTAGGGATATTTTCTTCTCCAAAGCATTCTTCACCATTAATAAACTGGTAGTCAGTTTCAACTACTCCTTCCTCTTGCTGATTCACTTGTGTTTTTTCAGTCTTCTGAGTACTTGCTACTTTTTTTGTTTTACAAGCCCCTAAAGACATTCCAAGAATCAAAATTATTGCGACTATTCTCATCTATCTAAAATCAGTTATGGTAGCAGTAAAGTTCGCAATTTCACGTCGTTTACCCAAAAGATGCCAGTCACCTTTGTATAATACTTCATAAGGCACCAATCCCTTGACACTCTCCGTTAATTTGACCTCCATTTCCACATCAAAGTCATAGGCCATAGTCTTATAAGAGAGCGAGTATTTTCTGGCCATAATGGAATAGTCAGGCAAACGAAACCACGTTTCTAAACTATTGATCACTACTTTGTTCTTGTACTCTGCCTTGGGCACAGCCTTAAAAACGTAGCAAAAAGTATCGTTTAAAGGTCTGTATCGCAAAGTGAACTTATACTTTTGTCGTTCTTTGTCATCAAAAATCGCCATCTTATTTCCTATACCGGGCACTCCAGATACGGACTGTCCAGGATTAAATATCAAGCTTTTCAGTTGATTAATTTTCCCTTCATTGGATTTTGAAATGACCCCTCCAACAATATTGTCTTCGCCACATACTTTCCCATGGGTAAAAAAAAGTTTATCGTACAATCTCGCCGTTAAAAACCGATACTCTTTGGACCGCTTATAAAATTGACCTTTGGCACTTTGGGAAATAAATTTCATTTGCCGACATTTGGCTGAATAAAGCTGTTTGGTGACCGCATTGTACTGGGCTATAGTGCTCTCTTTAGAATTGAAGAAATCCATATCAGTATAGGTCGTATGACTAAGCAATCGCAGCGTCTTGAAAGCTTTGTAATATGTAGAATCGTTCTTCACTCGATCAACAAAAGCCTCCAAATCAAAGCCTTGACGCACGGCTTTGATCACAGTTTCATCCAACTCTACACTTTGATACATTTTTTGTGCATCCGCTGATAGGGAAAATATGATAAGCAGCAAACAAAGGCATGAACACTTTTGTTGTAGTTTTAATATGACATATGAAAAAAATTCTTTCATTATTGACTCTGACATTGTTTTCCAGTGCACTCTTCGCTGCGCAATCATCAAGGAGCGACTCCATTGATATCAGGCACATAAAACTTGAACTAGACGTTACAGATTATACTACTAAGATACTGAAAGGACATGCAAGCCTAGACATCCGTTCTTTAATTAATGGTCAAAATGCTGTGAAATTTGATTTACAAGGTTTCAGCGTGGACAGCGCGAAGTGGGATGGTCAAAATGTGACCTATAATTTAGTAGGCTCTACCCTCACCTTGACATCGCCGACAACATTTAATGCTATGGACTCCGCTGTGGTAGAAATATTCTATCAAGGGGTGCCTCCTTCAGATGCATATTGGGGAGGCTTTTACTATGTCGGTGCATATGCATTTAATCTTGGCGTAGGCTTCGTTTCACAACCTCATTCATTCGGACGAGCATGGCATCCTTGTTTTGACAATATGGTCGAACGCAGTTCCTATGAATTTTTCGTCCGTACAACCAATGACAAAAGAGCCGTGTGCAACGGCATACTGATCGACTCTGTGATTCAAACAAATTCTGATATCATTTGGCATCATAAACTGGATGAGCACATTCCATCCTATCTGGCTTCATTGGCGGTGAGCAATTACATCATCGTTGAAGACGAATTGACAGGGAACAATGGAATCACACCCGTCAGAATTGCTTGCGAAGCAATAGACACAAATAATGTAGACGGTTCATTTGCTCACCTACAACAATCCTTCGATTGTCTAGAAGAGCATTTTGGTACCCACTCATGGCCGCATGTCGGCTACTCCTTAGTGCCATTTGGTGGAGGCGCAATGGAACACGCAACCAACATTCACATTGGTAAGGTTTATATCAATGGAGGACTCAATTATGAGACCTTAATTGCTCATGAACTAACTCACCATTGGTGGGGCGACTTAGTGACCTGCAGCACGGTCGAGGACATGTGGCTCAATGAAGGATTCGCAAGTTATGGCGAACTCCTACACACTGAAAAAACCTATGGTGCCGAGGCTTATAAAACGGCCTATAAAAATTTGCATTACAATGTCATAACCACTGCGCACATTAATGATGATGGCTATCGGGCCATATCCCCAATGGACAGCAATTACACTTATGGCACAACAGTCTACTCCAAAGGATCTGATGTCATACATAGCATGCGCACCTATTTGGGTGACAGTCTTTTTGACGATGGCCTCACCGCATTTTTGAATGCAAATAAATTTTCAGCTGTGAGCTCCACTGATCTCAGAGATTTTTTGAATGTGCATACAGGAGTGAATATGACGAATTACTTTGACGATTGGATTTTTCAATCTGGCTTCCCGCATTACTCAATTGACTCAATTCAGAGCACCGCTTCAGCGTCGAATTATGATGTGAATGTTTTCATCAGACATCGAAAGCATGAAGCACCTAATTATTATAATGGTGTACCTCTAGAAATTGGGGTTTATGACGATAATTGGAATCTATATATTTATAACATCATGTTCAGTGGAAGATGCATGCAACTTAATTTACAGCTACCGTTTGATCCCACCATGATTATCATTGACCCAAACTCGAAAATCAGCGACGCAATCACTGAAGAGGATTACATAATTACTGGAACAGGTGTAAAAAATATGCCGCAAGCTAAAGCAAGAGTTCTAATCCAAAATACCTTGCCTCTTTTTGATTCAACATATTTACGAATAGAACACTCATGGATTCCTCCAGACAGATTCAAAACCAATCCTCAGAACGGCTATGTTCTTAATAATACAAGATACTGGAAAATAGATGGCATTGATTTAGACAAAATCGAAGGCCTAGTTCAATTTCATTATGATGGTAGTGGAAACTCCAACTATCTGGACAGCTCATGGGTTAAAAATGATGAAGACTCCATCGCCCTATTCTATCGCAAAGATTTGCGTGAAGAATGGACTCTAGTAAATGACAGCTTGAAGGTGTTCAATCCAAATGATAAAATAGGCAGCACTTATATAAAAGAAATTAAGGCAGGTGAATATTGCTTTGGGATAAAAAGAAGTGGCTTTGTCGATCCACTACAATCAGATTATGCTAGCGGGAACTGTCAGCTCGTCACAAAAATCGAAGACCGCAATTTATTGATGAGAGATGTAAAGATTTATCCCAATCCCACAAGAGGTACTCTTAACATTAGAGCGGAGGAGGCAATGTCCGGCAATGTCGTATTATACACTATGAATGGGCAAGAAGCTCTCCGGTCTAATTTGGGCAAAAGGAAAACACTGCACATTATAGATGTATCCTCGCTCAGCAAAGGGATTTACTTTTTGAATATCATAAACACTAAAGGCGAAGAATACCGTGAGAAAATTATTATCCAATAAATACATCCTACTGTTTTTATCTTGCTTCTGCGTACAGACTTCATTTGCGCAGTGCGAATTGGAAATACACATAAAAGGGCTTCAAAACAATAAGGGAAGTGTAGGTGTCAGACTATACCAAACAGCGGCAGATTATAAGAACGACAATGTGTATAAGGAGTATAAAATTGCGCCCAAAAATCTTCAGGCGAGCCTGACAATTCGAAACGTCCCAAAAGGCAACTATTCCATAAGTGTTGCTCATGATGAAAATCTGAACAAGAAATTCGATAAAAATATTCTAGGCATCCCAACTGAAAGTTTTGGCTTTTCCAACAATCCTAAAATCTATTTTGGACCTCCTTCGTTTGATCAAATCAGATTCAAACTCGATGACAAAAGCAAAATAATGAACATCAGATTAATTCAATTATTGTAATCTGACAAACGATTTCATAATTTCTTGCGTCCTTATAGATATAGACCAAATCTCTATCTATGAAAAAGCGAAAACAGATGAGAACCTTAGAGCAGAATAAAGACTCCATTTTGCTAACAGGCCTCGTTATTGTTATTCATGTAATACTCTTTTTTCTAGCCTATTTTTTAGGCTTGTAAGAGCAATGCTCCTTTTTATATTGAATTATTTCAGATGTAAATCAAAATAATCCGTGACCTTTTGCATCAGATGAATTCGATCAAATCCTCTAACATTATGAGGATGCGATGGGTAAACGAAATAATCAACTTGCTTCTTTTGCTTCACACTCTCACGAATAAACTTCATACTATGCTGCCAAACAACGACATCATCTTGAGCTCCGTGAATGAGCAATAATTTGCCCTCTAGTTTATCAACCTTATCTATTAAGGCTGATGCAGAATATCCAGCAGCATTACTTTGTGGATCATCCATATAACGCTCAGTATACATCACCTCATACATCTTCCAATCCATGACAGGACCTCCGGCAACACCAACTTTGAACACATCAGGATAAGAAGTCATCAAAGAGGTCGTCATAAATCCTCCATAACTCCAACCATGAACTCCAAGTCTATCTTCATCTATATAGGGTAATGATTTAAGGAAGGCAACGCCTTGCATTTGGTCGCGCATTTCAACCTGCCCCATCTTTCTAAAGGTTGCATTTTCAAACTCCAAGCCTCTATTACTGCTGCCTCGTCCGTCCATTACATAGACAAAATAACCACGTTGAGCCATATAATCGTACCATAGATTCCCTGAAAAAGGGAAAACATCTTTTACCAATTGGACATGAGGTCCATTATAGACATATACGATGGCTGGATATTTTTTCGTTGAATCAAAATCTGTAGGATAAATTAATTTGCCATACAATAAATTACCATCACTTTTAACCTGAACAAGTTTCGTTCTTGCCGTCTTGTAATTTTGCAAGGGATTGGGAGCACTGAGAATTCGCTTCTGCATGCTTTTACTATTGATATTTACAACATCTATAGCATTAGGGATATGATTGTTTTTAAACTTATCAATCATATAAGAACCATTTTTACTCAAAATGGGACTGTGCCACCCGCCAACATGCCAATGCTCTTCTGCACTGACATTCCGAATAGTTAAATCATCTAATTTGACAGCATAGACATTTTTTTGAGTTGGGCCATCTTTTGTTCCCGTGAATACAATCTCATTTGCTACTTTATTATATCCGACATAGGAATTGACAATCCATTTTCCCTTCGTGATTTGTTTCACCTCATTTTTATCATACAAATACATATGCATATAGCCATCTCTTTGGCTCATCCATATAAAGGATTCAGGATCTTTATTATAAAAATTTAAGCTGTGTTGAGGCTCAACATACTTGCTGTGTTTCTCCTCAAAGAGAGTCTTCACAAATGAGCCATCTGCAGCATAATACTGATTCATTTTGAGATGGTCTTGTCCTCGATTGAGAAGGCCGACATAAACAAACTCTTCATCAGGACTCCAACTAATCGAAGTAAGGTATTGCTCTTTTGGGCCTTCAGTATTTATGTAAATTGTTTTATCGTCCTTAAGGTGATGTACGCCTAAGGTCACATGATGTGATGCGCCACCTGCCATAGGATATTTGATATTTTTCACACTGGCTGGAGTTTCACTCCAATTGACCACTGGATAATCATTGACCATACTTTGATCCATTCGATAGAAGGCCAAAGATTTTCCTTTAGGCGACCAAAACATTCCATCAGTGATACCAAACTCCTGTCTGTGAACCGCCTGACCGTAGACTATATCAGCGGAACCATCTTTAGAGAGCGTTCTTGCAATTTTTTCCGTTTGAATAGCTAAATTATCATCCTTAACAAAGGACGCAGAAAACGGATTCTCTAAGACCTTGACATGTTCAGCACCTTTTGGTAATTTCAACAAGCTTCGAATTTTAATTTCGTCATCATCCGAGTAAATCACCTTATAATAAGTTTCATTCGTCTTGAAATAAAAGGAACGTGCGGAAAACCAATTTATTGATGGGAAAGAGGATACTTTATCCTCACTTTGACTTTCCAAAAGCAAATTCAACTGCTCTAAATCCATATAAGGCTTAGCTTCATGATCTTCAACATTGGCGGCGTAGAGAACATCTAATCCATCCTTTTTTCTAATAAAAGAATAAAAGTTTGACTTCCCCATAAACTTCAACTGTTTCAAATCTTTGACTCGAAAGTCGGTCCACATTCCGACAACTGCTTGCTCTATACTAAAGTTCTTTTTCTGAATTTCAATCGCTTCGTTTTGCGCTTGAACAGATTGAAAAAGAATAGACAATAAAAGGGTAAGGCAAATTTTATTCATGCTCCAAGAGCTTCTCAAAGATTTCTTCATATTCTTTCTTCAGTTTAATTATTTCCTCTTCTAAATTGGCATGAGCCAATTCCGTTTCTTTAAATTTTTCCTTATTGGCATAGACATCAGGGCTAGCCAAGGCTACTTCTAAAGTACTAAGTAATGATTCTTTTTCTGCTAAGTTCTTTTCTAATTTGTTAAACTTGTTCTTCATTCGCTTCAAAGCCTTTCGTTCCTCATAGCTCTCCCCACTTTTAACAGCTTTTTTGGGAGCAGGCTTAAGCTCTTTGAGCTCTTTTGGTTTTTTATTCTCTGCAGCCTTTTTCTCCTTGAAGCGGAGATACTCATCATATGTTCCATCGAACATATTAATTTTCCCATCCTCTATTTCCCAAATTGTATTGGCGGTCTTTTGAATAAAATATCTGTCGTGTGAGACAATTATATAAGTCCCTTCGTAATTATTCAATGCATTAACCAAGGAAGCAACCGAACTTATGTCGAGGTGATTGGTGGGCTCATCTAACATTAAAAAATTGGCTTCTTGAATAATGGTCTTTGCCAGCGCTACCCTAGCTTTTTCTCCACCACTCAAGACGCGTATTTTTTTGAAAACATCATCTCCACTAAAAAGGAAACAGCCCAATAATTGCCTGAGCTCCAAATCTGTTCGCTTACTTCCACTAGTGCTCAGTTCTTTTAAGATATCAGCCTCCATACTAAGAGCTTCTAATTGATGTTGCGCGTAGAAGGATTCGTGCACATTATGTCCAGGTTTCAAGTCGCCTTCAATTTCCTCCATTCCTGCTAAAATTCGAAGCAAGGTAGATTTACCTTTACCGTTTGCTCCAATGAGGGCAATCTTGTCGCCGCGATGAATTCTCGCCTTGGCCTCTTTAAGAATTTCAATCTCTCCATAAGATTTTGAAATACCGTTCAATTCAGAAATCATTTTACCTGGTTGAACACCGAACTGAAATCTAAATTCTATTGTTTTTTCCTGCTGCGCAGGCGCCTCTATCCGATCAAGTCGTTCAAGCTTTTTAACGATACTCTGTGCCTGTGTCGCCTTTGACGCCTTAGCTTTAAATCGTTCTACAAAACGCTCTTGTTGTTTTATAAAGACCTGCTGGTTGTCATATTCACGCTGCTGAAACTCTAAACGAACCGACTTCTCGTCCTCATAATTTGAATAGCTGCCCGTATATGAATTCAGTTTTTTATTCGAAACTTCAACGATTTTGGTAACCATTCTATCAAGGAAATAACGGTCGTGAGAAACAATCACTATAGTTCCTTGATAAGATTGCAAATATCGTTCTATCCATTCAATAGATGGCAAGTCCAAGTGGTTGGTAGGCTCATCAAGAAGAAGTATATCCGGTTTTTGCAATATCATTTTTGCGAGAAGAACTCTCATGCGCCAACCACCTGAGAACTCCGCGAATGGACGACTCAAATCGGCAGTCGTAAAACCTAAACCTTCAAGAACCTCGGCAGTGATATGCTCCATCTCATAGCCCCCAGCTACTTCAAACTTATGCAAAAGGTCTGCTTGTTTTTCAATCAGAGCATCAGTTGCTTCCTTCTCTAATTCTATTTGCAATTTATCCAACTTCTCCTTCACCTTGAGCGCTTCGGCATAGGCCCCCATCGCAACTTTTAAAATACTTTCATTTAGATCATCACTTTGAAGATTCTGATGAAAATACCCTATGCTAAGGTCCTTGCTTTTATTAATCTCACCGGCACTGATGCTGTGTTCATTTACCAAAATTTTAAGCACGGTAGACTTACCAGCACCATTAGGACCTATAAGTCCAATGCGTTCATTGGCATAGATATGCCAGCTTGCTTTTTCAAGAATTGTATGAGCACCGAACTCAAAATTGATGTTATTTAGGGAAATGAGCATTTAGCTTGCAAAAATGTGAGATTTCGAGCGGCTTAGGGCAGCTTTTTTAAATTAATTTTGCAGAAGACAAATGAAACAGATCGGATTAGCCGCTTTATTCCTTTTTATATTGACTTCTTGCGTAAAAGAGGACCCATTTGTTATAAAAGACAATCCATTTGAAGTATTTCCTTCGGAAATGAAGAGCAAAACACTTATCGAAGCCTTCACAGGAGAATGGACCCCACAAAATCTCAGCAGCTCATCCATACTAAACACGCTCACATCGAACTCAGACGATGTGTATGCTGTACAATATCATAGTGATGATTTCTTAGAAACCCCTTATAGTGATTTCGTGGAAAGCAATATTTTCAATAATGTGAGCTATTTCCCTTCGGGCAGTGTGAATCGTACAATTGCCCAAGGAACACCAAATGCAGAAGATGACCTCATCCTATACAGTCCATCAAACTGGCCAAATAATGTTGACATCCAACAAGCCCGAGAAGCACAATGTGCTATCGCTTTGGAAACAAGCGTAGATGAGAACAACTTTCTGAATATTAATATTTATACCTACTACGAAGAGGCAATAGAACAAAAATTGTTGCTGCAGGCTTACATAGTTGAAGATGGTATTCCTCATCAAAACCAACTCAATGCCCCAGCACAGTTCGAACACAATAATGTCTTTAGAGCAAGCATTCCATCTAATCTTGGAATACCCATCGACCTAAGTGAAAAGCCCGATGGAGGCCGAATAATTAAAACAAGCATTCCAGGAGCAAATCTGAGCTCATATGACTTGAGCAAGACAAAAGTGGTTGTATTCATCTATCGCGACATTTGGAGTGCTCAACTGCGCAATATCTTAAACGTTCAGGCTTGTCAAGTCGGCGGATACAAATTCTGGAACTAGATTTAACGCTTTTGTTGTCTAGGAGGCAACAGCCTATCCTATCTTTGCGCTTCTAATAATGAGCACGAAATTTTCATTGAGCTGTTTGCTTTTTTTGTTTCTGAGTCTTAGTCTTTTGGGGCAGGAAAAAGCCACCATCAGTGGGTACGTAAAAGATGCTAGCAATGGAGAGTCATTACCTATTGCGACAATATATATTCCGGAAATTGGCAAAGGCGTGAAGACCAACAGTTTCGGATTTTATTCCATCAGTATTCCAAAAGGCAAGTATGAATTTAAGGTGACCTATGTAGGCTTTGCACCACTATTGCAGACAATAGATGCAAGCGCGAGCAAGACTATTGATTTCGAGATGAAGCCCAGTGGATACACCACTAAAAGAGTTGTCGTGAAGGCTACAGATCGCAAAGATCAGAATGTCGAAAGTACGGAAATGGGCGTTCATCAACTCTCAGTCAAAGACATTAAAAAAATTCCTGTAATCATGGGCGAGGTGGACATCCTCAAAACTTTGCAATTACTTCCGGGTGTAAGTTCTGCCGGAGAAGGACAAAGCGGCTTCTATGTAAGAGGAGGTGGACCTGATCAGAATCTGATTCTACTTGACGATGCCGTTGTTTATAATACGGGACATTTGTTTGGCTTCTTTTCAGTCTTTAATGCTGATGCGATAAAAAATGTCACTCTCATCAAAGGCGGCATGCCAGCAAACTATGGAGGTCGACTTTCGTCCGTTGTGGATGTGAGTATGAAAGAAGGAAACACCAAAGGTTTTCAAGTAGATGGCGGAGTGGGACTTATTGCCACACGTTTAAGTGTTCAAGGGCCTATTGTCAAGGACAAAGGGAGCTTCATTCTCAGCGGACGGCGAACTTATATTGATGCCCTAGTAAAGCCTTTCGTAAATTCGGAAAGCCCTTTTGCGGGTTCAGGTTATTATTTCTATGACTTCAATGCAAAACTGAATTATACGCTCTCAAAAAAGGACAGGGTTTATGCAAGTGGATACTTCGGGAAAGACATTTTCAACTTCAACAATTCAAACAACTCTTTTAAGTTTAAAGTGCCTTGGGGAAATGCCACTGCATCTCTGCGATGGAATCACCTCTTTAATGACAAACTCTTCTTGAACACAACAGCAGTTTATAACGACTATAATTTTGAATTTGCCGGTGAGCAAGAAGATTTTCAAGTGCGATTAAATTCTGGAATCAAAGATTGGGGCGTTAAGTCTGACTTGGACTACTATAGCACATTCAATCATAATTTCAAGGCGGGCCTCTTTTACACCTACCACACATTTACACCCAGTACTATTTCTGGAGAGGCCGCAGGTGTCGCGTTTGACCCAGACCAAGCCGGTCAGAAATACGCCCATGAATTTGGCGCTTACATCCTAGACGAATTTGATGTGGGCGATCATTTTAAATTTAATGTAGGATTGAGACATTCCACTTTCCTTCAAGTAGGCCCATACACTCGATACACCTTTAATCCATTAAACAATACTCAAAAAATAGATAGTGTAAGTTATGGTCGTGGTGATATCGCGAAGCAATACAACGGTCTAGAACCCCGTTTCAATATGCGCGCCACCTTAAATAATAACTCCTCCATCAAAGCTGGCGTCACTCGAAATCTTCAGTACTTGCATCTAGTCACGAATAATGGTTCCACCCTACCCACTGACATTTGGAGTCCAAGCACTTATTTTGTAAGGCCTCAAATCGGATGGCAATACAGTCTCGGATATTTTAGAAATTTCTATGACAATGCTCTCGAGACTTCTGTTGAAGTCTATTATAAAGACATGAAAAATCTTCTTGAATATAGAGAAGGTTATACACCAGATGCTATTCGTGATATTGATTATGAATTTGTTTTTGGTACAGGGCGAGCTTATGGAATGGAATGGTATATCCACAAAACCAAAGGCAGATTGACTGGATGGATATCTTATACCTTGGCTTGGACCGAACGCATGTTCCCTGATTTAAACAATGGAGAGAATTACTTCGCAAAATATGACCAAAGGCACAATCTTTCAATCACGAGCACCTATGAATTAAGCAAGCGCTGGACACTCTCAGGCCTATTTGTCTTCGGTAGCGGAACTCGAGCCACTATTCCATCAGACTTATATGTCATTGATGGAGCCCTCGTCACTGGATATGACGAGCTAAACAATTTTGTAATTCCACCTTATCATCGCTTAGACCTGGGTGCTGTTTATACTCCAAAACAAAAGAAGGAAAGACGATGGGAGAACACATGGACTTTCGGTATTTATAATGTATACAATCGCTTGAACCCCTATTTTATTTACCTCAATATCCAAGGAGATCTTGGAAGTGGTGAGGAGGTTAAATTAGTGCCAACTCAAGTTTCCGTTTTCCCAATCATCCCAAGCATTACCTATAATTTTAAGTGGAAACAGAAGAAATAAAAGCTTCCCAATGCTTTAATTTATCTCCTTTGAGAACGCGAGGAAATTTATTCATGGCGCCTAATTTCCCGAGCTGATCTAAATACTCAATAAACATTTCGTTTGGAACTACATCCACGAATATTTCCTTTAAGGCACTTTCACGCTCTGTTTTATAATCATCATTGATTTCCTGTAGACACTCATCAATAATTCGGCAGACCGCCACAGTATCTATTTCACTATCACAACCAATGTACCATTTATGAGCAAACAAACCTTCATATGGAATTCCAGTTACCGTAAATTCTTTGATCTCAATTCCTAGTTTACGTTGAACAAGATCGATGGCAGAATTCATATTGTCTACACTCAAATGTTCGCCACATAAACTTAAAAACTGCTTTGTACGACCAACAATTATGATCTCTGATTTAGGCACAGAAGTAAAACGCACCACATCGCCAATTAGATATCTCCAAGCTCCTGAACAAGTTGATAGCACCACTGCATAATCCTTCTTTTCCACCACTTCGTGAATCATATAAGAATCTGCCTCTTGCTTAATGTTTCCTTCTTCATCAAAATTTTCTGAAGTAAATGGAACGAACTCATAGAATATCTGATTGTTGGTCACCAAAGAAATCCCTCTTTCATTGGGCCTTGCCTGAAATCCAAAACTACCCTCACTCGCCATATAAGTTTCAATGTAAGTGATGGGATGCCCCAGAATTTTCTTAAAACTTTCTTTATAAGGATCAAAGGCCACGCCCCCATGAATATAGAGCGAAAGATTGGGCCAAATTTCGTGGATATGTTCAACCTCATGATATCTGACCACCTCCTCAAGAACTATCTGCACCCAAGCAGGAACGCCACACACAATGGATACATCCCAAGACTTCGCCTTGCGAACAATCAAATTAATCCTGTCTTCCCAACGGGGTCTTTTGGAAATACTTTGACCAGGTTTATAAAAAAAGAAGGAAAGCCATCGCGGCATTTCGCGAGCGCTGATGCCACTCATATCACCTTCATAATAGTCCCCTCTTTCAAAGAGTGCGGTGGTTCCGCCTAACATCAAAACCCCTTTCTCAAAAACACTGACGGGTAGATCAAAATTTAAGAGAGAAACGAATTGTTTAAAGCCTGTTCGCTTTACAGATTTTATCATCTCTTGGGTGACAGGTATATGTTTGCTCGCGCTCTCTGATGTCCCCGAACTCAAGGCAAAATAACGCACCTTACCTGGCCAAGCAATATCCAACTCACCTTCATGGCTGAAACGCCACCACTTTTTGTACATAGAAGCGTAGTCATGATATGGAACGCTTTTTTTGTAAGCCTGATAGACCTCCTGCTTTCCCTTCAAAATTTGATCAAATTTGTATTCCTTACCAAAAGCAGTCCCTTTGGCCTTGCGCAAAAGTCGTTTTAACTGCTGTGTTTGATAGGAACGCGCACTTGCACTTTGTATTTGAAAATTATCCTGAATCTTCAGATAACGTTTGATGATATTTCCTAGAATAGCCAATGTGTAGATCTGACTTAAAATTAATGCCAATAGACTTCTAAATGATTACAATTTTACATTTTGTCTCACTGAATACTAAATTTGTCTTCATTATCAGCTCAAAAAATATTAAATTAAGAATATGAGAATCGCCGCCATCCTTCTTTTAATTTCCATTCAAGCGCAAGCACAACAAAGCCCTCATATTCATATCGATCAATTCGGCTATTTAAATGATGCAGAAAAAGTAGCCGTTCTCAGCAATCCTTCTATTGGATTCAATAGCAATCTAAGCTATAGTCCACCTAATTTTATGAGCCTAAAAGATGCTCAAACAAACAGTACTGTTTATAGTGGACCCATTCAATTGTGGGACTCTGGTAATGTTCATACCTTATCAGGGGATGCAGGTTGGTGGTTTGATTTCTCGACCTTTGTCGCAACTGGAGAATACTATGTTTTCGATTCTGTAAACAATGAACGTTCTGCAAGCTTTTGGATTCACCCTGACCCTTATAGAGAAGTCCTCAAGGCAGTAGGGAGAATGTTCTATTACAACCGATGTGGCATTGCAAAAGATGCACAGTATGCAGGCATATGGTCCGATGCTACAAGTTTTAATAATGCACTGCAAGATGGCGAATGCTACCCTATATACGACTCCACCAATACAACAATGGAGAGGGATTATAGTGGTGGCTGGTATGATGCTGGAGATTACAATAAGTATGTCAGTTTTGCCTTCAGAGCAGTACATGATTTGCTGACCGCTTACGAAGAGAACCCGAGCGCCTTTGGCGATGATTGGAATATACCGGAAAGCGGCAATGGAATTCCGGACATTATAGACGAAATTAAATGGGAAACTGATTGGCTCTTAAAAATGGTTGAGCCGAATGGTGCAGTACCCATCAAAGTGGGCAGTAAAAATTATAGTGATAACTCTCAAAGCCCAGCAAGCGCAAATCAAGAGAGGCGTTTTTACGGCCCTTATTGTTCTTCCGCTTCCATCTCTGCCGCTTCTATGCTGGCTCATGCTGGAATTGTGATGAAACAATTTCCTTCACTGAGTTCTTATGTAAGCAGTCTCGAAACCAAAGCTCAACTTGCCTACGATTATGCCACCCCATTCTTCTTCAACAATACATTTCAAACAAATTGCGATGACTTCAGCATAGTATCAGGCGATGCTGATGTAGACACCGCAGGTCAAATCAATCGATTTTTGACGGCCTCAATTTATATGTGGCAATTGACAGGAATTCAAAGCAATAGAAACTTGGTCGATTTTAATTATTTCATTTCAGACGCCTATATAGCGCCGTGGTATGATGCCTATAATATGTATTTAGTGGATGCATTTATACGCTATGCAAATGACTCAACAGCTAATCCCAGCCCTGCAGGTAATATCGGAATCAATCTGAACACTGCTGCGAGCGCTACTTGGAATGATGTTTTTGGTTGGAATGAATTAGATCTCTATAGAGCCTATGCATTCTCATGGACTTATTCTTGGGGCAGCAATAATTTTATTGCAAATTATGGCACACTCAATCAGACCTTCTTTAACAACAATATCGGAATTGGCGGCACCGCATATAAAAGAAAAGCTGCTGAGCAATTACACTATTTCCATGGAGTCAATCCACTCGGACTCGTTTTTCTTACTAATATGAATGACTTAGGCGCAAGTAAAAGTTGTAATGAAATGTACCATCAATGGTTTGCCGATGGAACGGACTTTGATAATGCGCAAAGCTCTCCAAAGGGACCACCTCCTGGCTATCTCGTTGGTGGTGTAAATGAGTATTATAGTGTAAGCACTAATAGCCCTCCCTATGGACAACCAGCGATGAAGGCCTATAAAGATTTTAATAGTAGTTGGCCAGACAATAGTTGGGAAGTAAGCGAGCCAGCTATTTACTATCAAGCGGCCTACCTGAGGCTCTTGGCCAATTTTGTGACGGGCAACCAACCCCTCAGCATTTCGGAAGTCAAAAAGGAAATGGATATTAAAATCTACCCCAATCCAACAAAAAATATACTTTTCATTAAAGGGGAATTTGCAGAGGGTAAAATATTAAATATTCAAGGTCAAGAAGTAAAGAAATTCAATTCAAACTATGTTGATTTAAGCGCACTTGGCCCAGGCTTTTACTTAATCAAACTATGGAATATTGAGGGCAATATTTTTACAGAAAAAATAATCAAGCAATAAGCGTGACGTATCAAATTTATTGAAAAGCTGAACCCTTATGCGATCTTAGGCAAGTCTGTATTGTTTGCAACAAACTCCTCCATCACCTTAAAGAAATTCAAAATATCTTCTTTAGAATTGTTGGCATTTATGGTCACTAAACGAATGAAAGTATCCTCCTTAAATGAACCAAATCCAACTACAGTAACCTGATGTTCGTAAAGCGCCGTACACAAGGCCGTAGGGTCAAGATTCTTATAGTTGAAACAGATTGAAATAGAATCATCAAAGCTGAACAATTTATAATCTTCATTTGATTTAATGTAGTCTAATGCCACATTGGCTAAATCAAATTGCTTGTCCACTATTTCCTCTAATCCCCTACTTCCCACTGACTTCCAAAGCGTCCAAAATTTTAGGGCATCATTGCGTCGACCACATTGAAAGGATGTTTTCCCTAAATTAAAATCATCGCCATCTGTCTGATACAAATAACTCGCATCATTACTAAAAGATTCGTGCAAGTGCTTTTTATCTCGCACCAAAATGATTGAACAGGTTAGTGGCGTCCCCAACATTTTATGCGCATTATAGCTGAAAGAGTTTGAGCGCTCTAGGCCTTTGACTAGATGTTTATATTTCTCACTAAAGATTACACTTCCGCAATAGGCTCCATCAACATGCAGCCACATCTCATACTTTTCGGTTATGTCTGCTATTTTATCTATAGGATCAAATGCCCCCAAGACCGTTGTGCCCGCCGTGGCATTTACATAGGTTGGAATAAATCCATCGCTAATATCTTTTTTGATTTGGGCTTCTAATTCTTCTGGAATCATTCGACCTTCATCATCAGATTGAATGTTGCGAATATTAGCTCGCCCTATCCCGGCAAAACTTGCATTCTTTGCATTGGAATAGTGCGACTCCTTAGAAGTATAAATCGTCAGGGGCTTCTTCATCCCAGCAGATCTGCACTCAGGATCTTTAGCATCTCGTCCCATGACCAATGCCATATAATTACTCATGGAACCACCTGTTGGAAATGTTCCATTACTCTCAGCTCCATAGCCTACTAAATCGCAAGACTTTCTGATAATTTCTTGTTCAATGCCCACTTGAGGACCTGCGACCTTATAGGTATACATACTGTTGTTCAGTAGAACGGCCAGTAAATCGCCAATGACAGCCTTGCCTTGACGGCCACCAAAAAGTTGATTAAAAAATAAGCTAGTTGCCGTCTTAGGTGTTGAAACAAGCACATCACTAACTGCTTTTTTAAAATCTTCATCAATCATTCCCTCATTATTTAAGGAAAGATCGATAGAGTCATATAATGCTTCGGCTTCAATTCTATCGGCGACTGGATTAATTTTCTCTTCATTGATTAATACTTCAACCAATTCATTGAAGAGAGCTAAGTCTTTGACTATCTCGGACATAAGTTTATCGATTTATTCTTATTTGGATTATGCTTTTGTGTGGTAGCTCAAATTCTTTTGCACAAAGGATTTTGATTCTTCGTCAAAAGCTCTGCAAGAACGAATTGGCTTGGCATACAAATGGAGCGACATGCTGCGCTCATCAGAAAGATTTTCTAAGCTATGAAATCCCATGAAGTCAATCATATAACTGACCTCATTTACATCTACTATAGAAGATTTGACAACCTCTAGTTCGCCATCTTCCTTTTCATTGTAAATGCATTCTTTGAATTTACCTTCGATGACTTTGACCCAACACTCTTCGCCTCCATGGTCATGAATAGGAGTTCGTTGGCCCCCTCCCCAGCAAATTAAGATCAACTCGAACTGCTCGTTATCAAGTATGCAATTTCGAGTGTAGCATTCTGAGGACCATGAACTGTAGTCTTCAAAGGCCTTTGCTGGTAAATTAACTGATCGGATTATGTGATTAAACTCCGTCCTCTCCTCTTCAGATAAGGCGGTAATCAAGTCGTCTATTGACTGAATTTCAATAGCAATGTTTGCGGTAGAAGTCAAATTACTTTTGTTTTTATGCGATTCCTAAGGGTTCAAAATCAAGGCTATTCAAGATTCTGGTTAGAATTCATTAAAGAACTACTGGATTCGCGCTAACTATATAAAGATAAGCTTTTTTCAAAGGCTCTCAGTCATAAAGAGTCTCTATCACATATTATTAAGCATATTTTGATGGTATAAAATACATTCTACTGTGTATTTTGAGCTTTTCTAATAGATAGATTTATTTTTTCCGAATTAACAAAGCCTAAGGCATGAAAGACCCCGATTTTATAATTAAAGTAGCCGTTCTCGCAGCATACGTCGGTGTATTGTTTCTTATCGGAATTCTAGCTTCTCGACGTATTAAAAGCATGAGCGATTATTATGTTGGTGGAAAAAAATTGGGTTTTTGGGCTGTGGCATTCTCTGCTCGAGCAACAGGCGAATCGGGATGGCTATTAATTGGTCTCACCGGCATGGGTGCCATGGCAGGATATTCTGCTTATTGGGTTGTCATTGGTGAGCTCTTGGGTGTTTTTATTTCATGGCAATTTATGGCCAAACGTTTTAAGAAGAGATCTGACAAATTTGGGTCCATAACCATCCCTGACTACCTATCAAGTCACTTCAAAACCACATCGCATAGACTTCGAATTATAGCTGCTTCCGTCTTAGTAATCTTTATCGTCATTTATGTTGCTTCGCAAATTGATGTTACAGGAGTTGCCTTTCGATCCATGCTAGGTATTGATTATAAATTAGGTGCCCTCATTGGATTTCTAATTGTGCTCAGTTATATTTTTGTCGGCGGATTTGTCGCCGCCGTCTGGTCAGATTTATTTCAGGGCTTGCTCATGTTTTTCGGACTTGTGCTCTTACCGATTGTTGTTTGGTTCTCCATGGAGCATGGAGCTGGGATCACGGAAGGTTTAAATCGCATTGATCCCTCACTCACGAACATCATGGGTAGAAGTGAGGACGGATGGATGAATCTATTTACCCTACTTGGCTTCTCAATGATTGGATTAGGCTTTTTGGGTTCACCACAAGTTTATGTGCGTTTCATGTCTATTAAGGATAAGACAGAAATTGATAAGGGAAAATGGATTGCTGTTGCCTTCACCTTGCTTACTGATGCTGCAGCCGTTACCATTGGAATACTTGCACGCATCTATTTTACAAAAGAAGGTCAAGACCCTGAAGCCATTTTAGGCAATAATGGAGAAGATGTCTTGAGTATGATTACCGAGAGTTTCCTACCAACGATTTTAGTCGCCATTTTTATAGCCATTGTACTCTCGGCCATTATGTCTACCATAGATTCTCTTTTGATTTTAGCATCTAGTGCCATCACCCGTGATTTTTACCAAAAAATATTTCGACCGGATATCAAGGATGAGAATCTAACAAAAATTTCAAGAATTGCAACAATCATTATGGCGTTCACTGCACTAATCATAGCTATGATAATGAACTATGTTTCGCCCGACAGACAAGTTTTCTGGGTCATAATATTTGGCTGGTCAGGAATTGCCGCCACTTTTTGCCCTGTGATTATTCTCACCTTATTTTGGAAAGGCTATTCTGAAAAAGGCGCCATCGCTTCCATGATTACAGGATTTCTAGCGGTCATCCTCTTCAATTTCGTATTCAAAAAGATGCCGAGCGTAGGCGAATACTTCACCGCCATGGATGTACTGTTCCCGTCTTTTGCAGTTGCGATGCTCGTTGGGATTGTCGTTTCAAAAATATCCCCTCCAAGAGCAGAGGCCGTCAGAGCATTAGAAGAGATTGACGCTGAATAAAAAATAAACAATAGGAATATGACCAAGAAATTAAAAACATTTTGCTACACCATTATCATACTGTCTTTAAGCAGCTTGGCAAATGCGCAAAATTGTAATTGTACTTTGACCGAAGTTGAGAACAACACAGCAACTCCCTGCTCACTAATTCTTGGAACAATAGATTGAGTGAGTACAGTAGGCGAGTTTAATACAGCAGTCAATTTAGCGAATGCAAATGGCAACCGCACCATCCTAATTGCTGTTGGCACTTATCAGGTCGCTTCTACAGCTTCCTTCCCCTATATCACTGGAAGCAATATTGTTTTTAGAAGCCTTTCTGGCAATCGAGACAATGTCGTTCTAACTGGAGCTGGCATGTCAGATGATGCCCCACTCGTTGAAAATGGATTCTATATCGTTGTGAACAATATCACCATTGCAGACCTCACCATCAGAGATGTTGGGAACCATGGCATTGCAGGCCATGGCGACAGTATGTTCGTGCATAATGTAAAAATCCAAAACACTTACGAGCAAATGATTAAAGGCACCAGTGCTGGTGATGGCCCAGACGACTGCCAAATGTAGTGTAGCCTCTTAGAATATACCGCAGGAGTGGGTCCGCAATTCTATATCGGCGGATTGGATATTCATGAAGGGAGCAATTGGATAGTGAATGACAATGTCTTTAAAAATATCGCAAGCCCATCTGGCTCCCTGGCAGAACATGCCGTTCATTTTTGGGACTTTTCGGCAAACAATTCTGTAGAGCGCAACATCATCATTAATTGCGACAGAGGCATTGGTTTTGGATTGGGAACTAGCCCAAACATTGGCGGAATTAATCGAAATAATACACTCTATAATGATGGAAGTGGATTATTCAATGATGTGGGCATTAGTTTGGAAACATCTCCAGGAACTAAAGTCTACAACAACACCATTTATATAGACTACCCAAATGCTATCGAATATAGATATACGTCAACCAACAATGTTGAGATTACGAACAATCTATGCAATAAACTAATCACTTCTCGCAATGGAGATCAAGCTACACTCACCACCAATTTGACAACAGCACAAAGTGCCTGATTTACGAATACTACCGCAGAAAATTTGCGACTAAACTCTTTGAATCCTACGATCATAGACCAAGGCACTACTCTCGCTGAGGTGGCCATGGATTTAGACCAAACTAGCCGACCACAAGGAATTGCCCATGACTTAGGAGCGCATGAGTTTGCCTACCGAACTTCACTTAAAAATTACGCAAATGAAAAGTCGTCTTATTCCATCTACCCCAATCCTGCAAAGAATGTAATTTCCATAGAATCAAATACAGTTCTCATGTCAAAAATTCGAATCATGGATCTATTGGGGCAGTCAATTGCTTTGTATGACAATTTGAATGAATTGAATTTTAAAGTTGAATTGGAAAATTTGAAACCACGAATCTATATCTGTCAAATTACAGACGAAAGAGACAAAATAGAAAGATTCAAAATCCTTGTCGAATAAAACCTGCAATAGCAGCATCAATCCATCTGCAAAAGATTCTCATAATTACTGGCATCTATGTAAAAGTTGGCTCCATCTACAAATTCTAAGATCTCCATTTCCGTACGCATATTGTTTCTTCCATGTGACTGATGAACGTAAGCCAAAACAGTTCGACCATCTTGAAGAAGCTCAGCAATTTTAGGATGCATTTTATTGACAGCAAACCAATTCGACTTTTTATTTAGTCTCATCATACTGCCCCAACGCTCATTAAACTCTTTCAACTCGAAAACAGTCTGATCTGTAATCCATAGGTGCATATCGAAGTCGGACGATTTTGCAATCCACTCGCTGCACTTATAACCCGCTATTTGTTTATGTTCAGCACCTTGAATTACCGAACTTATCATGGGGTCTTCGACCAATTCTCGGGCGGCGTCCATTGGCAGACCAACATAGGCCCGACGGCCACCATCATTCATAAAAGAATAAATATGGCTTTTATCAAAATCCATAACAACAGCCTCTACCTCTGAACCTCCAGCAGACATAAGCTCCTTCCCTGGATCCTTCATCGCAACATCCATATGCAGGTCGGAATAAAACACATTTTGTTTCATTTCATAGTTGTTTCGACTTCGTCTTTCAGTATAGGTGAGTTTTGCGTAATAGGCCTTATTAAATTTATAGGTAGCCTTTGGTTTTTCGAATGCACTACCAAAAGCACCTCCAGCGGCAGGCTTGGATGAGGCATTAGGACGGACGGAATCTTTGACACCCACGACCTCCTCAATTTCATTGTCTAAAACTTTCTCTACTTTATCCTCGACGACCTTCTTAAGAAGCTTGCCAAATTGAGCATGAGAGGATAAACAAGAAGAAAGCAAGAGAACTAAAAGTGTTAAATGTTTGAACATAGTGTTGATTTATGCTCAAATAAAAGACGAAACATTCCAATAGAATAGAGCTACTGTATGAATGGCTATCCCAACTTATTAATTGGTGCAGCTGATTTATTTCTCCAAATCGACCAATTGAATAAGGTCAACGATAAGACGATTTTAATTACTCCTTAATAAATTTTTCGCGCTGTACCATGCTTTTTGAATTTGCTCCAATTTGTATATAATACAGCCCCGCAGACCAAGAAGAGACATCATAAGAATATAATAGTTTTCCGTCTTCCACCAAAACTTTGGATTGATGCAACAAGCGACCTTCACTATTGTAAAATTTTACATCAGCAACGTTATTTTCTAAACTCAATGCTGATCCACGGATTGTAACAAGTTCGGTGGCAGGATTTGGATATAACACTACATCAATTGAATTGCGAGAACAATCCAACTTTAATGAACGTACAGGAGAATAAGTATATCGACCATCTATATCAACCATTTTCAAACGATATAGATTAGGTTCCGAAGAGCGATTCGCGCTTACATCTGTATAAGAATATTCTTTTACTAAAGAAGCTGATCCTTGGGCATCTATTCTAGCTAAAGTCTCGTAGGTGGCACTTTCAGCTCTTTGAACTTCAAAGTAATCTGTATTATCCTCCGTTTCGGTAGTCCACTTGAGAACTGCTTGACAATCAATTTTATTTGCCGTAAAATTCTTTAAATGCAAGGGTAAAGTATAGACCGGAGCTACCGCCCAAGTATAGGCACTAAAGGGACTAATAATTCCAGCGTCAGGGTGTGTTGGGATGGTGGTTGTAAAAGAACCATCGACCAATAAGCTTGTAGGTGCCAAGTCAATGAAGAGGTTCTCCCAAGGATCAAAAGCCGTAATCACAATTTCACTTGGAGGGGAATTGCTAAAATTAGCAAGCGATGCCCATTCACTATAACCAGAAACTGTATTCAAAGCTGTAAGGCCAAACTGGCTATAAGACGTTCCATCTATATCCCAAAACTCAGTTGTATTTACTTTAGTAATCCCACCAAACAACGGACCCGTTGATGCAGAAGGACCACTTATTCCTGTTGTACCCAATTGTGCATTCTTAGCAAAATAGGCACTCTTATAGGTTCCGACTTGCGGAGAGACGGTCGAACTAAATCTAGTTCTAATGCCATCACCTATCGGAAATGTAAAATTAGTCGGGCCAGATTTTGCCACATAGCCATCAACATGAATTCCAGTGCTATTACTAGCAGCAACACCTAAATAGAAAGCACCGGGCTCAAAATGTAGAAAAGCGTGTTTCCAGTCTGCACGAGGAGTCCAAACCATTCCGTTGACAAATGCGTGTGTTTTAGAAATTTGAACTTCTTGCTCTATTTGAATTTCGCCTGAACCACTTGTTGTATTAATGATTGTTCCACTTGGGTTAGATGTTCCAACATTATTGTCAGTAATCAAGCTATAAATACGCACGAACGCACCTCCTGCATTGTAATTATCTGAAGGCGTCGGTGCTGAGGGGCCATCATAAATACGACTGCTTCCAGTTCCATGGGCAGCCCTTCTATAAATAGTAATCTCCCCACCATTATTGTGGTTAAGACCGCCTTGAGCATCATTGATTAAATTTCCAAAGATGGCCATCTCGGCATTTGGATGAGTATACAAAGTTCCTGATGGAGCGACATAAATAGCTTGCTGGGCTTTTACAATATGCGCCGAACACAAAAGAGCAAAGACTGAAATCAATTTGAAATATTTATTATTCGTCATAATATTTTTTTAAGAATTAAGAAAGAGCCGACTATACATCAAGTTGATATGAAGGCTAGCCTCATGTATGAAAAATTACTTTTTACCCAGCGACTTATTATTCTTTACTGGAACAGAATCTTTCAATTCAGTTACATCATCCTGCATCAATTGAATCATAGTATATAAATCGGCGATTGATTTATCTTTCTTCTCCATTGTTGCAACTAAAGACTTGTTGTTCGCTTTTTCTGCGTCTAGCTCTGTTTTTAATTCTTGAATTGCTTTAGTGAGTACTGGAATTAATTCAGTATAACGAATACTCATCATCTCATCTTCATTCTCAGGAACATCCACGACTTCAGGGACAAGCTCTCGCATATCTTGCGCAATGAATCCCAAATTCTTGTTTTCTACTGTTTTGTAATTATAAGAACTCGGCTTCATTCGCATTACGGTTTCTAGACCATAAGTTAAGCCACTGATGTTTTCTTTTGATCGTCTGTCAGATATTGAAGACCAAGTTGTAGCATTTATCGGTAACTGTACACCTACTGTACCAGCGCCGTTGCTTAATAGACGATATCCGCCTTGGAACTTCATACTTAATTGATAAGCTCCCGTGGAGGAGAACGGGACTAAACTTTGACAGATTACAGTAGAACTTTGATGATTTGCAAGGGCGTTGGAACCTATTGCATTGGAATATGCTGCATTAGCCTCAGAATTAGTACCGAGCGCCATTTGATACTGCACTGATCCAGTTTTGCAATTTGTACCGAGCGCCATACTGCTCGATCCATAGACATCACAGTTATTGCCAAGAGCTACATTCAATGCCCCCGTTGTAGTATTTTGCGAGCCTAGTGTTAAAGATTGGCCACCACCATTAATTATATTTTCATAGCCAAGCGCCCAGGCACTATTGCTGTTGATAATTCTATTTCTACGACCAATGGCGGTAGTATATAAACCATCACATACATTACTAGCACCGATAGCACAATGCCAACCACCTCCTAACACAGAGTCTTTCCAACCAAAAGCTTGGGAAAAAGAAGCATTTACGTAATTTTCACTACCCATGGCTACTGATCGATTTTCATCGATAACGTTTCCTCCACCACTAGCAAAAGATTGATCTGCATTTGAATCTATGAGGTTCTCGAACCCAACGGCCATCGCAGCATCAGCAAGAATCTTGTTTTTTATGCCGCATGCAAAGGAAAGCTGGCCAATAACAGTGTCTATGAGACCTACAGTCATGCTGTAATTACCTGGGGCAATACCAGTGCCTACATTTGCGCTCCCTATGTGATAGATTTGATCCATTAAGCTTTCAGATGGAGAACTATTAGCCTTATTGTACCAAGGCTCAACATTGTTGCACAAACTTTCCCAAGAAAAAATATTGTCATTGTATTGAAAAACACACCCCTCAGTACTATTATAAATGACCATCCCATTGACCGGAGAAGGAAAGGAATTCATTTGAGCCGTTGTTAGTCTAGGCAGTGTGAGCGCTTTGTTCGTACTTTCTAATTCGAGCAAGGAGCCTGGAAGGATTGATGTGGGATTATTACCAATTTTTACTTGGGCTTCGGATGAGAAGTAGGCTCCGATAAAAAGCGTAGCTAAAAATAATACTTGTTTAATCTTGTTCATGATATTGAATATTTTAAACAAATCTATCCTTGCGGCTATCTGTTTTGCAATGAGTAGTCAGCAAATGGTTGATTAAAATTGGTAAGTGGTTAGGAATACTATTTTTCTGGAAAGACGTACTTCTTCCGCATGCCCTTATTTTATCAAAGGGTATTCATATTTACCAAATGACTTCTATCCTTTATTCTTTTAGCTAGTACTATCTATTGAAACAAGACTTTTGATCCCGAAGCAAATCCCAATATTAAAAAAGTATGCTATTTTTATCTATCAAAACCAATCTGATGTCAACTACTCCAGAACACGACCAACGTATCGCAAAGCTGACCTTTGCATCTGTTTACCCTCACTATCTAAACAAAGTGGAGAAAAAAGGACGTTCGAAAAAGGAATTACATCAAGTGATTGAATGGCTCACTGGTTTCGATGAGAAAGACTTAAAGCAGATCATCAAGGACGAATTGACCTTTGAACAATTTTTCAAGAATGCGACTCTGAACCCCAATGCCGAACTTATCAAAGGAGTGATTTGTGGTTATCGTATAGAAGAAATTGAAACGCCTCTCACTCGGCAGACGCGCTATTTGGACAAAGTAGTTGACGAGCTCGCGAAAGGAAGGAAAATGGAAAAGATTTTAAGAGAAGCCAAGTGAAACAAGATCAAGCCTAATGCGCAGCTCAGAAATTCAAGATATCTTAGCTTTGATTAGATAGCTTCAAAAGTTATATTCAATGAAAATCATACTGCCGCTCTTCCTGCAATTATTCATTTGCCAATTGTGTATTGCCCAAACCTATTCTTTCAAGCCTCAATGGAAGGTGGGCGAGAGCAAGACTATGCGAACAGAAATAGTCGAAAAAGAATATAAAAAGGGAGAACTTGTTTCTGAAGAGAGCGAAAAAGAAGAAATAAGATTTGAAGTGATTGGCGAAAGTGATGCATCTTACACTCTCCGCCTGAGCTACAAAAATGCCGCACTTAAAAATGCGAAGAACATATTAGATGAGGAGGAAAAAGAAAATCTAGAGGAACAGCCACCAACCATTTTAATCTACGATATCAATAAAGAAACGGCAGAGGCAAATTTGACAAATTGGGAAGAAGCGCGCGACCAATTCATAAAAGGCTACGAAAAAATAGAATCATTTTTAAAGCAAGAAGATGACGGCAATACCTCATTTTTTGGAATCATAATGAGACCATTGCTCAGCGTTTTCGAAAGCAAAGAAAATATGGAAGCATACTTCCAAAAAGACATTAACAATATCATCCAGCCTTTTGGTAAAGAGTACGAACTCAACAAAACCGTCTCTAGTAATACTTCCTCCGAAAACCCATTCAAGACGTCGGAAACTATCGCGGCAACCACCAAAACCACTTTGGCCAGCATGGACAGCACAGAAATGACATGCATATTTGTCGTTGAAACTATTGTCGATATGTCATATATGAAGGATATGATGAAATCCTTGATCAAGAAAATGAATGAATCCTTTGACACCAGTAAGCGATCAGCAAAGAAAAAAATGAAGGATATTGACGAGTTAGAAATGGACATGAAAAATACGCAGCAGTATTATTTCAACTTTAAAACGAGCTGGGTAAGCAAAATTGTCAATACTACGACGGTCAAAGGCTATGAACCAGGGAAAGGAAAGAGGAAGAATGAGACCGTTAGTATTACTCTTATTCAATAAAGACCCTAGAATTAGTTTTGATATTCTTTCATTAATTATAATTTCTAAGGAAATTCTATTATATTGGGAAAGCTGAATCTCAGCAAACCAAATCAATAATTTATCAGCGGATCGTGAAGCTTTGTGTGCAACAATACTTCCCTTCCAAGAATCAAAAGAAATCAAACTATGAGACTAATTACATTTCAAGGAACATTTAGAGGAACAGATTCAGAACGAGGATCAAACGAAATAGGTAGCGACCTTTTCTTTGGTGCCGTCGAAGTTGAAGCTACTGCAGATGAACAACTCCTCTTTGAGTACATCATTGGCTGGGGCGAGGAGCTGCGCTTCGAAATGCAATGTTTTGGGGTGTTCCTAGACGATGAGACCTTCGTAATGCGTGGTGAAACCAAGCTCTTTGAAGGCGCCTCCGTGACCACAGACGACTTAGATGCCGAGAAATCATTTGGCAATATTCAAGTAAAAAAAGATGATTCGACCGCTTTTATTCTCGACACTGTGAGTGAGGAGGATAGCGATGACAGAATTTTTATCAATATGACCATTTCGAACCTAGACCCAGCTAATCTTCCTGAGGCGCATAGGGTGCCACGAACGGCGCCGTTCAGAATTAAACGTCAATCATGGCCTTGTTAGCCATATTATGAAGGTTGCGGAATGCAACTTCTTGGTCAATGTCAGAGATCTTCGTGAAAGAGACTGCATCGACTTTTTGTTAGATTCTGTTTGACTAAATTTATAGGGAGACCTGTAAATATCAGGAGCGAAGAAGAACTCAGAGAACTCTATTGCCGACCGCAGGGACGATTGAAGTCAGAAACCATTAGGACCACTATTCTAGAATAAGTACTGAGCTTCTCATTTTCCGAAATTTGCGAAAATTTATACGAGAATAAAGAAGTAATTTTAAGCTGATGAAAAAATCACTAAGTACATTAAGTCTTCTCCTATGCATCTTCACTCTTTCAGCACAGAACGCCCTCAACTTTGATGGCATCGATGATTATATTCAAACAAGCTATACCGGCGTGACAGGTTCTGCAGACCGCACTTTTGAAGCTTGGATTTATTGGACTCCTTCTGCCTCTCCGGACAATATGACCATTCTGGACTATGGCTTGAATGCTGCAGGCAGCAGAAATACTTTTTCAGTTGATAGCGGTGGCTTAATTCGATTTATTTCAGGTGGTACATCAAATGCCAATTTGACCTCGCCAGCTAATTCTATCATGCCCAATCAATGGACACATGTAGCCTTCGTTTTGAATAACGGCATGGGCATTTTCTATATAAATGGTGCGCAAGCAATTAACGGAAGCTTGAGTGCAGTAAGCACACCAAGCAATGGTCAAAGTGTTAGAATAGGTGAGCGAGTCGCAGGAGGATCTAAACCATTTACAGGCAATATAGATGAAGTACGGATTTGGAATGTTGCCCGGACGGCTGGCCAAATTCAAAGCAATATGAATAACGAACTATGTAGCACTGACCCTAACCTTCAATTATACCTTCAATTCAACCAGGGAATGGCTGGCGGAAATAACGTTGGCCTGACCTCAGCCACAGACATATCTGGCAATAACTATACAGGAATATTAAACAACTTTGGTCTGACTGCAGCTACATCAAACTGGATATTAGGTACCCAACTCGGCAGCGGAGTTAGCTATAACACTATACAACAAACGGCCTGCGATTCTTTTTCACTTTCAGCAAACTCAACAACTTATACCAGCACAGGTATTTATACCGAAACATTGACCAATGCTAATAATTGCGACTCCATCATCACTCTCGATTTGACGATAAACAATAGCACCACAGGAACAGATGTCATTACAAGTTGTAGCAGTATTAACTGGATTGATGGAAACACATACACAACATCAAATAATACAGCGACACATATTATTCCCAACAGCTCAGGTTGCGACTCCTTGGTGACACTAGACTTGACCATAGGAGGCTTGAATTCTACCGTGACTCAAAACGGCACGACCCTGACGGCCAATCAAGCCGGGGTAACTTATCAATGGGTAGAGTGCCCCAACTTTATTGCTGTAAGCGGCGCGACGAATCAATCATTTACCGCCCTGACGAATGGCTCTTATGCTGTAATTATTGACGACGGCTTATGTACAGATACATCAGAATGTGTTTTGGTAAACTCAGTGGGTATTTGGGAAAATGACTTTGCTCAAGAGGTGAAGATTTATCCAAATCCGATGCAATCAGAATTTACAGTAGACCTCGGGCAAATCTATCAAAACGCAGAAGTGAACATCATGGACTTACACGGCAAGATGCTTTTCTCTCAAAAATATAGCAGCAGCCAATTAGTCGATGTCCAACTCAATGCCTCCCCTGGAGTTTATATATTGACCATTGTTGCTGAGGACAAACAAGCTAGGATTAGAATAGTAAAGCAGTAATTGCGTAATTCGCAAGAAATTATTAGAAAGCAGGAAGCTTTTTGGAAGATAGCGAGTGAGCAACTTACAATGCTTGCATTGTTGAGCATTTTCCATTAGGCAAAGTTTTACAAGGACTGCAGTCGGCGATGAAAAGGATTAAATTTCCATAATTACAATCTACTTCGCAGTGGGAATCTTAGTAATCAACCACCCTACATATTCCTCCTATACTGCCCGCCTACATTAAATAGCGATTCCGCGATTTGTCCAAGAGAACAATACTTCACCGTTTCCATAAGTTCGGCAAATAGATTTCCGTTCTTCAAGGCAACTTGCTTCAAAGATTCAAGAGCAGCAGCATTTTTAGACTCATGATGTTTCCACAAATTCTCAATGCTCTCAATTTGAAACTTCTTCTCCGCTTCGGTAGAGCGTATCACCTCATTCGGAATAACCGTAGGCACCTTTGTAATTGATATGAAAAGTATTAACACAACGGATTTAAAAGGAAATATGAAAAAGAAATTAGTGGCACATTTAGCTTCAAAAGATTTTTTTTAGTGTTAGGAATATCCAACAGCTACCTTGGTGATCAAAAAGTATAAAAAACTAAGTGCCACAGAATATGAGTATACGGCTGATATTACGATACATGGTATTACAAAATCAAATACCTTTAAGGCAACGATTACAAATAATCGTGCTGGTGCTAAGCTTAAAATAGACCGATCTAAATTTGCGTAAAGTATGCTTCTGCCAGTTTATTTGATAGATTAAAAGATAAGGCAATCTCCGATTATTTTGACTTGAATATTTCTTTCGAATTCTAATGAGCAGATTTTATGTAACACTAAGCGACCACATTTGTGGTCGCTTTTTTGTCCAATAAGTCTTATTGGCAACATTTGGTTAATCGTGCCCTATAGCCAAAATCGTTAATTTTCCAAGTGTTGAATAGTTATACCTTTTGAAAGTCTAGTATATTTTTTTGTTAGAAAGCGTTATAAAGTAGCTGCTATTTTTAAAACAAGCGATACTACTCTGAGGTTTTATATGTGGCAAAAAATATAACATAAGAACATTGATGATTGAGTAATACTAAAAGAATCCTAAGCTCAATTAATAATTCATTCATTTTATATTTATAAGAATGGCGCTCAACGTGCGTGGGCTGGTCATGCTTTTATTATTAAACATAAGCTTAAAGTAAGTGAAATCTTTTAAAGCCACTTTTTCTTTCTAAAATAAAGAAGCATGATAATAGCAACTGTTACAATCACACCCCACATAATAAAATAACTATACTTATAATGAAGCTCTGGAACATTATCGAAGTTTGTTCCGTAGATGCCTGATATAAAAGTCAAGGGAATAAATATGACCGAAAAAACAGTCAAGAATTTCATTATGTCGTTTAGCTTGGTACTAATAGTTGTATGATAAATGTTCAGTTGGTCTGATAAAATTTCACGGTAGCTATCTGACGAATCGCTCGCTTGACTTATATTATCCTGAAGCTCTTTGAAATGCACAGGAGTACTATCAGAAATAAATTCTGATTCCAACTTGGCTAAAGAAAAAATCATTTCTTTAGCGGGTTTAATATTCTTACGAAGAAAATTCAATTCACGTTTGTAGCCATTAATTTCATTAATCACTTCTTGATTTGGATTGAGCAAAAGATTTTCTTCGAGGGTTTCAATTTTTTCGCCTAAGAGACTTATTACATATAAATAATTATCAACGACTATATCGAGCAAGGCGAAAGTCAAATAATCTGTGCCTCCATTTCGGATTCTTTTTTTCTACTTTCTTATACGCTCACGGATAGGTTCAAACACATCGCCTTTTCTTTCTTGAAACATTATGATTATAGATTGAGTTAAAATTAGACTTAGATTTTCAACTGAAAGGGAACCTGTTTTACTATCTTGTTGCATCATTTTTATGGTAATCAATGTGCAATTATCATAATCAATAATTTTAAGTCTGGCCTGAGTATTTAGTACCTCCGCCATAACAAGGTTATCAAAATTGAAGGTCTTAGATATTTCGTTAAGAAGCTCCAGATTATGAAGGCCGTCAATATTTAACCAAGTTACCGTGCCATCACTTGCATATTAACTAATTTCTTTTATGGTAGATATAGAATTTTCATGAAGATTATTTGCATCAAAATCTATAATCCTTATAAGCACCTGCTCTATTTTTTTTCACCTCTGAAAAATTGTTCGTCAGACGCTAACCCCATTTCGTGCTTTTGCTTCTTTAAAAATCTTGTCATTGGTTTTTAATTGTCGTTATAAAATATCGGCCTTGCTTTCTTTTATATGTAAGTCCAGCTGAGGGAAAGGAATAGCAATATTGTTACTAGCAAGATTTTTATGAATAATTCTTCGGATATCACTTTTTATTTTTTCAATGCTAAATATATCTTCAGTATAAAATAAAACTTGAAAATCTAATGAGGAGTTTCCAAAATTCAATAATCGCGCTTCAACTATTTGTTTATCGCCAACATCCTCGTGTTCGATAGCACTATCCTCCAAAACTTTTATGACTAAATCCACATCGCTTCCATAGGATACTCCAACATCAATTCTAAAACGAGAATTTCTATTTTGATGGCTCCAATTGATTACTTTGTTAGTTGTCATTAAAGAATTTGGTATAAGCATTGAAATGTCATCATTGGTAATACCTTTTGACGTCCGGAGTCCAATTTTTTGAATTTTCACTACTACACCATCAATATCCAAAACATCACCAATTCCTATAGATTTCTCCGTGAGTAATATTATCCCAGATATAATATCATTAAAGGTTTGTTGTAAACCTAAGCCTACACCAACAAGTAAGGCCGCAGAGCCTGCAATAAGTACGGTGACTTTTATGCCAAGGGCTTCTAAAATAAAACCAAGGGCAATGACCCAAATTACATATTTAATGATTTGAAATAAAGCGTAGGAATCTTTCGTGTCAAATTTGGTAGAAGTAGTCTTTCTGTTTAAAGCTCTTTTAATTAACCATAATATTATTTTAGTAACAGTAACTATGAATAGGATAGAAAATATAGCTAACACTTTTAAGGTATGTTCACCTACCGTAAATAACTCAAATTCTAAAAGTCTTTTAATCGATTCCATTTTATTTTTTTTGACCCAAAACAAACTTCTAAAAGGAACTCCAAAAAAAAGAGAGGAGCTTTAGAAACGTAAGGTGAAATATAATAATGTCGTGCTCCTCCAAATATACTCCTAACGTAATAAACAATAAGAGTTCATTTTATCATTGCTTGACTATGACGTGTAGCCTTTGAATAATTACTTATTATTCTTTGTAGTTTCTGTCGCTTGATGCACAACCATTTGTGGGAATGGAATTTGAATACCTTCTTTATCAAAAGCTATTTTGATGCATTTGCGCAATTCCCCTGTAACCGCCCATTGTTTTAATGGAATGGTTTCCCCTGTTATTTTTATAATAATCGAAGAGTCTGCAAAGTCATTCACTCTTAAAAATTGAGGTGCTTTAGTTATAAACGATGTCCAATCAGGATGTGCCGATAAATCATTTCCTACCTTATTCACAACAGATATTACATGTTCTAAATCCGCATTATAAGAAATCCCTATATCGAGATTTACACGCGAGAAGTCCTTGGTAAGGTTAGATACTTTTTTTACATCACCATGTGGTATATGATGAATGGTTCCATTTAGATCGCGCAAAGTTGTTTTGCGTAAGCTAATTTCCTCAACCACTCCACTGGTTCCGTCGATATCAATGACATCATCAATACGATATTGGTTTTCAAGAATAATAAATAAGCCCGTAATGATATCACGGATTAAATACTGCCCACCAAAACCAAGCGCCAAACCGAGTACACCAGCCGCGGCAAGCATGGCACCAATGTTTATATTAAATTCAGGCAGTATCATCATAACGGCCGTTGTAAACAGCGCAATACGAATACTCATAGTAAATACTTGAATAAGCGTATCCTCACGTTGTATCTCGGAATTAGAAGAGTCGTTATTACGGCCTTGGACAGCCAAGCGAACCGATTTATCTACGAATCCGTATATTATTTTATTTAAAACCAGTGCAATAATAATAATTGCCAATATTTTAATGCCACTTGTACTGAGCCAAGGATAGAATTTGTAGTAATACGCACTTAAGGTTTCAATCATTCTACAAAGTACCGAAGGAATACCTTCAGGCTCCTGAAATACTTTGCATATCTTGGAAATAGTAATTTTATTAAATTATAAAACAATCTTTACAAACGACTCTGACCTTTCTAAGTAGTTTTTCTATACCTACGATGTGGGTTATGTAATCCATATTTAACGAGCCCGAGGTGTTTGAAGAGAAATTCGTGATTTACGTAAAAAAGTAATGTATAAACGCTTTCGTTTAACTTTAGTTAAAGGCGTCTCTTTGGTAAAATACTTGATTTTTCTCTCATTAAACAACTATACATTTACTTTTGGAAGTCTGCCTTCGTAAATTACAAATATTTATATACTCAGGGGCTTTCTTAAATTAAAAGATAAATATGATTTCAGAGATGACAAAAAGTCAAGAACTAATGGAGCGGCGCAAAGCAGCGGTGGCAAATGGTGTAGGCGTTTTTAATAGCGCAACGGTAAAACATGCAAAAGGCGCAATTATTACGGATGTAAATGGCAAGGATCTCATCGATTTCGCAGGCGGAATTGGTGTAGTAAATGCTGGACATTGCCCGCAGCCCGTGGTGGAAGCTATTCAGCAACAAGCAGAAAAATATTTACATACTAGTTTTAATGTAGTCACGTATGAGCCATACATTGAGCTTTGTGAAAAATTAGCGGAAATTTTACCGCACGGAGAAGAAACAAAATCTATGCTCGTGAGCACGGGCGCAGAGGCAGTAGAGAATGCAATTAAAATTGCTCGACAAGCCACAGGAAGACAGGCTGTCTTGTGTTATACCGATGCCTATCATGGTCGTACTATGATGGCGATGACCCTGACCAGTAAAATAAATTATAAATTAAATTGTGGGCCTTTTGCCCCAGAAGTATATCGTTTGCCTTTTCCAAACTTTTATCGTTATAATGATGAGAATAATCTAGATGAATTCGTAGACCTAGAATTAAAACGTTTAGATGAAAGTGAGCATACAGTTGTAAATCCTGCTAGTGTCGCTGCAATTATAGTAGAGCCTATTCAAGGCGAAGGTGGTTTTAATCCTATTCCACAAAAGTATTTAGAAGGCCTTCGGCAGCATTGTGACGACCATGGTATTGTGCTCATATTTGATGAAGTGCAAAGTGGTTTTTGCCGTACGGGCCATTGGGCTAGCTGGCAGCATTATGGAGTAACGCCAGATTTGAGTACTTATGCAAAATCTATGGGCTCTGGTTTACCCATCGCTGCAGTGGTTGGTAAGGCTGATATTATTGATGCTGCTCTACCTGGAACAATTGGTGGAACTTATATTGGTAGTCCGTTATGCTGTGTAGCTTCTTTGGCTACCATAAAATACATGGAAGATGAAAAACTGAATGAGCGTGCAGTTCAGGTGGGTGATATTATCATGGAACGGATGAACCGTTTAAAAAGTGAACTGATGTCTATTGGTGACGTGCGCGGTGTGGGTGCAATGATTGGAATCGAATTTGTGGAAGATAATGATGCACAAAAGCCAAATGGTGATCTTTGTAAAAAAATTCAAAACGAGTGTTCTGAGAATGGTTTAATTATTATCACCGCAGGGACATTCAAAAATGTAATCCGGATTTTATCCCCTTTAGTAATAACGGATGATCAATTAAATAAGGGCCTAGACATTTTAGAGGCAGCGATACGAAAGTTTACGGTTGAGCCAATTTTTAATTCAAAGAACTAAGAGAATTAATTTATCCTATTCATTATAAAAATTAAATAATAAACGAATGAAAGCTTTTGCAATAGCAGGTATCCAAATGAGAACTTCAGCAGTCACTTCCAATGTGGAAATGATGAAACTGAAAATAGAAATCACTATGAGTTTATATCCTTGGGTTGAGATGATTGTGTTTAGCGAGCTTTGCGCTTACGGACCTTTGCTGCATAACGCGCAGGAGTTACCATGTGATTTTGAAGGAGAAATGCAGAAGGCCGCAAAAAAGCATGGCATTTGGTTGCTCCCTGGTTCCATATTCGAAAAGCGAGAAGACAAGATTTTCAATACAGCTTCTATCATTAACCCAGAGGGTGAAATTATAAATCGATACAGTAAAATGTTTCCGTTTTACCCATACGAGGTTGGAGTAACAGCAGCTAATGAATTTTGCGTTTTTGATGTGCCAGATGTAGGTCGTTTTGGAGTATCTATTTGTTATGATATGTGGTTTCCCGAAACGATTCGTACACTAGCAGTATTGGGCGCCGAAGTCATTTTGCACCCTACCATGACAGGTACTATTGATCGTGATGCCGAGCTTTCTATATCGCGTGCAATGGCAACAGTTAATCAATGTTATTTATTTGATGTGAATGGTTTAGACTCAGGAGGGAATGGTCGCTCTATCGTATGCGGGCCAGATGGTCGGGTATTATATCAAGCTGAGGGGAATGAAGAAATTTTTCCAATTGAACTAAATATCGATAGAGTAAAAAGAAGCAGAGAATTAGGAGTCTTACGATTAGGGCAACCTTTAAAAAGTTTTAGAGACCACAAAATGCATTTTAAAATTTATGAAACAAATGCGGCATTGCCGTATTTAGATTCATTAGGGCCTCTAATTAAACCAACAAAATTGGAGTCATTGACCAAATTAAAGCAACTAGAGGACAAGCTTTCTAAACCAACTTTTGATCCTCAAACTGGATTTAAGGGGGTCGATTTAACAAACGAAACGTAAAAAACTATGGGTTCAATAAAAGGAGGAAGAAATGATAGAAGAAAAGGGTTAAAACACTATATCAGTTGGTTTGAAATCCCTGTTATAAATTTTCAGCAGGCTCTTGATTTTTATAATACGATATATTCTATTGATATGGAAGTTACAGTTCACCAAGAATATACCATGGCTTTTTTTCCTGCTGACAAAGGGATTGGTGGAGCTTTAGTAAGCGGTCCAGCTTCTTTGCCTAGCGAAAAAGGGCCTCTTCTCTATCTGAATGGTGGAAAGGATTTGAATACTATTTTAAAGAAAGTAGATCCTGCTGGAGGACGGGTCATCATGCCCAAAACACTTATCAATGAAGAGAGTGGCTATTTCGCTATTTTCCTTGACTCCGAGGGCAACAAATTGGCCTTGCACTCAAATAAATAAATTATGGTAACATCTAATCAGCTTAGTGCTCCGTATTATAATATTGGTCAGTTTAGAATTAATTGTTGGCACAATTTAAAAAACGAATCTGCGGAGTTGGCACGTTGTCGTAAAGGATTGGCAAATGAAAAAAAGCATATTACGAATTTAAAAACTTTACTTAAATCACTGGAAATTGTCGAGGGCTATTTTGCATTTCCAGGCAAGGCGAAACTCATAAGCTTTCAGGCCGCTTTAGATCGGGAAGAACACAAGGCCTTGGCTAGTCAAATTGCAGAAACATCGCAATTCTTGATTAGCGATAGCTTTAGACACAATCCTGATCTTTTGGAGGAAGAAGAAATGACATTAGTGGACGTGGAGTCCCGAAATAATGCCAATTCCATAAAGAAAAATTACTTTGAAATTTTAATCGTTGAAGATGTTTCTTCTGCGAACGAACAAGCAATTCGCGATAAGTTTAATGAGTTACGTCATCCTACAGATAAGTTTACCTATGGTGTTGTATTCCAACGAAACTTTCAAGATGCGTTAATTACTCTTTTATTTAATCCAAACGTTCAGGCGATGGTCGTGCGCTATGCTCCATCTTATCAGAGTAAAAAAATTAGTCCTTTAATTAAGCCATACATACAAAACGTCTTAAATCTTGATTTATCCGCCCGTTCGGAGGCAGAACTCGGGCCTATTCTAGGAAAATTAGCAAAACAATTCAGACCAGAAATTGATTTGTACTATGTGACAGAAACCGCTTTGGGCGAATTAAAGGACAGCACGCTAAAGGTTTTTAATCGGCTATTTTACCGAAAAGAAGATTTGCAAGAAATACACTTGAGTATATTACAAGGAATAGGTGAACGATATAAAACACCGTTTTTCACTGCCTTAATGAAGTATAGTCAAAAACCAACGGGTGTATTTCATGCTATGCCAATATCACGCGGGAACTCAGTTTTCAAATCGCGCTGGATTAATGATTTTAGTGATTTTTATGGCCGTAATATGTTCTTGGCAGAGACTTCTGCAACTACTGGTGGTCTAGATTCTTTGTTGCAACCTACAGGCCCATTAAAAAAAGCACAGGAAATGGCACGAGATGCCTACGGTAGTGAACATACTTTTTTTGTAACCAATGGAACATCTACCGCCAATAAGATTGTAATGCAAGCTTTAGTACAACCTGGAGATGTTGTTTTAGTAGACAGAGATTGTCATAAATCACATCATTATGGCTTAGTACTTTCTGGCGCTCACCCTGTGTATCTAGACTCATATCCTATTGAAAAATATTCGATGTATGGTGCAGTTCCTCTAGCAGAAATCAAACACAAATTGCTTCAGTTGAAAGAGGCGGGCCAATTGGAAAAGGTAAAAATGATTTTGCTGACCAATTGTACGTTTGATGGCATTGTATATAATGTACAACGAGTTATGGAAGAATTGTTAGCCATTAAACCAGATTTGATTTTTCTATGGGACGAAGCTTGGTTTGCATTTGCGGGATTTACCTATACCTACAAACAACGCACAGCTATGTACAGCGCTCGCAAATTGAGAGGTAAGTATAATAGTGCTAAGTACAAAAAACAATACAAAGCGCATATCAAAAGCCTGAAAGAAGGCGAAGTATCCTTAATGCCAGACCCTGATTTAGTCAAACTGCGCGTATACGCAACACAAAGCACACACAAAACCTTGAGTAGTTTCAGACAAGGCTCCATGATTCATATTCAAGATGAAGATTTTCGTAGAAAAAGCGAAAGCACTTTTCTTGAAGCCTATATGACGCATACTTCGACTTCTCCAAATTATCAAATGCTTGCTTCTCTAGATGTTGGACGCAGACAGGTACAGTTTGAAGGATTTGAAATGGTGGAGAAAAGTATTGAATTGGCCATGGTCTTCAGAGCAAAGGTAAATGACAACCCTAAGCTCAAAAAATATTTTGATGTGCTTACAGTAGGGGATTTCATTCCTGATGAATTGCGCCAAACAAAAATGGTAGAATATTATCTTCCCGAGCAAGGTTGGAATCGAATGGAGGAGGCCTGGGCCAAAGATGAATTTGTTTTGGACCCAACCAAAATCACGTTGCATATTGGTCGCACGGGTATAGACGGCGACACATTTAAGAATAAATTTTTAATGGATCAATACAATATCCAGATAAACAAAACGTCGCGGAATACAGTTTTGTTTATGACCAATATCGGTACTACCCGTGGTAGTATCACTTACTTGACCAGTGTGCTTTTGCAAATTGCTGCAGATTTGGATAAAAGAAACGAGGCTCTGAATAAACGTGAAGAAGAGATTCACAAAGAGAAGATCTACTCACTCACTGAACAAGTTCCTCCGCTTCCAGATTTTAGCTCGTTTCACTTCTCTTTCCAAGCGGTACCAGGTGTCCCAGGTGGCAAATTGAGAGAAGCTTATTTCTTAGCCTACAACGAAGATAATTATGAATATATTCGATTACGAGATTGCCTCACGATAATGGAAAGCGGAAGAGAATTAGTAGCTTCCACTTTTGTAATTCCGTACCCGCCTGGATTCCCTGTATTAGTGCCAGGACAAGTGGTCAGTGAGCAAATTGTCTCATTTTTACTCGCGCTTGACGTAAGTGAAATTCATGGCTATCGATCCGATCTTGGTTTGCGTATATTCACGCAAGCAATTTTAGACAGACAAAAAACAGCCACATCCATTGGTGCAATGGGTCGTGGAATTAAAATTAAATGAATAAAAAAAACAATATGAATAAAAAAACAAATGTGTCAGTTAAGAAAAAAGCAGTGGTCAAAAAGGCAAGTGCAAAAAAAGTCGCGAAGAAAACAGTAAAGAAAACATCGCCAATATTAAGTGGAGTTGCTGATATTCGACGTTTTTTTCATAAAAACGAAACGCCAATTTATTTTATTGGGGCAACAAACTTTAATTTATTGGGAGCTGATGAGTGGATTAAAAGTTTTAAGTATATCTGTCATATTGAATGTTTTGATGGTTTGCATCCCAATGTATTTTCTCCGATAACTGAAATTCCGCATGATGAATTTCAAAGCATTGAAGATATTAATAATTATCTATTACAACATCCGGAGGTAAAGGATTATCTTAAAACGCGTAGTAAAGGAAAAAAAGCAGGTAAGGTAATGTTCCTCATGTTTGATGCAAAAACAGAAAAACTTGCTAAGAAAAGAGGATTAGAAGTTATGTTTCCACCTGCCAAAATGCGCACCTTCATGGACAATAAAGTAAACACCAATCGCATTGCTGAAAAGGCGGGTGTGACTTGTGTTCCTAATGTTTTGACTAAAGTAAAAGATTACAAGCATTTATGTGAAGTGTCTAAAAAACTAGGCACGGACTTAGTCATTCAAACACCTTTTGGCGATTCTGGGCACACAACGTTCTTTATTTCGAATGAGGAAGAGTTCAAAAAACATGAAGCCGACATTGTGAAAGAGAAAGAAGTAAAAGTAATGAAGCGTATCAATTGCCGTGGTGCCGCAGTTGAAGCCTGTGTGACTCGTCATGGTACTATCGTAGCTCCTTTGATGACAGAGTTGGTAGGTTTTAAAGAACTAACACCTTATGAAGGAGGCTGGTGCGGTAATGAAATTTACCCAGATGCATTTACGGCAAAAATTAGAAAACTTACGAGTAAGTATACACAGCTTTTTGGAGATCAATTACGAGAAGAGGGTTACAAAGGATATTTTGAATTAGATTTCCTATTTGATCAAGATAATGGCGAGGTATATCTGGGAGAATTAAATCCAAGAGTAACTGGTGCAAGTTCTATTACCAATGCGGCTGTTTTTGCCTTGGCCGATGCGCCGCTTTATCTATTTCATATTTTGGAATGGATGGATATTGATTATAAATTAAATATCAAAGACATTAATACACGTTGGCAAAAGCAAGAGAATTTAGACAGCTGGAGTCAGCTTGTTATAAAGCATACAGAGGATACCATAGAATTAGTAAGCCGAGCACCAAAATCTGGTATCTATAAGCAGTTTGATAATGGACATATAGAATTTGATAGAATGGATACACACCGTCGAGCAATAGAAAGTGAGCAAGAGATGTTCTTTTTACGCATTACAAATGTAGGCGACTATTTATACGAAGGTGCGGATATGGGAATCTTAGTAACGCGTGGCAGAATGATGACTGATAATTTTAAATTAACTACCCGTGCCAAAAGTTTAATTGAAGCCATTCATGCCGAGTACTCTTCCACTATAGTACAGGACAAAAGAATTAAGCACCTGACTAGGAGTTTGACAAAATAGTTATAGAAAGAAGAAAAATGCAATTAGAATTTAGAAGTATAGATGAATGTAGCAAGCCAAGAGATAAATGGTTGGAATTGTTTAACACCTATTGGCCTGGTTATAGAACTTGGTTGACGACGAATGGTTTTGAACAAAATGTAAGTTTACAAGATTCTAAAGCTGCGCTGTTAAAGTATATGCCCAAAATGTTGCCGACCTATAATCGTCTTTGTAAATTGGTAGGCGATGATAAATTGGCGCATAAGTTTCTAACTGGTTTTCAGCCACCAGCTTATGTGGCAGCATGTGCCCAAGCTGTTTCTTATAGTGATACCGCACAATTGGTTCGGAATTACGATTACAACCCAGATTTACTAGAAGGAGCATTTATGCTTACCAAATGGAATAAAAAAAGAGTCATGGGAATTAATGATTGTTTAATTGGTTTGGTTGATGGTGTAAATGATGATGGATTAGCAGTATCGCTTACCTTTGGCGGACGAAAGGAAGTAGGCTTTGGTTTTGGGATTTCATTCATCCTTAGATATGTATTGGAGTTTTGTAAAACAGTAGATCAAGCGGTGAAATGTTTGACGTTCATTCCTTCACATATGTCCTACAATGTAATAGTGGTTGATAAAACAGGCAAGCACAAAACCGTAATGGTAGCGCCAGATAGAAAGCCAATAGTAACAGACAATGCGTATAGTACCAATCATCAACAAAAAGTGGAGTGGGAAGAAAATGCAAAATTTAATAAAACAATTGAGCGCTCTAATTTTTTGAAAGAAGCTTTGGACTATGACGGATTAACTAATGAGCAATTGGCTAGTATTTTTTTAATGTCGCCAATGTATAATACTAAGTTTACAGAAGGGTTTGGCACATTATATACTGCCATTTATCAACCGGAACTCGGCATAGCAAAGCTCCTCTGGAAGGACCAAAAAATGGATCAGTCCTTTGATAATTTTACTGAAGAAAAACGCTTAGTATTCTTCCAAGGATATGGCGAAGTAGCTCCAATAGAAACTGCTATGCCTTACGCACAGCCTGCTGCAGCTCAATTAAATTGGCAAAATGCAGTAGCTGACATTTTGGCTCATAGCATGGCAAAGCATGCTAGTCAGAAAAGTGAAGAAGAAATAAAATCATTGCGCGATAGAATTATTCAAGGGGACGATATCTCATGGGAAGTGATTGCAGATTATTGGACAAACGTGAGCGCACCTCAAGAATACTAAATTAACTAAATATAAGAATGGAATTTAAAAGTATAAATCCGTATAACGGGGAAGAAGTTGGTACATACCAAACATTATCGGCATCAGAATTAAACGCAAAGTTGGATGGTGCTCAAGAAGCATTTATAACTTGGCGTAACGTTTCTCTTAAAGAAAAAAAAGATATTATGAAAAGAGCAGCTGCCATATTACGAGATAATCTAGATGAGTATGCACGTATGATTACACTAGAAATGGGCAAGCCAATTCGTGAGGCCAAAGGCGAAGTAAATAAGTGTGCTTGGGTGTGTGAATATTATGCTGATAATGCCGTCAACTTTCTGGCCGATGAAATTATAGAAACCGATGCGCATAAGAGTTTTGTAAAGCATAGTCCTATAGGCACTGTACTTGCCATCATGACTTGGAATTTTCCTTTTTGGCAAGTATTTCGTTTTGCGGCGCCAACTTTATTGGCTGGTAATACAGCTTTGCTAAAACATGCCCCGAATGTATTTGGCAGTGCTAAAATGATAGAAGATATTTTTACCAAAGCAGGAGTTCCTGAAGGTGTATTTCAAAACTTGATTGCGCACCATGATACCACAGAAACCATATTGGCTCATGATGGAGTGCAGGCTGTAAGTCTTACAGGAAGCGAGCGGGCCGGTTCTGCTGTGGCTGCAATTGCTGGCAAACATATCAAAAAATCGCTCCTAGAGCTTGGTGGCAATAATGCCTTTATAGTTTGGGATGATGCGGATATTGATAAAGCAATAGAAACTGCATTAGTTGCTCGTATGCTGAATTGCGGGCAAAGCTGTATTGCTGCTAAGCGTTTTATTCTAATAGAGAATATCTATGATGAGTTTGTAGACAAGTTTGTTCGGGGAATTAAAAATTTAAAAGTAGGAGATACGCTTGCAGAAGAAACTAAAGTAGGACCTATGGCGCGAAAAGACCTAGCTGACGAATTACAAATACAAGTAAAAAAGTCCGTAGAAAGAGGTGCCGAATTATTACTTGGTGGAAATCAAAAAGAAGCATTTCATGAACCTACGGTTCTTGGAAATGTAACTCCAGGCATGCCTGCTTTTGACGAAGAAACCTTTGGTCCGCTAGCCGCTATGATAAAAGTAAAAACTATAGAGGAAGGTTTTGAATTAGCGGCGCAGTCCAAATTTGGATTGGGTATGACGGTTTGCACAAAGGATATTGATAAAGCATTGTCTTATGTTGACCAAGTAGCGGATGGTGCCTACTTTATTAATGAGTTAGTGAAGTCTGATCCACGTTTGCCTTTTGGAGGTACTAAGAAGTCAGGGTATGGAAGAGAACTTTCAAAAGACGGGATGCTTGAATTTGTAAATCGGAAGACGATTTACCTAAAGAGGTGATCTTAAAAATATTCAAACAGCCAATTAGTCGATGTCCAACTCAACGCCTCCGCTGGAGTTTATACATTGACCATTGTTGCTGAGGACAAACAAGCTAGGATTAGAATAGTAAAGCAGTAATTGCGTAATTCGCAAGAAATTATTAGAAAGCAGGAAGCTTTTTGGAAGATAGCGAGTGAGCAACTTACAATGCTTGCATTGTTGAGCATTTTCCATTAGGCAAAGTTTTACAAGGACTGCAGTCGGCGATGAAAAGGATTAAATTTCCATAATTACAATCTACTTCGCAGTGGGAATCTTAGTAATCAACCACCCTACATATTCCTCCTATACTGCCCGCCTACATTAAATAGCGATTCCGCGATTTGTCCAAGAGAACAATACTTCACCGTTTCCATAAGTTCGGCAAATAGATTTCCGTTCTTCAAGGCAACTTGCTTCAAAGATTCAAGAGCAGCAGCATTTTTAGACTCATGATGTTTCCACAAATTCTCAATGCTCTCAATTTGAAACTTCTTCTCCGCTTCGGTAGATCGAATCACCTCATTCGGAATAACCGTAGGCGAACCTTTAGAACTCAAGAAGGTATTTACTCCAATTATCGGGAACTCCCCATTGTGCTTCAGTGTCTCATAATAGTGACTCTCTTCTTGAATTTTAGAACGTTGGTACATGGTTTCCATAGCACCTAAGACACCACCACGTTCTGTAATACGATCAAACTCTAATAGGACGGCCTCTTCCACCAAATCTGTCAACTCTTCTATGATGAAGGCACCCTGAATTGGATTTTCATTTTTAGTCAATCCGAGCTCTTTATTGATGATGAGCTGAATGGCCATCGCACGTCTTACACTCTCCTCGGTTGGAGTTGTAATGGCCTCGTCGTAAGCGTTCGTATGCAGGGAATTACAGTTGTCATAAATCGCATAAAGCGCTTGTAGTGTCGTTCGGATATCATTAAAATCAATTTCTTGAGCATGCAATGAACGTCCAGAAGTTTGAATATGATACTTCAATTTTTGTGAGCGATCATTTGCCCCATACTTTAACTTCATGGCCTTCGCCCAAATTCGTCGCGCGACACGACCAATGACAGCATATTCTGGATCAATTCCATTGCTGAAAAAGAAAGAAAGGTTGGGTGCAAATTTATCAATATCCATTCCGCGGCTGAGATAGTACTCAACATAAGTAAAACCATTTGCGAGGGTAAATGCTAGTTGGGAAATTGGATTCGCTCCAGCCTCGGCGATATGATAGCCACTGATGCTGACGCTATAAAAGTTACGCACTCCTTCATCAGTAAAATATTGTTGAACATCGCCCATGAGCTTTAATGAAAACTCCGTGGAGAAAATGCAAGTGTTCTGCGCTTGATCTTCTTTCAATATATCGGCCTGAACGGTACCGCGCACTTTTGTCAGAGTATCTGCTTTTATTTTTTGGTAAATGTCATTTTCCAAAACTTGATCACCCGTTACCCCAAGCAACATTAAGCCAAGGCCATCATTTCCTTCAGGCAAGCCTTTGGTTGGTGTATCCATAGCCGGACTCAAATCATAGCGCGGACGCAACTCTTCTTTGCCTTTATAAATAGCGGCAATTTTAGATTCTATATCCTTTTCCAATCCCTGCTCCTTAATATAGAGTTCACATTGTTGATCAATGGCTGCATTCATAAAAAAGGCGGTGAGCACGGATGCAGGCCCATTTATTGTCATGGAAACTGAGGTCTTTGGGTCAGCCAAATTAAATCCACTATAGAGCTTCTTAGCATCATCCAATGTAGGCACACTCACTCCCGCATTACCAATCTTCCCATAAATATCAGGACGCTTATCAGGATCTGCACCGTAAAGAGTCACGCTATCAAAAGCAGTACTCAATCTTTTGGCAGGCATTCCTAGTGACACATAATGGAAACGTTTGTTCGTTCTTTCAGGACCACCTTCACCGGCAAACATTCGTGTTGGATCTTCTCCTTCACGCTTGAATGGATAGATTCCTGCTGTATAAGGAAAATGACCAGGGAAGTTTTCATTGAGTACCCATTTCAAAATATCGCCCCATGCCTCGTATTTAGGAACGGCTACTTTGGGTATTTGTAAATGAGAGAGACTCTCAGAATGTGTTTTAATTTTAATTTCTTTATCGCGCACGGTGAATGAGTATATGTCATCTTGGTACATTTTCTTTTGTGCATCCCACGCCTCAATTGTTTTAAAATTCTTCGGATCTAATTCTTCTTTTAATGATTCAAATGCACTTTGCAGGTCTGCAATTGTTTCCTTTTTCCCACCACTATCTTTCAAAGTGTCCATGGCCTTCTGTAAGCCAAACAAGTTCTGCGCAATAGCACTTTGCTTGTGGGCCTTCTGATCATAACTTCTATTATTTTCAGAAATTTCTGAGAGATAACGAACTCTTGCCGGAGGTATAATAAAAATTTTTTCACTCTCCTCGTCTGACTTTGCGAATGAGCTGCTCAATTCAGAATCCGTCTTTTCGCCGATTAAATCCATCAAAGCTGCGTATAGAGAATTGGTTCCTGGATCATTAAACTGAGAGGCAATGGTTCCATAAATCGGCATGAGATCAGTATCAGTCTCAAACAATTTATGATTCCTTTGGTATTGTTTTTTCACATCACGGAGGGCATCTGCTGCTCCACGTTTATCAAATTTATTGATGGCCACTATATCAGCGAAATCGAGCATATCAATCTTTTCTAATTGAGTCGCAGCTCCAAACTCAGGAGTCATCACATACATACTCAAATCAGAATGCTCCGTGATTTCCGTATCGCTCTGCCCTATTCCAGATGTCTCCAAAATAATTAAATCAAAGCCCGAAACCTTCATAATGTCTAAGGCATCTTTTATGTACTTACTCAAGGCCAGATTCGATTGGCGAGTGGCCATGGAACGCATAAATACACGTTCAGAGCGAATCGCATTCATGCGAATTCTGTCCCCTAAAAGTGCCCCTCCAGTTTTTCGTTTAGACGGATCTACTGAGATTATTCCAATTTTCTTATCGGACTTAAAGTCAATTAAGAAACGTCGAACGAGTTCGTCGACCAATGAACTTTTACCTGCACCACCAGTTCCTGTAATTCCTAAAATAGGCGTTTTCGAATCTACAGCTTGCGCTCTAACCTTTTTTATGATGGATTGCGTTTCGGCGAGCTCAGAAAAATTTTCTACCGCTGAAATGACGCGAGCAATACTTCTGAAATCTCCATTTAGAATAGCCGTCGCTTCTCCATTGATATTTTCTCCTGTAGCATAATCACTTAATTTAAGCAAATCATCTATCATGCCTTGGAGGCCCATAGATCGGCCATCGTCAGGACTATAAATTTTGGTGATGCCGTAGGCATGTAATTCTTCTATTTCACTTGGTAGAATCACACCACCTCCACCACCAAATATCTTGATGTGTCCGCATCCTCTCTCTTTGAGCAGGTCATGCATATATTTAAAATACTCTACATGTCCACCTTGATATGAAGTCATGGCAATCGCATTGGCATCTTCCTGAATGGCACATTCAACAACCTCTTGAACAGAGCGATCATGACCAAGATGAATTACCTCAGCACCACTGCTTTGCATCACTCGACGCATAATATTTATAGAAGCATCATGCCCGTCAAATAAAGATGCGGCAGTTACTATACGTACTTTGTTTTTGAGCTCGTAAGACATAATGCAAATTTAATGATTTAGATAATAGATGTTAGATAATAGAGACTAAAGAATAGATTATAATAAATGAAAGAAGAAGAATAGGTAGATAAGAGAGAATAGATAATAATCAATAGTGAATTAAAGATGAAAAATGAAGAATAGGTAGATATTAGAGAATAGAGAATAGTGAGTTAAAGATGAAGAATGAAAAATGAAGAATGAAGAATAGGTAGATATTAGAGAATAGAGAATTAAAGATGAAAGATGAAGAATAGATATTAGAGAGAAGAAGATAATGGATGAAGAATGAAGAATATTGTCTAACTTACTTATAGATTACGTTACTATGAAAAAAGACCCTTTGGCCGACATTTCGATGGAATTCGGCATTGAAATCATCCAACTTTATAAAAGCTTGAAAAAGGACTCAAAAGAATTCGAATTGAGCAAACAGATTGTGCGCAGTGGAACCTCAATTGGCGCATCTATCAGAGAGGCAAAATATGCCGAATCAAAGAAAGACTTCATTCACAAATTAAGAATTGCCGTGAAAGAAGCAAATGAAACTCAATACTGGCTATCACTTCTCTTGAAAACTAAATATATTGACGCGAAGCTCTACGAAAGTTTGAATGCAAAATGTCACTCTCTACTCAATCTTTTAATTGCAAGCATTAACACAAGCTCCAAAGGCCTAGATTAATCTTTTATTTTATCCCGTTCTTCATCCTTCATCCTTCATCTTTCATTCATTACGTAAACTCTTTACACTTCAAGATCTCATCTTCGAAATGATGACACCAGCAAGCAACAATAAGTTTTTCCGCGGCCGCGGCGCCCAATTCAATCCGCACAATAGGTTTCAGAAACATGAATATTTGAAAGAATTTCCTGAAGGAATAGACTTGTGGGAGAAAGATGAAGTGAAAACTGAATATTTTGAAGATTATGGCCGCAGCATAGCCAATAAGGTGAGCAGCCCTGATATTCCAATCGCCTATTCTGTGAATCCATACCAAGGTTGTGAACATGGTTGCATTTATTGCTATGCTCGCAATTCGCATGAATATTGGGGGGTTAGCGCAGGCACCGACTTTGAGTCTAAAATCGTAATCAAAAAGCGAGCACCCGAATTATTAAGACAGCTCTTCAGTTCAAAAAAATGGAAAGCACAACCAATATCCCTCAGTGGTAATACGGATTGCTATCAACCCGCAGAGCGCAAATTGCAATTGACTCGAGAACTTCTCAAGGTCTGCTTAGACTATCAAAACCCAGTGGGCATTATCACTAAAAACAAATTAATTCTTAGAGACCTTGACCTCTTGCAAGAACTCGCTTCTAATAATCTCCTATGCGTTTATACCTCCATCACCTCCGTCGATGAAAAACTGAGACGCAAATTGGAGCCTCGAACATCAACTTATAAAGATCGATTTGAAATTATTGAAAGCTTATCAAAACACAATATCCCCGTTGGTGTGATGAATGCCCCCATCATTCCCGGTCTAAATGACATCCATATGTATGAGGTTTTGCGGCAAGCCGGATTGCATGGTGCGCGTTATGCTGGATACACCATGGTCAGATTGAATGGTGCCCTTGGAGTACTATTTGCGGATTGGTTAGACAAATTTTTTCCCGACAGAAAAGACAAGGTATTGAATCTAATTAGAGATGCGCATGGTGGCCAACTCAATGACTCTCGATTTGGGAAACGCATGAAAGGTGAAGGCAATCTAGCTGAAATCATAAGCCAACAATTCAAAAGATATAGAAAGCAGTTTGGCTTCGAGACAAACTCATTTGAATACAACACTAAAGATTTCAAAAGGTTGCAAGCAGGGCAATTGCGTCTGTTCTAATTTCCAAAATAGGTTTGCTTGAACCAAATCAAAAATGCCGGGTCTGCAAACTCATACATCCCGCCCATCGATTGAATGATATCTTTTTTTATCAAGATGCGTCTATTCTTGATTACATTTTGAGGAGTTCCAATTTCAAATGTGCGCATGACGCGTTTAGATGTGAGCTTTGACTCTTCCTTTGCTATGGCTTTCAGCAAATTTAATTGCGTAAAACTGAGCTGCTCTACGCTCATCATATAGAGTGGTGTATTGGTTCGAATCAAGCGCTCTAGAGCATATTCAACATCACTTGCTGTCGCCATTTGTCCGCAAGACTCCCATACATAATGAGAGAGCTGCTGCACGTACCACGAATGATTTGCCATATATTGAGGAATTAGACGCACAGCATCTGCGCTAATACTCTTCCCTGTTTTCTTGAACTTACTTGAAATAAACTTTATCCATTCCTTCTCATGAATCTTTTCAAGAAACATAATATCTCCAAATCGGTAAAATGGACTTCGTGACGAATTGAAAAGCTGATCCATCATATGCCGTTTACTTCCATACATACAATAGGACACTCTCTTTTGCTTCTGCCATGCGGCCCGCATTTTTCTCTCAAATTTTTTATACCCCTTCAACTCAGCTAAGTACTGAAACTCATCTAGACAAATAATAAACTTAAATTTCTTCTTCTTGGCAATCAGCTCTGGCAAATTAAGCACCTCGTCAGTATGCTTATGCAATTCATCAAAATCAAAACTGATTCCAAATTCTGTCTGCGGGTCGGGCTGCAAACTAATTTTAGGAACCAATGCTTTAAAGAAAGTCTTTGTTACATTCAGCCAATCGTCCAACTTAGACGAAGAAGCCTTTATCACTTCACGAGCATAAATCTCCAAGAAGTCTTCTATGGAACCCACCGAGAATAAATCAATCATGACAATTTTGTACTCCTTATTCTTAGATGAGACACGAGACATCGCTTTCTCTACTAGGGAAGACTTCCCCCATCGTCTAGGCGAAATGATAATTGTATTAATGCCGTGCATCAGATTTTCACTCAGCTTTTTTAACTCTGCAGTCCTATTCGTAAAATAAGTCTTACTAACAGTCTTCCCATATTGAAAGGGTAAGATTTCCCGTTTGCCCATAAATCAAATTTATATACTACTTGGTATTATACCAAATGGTATTATACTAATTAGTTGATAAAAGTGATGTCATGCAATTAAAGTATATTTATGTTATGAGAATTATACTCCTCCTTCTAATGCTACCCCAAATTTGCTTCGCGCAAGATGAATTGACCCAATACCGCAACAATTATTTGAGCGAGCATCTCCAGGAAGATCACTCGCCCATAAACTACGAGAACATAAGGCATATTAGATTTTTCCCTCTTAATGAAGAACTAAGTATTGAGGCTGACGTTGAATTAGTGAAAGACAAGAAGGGATTTTCCATGCAAACACATTCAGGAGACGAACGAACCTATTTCAAATATGCTAAATTAATTTTTGAACTAGAGGGGGAAGAACAAATACTGTATCTCTATCAAAGCAAACGCCTCTTAAAATCTGAAGAATATGCCGACTATCTATTTCTACCCTTTACAGATGACACCAATTATAAAACAACATTTGGCGGCGGAAGATATTTAGACTTTAAAATAGATGATATTCAGGGCGGCCAATTGGCCATTGATTTCAACAAGGCTTACAATCCATATTGTGCCTATGCAGGAGGCTTTAGTTGTGCTATCCCTCCGAAAGAAAACAATCTTAAAGTCGAGATAATAGCTGGCGAAGCAAATTTTGCTGTTGAGCCGAAGCATTAAAAAAGGGGCATGATACCATGCCCCTTTTTTACGTATCAAATAATTTTATTCGTTAACTATTGTAATTTTCGTTGTTCCCTCACTCTTAATTTCTTCTTCACCTACCATGGTCACAGAATTATCTTTCAGCTCAGAAGTACTAGACAAAATCAAACCCGTCGTAACATCCACTTTGAGCAAGGCCGATGTCATTTGATCAACATTTGAACTCATACTTCGGCCACCAAATTCTTGTTTAACAGTACCCATTGCTTTAGTTAGGCGTTTGATGTCTGCAACATTCCCTTCCATACCATTGAATGTATAGATAGACTGTGTACGAAGACCTTTATCTTCATCCGTAACTTTCCAACCCTTGCCTTCTTCTATTCCTTCTGGCAAGAACAGAAAATTAGCTCCAACAGTGCCTCCTGATTTTCCACCCATGAGCATCTTCATCATACCACCGCCACGAGGACCTTTTTTCCCTTCCTTCTTCTCCTCTTTATTTTCGTCTTTTATCAACTTCCCCTCAAAATCAATCATTTCAATCTTCTCTTTGCCTATCATTTCTTCAAATCCCTTGGCCATCATTGCGTCCTGCTTTTCTGGATCTTCGGAATCATATTCCATGGATTGTCCAAAACCATCAAAATTCATCTTAACCGATCTCACAACACTCTTCACTTTATAGCCATTCTCTAACTTCTCAAGGATTTCCATGTCCGAAATCATGGTCATCACAGTTTTCATATCCATACCCTGACGCTTGGCGTCTGAATTCATATTCATGGTACTCACAATTTTCTTTCCGACTTCAAGATTTATTTTTGATGTAATCTCTTGAGCAGTCGCCGCGAAACTCAAAAAGAGAGCGAGTACAATTACGCTTGAATTTTTCATTGCTTTCATGTAAACAAATATAAATGATGGAGAATAGATAGTAATTTAGCACCATTAATTTAACGTATCGTAAATAAGACCCTGTAAATGAACTTTATTCTATTTGATGATGAAAGAGCACAGCATTTCCTACCCCTCAGTCATACTAGGCCAGTATCAGAGATGCGATGTGGCATACGCACTATTCGAGAGAAATGGGAACATATCCTTTCTGTGCCTCCATCTTATAAATGTGCAGACCACCTAAAGGAGCATTTTGACTTTGCTCCAACCGAGCGAAACATGCTCATCAATGCTGGAATTTTTCCTTCCCACCCATTATTTGCAACAATTCTAGAGATGCAACTAGGTCAAGTTCTAATGCTCAACAATATTCTTCTAGCAGCCTATGTTGACAATGAAAGCGCTAAGAAATTTGACCTAAGCGAAGTTATACTAAATAATGAGGTCGTACAATTCAAAGGTGAAGTCAAATTCTTAGAGAACCTCTGGGACATCTTCAGCCTGAATGATGAGCAAATCAGATTCGACTTCGAAGCCATGACCCGAGGTCAAAAGTCACAAGAACTATCAAAGACCAATACTCTCATAGGCACAGACATCTTTATTGAACATGGCGCCAAAGTTGAAGGCGCAATTTTAAACGCAAGCACAGGACCAATATACATTGGACGAGATGCTGAAGTTATGGAAGGTTGCATGATTAGAGGACCATTTAGCTTAGGCGATAGAAGTGTATTAAAAATGGGAGCCAAAATCTATGGTGCAACGACAATTGGACCAGGATGCAAAGTGGGTGGTGAAATTAATAATTCTGTTTTCTTTGCAAATAGCAATAAGGCTCATGATGGCTTCTTAGGCAATGCGGTGATTGGAGAATGGTGCAACCTAGGAGCTGACACGAACAACTCAAACCTAAAAAACAACTATGACGAAGTAAAACTTTGGAGTGAGCATAAGAAGAGCTTTGTCAAGACTGGCTTGCAATTTTGCGGCCTCATCATGGGCGACCACTCTAAAACTGGAATTAATACGATGCTCAATACCGGAACCGTGATTGGAGTCAGTTGCAATATCTACGGAGCAGGTTTCCCAAGAAACTTCATCCCATCATTCTCATGGGGTTCGGCTCAAAAAATGTCGGAATACAACTTCAAAAAAGCCCTGATAACAATCGATAGAGTTTTTCAAAGAAGAGGTAAAAACATTTCTGAAGATGATATTCTATTACTGAAGCATGTTCACGAAAGCACAGCCGAACAACGAAATTATTAATCGATGTTCAAGAATATTACACGCACAGTTTGGGTAATATCTCTTGTTAGTCTTTTTAATGATTTCAGTAGCGAAATGCTATATCCCGTTATTCCACTTTATCTGGAATCAATTGGATATGGGACTGTACTCATTGGAATTCTTGAAGGCATAGCCGAATTTTTAAGCGGTATGGCCAAAATTTATACCGGTAGTCTTAGTGATTCCTACAAACGCAGACTCCCCTTTGTGCAAATCGGTTATTTCCTCAGCGTACTCTCCCGACCGCTTATGGGCCTTCTACCGTATGCAGCACCAATAGTTGGTGCTCGAATTCTAGATCGCGGAGGAAAGGGAATCCGTTCTGGAGCGCGGGATGCGCTGCTGGCCGATGAAAGCACGGCTGAAAATCGTGCAGAAGTATTCGGTTTTCACAGAAGTATGGATACACTTGGTGCCGTCATAGGCCCCCTAGCCGCCATGCTCTTTCTATTCTTTTTTCCCAAAAACTACAAAGCTATTTTCTTACTCACCATAGTGCCCGGTGCGCTTGCCATTCTTTGCACATTTATGATTAAAGAGAAAAAAGTGAAGGCTCCTAAGCGAGTAGATTTCTCTTTAAAAAAACATTTTAAATACTTTTCAAAAGCGAGCAAGCCTTATAAAAAACTTTTGTTCATTTTCTTGCTATTCGCCCTGGTCAACTCTTCTGATATGTTTTTAATATTCAAAGCGAAAGAGTTGGGAATGCATGAGCAGCATATCTTGCTGGCTTATGTTTTATTCAATTTTGTTTTCGCACTGAGCGCATTTCCTATTGGGAGATTGGCTGACAAATTTGGGAAGATCAATATGATCATCATCGGACTCTTAATCTATTCTGGTTGCTATGCGCTCTTTGGTTTTGCAAATACCGAAGGCTTTGTATATGCAGGTCTCATTCTCTATGGACTCTATTATGCCTGTACAGACGGTGTAATTAAAGCCAAGCTCTTGGAGTATACTCAAAAAGAAGATAAGTCCAGTGCTCTTGGATTGTACTTAGGGCTTAACTCCATCAGTCTGCTGATTGCGAATGTAGGAGCAGGTTTAATTTGGAAAAGCTTCGGGTCGACTTACCTCTTTGTAGGGACAATAATTCTTAGCTTGGCGATCGTTTTAGCCCTACTCCTTTTTAGAAAAAATCTTTCTCTCGGCTAATTAAGCTAATGATTTAGCATCGGCCAAGAACTTTGCCAAGCCAATATCAGTAAGAGGATGCTTCAGCAAACCTTCAATAGATTTTAACGGACAAGTGCAGACATCAGCTCCTGCCTCTGCGCAACGAACAATATGCAACGGATTTCTGATCGAAGCCGCTAATACTTCTGTATCCCAGCCTTGAACTCTATAGATGTGAACAATCTGCTCAATTAATTGCACGCCGTCCCAATTACTATCATCGACTCGTCCGATGAATGGAGACAAATAAGTAGCCCCTGCCTTGGCAGCTAAAATGGCCTGACCGGCACTAAAAACTAAGGTGCAATTTGTTTTAATATTATTATCCGTAAACCATCGAATCGCTTTAATCCCGTCTTTTATCATAGGAACCTTCACGACTATATTTTCGTCAATTTGAGCCAACTTCTTTCCTTCTTCGATAATTCCATCAACATCAGTGGAGATAACCTCGGCACTAACTGGCGCCTTTACAATATCACAAATAGCCTTGTAATGATCACGAATGGCAGCTTCCCCTTTGATGCCCTCTTTGGCCATTAATGAAGGATTGGTGGTAACTCCATCTAGAATACCCATTGCATGAGCTTCCTTAATCTGTTCTAAATTGGCGGTATCTACGAAGAATTTCATTAGTCTTGATTTTTGCGTCAAATATAGCCGTCTAATTGGCGCTTATTCAGGCTATTTATTAAATGATATGCACAAACTGACTGAATTTTAATAAGAATTCAACTTTTCTAATAATTGGTTAAACCTCAGGCTCAATGCAGCGTCTAATCCTCAAAGTACCTGAACAATCATGAACTCAATTAGCTCTAAAATATATTTTCTAACACTTCTCATTTTCGCATTCAGCTCATGCAGCAAGATTAAAATTAGAACCGCAGAAGACAAACTCTATGGCGAATGGACTTTTGAAAAAGCTTCTTTTTACAAAAACGGAAGTTTGCGTTGCCAAGAAAAAATTCAAGAATTCGATGAAAGCAGCATATTCTTCAAAAACGATGGAACCCTCACTTTAGACGACAGAGACAAAGGCTTTTATTATGAAGGAACTTGGACCCTGGAACAAGACTGGGGTGAAGAAGGATCAAGCTTTTACTACATGGAAATGCAGCTTGTAGACACAGCCTCAAACGACACCTTCACTGAATATTGGGATGAAATGAATATTCGAAAGTCTGCGATCGACTTCAGGCAAGAAAGTGATGAAGGTCATTATAATTTCAAAATCATAAAACAACAATAAACCTTATCATGACGAATCAAATCAAAATAATGCTCTTCGCTATATGCATTCTCTGCGGCGCTTGTCAGAAATCGCAAACTGAAACTAGAGAGGATAAATTATCTGGACGTTGGAATTATGAAAAGGCTTCCTACTATGACAAGGTCGATGGAGGCAATCATAATGCAATGAGCGAATTTGATGAAAGCGAATTGACATTCTTTGAGGATGGAACGCTTAATATCAATAAATTGGACAGCGGAATATTTTATGAAGGCTTTTGGACATTGGTAGAGTCTAGCCAAGAGGTACCCCTCTATATGGATGTTGATGAAGTCTTCCTGCCTTACACCACCATTGATGCACCAATCTATCATTTACATTTAGAGCTTAGAGATACTTCATCAAACCTAGTGCATAAGGAAATCTGGACAGAAATAAACATTCGAAAGAACAAAACTGCGTTCAACTATAGGACCCAAGAACGAACTTATAGATTTAAACTCATAAAGATGGACTAGAAGATTAAACTTCATAATCACTTTACTGTCCAATGAATAGTACCAAAAACAACGACCATGAGACAGATTCTACTATTCGCCATAGCCCTACTTACATTTAGTTCATGCAGCCGAACTCCAATTTCAGTCATAACAGCACCTGAAGATCTTCTTCAAGGCACATGGCGTTATTCAAAAGCTGTCTACCGCCCAGCAGGAGCCAATTCCTACAACACCAATGTCCTAGCCTATTATCAGGATTATGATGTTCGCTTTGATGGTGATGAGATGTGTATCTATGATACTCAAACAGATCAAAAGCTGATAGGATACTACGATATCATCTTGCTAACTGAAGAATTTTATGATGCTGATGGCGACTTCCAACGCACCAATTCATATCAATTGAAGGCTACTCTTTACGATGACGTCACTGGCGCACCACAGGATATATGCTGGGAAGACCTTCTATTGACCCGAAACAACAATAAATTTTGGGAACATTTCAACGACGGCAGTTATAAGTATAAAATGTACAAATTATAAGGGCTCTTTTGTAGACAAAATGTTTGCTTGACTTACATTTGCTAACGGCAAGTCTTATACGACCAGCTCCCTCTAATCCCCCAGGGCAGGAATGCAGCAAGGGTACGTGGTTGTAGCGGTGCGATATAAGTAACTTGCCATTTTTTGTTTGCGCTTTTTGGATAGTCAGCTAGCCCAAACTAGAAAAAATCATACGACTAGGTTTAGGGCAGCTATATACGTAAATGCCATTTTTTTTTGTGCTTTTTAGATAGTCAGCTTGACCAAACCAAAAAAATCACACGACTAGGTTTAGGGCAGCGATATAAGTAAATGCCATTTTCATTCGCCCCTTTCGGCTAATACCGAAATAAAAAACACAACGAGACCTCGTGTTTGTATTGATGCGACATAGGCAAATGCCATTTTTTTGTCTAGCAGCTTTCCGCTAAAAAAAAGAACTCACCAACCGACTTCAAAAAAACAGCGTCTTGATATTAACCAACTAACCGATGTTAAGACTATTCTGCATACTAAGCTTTCTCTTTTTGAATTTGAACATTCAAGCGCAGGATAAATTGACTCGATACAAAGAGGATGGGAAAATTGGATATCGAAATACAGAAAGCTTTAAGACAGTCCTGAAAGCACAATTTGATTATGGCGGAGAATTTCATAATGGATTTGCCTTAGTCATGCTCAATGGCTTTCGAACTTTCATCAATAAGAATGGAGAAAAATTAATGCCATTCATTTTCGAAGATGCCTCAAATTTTGAATGCGGGCTAGCAGCAGTCAAACTGAACGGGAAATATGGATACATCAACGAAGACGGAGTGTGGATTTGTCCACCCACTTATGATGCGGCCTACCCTTTCTCCAATAATAGAGGGCGCGTTCTGAAGGATGGGATGTACGGCTACCTTGACAAAATGGGCGACATAATCATCCCGCTTAAATTTCCTTACGCTCTTGACTTTACACAAGGTCTTGCGGCAGTCCAATCAGATGGCAAGCATTCATACATTCTAGCAAGCGGGTCATTTGCGACGACTAAAAAATTTGACCTTAGCCTTCCTTTTAATAAAAAAAATGAAGCCACTGTATTGATTGGCAAACAATATTACGTAATAAATAAATCCTTCGAACTAGTCGAAAAACTGCCAAGCACCAAAGCCGAATTTGAACAAGAATTTTTTGAACATGAAGAATAAAATCGGCATACTAATATTGTTTCTTTGTCTATATACTTTGACTGCAAATGCACAAGGTGGGACATGGACATGGATGGGAGGACCAGATTCAAATGCCTCTCTTGGCAACTATGGCACCAAAGGCGTTCCTGATGTAAACAATATTCCACCGCATAGATATCAAGCGGTAGAATGGACGGATCTTGATGGAAACTTTTGGATGTTCGGTGGCCTTTCAGCTTATCCCACCGAATTTTATAGTGATCTCTGGCGTTTCAATCCTCAAACAAATGAGTGGACATGGATACACGGGCCACAGCAAGCAATCAACGACCCAGGGAATCTTGGAGTGCAAGGCGTACCCTCTCCATTGAATATTCCAAAATCAAGAAGCTTAGGAACTCCATCCTGGACAGGAACTGATGGAAATTTATATTTATATGGCGGGAGTGGACAGGGATCGAGCACTGATCTGTGGAGATACAATATCACGAGCAATGAATGGACATGGCTTGGAAGTGGCATGTCCCTAGCCCCAAATTATGGCATACAGAATGTCCCAGCAGCAAGCAATCATCCAGGCCTTACAGCCGAAGCCGAATCGAGATGGGTGACTGATGATAAATTATGGATGCTTCAGAGAACGAATGCTTTGTGGTCTTATGATTTAGTTTCAGGATTATGGACATGGGAGCGCGGTAATGCACCAGAAAGTTATGGAACAAAAGGAGTCGAAGACGCGAGCAATGAAATATCAAACAGATGGGCTTATGCCCAATACATGGATGGAGATGATAATCTTTGGATATGCGGAGGGGGTGATGTCACAAACATGATCAATATGCGTGGTGATACATGGCGATTTAATACGAACAACAATCAATGGACTTGGATGAATGGGCCTCAAAACATAAATCAGCCTGGAAATAGTCTTGGCCCCTGCATTGAAGATAATACTGCCTATCCAGCTTCACGATATGAAAACTCAGGTGCGCAAACTTCATCGGAATGCGCACTGGCATTTTGGATGTTCGGAGGAAAGGATTTGAATGATCAATTTAATGACCTTTGGCTTTACAATACTATCACCAATTCATGGATTGAAATCTCTCCGAACGGTCCATTTAATTTTGGAGTTCAAGGAGTGCCTGACCCAAGCAATAAACCTATGACGAGAGAAGGTTCAAGTATGTGGGTAGACAATAATGAAAACGTATGGGTCTACGGAGGAACAGCAATTATTCCTGGTGTCGGTCTCATAGAACTTTCAGACATGTGGCGTTTTACTCCTGATACAACTTGCTTTAATATTATTCAAACGAATTCCAGCACCTACATTTGGCCAGATGACACCACCATTTGCGCAGGTGATAGTGTACGCTATATTTTCCCTGACGAAGTGGATTTAACTGTCATCCCTGCCAATCTTTATACTTTCAACAGCGCGACAAACGAACTTGTCTTATTCCCGAACACTGCAACTAGCTATAATATAAGCATACAATCTAAAGCATTCGTGGCATGTCCTTATTCGGACACTCACGTTCTTCAAATCGATGTCTTAGAACCACCAATTGCTAACTTCTCTATATCTCCCTTAGAATCTGATCAGAAAGAATTCGTGATTCAAACGACAAATATTTCATCCAATGCCTCAAAATATGAATGGTATTATAATGGACAATTCATTTCAAATGATAAAGACATAGCTTATCAGATCAATGAATATGGCGAACATTGCTTCCAACTCATCGTATCCAATGATTGTGGAATAGATTCTATGACGATCTGCGCGACGAGTAGAGGATCTGTTTATATTCCAAACGCCTTCAGTCCAAATGGTGATGGAAATAATGACATTTTCAAAATAGCGGGCGAAGGAATCTCAGGATTAAACTACATAGCCATTTACAACAGATTCGGTCAGCGTGTATTTTATCAAGAGGACAATAGCGGTTGGGACGGTTCTTTCCTTGGTGAAGTTTGCGAAATAGGCACCTACTTCTACATGATTGAAATTCAACAATCCAGTGGAAATAAGCTCTACACAGGCGATATTTCCCTTTTGAGATAGTCTAATTTTCAGCTTTGCTTGCTGTAAATTTGCTCAATGCCTAATGTTTCAACTAGAGGACAATCAATGCCCTCTTCTCCTATTAGAAAGCTCGTTCCTTATGCTGAAGGCGCAAAAGAACGCGGAACGCATGTATTTCATTTAAACATCGGACAACCGGATATAGAGACTCCAAAGGAAGCTCTTGATGCCGTTCGAAATATTGATTTCAAAGTACTCGCCTATAGTCATAGTGCTGGTCACCTTTCTTATAGAGAAAAACTTGTTTCATATTATGCAAGATTCAATGCCAAATTAAATTCTGACCAAATAATAGTCACCACAGGTGGATCAGAGGCCATTCTATTTGCCATGATGAGCTGCCTAGATCCTGATGACGAAATCATAATACCTGAACCCTTCTATGCAAATTATAATGGATATGCAGTTTCTAGCTTAGCCAAGGTCGTTCCAATTACCTCTAAAATAGAAAATGGATTCAAGCTTCCGCCTATCGAAGATTTTGAAGATAAAATAACAGCGAAAACGAAGGCCATTATGATTTGCAATCCGAACAACCCAACCGGCTATCTCTACTCAGAAGAAGAGATGAATCAGTTGAAGGATATTTGTTTAGAACATGACTTATTCCTGCTCTCGGACGAAGCTTATAGAGAATTCTCTTATGAAAACAATGCCGCTTTTTCTGCGCTCCAACTAGAAGGCATGGATGAGCACGTCATCGTGATGGATACCATATCAAAACGCTTCAGTGCATGTGGAGCTCGAATAGGTGCGATTGTAAGTAAGAATAAAAAGGTCATGGACTCTGCTATGAAAATGGCGCAAGCTCGACTAAGTCCGCCAAGCCTCGCTCAAATTGTAGGAGAAGCCGCTTTGGATGTGCCAAGCTCTTACTTTGATGAAGTTAAAGCTGAATATAAAAAGAGGCGAGATGTGCTCGTCAATCGATTACAAAAAATGGAGGGAGTAAGTGTCGCGAATCCAGGAGGAGCCTTTTACGCAATTGCTCAACTTCCGGTAGACGATACCGAAACATTTTGCCAATGGCTTTTAGAATCTTTTAATCATAACGGCAAAACAATCATGATGGCTCCAGCAGCTGGCTTTTATGCGACTAAAGGTTTGGGCCTTAAAGAAGTTCGCTTCGCTTATGTATTGAATGAAAACGACATCAATGAGGCTATGGATTGTCTAGAAGCCGGTTTAAAAGAATATACAAATGCCTGAAAAAATTTATATCTCATACGTCATTCTTGGAATTACTGTCCTCATCACTTTCCTCGCTTGGAACAATCGTGATGTGATGAATAAAAGTCTTTATCATCCATATACTGTCAAAAGAGAAAATCAATGGTATCGATTTATCAGCCATGGGTTCATTCATGCCGACCAAATGCATTTGATTTTCAATATGTTTACTTTCTTCTTTTTTGCTCCCTTTGTGGAACAATATTTTGAGGTCAAATTTGGATCAGGCTACTATATTATTCCATTTTATCTCTTGGCCTTAGTCGCCGCCTCTATCCCCACCTATATGAGACATAAAGACAATTCGGCCTATGCAGCCTTAGGGGCGAGTGGCGCAGTTAGCGCAATCCTGTTCTTTAGCATAGCCTTTATGCCTTGGGAGAAAATTTATTTATTTGGAATCATCGGTATACCAGGAATTCTTTTTGCCGTTCTTTATTTATGGTATTCTCATCGAATGGACAAGCAAGGAACGGACAATGTTGGCCATAATGCTCACCTTTGGGGCGCCATATTTGGTTTCATCACCCCCTTTATTCTAGATCCTTCCTATGTCACAAGATTCATCGAATTGATAACACATCCCAAATTTTAAGTATTTTTAAATGATGAAGAAATTTTGCGCATTTGTACTCTTTTGCTCACTAGCATTCTCAGCTTGCATTAAACCTGATATTGAAGATTCTAATGCTAAGCTCATGGTGGTTCATGCTTCGCCAAATACCCCTGACGTAGATCTACTCATTGACAATAAACCCATCATATTGCAACCTTTGCAGTATCTAAACAATATCTACTACAGAACGCTTTTGGCGGGCGACAGAAATTTCAAAGTAAAAGTGGGTAGCAATACTATCATCGACACCAACCTAAATTTTAATAACGAAAAAACCTATAGCATCTTCATCATAGGCGACCCAATCGATGTACGCATGGTCATGTATGAAGACGATCTTTTTAATCCAGCGAGTAGCGGACAATTCAAAATGCGCTTTTTAAATCTTGTAACTGATGTGAACTCAGTAGACCTTTCCAATGTTGGCGACAGCACCGTACACTTTGACAACGTCCAATTCGGTGAGATGCGCGACTTCAAAATTTTTGGCAGTGGGATTTACAACTTTGCATTAAAACAACCCGGCACACAGAATAGTATCTACAATAGTCCTAATGACACTTTAGAAAATGGGAAACTATATACTGCCTTCGCCAATGGAGTAAGTGTTGGAACCAATACTGACAGCATAGGTGTTTGGATTATTTCCAATGGAGATTTTTAATGCTCGTAATAATTTAAATCCTTTCCAAAAGTCTCTTTCAACTGAAATGCTGAATAGAGCGCTATGGCAAATACAATTACCCCAGTGAGCATAGCACTCGTAATTTTATCATAACCAAGCCATTCATTGAATAAGGCACCATAAATAAGAGAGACTGGGACCAAGGAAGCTCGAATAAAGTTTGGCACCGTGGTGGTAACCGTAGCTCTAATATTTGTTCCGAATTGCTCTGAAGAAGTGGTGATGAGCACCACCCAATATCCTGAAGCCGTCCCAATCAAAAAACAAACAAAATACATCCATGAAACATCAGCACCGCGAAGAAATGGGTAGCAGGCCACGGCCAATGCCGTTGCAATAATGAAGATTTTAATCACCTTGATTCTACTCTTCATGAATTGAGACAGAAGGCCGCTGCCTAAATCACCCAAGGTCACCCCTACATACGCCCATGTAACGGCTAAGGGAGGTTTAATTTCCCCAACAATCCCAAGCTCCTTTCCAAGTTCTGGGCTAAAGAAAACAAGTATGCCCACACCATACCAAATGGGCAAGCCCGCCAACATGCAATACAAATAGCGTTTCAATCTCTGAGCATTTGCGAACAACAAAGACAGACTGCCCATGGCTGCATCTTCTTTTTTGGCAGTCTTATACATTCCAGATTCAAAGACACCAAAGCGGAGAAATAGAAGAAGTAAACCGAGAACTCCACCGATGATATAACCTGTTTGCCAACTCACCTTAGTTCCAAGTAAGCCTCCAACGACAGCGCCAGAGACCCCAACTGTGGCAACTAATGTAGTTCCCCAACCTCGATCTTCTTTCTTTAAAATTTCTGCGACCAATGTGATTCCTGCGCCCAACTCTCCAGCTAGCCCGAAGCCTGCAAAGAAGCGTAAGGCCATATACTCTTCAGGAGTTGTGACGAATGCATTCAGAAGATTGGCGATTGAATAGACAATAATTGAGCCAAAAAGAACGGACAATCGCCCCTTCTTATCGCCGAGAATCCCCCAAAAGAAACCGCCGATCAACATGCCAATCATTTGAATATTTAGAAGCAAACGACCAACCGATTCCAATTCGTCTCCACTTAAGCCAATAGACTTCAAACTTGGAACACGATAAATACCAAATAGAACTAAATCATAAATATCTACGAAATAACCTAAAGCAGCTACGAGAACAGGAATGCTGAAAATTGCTGAGGATTTTTTCATCCTCTAAATATACAAGAGGAAATTAATTTGCTTTTTTTGCCTTGCGGCTTTCCTTGATAAATTTATAAATCACTGGAGCAGTCGTAACTGCAATGATTACGATAACTATAATCTCTAGACGATCGGTGATGTCCATGCCATACTTGTCTAAGATAAATTTATGCAAGAATCGACCAGCGAGTGTCATCGAGAAAACCCAAGCAAATGAACCTACTATATTATAAAGTGTGAACTTCTTATAATCCATTTCTACTATACCCGCGACTATTGGGGCAAATGTTCGAATGATGGGCATAAAGCGTCCTAAAATAATGGTGAAGGCTCCATTTTCTTCATAGAACTTAGTTGCTGTCTGCAAATGCTTTTTTCTGAAAAAGAACGAATCTTCTTTTTTGTATAATAAGGGGCCTGATTTTCTTCCGAACCAATAACCCACAAAATTTCCTAGGATTCCCGCTATAGAAATCAAGGTGCAAATCACAAGATAGTGCACATCAAAAAACTCTGTTGCGAGCTTGTCCAAGAAAATACCTGCTACAAATAAGAGAGAATCCCCTGGGAAAAAGAACCCAATAAAAAGACCTGTTTCAGCGAATATAACAGCCAATATCATATACAATCCGCCGTATTCTATATACCACTCAGGATTTAGAATAGTATCCTTTAATGTGTGCCAAAACTCTTGCATGAAGGCGCAAATATATTTCTAAACCTGACTATTAGTGCATTAATCTTGACAATTCTGTCCTAAACTTTTTTAAAAATTTTATCCTGCTCCACCCTACAAATACGAATGCTGTAACCCTCATACCAATCTGCCCTTCCTTTCTCCTTAGCAGCAATATGATCGCTATGAATCCTCCATTCTTGAATGGCTGCTAAATCCCTCCAATAAGAGATACTAATCCCCAAACCATCTCTGACCGATTCTATTCCTATAAAGCCATCAATTTTGGCCGCATGCTCTTCTAAGTGATCATTGACTCCAGCATAATCATCATCAATATCAGTTCGCTCTGAAGTAAAAATGACAGCATAATAAGGAGGTTTAGGTGTATTGGCAATCATAGGACGAAAGTAGAAAAAACTACTGCCTAAGGCAAACCCAAATACTTATGAATTTGCAAAGAGAGAGACCAAGCCGTATTCTTCTGAATATAATCGACAATTAAAGGCTTCATTTCATCCTCTTTGCTCCATTCCGCTTGAAGAAATAATTTGCATTCCGCACTTACTTTTTTAGCGTGCTCTTCAGCCCATTCAAAATCACTTTTATTAAAAACAATTGTTTTCAATTCATGTGCCCGCTCTAAAACTGAATCCAAAGGCTTTTTAAATTTTTTTGGCGATACACAAATCCAATCCCAAGTCCCTGAAAGCTCATATGCTCCACTTGTTTCCAAAGCAATTTCACAGCCTGCCTCCTTGAGCGTCTCCGTCAAAGCAGCACAATTATACATCAAGGGCTCTCCCCCAGTGATAACGACAAAGTTGCAGGCTGTGGATTTTACAACCTTTAAAATTTCTTGAACTGATGTTGGTGGATGTTTATCAGCATCCCAACTCTCCTTTACATCACACCACACGCAACCCACATCACATCCGCCCAAACGAATAAAATAAGCCGGACGTCCTTGATGATATCCTTCACCCTGAATGGAATAAAATTGTTCCATAATTGGGTATGTGGTTTCTAGATTACTCAAAAAATATCTTTATGTAAATGGCTTGTCTGCCTTTAGTTGCCCCCTGCCTTGAGTGTGTTTTTCATTAGCGCGCAAATGGTCATGAGACCAACACCGCCTGGTACTGGAGTTATAAAACTGCACTTGTCTTTCACCCCTTCGAAATCGACATCCCCAACGAGTCGAGAGCCTTTCTTTTTCGTTGCATCTGGAATTCTATTGATTCCTACATCAACAACGACAGCTCCTTCCTTAATCATATCAGCCGTGACAAATTTCGCCTTACCAATAGCTGCAATAACTAAATCGGCTTGCTGGCAAATTTCTTTTAAGTTCTTTGTTCTTGAATGTGTGAGCGTTACCGTACAATTTCCAGGATTAGAATTACGACTTAATAAAACACTCATTGGCGTTCCAACAATATTTGATCGACCGATAACAACACAGTTCATTCCGCTTGTTTCAATTCCATAATGCTCTAGCATGAGCATAATTCCATATGGTGTTGCAGGAATGAAGGCCGGCTGGCCTATCATCATTTTTCCTAAATTAATTGGATGAAATCCATCAACATCCTTTTCGATTGAAATGGTATCGATGACTTTATTCTCGTCTATATGATCTGGCAAAGGAAGCTGAACTAAGATCCCATCAACATCTTCTTGCGCATTCAGTTCTTTAATTTTTGCAAGCAAATCAGCCTCTGTAACACTAGTGTCGTACTCGACCAGAGTGGACTCAAAGCCCAATTGGGCACAAGTTTTAACCTTATTCCCAACATAAGCCCTACTGGCGGGATTGTCTCCAACCAGGACTGCTGCAAGGTGGGGCGATTTACCACCCTTGGCCTTAATAGCGTCTACTTCTTCTTTGATTTTTTCTTTATATGCTGCAGAAACCAGCTTGCCATCCATTAATTGCATAGCACAAATATAATGGCTGTCTACTTAGTCAAGCGCTCCAATTCGCGCATACTTACTAATCCACTGCGTTTATCCTTCAGCTTACCATTTTTATAGTAGTGCAAAAGAGGAATCGAGCGAATACCCAAAGCATCGGCGAGCTCTTTATTTTGATCAACATCAATATATATCACATTGAGATTATCTCCCTTAGATCGTGCCAATTCAGCTACACGAGGCTTCAATTTTTTGCAAGGTCCACACCAAGTTGCACCAAAATCAACTAATACAGGAGTGTCTCCACCCACTTTAGCCATAAACTCGTCCATGCTCAAACCATTAACTGCCGCTTCTCCATCATGCGACAAAGGCAGTTTTTCAGCTCTCCACGCTAGGATTCCGCCATCTAGGTTGTAAACATCAACAAAACCACTTTGCTTTAATTTTTTGAGGGCACTAGCGCTTCGGCCTCCTGACATACAATAGACAAACGTACTTTTTGATTTATCCAATTTATCAATCTTCTCCTGGAAGGACTCATGATTATAATCTATGTTAATGGAATTTTCAAGATGTCCTAGAGTAAATTCACCAGGCGTTCTCACATCAACAATTTGAATCTCAGCAGTTGTTTGCAATGCCTCGTGAAATTGAGTTGCGTTCAAATCTGAATCAGTCTGTGCTTGATTGGTGTGGCAAGCTAGAAGGAGAGGGAGCAAGAATAGTGTTATCGATAAATATTTCATATTATTTTATAATTATTGGACTCTAATTAGACCTAAAAGAAGCCTTACAACTTACAGTTTAGGAATTAATTAACTGGCACGGGGTCTTCTTTCTGCACATCAAGAACTTCAACATCGTATTTCAAGACGCTATTGGCAGGCAATCCTCGTGGATTTGCTTTATTCCCGGGATAAGTTTGTTCTCCAAATGCCAGTGGAGATGGCAATATCAAACTGGCCTTACCACCTTTTGAAAGCAGTTTTAATCCTGCATCAAGTCCTTTTAAATTCGCGCGAGCGCCAATTTTAAATTCTGAAACTTGCGGTGGTCCGAACTTTGAATCTGTATTACAATCAAGGACTATCCCGTCTAAGAATTCAGCTTTGTAATTTATGCTGACGACATCACCATCCTTGATTTTTTCTTCTTCATTGCCTTCTTTTTCAATCGTAAAATAGAAGCCTTCTTCTGACTTTTCAGCCTGAATATTCTTTGACTTTATATAGGCCGCAATTTCTTTCTCTTGATAATCTCTAATGTGGCCACTCGTCTTATTAATCTCTTCTGGAAGCCGTAGACTGACAAGTTCTACTTCGTAATTTATAATATCCCCTGGCTTAGAGAATTTTGGCCTAAACTTATCGACTCTAAATACAGAATCAGAAGACACCCTTATGGAAACTTGATCGCCTTCTTTCATAAGAGCCAAAACCTCATTATAGTCGCCGACAAATTTGGGTTCTTCAATCTTGGCTGGCATAGCCTGACCACTCATCATAGCTTTAGTGTCAACCAAAACGCTATCAGCAAGTATGGTTTTGACATGAGCAGTAATATTACTTCCAACAACTGCCAAATCCTTCCCTTGACCTTCTTTCGTGATCTTATACTCAATGCCTGATGGCAGTATGGTATAGCCATCTGAAGTTTGATTTTTATCGTCACATGATGTTGCAAAAATCAAGAGCGATAATGCTACAAAAGGAAAAAGCTTCATATCAAAAGATCATCTAAATTACTTAGCAGGCGCTTTAGGGGCCTCCTTAATATCAATCAACTCTACATCAAACAATAAGACTGAGTTAGCCGGTATTTTAGGTCGGTCTTGTGGACCGTAGCCAATGGAGGGAGGGATAATAAACTTCGCCTTGCTTCCTTTTTTCATTAGAGCAACACCTTCGTCCCAACCTCTAATTACGCGTCCTTGGCCTAGTGGAAATTCAAAAGGCTGAACATGCTTAAATTCTGGATCCGTATTTGAATCAAATTTTGTTCCATCTAATAATGTTCCAGTATAATTCATGACCGCAACTTGCCCAGGCATAATATTTGGACCACTTCCTTCTTTTATGATCTCATATTGTAATCCACTCGAGGTTGTCGTTGTATTTAATTTGTTTTTCGTCACATACTGTGCAATTGCGCCTGCATTTTTTGTTTCTGCAACGGCAGCAGCTTTTGCCGATTCTATAGAATCTTTTTTCGCTTGATCCTTTAACTCATCAGCCGTTTTCTTTTCAACCATTTTAATGGTCCACGCCACCGTATCACCAGACTTAACATTTGGTGGAATTTGTTGACGGTTAAGTGCAGAAGTATCTTGAAAATTGAACATTGAATCGGCCAACACTCTTAATCTAACTTCATCATCAACAGACATCAATCTGAAGACTTCCATTAATTTTTGCATATCAGTTGAAGAGTCAACCATAATTTCCATGGGCTTGCCAAATTGTTTTTCTGAACTGAAAACAACTGAATCACCTACACGGGTTGTGATAATCGCTTTTACATAATCGCCTGCAATAGCATTCTTACCTTTTGCATCATTGATGTATGTGTACTGCATGCCTTTCAATCCAGAAGGGACATTATAGTAACCATCTGCAGATTTTGGACCTTTCTTCACTTTAGGAGAAGAGTCTGTATCACAAGCAATAAAAAATAGTGTGCAACAACTTAGGATTAGCAATATTCTATGCATAATAATCTTTTTTTTAAGACTGCAAATGTATCATAGAAGAATGAGAAAATAAGCGCTGAATTGTGAAGATTAATCCATGCCTTCCAGCACTTCCTCCACCTCAATAGCTTCATTCTTCTTTACAGAAAGCAATTTGACCTCGAAGATTAAGGTTGAATTGGCTGGAATGCTCGGTCTAGCTTGAGCGCCATACGCTATATCCGCGGGAATGTACAATGTAGCTTCATCTCCCACCTTGAGCTTGGCAATGCCTTCATCCCAACCTCTGATTACCTGACCAGCGCCTAAAATAAACTCGAAAGGCTTCACATGATTGAATTTGGGATCAACATTTGAATCGAATACTGTCCCATCGAGCAGGCGACCGGTATAATTCATTACGGCAGTTTGTCCGTTCAAAATCTGAGCACCATTGCCTTTTTTACGGATGGCGTACTTCAATCCACTGGGAGTAGTAGTAAAATTCAAATTTGACTTGCTTAAAAATTCTTTACTCAATTGCTCATTCTTGATTTTAGATGCTTTGGCTTGGGCTTCTTCTTCTGCCTTTTTCTCAGCAGCCGTCATGATGTCTACCATTTCGACATCCCAATAAATCATATCTCCTGCCTGAACATTTGGAGGCTTTTGTCCACCTTTAAATAAGATGTCTGAGAGCACTTTGAATTTGAACTTATCTCCTTTGGACATCATTTGATATCCTTCCATCAAATCATTAATATTTCCCGGCTTAGCCATTTTTAGTACGAGTGGCTTGCCAACTTGAGATTGTGAATTAAATACGACAGAATCCTCTAGATAGGCAATGATATTTACCTTAATTATATCATCAAGATTTGGAGTACGACCATCTTTGTCTAAGACCTTAATGTATTCCAGACCAGATTGGGAAGGGACCGCTTTATAGTTTTTTTGTGCACTAGCATTAAGGCTAGAACAAATTGCAGCACAAATAAAAAGGCCTTTAATAAAATTTCTCATGAAAATAATTTTTTACTTAATGTCAACTAGTTCGACATCAAATACTAATACACTGTTTGCCGGAATACCTCGAGGGTTAGATGCATTTCCTGGCATTTCTCTAGAACCATAAGCGAGTGTAGAAGGAATAATAAGCTTCGCTTTTGCACCTTTGTTTAAAAGAGCAATCCCTTCATCCCAACCTGCAATTACTCGACGTTGCCCCAAAGGAAACTCAAATGGACTTACGTGATTAAATTTAGGATCTTGATTTGAATCAAATGCAACACCATCAGTATGCATACCAGTGTAGTTCATCACAGCAGTCTGTCCGACTTGAATCTTTTCTCCAGTCCCTTCCTGAGTAATGATATAGTAAAGACCACTTTCGGTCTTCTGCGCCTGTATGCCATTATCTTTTAGATATTTAGCAATAATTTCATCATCTATTTTGTTTTGCTTTCCTGCAAGTTCTGCAGCTTCACGTTGCGCCTCTTCTTGGCTTTTGACCGTAACCATTTCAACATCAAAGAATACATTATCTCCTTTTTGAGCGAATGGAGGTCGCTGACCTTCCTTTCTATAAATAGAATCTGCTGGCACGCGAAATAGTGCTCGATCACCAGCTGACATCATCGCAAAACCTTCCATTACATCACCATTGTATTGCTTGGCTTGAATTTGGGCTGGTACAGCTTCATTATTGTTCATCGCTTTTGAATCAAAAACTGTAGTGTCTCCAACTTTTGTTTTAATGTGAAATGTCACCTGACTTCCTGGAGATGCTACTTGATTCCCTTGAACATCTTTGATGAACAAATAGGAAAGCCCAGAAGGCAAAGTAGTAAAATCTGTAGCCACTAATGATTTTTCAGAAATAGTTTGAGAAGCTCTTTTTGGGTTAGGTCGAACTACAGGCTTTTCAGCTATAGTAGTTGGTTTTCCAATGACCTTCTCGACTTTACCTGATGTCTTTTTAACACCATCAGAAGCCTTTCTAGGTGTAAGTTGTGCTTTACAACTTCCTAATGAAAGCAATATGGTTAATCCTAAGAGTGCAGTTCTTTGTAGCATTTTTCTATATTTTTTTTGTTTTCGACTAGTACTTTCTTGATGGTTTTGAGCGTGTCAGCAAAATTCTCATCGCTTTTACCCCCGGCCGCATTTTTATGCCCACCTCCGTTAAAATTTTGGCGTGCTATTTCACTTACGTCAAGAGTTCCTTGACTTCGCAAACTCATTTTCACAGCACCATCCTTTTCAACTATAAAGGTAGAGAATATCACATTTTTGATGCCTAAAGGATAGTTAACAATTCCTTCCGTTCCTCCAGGCTGAATATCAAACTCTTCAAAGACCTCCTTTGAAATGGAAATGATAGCCGCATGACATTCAGGAATGATTTCCATATTGTCTTTCAATATATAACCCAACAACCTTAAATCCGTTTCGCTTTTCGTATCCAGCATCCTTTCTTGAATTTTAGCTGTCTGAATTCCTGTTTTCATCAATTCGGCAACCATCGCATGGGTTTCAGCCGTCGTACTATTATACTTAAAGGAACCCGTGTCTGTTACTGTACCCGCATAGAGGCAGCTCGCAATATTTTGATCTAGGCATTCCGCATCTTCCATATCGACTATAAAGTCATAGACCATTTCGCAAGTGCTGCTCTTTCCTGCTTCACTTTTGCCATAGCTAAATGAGGCTTCGTCAGGATGCAAATGATGATCAATGAGCACTCGCTCCTTCTTAAAATTCTCTAGCGCTGGCGCCAAATCTTTTGTGCGGTGGAAAATATTATAATCTAAGCAAAAAAGCAGATCTGCCTCATCTAGCTTTCCTTGGCATAATTCCTCTTGAATATCCCAACGCAACACTTGTTCTGCGCCAGGCATCCAAGAGATAAAATCTGGAAATCTGTTAGGAGATACGACACAAACATCATGTCCTTTTTTACTTAAATAGTGAAATAATCCCAAAGAACTGCCTAAGGCATCTCCATCAGGATTGTGATGATGGGTAATCACTATTTTCTTCGCTGTTTCAAGCTGTTCTTTTAATTGTAGTAATGGTTTCAAATCGAGGGACGAAAATACGAGAAAGGGTCATGATATATTGGAATGGCAGCGAAAAAATAGAAAGTGGCCTGAATTTAATATGAAAAACCGTAGAACTTATAAATCGGTTCTGTCGATTCGATGAAATCTTTCAATTTGTCATCTTCATCATACATCTCATATAGAGCTATCATTATTTGATACGCATGACCATAATATCTTTTATACATGACATCTGAACTTAAAAACGGTGTGCCTAGCTTGTGTTGAAGTTTTCGAATACATTCTTCGTTGATGTTCAATATCTGATCCTTATCATTCACTAGATCGAGCTCTTTATTCTTCAAATGAAAAACCAAAGCTCTTGGAGCATAAAAAGATTGCATTTCTTTCAATGCTAGAACCTGTCCGCTAGAGCAAATTGGTCGATCCCCAAAGTAGGAATTATAGATATCCAAATAATGGATGTTTTTAGCAAAAATGGTGTCAGGCAATACCAGTAAAAACGAATCATTTAGATAGACTTTTCGAGGCAATTCAAAGAAAGCATCCAAATCATCTCGTTTTACAATTTTTAGCCAATCTTTTAATTTTAAAGGCTCCTTAGATTCTGTGGTCTTAAGATACTCGATTGGAGATGTGCGATCATTTATAAAATTCAAAGCTAGAACCTTATGATAATTTATTGATCTCACATAGTTTGTGGACCCAATTAGAGCATCGCAGATTATGGCAACATCTGTTCTCAAACCATAAACTTTTTGCATATATAAACATAAATAAGTGTCAATGTCTCCTCCAGTGATTAGGATTGAATTTTTAGGACAGCATTCTAGAATATTGGCTCCAAAATTCCTTTGATGCACGCTATACAGATCTTTCTTCAAACGTAAAACTGCCTCACTTTCTGAATGCAGCATATTTAAGGTCATATAATGATATAAGTATTCATTCCCTAGTTTTGTTTCTATGCTACCAATGTAGGTTTTATAATTTGGATTTCTTACATATAATTTTTCAAAACTCTGAATACACAATTGAAAAACAGAATCTAGAATAGCCAATTGATTTATTGAAAGATTCCCTGGCAATTTGCTAGGATTCTGAAAAGTAAGCTCTTCCAATACCCCTCCTGCATAACTATTGCCAGCAAAATTTGCGTAGAGTGCCGAATAGTTTCTTCCTAAAGCATACAATTCATCATCACTCAATTCCCTCCTCGAGGAATAGGCCTTAATATTATCGAGAAAATATCCTGGATAGCCATAGTTTTCATACAGGCCTAGCATCCTTTCGTCGTATGCATTATACTTAGTTAAATTTGCATCTAATATTTTATCCGGCAACTTATTTTGAGACTTTAAATCGAGTGGAAATAATTGCCCTTGATTGGGCTTATCGATTTCGAAAACAAACACTTGCCATTGATTGTTTTTCTTGGCTATTTGAGCACATTTAGTCTCTGAAGCACTGTTCAATTCGGCGTGGAGATAGGCATAAACATCTGAAAGCTCTTCACTTTGCGCGAAAATAGTAAGAGGGAAAGTCGTTAACGATAAAACCAGTAGTATGAAAGTCTTACAACGATACATAACATGAAAATAGCGTTTCTTTCATTCAATGGAAGGAGAATGTACTAATTTCGCGCCCAAATTAAATCGATGTCTAATAGAACTTTTACAATGATAAAGCCCGATGCCGTGAACAACGGGCATATCGGTGCAATCCTAGCGATGATTAATAAAGCAGGTTTCACAATCAAAGCAATCAAAATGACTAAGCTTTCTAAGGAGCGCGCGGGTCAATTTTATGCGGTGCATTCAGAACGTCCATTTTATGGCGAACTAACTGACTTCATGAGCAGCGGTCACATCATCGCAGCCATTCTTGAAAAAGATAATGCTGTCGAAGATTTTCGCACATTAATTGGAGCGACTAATCCAGAAGAAGCTGCAGAAGGAACTATCAGAAAGCTCTACGCAACGAGTCTAGGCGAGAATGCAGTTCACGGAAGTGATAGCCACGAGAATGCTAAAATTGAAGGAGATTTCTTTTTTAGTAACTTAGAGGTATTCTAAGCTTTGAAGACTAAAAAAGAAATTGTAAGAAATTGGTTGCCTCGTTATACGGGGCAAGCTTTAAATAAATTTGGGAAGTATATTCTACTGACCAACTTCCAGAACTACGTTGTGCAATTTGCCGAACAGCATAAAGTCGAAATTTGTGGGCAAGGCAAACCAATGAAATGCGCCACCGCCGATGGAATTACAATCATCAATTTCGGCATAGGTTCACCTTCAGCAGCCACTATCATGGACCTTCTTTCTGGAATCAAACCTAAAGCTGTGCTTTTCCTCGGCAAGTGCGGTGGACTCAAAAGCAAGAACAAAGTCGGCGATTTAATTTTACCCATCGCAGCGATTAGAGGTGAAGGAACAAGTAATGAGTATTTCCCACCAGAAGTTCCTGCCTTGCCATCTTTTGCATTGCAAAAGGCAATCTCAACGACGATACGGGACAAAGGCCTTGATTATTGGTCTAGTACAGTTTATTCAATGAACAGAAGAGTCTGGGAACATGACAATGAATTTAAGGACTATCTGAAGCGCATAAGAGTAGATGCCATTGAAATGGAAACGGCAACTATTTTCACGACAGGCTTTTATAATAGAATCCCAACAGGAGCTCTTTTATTGGTGAGCGATCAACCCATGACGCCTGAAGGTGTTAAAACAGCAAAAAGCGATAAAACTGTAACCGCTAAATACGTCAATCGTCATTTAGAGATAGGCATCGACTCTTTAAAACAGCTTATCAACAATGGTCGCACAGTAAAGCATTTGAAGTTTTAAAGCCTATTTTTGTTCGGTGCCATTGGTAGACGTACATAATCTTTCCATCTCCTTCAAAACAGAATCAGGGACCACTGAGGCTACTCAAAACATTTCCTTCTCCATTGCGAAAAGTGAAACCTTAGCACTAGTAGGCGAAAGCGGAAGTGGAAAAAGTATCACAGCGCTCTGTTTGATGGGACTACTGCCTAGCCCACTAGCAATTGTTCAGGCCGATCAGATAGAATTTAACAGTGAAGACTTAAATAAGTATTCCAAGAGCAAATGGCAAGAAATTCGTGGCAATGAAATTGGGATGGTCTTTCAAGAACCAATGACTTCGCTCAACCCATTGAAAAAATGCGGCGAGCAAGTGACCGAAGCTATTTTGCTTCACAAAAAAATTAGCCGCTCAAAAGCAGAGGCAAAGACTCTAGAATTATTTCATGAAGTTAAACTACCTGAGCCCGAGAAGCTAATGCATCGTTACCCACATGAAATTTCTGGAGGGCAAAAACAAAGAGTCATGATCGCCATGGCCATAAGTTGCGACCCCAAACTTTTGATCGCCGACGAGCCCACGACGGCTCTTGATGTCAGTGTTCAGAAAACCATTTTAGACTTACTGAAAGAATTACAGACCAAGCATGAAATGGCCATACTATTCATTACGCATGATTTAGGATTGGTCAAACATTTTGCCGACAAGGTCATGGTAATGCAAAATGGTAAGGCCGTGGAACATGGACAGACCAATGATATTTTTCAAAACGCTCAACATCCCTATACTCAGGGTCTTATTGCATGTAGGCCAGATCCAAGTAAAAGGGTTTCATACTTGAAACAAGTCGATGACATCCTAGAAGGGAAAGAATTTGACGAGGGCATTATCTCACCAAAGCAGTTTGATGAACGCATTGAATCACTGGATAAAGGAAATACTATTCTCGAACTCAAGGACCTCTATACTTGGTATTCGGTAAAGAAAAACTTCTTGGGGAAAACGACTCAATGGTTCGAAGCACTGAATGGTATAAATTTGAGCATACGAAAAGGTGAAACCTTGGGATTGGTTGGAGAAAGTGGTTGTGGGAAAACGACTTTAGGGAAAACCGTCATTGGCCTAACAGATATCACAAAAGGAGATGTGATTTATAATGGCAAATCCTTAAGTGCCTTCGACTCATCAGAATGGAAAGCCTATCGAAAAGAAGTTCAAATAATTTTCCAAGACCCCTACTCTTCTTTAAATCCAAGATTAAGCATAGGCGATGCTATTAAAGAACCCATGGATGTGCATGGCTTACATTCAGCGGCAGAGCGCAAGGATGTGGTCTGTGATCTACTCAAAAAGGTGGACCTTGAAGCGGACCATTATAAAAGATATCCGCATGAATTCAGTGGTGGGCAGCGCCAAAGGATATGCATTGCGAGAGCCCTAGCCGTTGAACCAAAGCTTATCATTTGCGATGAGAGTGTGAGTGCATTAGATGTGAGCGTTCAAGCTCAGGTATTAAATCTTTTACATGGATTAAGAGAGGAATTTGACTTAACCTATATTTTCATTTCCCATGATATCGCTGTTGTGAAACATATCAGCGACAAAATAGCTGTTATGAATCAAGGACATATAGTGGAATATGGTACTGCTGAAAGCATTTATCACGAGGCTCAAGAAAAGTATACGCAGGAATTAATCAGTAATTCCTTGCTTTAGTCACACTATAACTAAATATTTAAAAATTTATACTAATTTAAAGAAATGCGTTTTACAATATTTTGCCTCCTTCTATTGTGTTCAATGAATTCCCAAGCTCAACAAGCGCATCATGTCACAGTCTATGCCGATTCTATCCTCGGAGACCAAGCTATGATTTGGAATGATTTCTATGAAATGCACTTGATGTACGGACATGGTGGCAATCCTAAAGTTGTGGGACCACACAGTTCATATCTAGGAAATGATTTTAGCAATTGGTCGACTAAGCTAAACATTAATAATATTAGACTCTCTATTGGTCGGGCGGACTCACCACCTGATACGAACTACTACTCGAGCAATACTCAAATTCTAAAAAATTTAGGCTGCGAATTTTATAGAGGTGCAAATACCTTAGCAGCGGCAGCAGATCCTTCAAATTATCATTTCAGTTATTTGGATAGTCTTATAGACATTGCCAAACCAATTTCTCAAGACATTACATTAGGCCTAGATTATATGCCATTTACCTTGAGTTCAGATACTGTTCCAAACTATAATGGACTGATCAATTTAATACACTACCTAGCATTTGACAACAGCATTCGCAACTCTCCACCGGCAGACACTGCGGTGTATGGTGAAGTGATGTACCAACTTATTAAACACTGTTACGATACTCATCAAATTACTGAATTTGAATTTTGGAACGAACCTGATCAGTTCCCAGGAAATACTTTTTTTTGGAAAGGCTCAGCCAAACAACTCTACGAAGCCTACAAAGCTGTAGTTGACCATCTAAGTCAAGATCCAAGCATCTCCAATAATGTAAATATTGGTGGTTGCAGCTTTGCGATGAATAGCCCCTTGAACCTTTTTCCTAAAGACTTCTTACAACGTGTTCAACAAAATAATACACGAATGGATTTTCTATCCTTCCATCCTTATTCGGATCAAGGAGCAGGCTATGACACCAACAAAGTAAATACAGTAGTTGCCTGGAAAAACCAATATGTACCTAATGTAGCACTTTATAATACAGAGTGGTCGCGCATTGACCCAAACCCTTCCGATAGCATGAGAGCGCGTTTTGATTATGGATTACTAAAACTTCAAGCATGTTTCGATATGTTGGATAGAGGTGTGACAAGGGCACATCAAGCCTCACTAGCAGATGCAGAAATGAGTCCCAATCAAAATTTAGGAATAGGTGCTTTATCTCAGGGACCTCTAGAGCCAAAGAATGCCACCTGGCCATTAATTTTTATGAACGAATGGCAGACGTCCAGCCCATTCCCTAATAATGGAAATTTTCAAAAAGTCAAACTGACTATTGATACTGAGCTAGAGGTAGAAGCTACTTTATATGACTTTTTTGGTCTTGGAGGCGGAATAAAATTATTGCAAATTTCAGCTCCGATGGATAGCATACATCATGCCCTTGATACCATTTTTCTGGAAGTCCACATTGGCAATCAACTTTGGAGTGGCCCATTTGTAAATCGCAAAGATTTGACCATGACCGATGCATTAAATCAAGCATCAAGCATTAGCCTCACCGAAAGCCTCAATCCAAATCAAATATTCCGTGATACCGTGATCAATCAAATAGTTCAGGAGAATGGTACGCTATTCCTTTGGGAGTTTAATATGGGAACACTTGGCCTCAATGACTATGCCTTTAATGATAATATTAAAATTTTTCCCAATCCAACCACCTCTAGTTTTACTTTAGAGCTCAAAAAAGGTGTGAGCAGTAAGTCAACTAACAATTTGACTATTGTAGATATGCATGGTCGAATAATGTATATGCAAAAATTAAAAAGCGGTCAGGAAAGTTGGCAAATAAATAAAAGTCTACCTACAGGAAACTATTTAGTCTTACTGGAAATAGATGGAAGAAAATTTAGTAAAAAATTACAAATTTTATAGTTTCTCCAACCAGAAATTAGTCATCCTACGATATAAATGATGGCGGGTATTGCCCCCATATATTCCATGATTCTTATCTGGATATATTTCGGAATCATACTCAACATCCGCTTGAATCATTGCCTCAAGCATTTCAATCGTATTCTGCATATGCACATTGTCATCAGCAGAACCATGCACAATTAAATAGTTGCCCTTGATTTTGTCCACCATATTCACTGGAGAATTATCATCGTATCCACTAGGATTTTCTTGCGGAGTGCGCATATAACGTTCAGTATAAATATTGTCGTAATATCTCCAATTCGTCACAGGAGCAATGGCAATGGCACTCTTAAAAACGTCTGCACCTTTGGCAAGACAAATACTGCTCATATATCCACCATAACTCCAGCCCCAAATTCCAATGCGATCAGCATCAATGAAATCTAACTTTGACAATTCCTGTGCTACTTCAATTTGATCATCTGTTTCGTAACGCCCCAATTGCTGATAAGTCATTTTCTTAAATTCTTCACCTCTATAACCTGTACCTCGACCATCTACACAAGCAACCACATAACCTTTTTGGACCATCATTTGATGAAACCAATAGTTGCTTCCGCCATATCTATTGGCAACCATTTGAGAACCCGGGCCACTGTATTGAAACATAATCAGCGGATACTTTGTCCCCACTTCCATCTTTGGCTTCAATATATATCCATTCAATTTTGTACCATTTTTCAGAGCGACTTGGATTATCTCCTTCTTCGCCACCCCATACTTGCTCACAAGTGCTGAGTGCTCCTCATTCTCACGCAAGACTCTGACCAGCTCCCCACTACCTTTCTTCAAACTAATAGAAGGTGGAGTATTCGCTGTAGAGTAATTGTCTACGAAATATTTAAAATTCTTGGAAATGTTCGAGATGGCATGATAGCCTTTTTCTGGAGTTAATGACGTTTTCCCGCGACCGTCCATCTTTATTCGATACATATTGCGCTCCAATGGCGACTCCTCTACACTAGTATAATATATCTGACCAGCACCTTCATCAATTCCATGCAGACTCGTCACATCCCAATTCCCCTTGGTAATTTGCCTACTCTTCGACTTTCTGAGATCTTGTAGATAGATATGATTGAAGCCATCTTTCTCACTCGTATGTAGGAATGAATTCTTATTCTTTAAAAAAGTAATTTCATCATTGATATCGATATAGTATTCATTCTTCTCTTCATAAACTACTTTAGGCTCTGCTGGCAATCTTGACATTTGCATGGAAAAAGGTTTCACCTCGTAAAATTTTAGGTGATTTTGATGTCTGTTCAGCGTATAAACTATCAGAGATTCATCATATTGGGTCCACTTAATTCGCGGGATGTATTCCTCATTAAAAGTATAAAACTTAGATTGTGGGCTTCCTATTTGATGTAAACCAATCTTTAATTTCGAATTAATTTCACCGGCCTTGGGGTATTTAAATTTATAATCTTTAGGATAGAGAGAGCCGTACATCGCCATATTGAATTCTGGTACTCTGCTCTGGTCGAATCGATAAAATGCGATATAATTTCCCGAAGGGCTCCATTGATAAGCCTTGGTAAATCCAAACTCTTCCTCATACACCCAATCACAATTTCCATTGATTATTTGATCGGAACCGTCATTCGTAATTTGAAGATGCTTTCGCTCGTTCAAATCATAGTAATACAAATTGTTTTCAAATACATAGGCAACTTTATCGCTCTGCGGTGAAAAGGAAGCATGTAGAACCTTTCCTTCACGGAGCGCTGTGAGTTCTTGCGATTCTAAGTCATAGATAAAGACCTTATAAAGCGTACTATGTCTATAGATGGATTCACCTTCGGTAAACATCAACATCTTATCTTCAGCCTTGTTGAACATATAAGAAGCTGGTCTGATTTTCTTTCCTTCATGAAGAAGCTCATTATAAAATTCGTAGGTTCGAACTGTTACATCGTCTTCAAATCTTTTCTTTACGAGCTTGCCATTTTCGATGGCAGAATAATGTTGTCCATCTTGCATGCTATTGAATCCTTGAATCCCACGGGTTCGAAATGTTCCCCGTTTAGTTATATCATCAAGTTCGATTTGTTGTTGTGCGTAAACTTGTGTTCCCACCAATAGGAGAACCAGAGCTAGAATTTGCTTCATACTGCAATTTAAATTTTAAATAGGAAAAATGACTTTTCTCCTAGCTTATTGACTGAAATTTAAGGCTGAGCGTTAGCAAAAAGCTTAATCTTTAAGCACAGAGCGGCTAATTACGATTCGTTGAACTTCAGAAGTCCCTTCATAAATTTGTGTAATCTTCGCGTCACGCATTAAACGTTCTACATGGAATTCCTTGACATAGCCATATCCTCCATGTACCTGAACAGCCTCAGTAGTTACGCGTTGTGCCACTTCACTGGCAAATAACTTAGCCATTGCTGACGCTTTGGAGTAGTCCTTTCCATGATCTTTTAGCCATGCGGCTTTCAAACACAATAAACGTGCTGCGTCAATTTCTGTTGCCATATCAGCGAGCTTAAATTGAATGGCTTGATGATTCATAATTTCAGTACCGAAGGCCTTGCGTTCTTTGGAATATTTAACAGCGAGTTCATATGCACCACTGGCAATTCCTAAAGCTTGGGCCGCAATTCCAATACGCCCCCCAGAAAGAATTTTCATCGCAAATTTGAATCCGAATCCATCTTCGCCTATTCGATTTGCCTTTGGAACTTTGACATCCTGAAACATGACAGAATGTGTATCCGATCCTCTAATCCCCATTTTATTTTCTTTTGCACCTACACTTACTCCTTCCGAATCTTTCTCAACAATAAAGGCATTAATTCCTCTATGTTTTTTCTCCGGATCTGTTTGAGCAATGACAATATAGAATGAGGCAGAGTTGGCATTTGTGATCCAATTTTTGGTGCCGTTCATGAGATAATAATCTCCCTTATCCTCCGCTGTCGTTCTTTGGCTGGTAGCATCACTTCCTGCTTCAGGTTCACTCAAAAGAAATGCTCCAATTTTTTCACCTGTAGCAGAAGGCTTCAAGTATTTTTCTTTTTGTTCCTCAGTTCCAAATGTTTCTATTCCCCAGCAATACAAAGAGTTATTTACGCTCATACAAACTGAAGCAGATGCATCCACTTTAGAGATTTCTTCCATCGCAAGAACGTAGGACACAGAATCCATACCACCGCCATTATATTTAGGGTCGACCATCATTCCCATGAAGCCTAGTTCTCCCATCTTCTTTATTTGTTCTGTTGGGAATTTTTGCTCTTCATCTCTTTCGATGACTCCCGGTAAAAGCTCCTCGCGCGCAAAATCCCGGGCAGCCTGTTGTATCATTTTATGCTCTTCGCTTAACTGAAAATTCATGCAATAGTCAATTTCATGCAAACATACATTGCAAGCTATAATTTGATAAAAGTTAGGGGCAATAAGGCATAAATATTGTGAATAACCTCAATTTGTAATTAACAATCGGCTTAATAAAATTAACACCGCTCAGGTCAGTCTTATAGCTAAATTTGTCAAATGCATTGGAGAATATTGTGTTTTATATTGATTTTTAGTGGATTAAGTCTACAGTCTGACGCTCAGGGGGCTCCAATACCTCCTGAAAAGGTTCCTCCACTAGGTAAAATTGCCTATGATTTCTCGAACCCCTATTCTCCTGAATACAAAAGAATTATTCGTGGCTTGGATTCTATGATGAAATATGAGTCTAACGTAAAGAATTTTTGGGGAGGCGTACTCATTGGATATAAAGGAAAGATAATTTACGAGAAGTATAGCGGCTACAGCAATTCATCTAAAAAGCAGAAATGGAATTCACAAACAATCAGTCAACTTGCATCAACCTCTAAACCATTCACAGCAGCAGCTGTACTCATGCTTCATGATAAAGGCTTGCTTAATATCGATGACAATGTAAAAAAACACATCCCAGAATTCCCATATAAAAACATCACAGTTAGAATGTTACTCAACCACAGAAGTGGGCTGAGAGACTTCATCAAATTCTCTAAATCTTCGAATGGAAAAATATTCATGAACAATGAAGATGTTGTCAAGCAATTTGCGAGAGCAAAACCAAGCTTGATGTTTACTCCAAACAGAAGTATGAAATACAGCAATTCAAATTATGCTTTTCTAGCAAGCATTGTAGAACGCGTAAGCGGTATGAAATTTAAATTTTTCATGGAAAACTTTGTCTTCAAAAAAATTGGTTTAAAAAATACTATTATTCACGACCCAGTACTTTATCCTTCTTCTAATACTGCTTTGAGCTATAAGAGTGGACGGCACTATAAGGATATGTTTCATGATGGTGTTTATGGTGCCTATGGCGTCTACAGTAGCTTGAGAGATATGTACACTTGGGATCAAGCCTTATACTCAGGCAAGCTCCTCAGCAACTCCACCTTGAAACAAGCTTACAAACCTTATAGTTTTGAAAAGCCTAGTGTAAAGAACTATGGTCTAGGTTGGAGAATGATTATTTACCCGAAGAGCACTAAAATTATTTATCACAATGGATGGTGGCATGGAAATAACACATGCTTCTATAGATTTATAGATGACAACTTTACAATTATTGTTCTGGGAAATAAATTTGCTACACGCATTTACGACTACCCTATGAAAATGTATAGCATCATCAATAATGGAAAAGTGCTTAACGGATTTGGCGCTGGACAAATCAAAGGAATAGACCCTTGATTAAGGTAGCTCTACTGTAATTTCCCGAGTGGCTTCGTAATCATTGGCATAGTCATCATTAGAAACATAAAGTTTTACTTCAAAAACACCTGGAGAAGAGGAATAAAACGCAACAGAAGTTTGACTACTCGTTGCGCTATTAGGCAATTCCCATCGCTGCGTATTTGAATTTAGGGAACAGTTTTCAAGCACTAGAGTATCCTGTGTTGTAATCACCAAAGGCAATTCAGGACAAATATTAGCTACTGGTTCCGCTGGTTTGCAAGAGCTGTAAGCAAACAAAATGGCTACAAATCCAAGGATGGGGTAAATTAGATTTTTCATGAAAGACTAAAATATTAGAAAATTTTGACCCAACCTAACTTTCTTTTTTCGAGTCTATATAAAAAACCACCCTATGAGATCTTTGCTGCTTCTGTCCCTCTGTTCTATTCTTATAAATTTCGATATGAGCGCCCAATCAAGCTGCGCGTTGGACAACTCTTTCTCTACAGATGGAATGATTCTCGAAGGAACGAGTCGGTATGCCGACTATTTGGCTTATCAAGGAAACGACAAAATCATTGTTGGTGCTAATAAATCTGGGAACGGGAATGTGCATATTAAGAGGGTAAATGCCGATGGAACACCGGATGGAACTTTCGGGAACGGCGGAATTCGCTCAATAACAGTAGACAATTATAGGACAGCAATTTTGGGTTTGGAATATAAAAACGGATATATCTATATTGCTGGAGTCACAACGACAACTATTGGGGGTACAACGACTTATGCCTATCTAGCCAAGCTAGATTCCAATGGAGCTTTCGTTCCGAGTTTTGGAACAAATGGAATTAAAAAATATGATAGCAATCCTAAAATCAACAATATTGAGGCGATGACGTTGGATCAAGATGGGAATATTCTGGCTACAGGATTGCAATCCCAATCAGAAATATCGGTGATGAAGTTTGATCAAAATTCAGGTAGTTTGATGACAACATTCGATATCGATGGAATATCAAAATTCTCTTCAGGAAACTCAAATCATTATTTGTCAGTAAAAGACATAGCCCTTGATAACAGTAATAATATCATCGTTTCAGGATCAAAATATTTAAAAGCCAATGCCCCCGGCACATTCTTTCAGCATGTATTTGTTGGGAAAATGAATTCAAATGGAGTTCTAGATCAAAACTTTGGTGGAAATGGAACAGGAACTTACAGCTTGGCCAATGATCCTGGTCATGAAGGTTTAAAAGTTTTGGTCAACGCAAATAACGACTATTTTATAGCTATAAGAACATATTATCCTAATGCAGCCTATACTGTCGATTTTAGTCTACTTAAGCTCAATAGTTCAGGTGCCGAAGATCTAGGTTTCGCGAATAATGGATGGGCAATCTATGATTTAGACAATAATGTGAGCATGGACGTCTTACAAACTGCTAGCATACTACCAGATGAACGAATCTTAATGTCGGGCTCCTACGGAGATGGCGACACTACTCACTTTGCCCTTCTCATGCTTAAACCTGATGGAAGTAGAGATTTGAATTTTGCACCAGATGGATATTTTATACATGTCTTTAATGCCAACAATGGATGTGGAGCCAAAAGCCAAATGGTTCAGCCTAATGGAAAAATAGTTTTAGGTGGCATGTCGAGAACTTGTGCTAATGGAGTGTGCGGGCCAATATTCTTATCACTTTCTAGATACACTTTCGATCTTGGCGCACCTTTAGGTATAGATGACTTGAATAGTCTTGAAAAGATTTCAGTTTATCCAAATCCCGGTAATTCAGGGACTCAATTCAAAATAATAAGCGAAGCAAAAATTCAGAACGTTTCTCTTTACGATCTTCAAGGTCGAATGCTAGCCATAGAAAGAATCAATGAAACCTTTGAAACAAATTCTAAAGTAGGGAATTACCTGCTACTGATTGAGACGGAGAATGGAATACATAGACAAATCCTAAGTATTCGCTAGCGTCTGACATAGAGCACATACTTTTCCTTAAAGTACTCTTCTTTAAAAGTCGCGCCAAGCTCCCAAACCATTGGACTGGTTCCGCTTTCTGAGATCTCCATATGCAAATCTCCGCCTTTCAGGCATAGAAGACCATTGTCTAAATCTCGATTCGAACCCTTTGATATTTTAGACTTCGACCAATCCCAAATCTGCTTCAATGGCGCTACAGCCCTGCAGGTCACAAAATCAAATTGCCCATCCACATCCTCAACTCTAGACCATATAGTCTTTACGTTTTTCAAGGAAAGCGCTTCAGAAACAGCGTCAACAACTTTAAGCTTTTTCTTCGTCCTATCAACCAATGTGAACTCAACTTCAGGGAAAAATATTGCCAGTGGAATTCCTGGGAAACCTCCCCCTGTGCCAAGATCTAATATCTTGGTACCATCATCAAAATCTGTGATGCTGGCGATTCCTAAAGAATGCAAGACATGATTTTCATATAAAGAATCAATATCTCGTCGTGAGATCACATTAATTTTCTCATTCCATTCTTTATACAAATCAAAGAGTTGGGCAAATTGTTGTTTTTGTTGGTCTGAAAAGTCAGAAAAATAAGATTCAATTATTTCCAAGCGACAGGATTCTTTTTAGAGAAAATATTTGGCAAATTTTTCATGTAGTACACTAGTATCCAAACATCAAAAAAGAAAATACTCTTAATGAGATCGCTTTCATATAGCTTTTTCATACATTGACTTTGAATAAGCCAAACAACAAACATTCTAATCAAGAAAATTGCTAGAGCAATCCAAATCCATTTAAAGAGAATCACATTGACAAGGAATAACAAATAGAACAATAGGTGTGAGACGGCAAAAAGACCAAGCAACAATTTATGCTTAAGCTTATATTGTCGTCCTGTACTTAAATGTCTTTCTTTTTGAGCTTGCCATTTTGCTTCAGAATCTTTGGCTCGAGAATATGTAAAGCAGTTCTTGTCAATCAGCACAGCTGTATTTTTCTTGTTAGCCACTTCATTAATAAATAAATCGTCATCACCAGAAACCAAGTGATGATGGGATGCAAAGCCCTTACTCTCGGCAAAAAGCTTCTTTTCATAGGCTAAATTGCGACCGACTCCCATATAAGGAATACCCGCAAGAGCATAGGATAGATATTGCATGCCACTGTAAAAGGTTTCAAATCTAATTTTCCGATTCAAGCTACTCGGTTCATTAAAATAAGGACTGTACGAAAGCACAATACTTTTTTCGTCACTAAACTGCTGGGCCATTCCTGCCAACCAAAAACTTGAAGTCGGCATACAATCAGCATCGGTCAACAAAAGGTGCTGATGACTCGCCTCTTTTATACCCATGGAGAGTGGGAACTTCTTCCCCTTCATATATTGAGATTCCTGGGTAAGATTCAATACTTTAAGATGAGAATTCTCTTTTTGCAGTTCTGCCAAAAGATATTCTGAACTGTCCGTAGAATTATCATTGACGACCAATACCTCAAATTGTGGTAGACCACCAATATGATACGCTTGTTCGAGGATGAGCGGTAGATTATTGTTTAAATTCGCCTCCTCATTGTGAGCGCAAATAATAATAGTGATTGGCGGTTGTACTTCTTTATCAGTGTCAACTCCAGGACTTTTATAATTTGCCAATCGAGAGAAGAAAAATAAATAATAAAAGAGCTGAATAGCAGTTACTAAGCTAAAGGCAATGAAGATAATTTGAATAGTAAGATTCACAGATTGAGGGTAAAAATAAAGGAGCAATAATGGAATTCCAACTAAAAGCGGAAGACAGCGAAACATTTGCACGCGCAGGCGTCTTAAAGACTGACCACGGTGAAATCAAAACGCCGATATTCATGCCTGTAGGTACTGCTGGCACTGTAAAAGGCATTCTTCAAGAAGACCTCGTCAGTCAAATAAAAGCTGAGATTATTTTAGGAAATACCTATCACTTATATCTCAGACCTGGTACAGACATCATAGAAGCTGCTGGCGGATTGCATAAATTCATCAGTTGGGATTTGCCTATACTCACGGACAGTGGTGGCTATCAAGTCTATTCGCTCTCAGGAAGACGAAAAATAAATGAAGATGGGGTGGAATTTAAATCACATATTGATGGTTCAAAACACTTTTTCCGTCCAGAAGATGCCATAGACATTCAGCGCAAGATAGGAGCTGACATCATTATGGCCTTCGACGAATGCACCCCCTACCCTTGCGATAAGGATTATGCGCGTCGAAGTATGCACATGACACACCGTTGGCTCAAAAGATGTATCGCACACCATGAAAGCCAAGAACCCTTATACGGTTACAATCAAACTTTTTTCCCTATCGTTCAAGGAAGCACATACAATGACCTCAGACGCGAGAGTGCAAAATTTATTGCCGATCAAGGCCGCGAAGGCAATGCCATTGGAGGTTTGAGTGTTGGAGAACCTGCTGAAGAGATGTATGATATGTGTAATGAGGTCTGTAGAATACTGCCTGCTGATAAACCACGCTATCTCATGGGTGTAGGGACCCCGGCAAATTTGTTAGAAAATATCGCTCTTGGGGTTGATATGTTCGATTGCGTTATGCCTACGCGCAATGGTCGAAACGGCATGATATTTACCACACAAGGCATCCTGAACATGAAAAATAAGAAGTGGGCAGATGACCACAGCGCCCTAGATCCTGGCTTTGACGGGATTGGACAAAAATTTTCCAAGGCCTATATCAGACACCTTATTGTTAGTGGGGAAATGACAGGAAGAACAATTTGCAGCATGCAAAACTTAAGCTTCTACCTCTGGTTAATGAAGGAAGCACGAGAAAAGATTATGAGCGGCGAATTTTCTAGCTGGAAAAAAGGCATGGTCGAGACTGTATCGAGACGTTTGTAGAACTTTTAACCTAATGCTCTAATTGCAATCCATAACTTTACAATGCTTTGCTGACTAAAATAGACAAGTACATATTACGCAATTTTTTGCTGACCTTCATTTTTGCGCTGCTACTCTTTAGTTTAATTGCCTTAGTTATTGATTACACTGAGAAAGTATCTGACTTTGTAAAGCATGACGTGAGTGGAAGAGATGTGCTCAATTATTTTAAAAATTTCCTTCCGCACATCCTCAACTTGCTTTTCCATATATTCATTTTCGTCTCCGTTATATTTTTCACCTCAAGGATGGCTTATCGTTCAGAATTTATAGCCATACTCTCCACTGGAATAGAATTTAAAAGATTGCTCTTGCCCTACGCGATAGGAGCTATTATCTTAGCCTCAGTGCAGTGGTATGCTGGACATTATATAATCCCAGTGGCCAATAAGGACCGATTGGAGTTTGAACGAAACTATGTAGGCAATACTAAAATCACCAAAGCGAGCGAGATTCATCAAAGACTAAGCAAAAATGAATTTCTATTTTTAAAGAGTTATAATGCGGCGACCAATAATGGCTATGTCTTCTCTTACATCAAAACTGATGGAATCAAGCTTAAGAAAAAAATATCTGCAAGTCGATGTGAATACGATTCACTAAAAAATTTATGGGTACTCTATGAAGTCACTCAACGAGAAAACGATGGACTAAAGGAAAAATTTAGGCGCCATGCTCGATTTGATTTCCCTTTAAAAATTAAGCCTGAACAAATTCTAAAAAAGCATGAGGCTAGACAGCATATGACGACTCCTGAAATAGACGCTTATGTTCAAGAACAAAGAGACAAAGGAAGCTCAGGGCTCAATGAGTATCTCATTGAGCGTCACAAGAGGAATGCTCAACCCTTCGCAACTTTTATACTCACAATCATCGGAGCCTGTATAGCTATCAGAAAAGTCAGAGGAGGGAATGGCTTACATCTTGCTCTAGGGGTAGCCTTGAGTGCTGCATACATCCTATTCATGCAGTTCTCAACAACATTTGCTGTCAAAGGAAACCTAAGCCCTTTAATAGCGACTTGGATTCCCAATATTATTTTTAGTTTGATTGCAGTATATATTTATAAAAGGGCATCTTCTTAACGAAGAAGCTTGCCAGACTGCAGTTTTTGACCGTCGCGAGATAGGAGCCATATATAATTCCCCTTCGGCAGATCAGAAAAACTCAAGACATTTAGTTCTTGCTCTAGTACATCCTTAAACACTACTCGCCCGTTCAGATCAACGAGAGTGAAATTAGTCGAAGAATTAAATTTGCCTTTGGTAAAGTTGACGTGCAACTCATCTTCAAAACGTGTAGGATATACAGAAACAACATTTGAAGAGTAAATGTATTGACTGACTCCAGTAGGAGCACTCACTTCTATATCATCCACGATAATTTCCGTTCCTATAGAATAACTCGAACTGTTCGTTGTATCGAGTAATGAGAAAAAATCACCTGATGTAATTACGTATCGAATTAAAGTTGGCTCAAGAGTGGAACCGTTATACTGTAGAGGTAAAGTGACTTGTGTCCATGAATTAATATTCACTCCTATGGCAGTATCTGCAACTGCAATGATGCTATCAGCACCATCTCCATCATCAATCAGAATGGCTTGTATGTAGGTTGAATCGCCGCCTATGACAGTATTTTTAACCCACATTGATGTAGTAATTGGTCGATAGCTAACTGGCGTTCCACCAACCAGACTGAAGGAGTTATTTATAATGTCAATGGCAATGGTAGAGTTTGTAGCCATACCAGGATAATTTGCCGCGGGAAAACCTGCAAGTGAAATAGAATCTTGAAATTGTGTTGTGACTTTCATAGCAGAACCACTTCCACCATGACCAGGAGTTTCCTCAAAAATTTGTTGACTAAATGTTCCGAAAGGATTCAACGTTTTACCGAAACCAACGATTAATGAATCTGCACCACTCCAACCGAGAGGCTCTTCAAGTCCAACACCTAAAAGAGGCGGAACAGTAAATGAGTTCCAAGTCGTAAACTCTTCAATAACTTGAGCTTGCAATTTCCCAATCGCAAGAAATAATAGCAGAACGATAAGTTGCTTCTTCATGATTGTCGAAGTTACTAAGTAGTCTCAATACCACAATCAAGGGAAGGTCAAATTAGCTCAAAGCAGCTATGCTGGCCTTTATAGCCTCAAAATTGGGCAAATCTCCTGCACTTTCGAGTACTTCAGCATATTGTATGACGCCTTCTTTATCAATGACGAATGCCGAACGCTTGGCAACTCCTTGCATGTCAAAAACAAAACTATCGTACAAACAACCGTAGGCAGTAGCCGCCTCTTTATTAAAGTCGGACAGCAAACTAAAATTCAAATCGTTCTCTTTCTTGAATTTATCTAAAACGAATAGCGAGTCAATTGAAATCCCAATAACATCAGCATTCATTTCATTGTATGATGTGAGACTGTCTCGAACAGAGCAAAGTTCATCAGTACAAACCCCTGTAAAAGCCAAAGGGAAGAAGAGAAGAAGAACATTTCTCCCTTTAAAATCATTTAAAGAAACAGGGTTCTTCTCAGTATCGTGAAGTTTAAAATCAGGGGCCTTTTGCCCTACAGCTATTGACATAGAATATAATTTGTTCTTGTAAATGTATATGTTGCACCTTGAATTCCAAAATAAAGCATGGCTTTGATGCGTTAATTATATATATTCATAAAATTGTAAATTCATAAAAAAGCAAAATATTGGCCGAACACATAATTAACCTGAATTCCGTAAACCCCATTGAATTTTACGGACCGAACAACAACAAACTCAAACTTCTCCGCAAGAAATACCCTCTACTCAAGATCTTGTCGAGAGGAAACCAACTTAAACTATCCGGGACAACAGAAAATGTTGAAACCGCCAAGGAGAAAATCGAGTTGATCATCTCTTATATTGAACGCAACGGGAACCTCTCGGATAATTATTTCAATCAAATTTTAGGGGATGAAGAAGGTGTCATTGACAAAACAATTAATGATGAACTCGACAATAAAATATTGGTTTTTGGACGAAATGGAAAGGCCATCAAACCCAAAACGCACAACCAGCGAGTGCTTGTGGAATCTGCATCAGAGAATGATATTATTTTTGCCATTGGCCCAGCAGGAACGGGAAAAACTTATACTGCAGTAGCCCTAGCGGTGCGCGCACTGAAAAACAAAGTCATTAAGAAAATTGTGCTCACTAGACCTGCCGTCGAGGCTGGAGAGAGTCTTGGCTTCCTCCCTGGTGATATGAAAGAAAAAATTGATCCATTCTTGAGACCCTTATATGATGCATTAGACGACATGATTCCGACGGACAAGCTTAACTATTATATGACCAATAGAATCATAGAAATTGCTCCTTTAGGTTTCATGCGTGGTCGAACATTAGACAATTGCTATGTCATCTTGGACGAAGCGCAAAACACAACAGATTTGCAACTCAAAATGTTACTCACAAGACTTGGACCTAGTGCTAAGGCAATAATTACTGGAGATTTATCACAGGTTGATTTACCTAGAAACCAACATAGCGGTCTGCGCAAAGCGAAAAACTTACTTGACAGAATTGCAGGCATTGCTTTTGTTCATTTAGACAGTAGCGACGTAGTCCGCCATAGACTGGTCAAACAAATCATTAAAGCCTATGATGCAGAATCTGAAGAAAGACATCAAGCGAGAAAGGCCAAAAATCAAAAGGACGAGCAAAAATCTTAAATACATCTAATTGTCATTAACTTTACAAACTATGAATCGAATCAAAACCTTAGCAATAGCAATGAGCCTAATATGCTTTGCTTCATGTGCAAATGAATTTGAAGACCCTAAAGTTGTAGCAGACAACTTCTTAGAACGCTACGTGAGCTTAGATTATGAGGGCGCAAAAAAATATGCCACAGATGCATATAAACTGCAACTAGAATTAGAGAGTTCTGATCTTGCACTAAAGTCTGAAGTTGATTTGGAGACGAGCAAGAAGTCCACTGCTACCATAAATAATGTAGACACTGATGAGGAAAATGGAACATCCACCGTGAGCTATGAAGATGGCGCTAATCCTGGCTTTGAGCGTATTCTGACTCTTGAAAAAATAGAAGACAAATGGCTGGTAAACGACAATGCGATGAACATTGAAGACCAACTAAATGAGACCTTTTCCGAAGAAGAAATTGAAGAAATGTTGAATATGGAAGATGAAGAAGAGGCCCTTCCAATTGATGAAGAAGGCGAACTTGAAACCATTTCTGAATAAAATTTAACTAATTTATAATCACAAATGCCTTGTCTCCATACAAGGCATTTTTACTTTTACGCACTTGACAAAACTCTCAGTAAACATCAACAAAATTGCGACACTGCGTAATGCACGTGGCGGGCAAACTCCCAATGTCCTAGAAGCGGCAATTCATTGTCAAAGTTTTGGTGCTGACGGAATTACAGTCCATCCAAGACCGGACGAACGTCATATTACCTATAAGGACGTCAGAGATATCAAGCCCATCATAAAGAGCGAATTCAATATCGAAGGAAATCCCAAAGAACAGAAATTTATCGATTTGGTTTTAGAAGTAAAACCGCATCAAGTCACCTTGGTTCCAGATAGTGACCAGCAACTCACATCAGATCATGGTTGGGATACTATAAAACACAAAGACTATCTATCAGAGACCATAGAGATGTTTCAAGCCGCCAATATTAGAACATCCATTTTTGTTGACCCCATTGAAGAGATGATAGTTGGTGCTAAAGAAGTGCAAACCAATCGCATTGAGCTTTATACAGAATCTTATGCTAGAAAGTACGCGCAGGACAAAAAAAGTGCCATCAAAAATTATATTGAGGCCGCGACCAAAGCTCAAGAATTAGAGATTGGAATAAATGCGGGACACGATTTAGATTTGAAAAATCTTAAATATTTTGTTGATTCCATACCCAATTTGCTCGAAGTGTCCATTGGTCATGCCTTGATAAGCGATGCCATTTATTTAGGCTTAGAAAATACTGTTCAAATGTATAAGCGTCTTGTCCGTCCTGCTGAAATGTAGGCTTTAGAAAGTGGTCGCAAATTTTTCGCTCCAATTAATCTTTTTACCAAACTCTCCTCCAATTCCAAAAAGTCTATTCAACTGCATATTGAGCCCAACCTCTGTATACGCGCCCGTGATATGATAATGTGATTGAGCAACATGCAAAGTGAATTTATTTAAATACAAGCCTACCCCATATGAAAAACCACTCAAGCCTTTAGGCGCCGTGAGACTCAATTCTGAGCGCCGTAAGTGATTATACCCCGCACTAATTTCCAAACGCTTACCTAAGTTGATATCTGCAGCAAAAACCAAATGACGAAAAAGCTTGTCAACGAAATAAGATTTTTGTTCCTCACTCATCGTACTGTCGCCTATGATGAGAATATTATCCTCGATATCTGCAGGATTATCATAGCGAACATCCCATGTATAGAGATGATGCCCCAAAATAGAAAACGAAAATGGAGCCTTTTTAAATTTTTTCATGATGCCCATTTGAACATCCAATGGCATTGGTTGTGACGGATTCATGGGATTGTATTTTTTGAATTGATAACCTACATTTTTTACAGCAAGCCCCCAATAAAATAATTTTGCTGTATCGGCATATGCGACACCTACATCCATTAAAAAACCAAATGAACTCAGTTGTGCCAACCTAGATTGCGCAAACTTCATACTGACACCGCCACGCCATTTCTCCAAATAAGACTTAGAGGCCATCAAATTTATGCTGTAATCGGCAGCCTTTTGTTCTCCAAAAACAAATCCAAAAGAATTCGTTTGTTGGAAGCTGCCATAATCTAGATATTGTATCCCAAGCCCAAAGGTTGTTTTCAACTTTTTAGAATGATGTGCATAGAGCATATTCATTACCTTAGTTCCGCCATAGTACAAATTGTAGTTTAGACCCAAATTAGTATGAAAGCTCTCTCTTAAAAGTGCTGGATTAGCATTGCCCATCATAACATCTTGAGCAGGATTAATGACAGCCAATCCTCCAAGCGCTGTAATGTGTGGACTTTGACTGAGTCGCAGAAATTCGAATGCGCGCTCCCCGCCCAAAACTTGACTGAAGAGGGCAGGTGAATTCAATAAAAAAAACAGACAAATGAGGAGTCGTTTCAACATCAATAGCTCTTTAACGTAAATTTAGACGAATTATTCTAAGCAGCTTACGCATCTTGAATAATTTTCCATTCGGCTGACAAATGAATCAAAAACTTAAACAATCACTTATTTCAGTAGGCATACTTATTTGCTTAGTCATAGCCATCAAAAAGATTTACCATCACCTCACGGTACCCCACGTAACCTACCCCAACTTCGGGATTGATATTCCCCTCGGTTATAAAACAATTGGGATTGATGTTTCTCATCATCAGGGCACCATAAATTGGGAACTGCTGAGCAAAATGAGAGATAGCAGCACTGTCGATAGCGGGAAGGTTAAAAAAATTGAATTTGCGTTTATAAAAGCGACTCAAGGAAATCACTTCACAGACAAACAATTTAATCGAAATTGGAGTGAAGCAAAAGAATATGGCATTACGCGAGGGGCCTATTTGTATTTTGAACCTGATGTCAACGGCGTTGCTCAAGCAAGATTATTCAGGCGAAAAGTGGACCTCTCTCGCGGCGACCTCCCCCCTGTTCTTGATGTCGAAGAAATTAATGCCGTTGATCCAGTTATTTTTCGAAAAAATGTCTCAGACTGCTTGAATGAGTTGCAAGGAATTTATAAAGTCAAACCCATAATTTATTCAGGGGCAAACTTCTACAATACACACTTGAATGGATATTTTGACGACTACCCTTTTTGGGTTGCTCATTATAAAAGTACAGGCAGCCCAAAGGTTGAAAGAGAATGGTCGTTTTGGCAACATTCAGACAAAGGAAGAGTAGACGGAATAGAAGGAGAGCAGGTTGATTTTAATGTTCTCAATTCCAACATTTTAACCGCTTCGGATTTATCTATCTACTAGTATATTTGCCTTCTTGATTTATCTACTCCCCATTATTTCTGCCTTTATCGGTTGGCTCACCAATTATTTGGCTGTGAAAATGCTCTTCCATCCTAAAGTAGAGCGAAATTTTCTAGGGATTAAGGTTCAAGGTATTTTTCCTAAAAGACAGCAAGCGTTTGCACAAAAACTTGGCATTTTAGTCTCTGACGAACTTCTTTCCTTTGAGGACATAAGCAGTCAGATAAATTCTCCTAAAACTCAAGAAGAAGTACTCCCAATTATAGACGAAAAAATAGATGACTTCTTAAACAATAAGCTAGGCAAACAAATACCCATGCTCTCCATGTTTCTTGGAAAGGAATCCGTGGCAAAGATTAAAGCAACTTTGATGAATGAGTTCCAAGATAGCCTACCAGAAATTCTTGAACGACTCAGCAGCAGTATTCAAAAAGACCTAGATATTCATTCGTTGGTTGTTGAAAAAGTATCCAATTTCTCTTCTGACAAGCTCGAAGAAATTCTTTATGGTATCATGAAAAAGGAGTTCAGATTCATCGAAATTCTAGGTGCTGTTCTAGGTTGTATTATTGGCTGTGTACAACTAGCCATAATTTCATTTACATAAGGATTAACATAAAGTCAATCTAAAGTCGGACTGACTTGTGATTTTTTTTAGAACTCATTGCTGTGCTTTGTATTGCAAAGGACAAAAATGAACTTTAAGTATTGGACATTATTCTTTATGTCAAGACCCACGCGTTTTGACGAATTATCTTGGCATGAAAAAAAGATATCAGAAGAACACAAAAAAATTATCTGCTCATCCATTCAAAGTTTTCAAAGAGGAGAAAATTCCGAGGGGCATAATTTAAGAAAATTTGCAGAAGAATTAGAATACAGAGAATATCTCAATACAATAGATGCTTTTATAGCTGAGGAAAACCTACACTCCGACGTGCTCGGGGCATTCATGGATAAAAACGAGATTGCGCGCATCGAGAAGCATTGGCTAGACGCTATATTCAGAAAATTAAGAAAGCTTACAAATTTAGAACATGCAATAGTGGTCCTATTGAGTGCAGAAATCATTGCAGCCATTTACTACAAAGCACTTAAAAAGGCGACACCCTCAAAATTGTTACGGGAGATTTGCATCCAAATATTGAAAGATGAAGAAGCCCACCTTTCATTTCAATCATTTACACTTAAAAAATTTTATACTAAGAAGAATAGACCTAAGCAGTTGCTGTTTAAATTTTATGCCAAAATTTTAATGCAGATAACAATTCTGGTCGTTTGGCACAGTCAGAAAAAAGTACTTCTTGCAGGACACTATAATTTTACGAATTTTAGCAAAGAATGCTTTAGAAAATTTTATCGATGCCATGACATGATTGACGGCAGAAGGCTCATCAATATGCCTAAAATAAAAAATGTGCATTACCAAACAACGACCTAATTATTGACTGCGCGCAATTATTTTGTAGCTGACTGATAAGTTTCCAACCCGCCAACAATAGGCAAACTTAAAAAAGTATTTTTCAGCTTGACACTAAGCTCAGTTCCGGCCTTCGGCCAAAGAGTAAATTCAGGATCGCTCGAAAATATCATCAAACCAATTCGTTGCCCCTTCTTGACAATTTGATCATCCGGATTTAAATCAAAAGAAACACTATAAAATTTTCCAGGAAGCAAAGGCTCTCCTTTTATGTTGCTATGATTTTGTGGATCAGCCCAAGCACGTGTAATAATATTATCGCTAATATCTATTCCGTCACCATCTTCCCATGGCAGGGATACTAACCAAACGGACAAATTTGCGGCCTTTTTATTTGACGCCAATTCAATGTTCACTCTTGCCGTCCCAGAAAGATGAATATCCTCTTTTAAAGAAGGCGTCAAATAGAGTAGCCTGTGCTTAGATTGTTTTTTAGCCAAAATTTCGCCTTCATAGACATGATCATCAATAAGTTTTTCAATAAATTCTTCTTCAACTTCATCAACATTCAATCTACCATACCTAGGGTTCCCAGGACTTAGATAAAGACTAACATCTTCGGAGGCAGGATGAGGAAAGTCTTTAAAGGATTTTAAAACTCCATCATCACTTCCTACAATCCAAACCTTTGGATCTTCCTCAACTCCATTTTCAACTTCATGCAGAAAACGTGTAAACCACTTATTCATCATCTTCATTGGAGGCTCTCCCCCATGCCCCTGCTGATGATAATAAAGCTGAAGAGGGATATCCTTTTTTTTCAGAGCCTTGTAGAGCATATAACTGTGCTCAGGCATCACATTCCAATCGTTGAGGCCATGAGATATTAAAACCGCAGCCTTGACACTATCCAACTTTCTAGTGTAATCACGTTCTGCCCAAAAATCATTGAAATCACCACTCAATCGATCCATGCCAGGAACCAAAATATTATCGCGCACATTTAATTTATTCTTCCGCCCATCCGTTGCATGCACTAAATCAAAAAGAATATCTGCATCCTCACCGAGATAGCCTCCTGGTGAACGAACGAGGCCATTTGACCTATAATAATTATAAAATGATGCTACAGCAGCAATGGGGATGATTGCCTCTAAGCCTTCAACGCCAGTGGTAGCAGCGGCCAAAGCTAAAGTCCCGTCATAGGAGGTTCCCGTCATTCCAACTTTAGCTGAAGACCAAAAAGCCTTCACCTCATCATTTCCATTTCGGCTCGAATAGCCTTTTGCGCGACCACAGAGCCAATCAATAACAGCCTTAGGTGCTAGGCTTTCATTTTGGCCACCTATGGAAGGAATGCCGTCTGAGAGTCCCGTACCCGGCGAGGAGGAATAAACCATAATATAGCCTCTTGGTACCCATTTCTTATCTTCCATCATAGCAATCAATGGTCTCTTCTTCCGCGTCTTGATTTTAGGGTGACTATGCTCCGGAGGCACATCTCCCAATTCATGTTTCACGTCCCAGAAGTGTTTTGTCGAATTCCCAGCACCCATCATCTGCAGCAGTGACAAGCCATAATATGGGCTTGAAGAATATATTACCGGCAATTTGAGCTGGCCATCATTTGTCTGCCTTGGACGAGTGACGAAAGTATGCATCCGATCGAGTTCTCCATCTTGATCAGAATCAAATTCGCTTTCTACCCATAGCTCTTCTCGAATCCAAGACTTTGAATCACTAAACTCTGGCACAATCTGCGCGAGTCCATCTTTTAATATCGGTTTTACATCTTGAGCATTTATCTGAGTATGGAAGCTGAAGGAAAGAAAAACTAACAGTATTTTGAGATGAATAGATTTCATATAGAATATCGTTTTTGAGTATATAAACAACAACAGAGAAAAGAGCATAATCGTAGATATGCATCAGAGTTCATACTGAATTCAAGACAGCTACTAGTAGTCCAGCAATTCGTATTCAAGAAACCACTGATAGGCCGCAATCATTCCATTGGCATCATACACTGGAAGACGCTCACAAACGGCAGAATCAACCACACCTGGCAAACCACTCATATTATAATCCAAGACTGCATGAATATGCATTTCATCTTGAGTTCTTGAGAGTGCGGTAGAATCAGCATAATATTTTGACTGAGTATAGTGACTGTCGTCGTAAACCTTGCAATACCATGAATCAGGCCCTTTTTTACAAGCCACGAATGTAGTTGCTAACAGAATTAAGATTAAGAATTTCTTCATTATTCAACAAAGTTACAAATTGAAATCAAGATGGATGATAAAAGAAAGAAATTATTCAGTACGAAGGAAATATCAATCCTCTATTGTCGTGTAGATGAAGCACTTTGCCTTTTTTCTATAAACAATTCCTAAATCGCCTTCATTCATTTTGACAAACTTTGGCATAAGACTAAATTCTCCCTTCTCTTTCCAAAGCAAACTGAAGCTCTTATTTCTTGAATCAAAAACGCCTACTTGCATTTCATCATATTTACTCAAAATCAACATCATCCTATGAGCGTCCAATGACTTTAGATCCCAAATTGAATATGGCAAGGAACCTGATCTCTTTTGCAAAATATCACGCATAGATTCTATGACTTCAACATCCCAATTAAAACTCTCATCTTTCATTGTCTCCAAATCAATATAATAATCGGAAAATGGAAGAGTGGCAAATTTTCCACTCGACAAGAAATTTAAATTATTATAAGCCACTCCAAAATCCTTATGAATTTTGGGTAATTGGATATTGTATTGCATTTTAGGCGAAATCATTCCATTTTCAAGAGCATATGAATATATATAATAAAAATTGCTGTCAACTAAATGATCAGGGTTTTGAATAGCAGTAAATAGTTCATTTTTATACATCATCATCGTTATTTCATAGATTCCGATGGAGTCTGCAACTGGAATAGGCAGAATTGAATAGTCATCCAATGATGCATTAAAAGTGATTAAGGCGAAAGCTTTGGCAATCATATCTAGATCTCCACCAATATATTTGGGATAGAATATGGTGCAAATGAAATTGTGGGTTTGCTTTTCATCATTAAAATGATATGAGGTCAGCCAATTTTTGGGCAAATTCCCGAATTTCGAAGAGGTAGTTTGGGCAAAATAAAGCCTCCCTTTTTTCTCACCAAAAATGTTCACAAAAACCTCTTCTTCTAGCAGAGAACTGAGTAAAACAGTATCAATTTGAGAACTATTCAAATCGACAAAATAGTATGTCGAATTATACTTATTAAAAACACAAATTTGACCATCTGCACATGAGAGCAATTTTATATTTTTAGGCATAGATTGACCGATATCACAGAAATCTACAGTTGATTTTTTATAGGAGTCTAAATACTGCTTAAGCTCTTCAAGCTTCATACTTTTCACAGGATAGTACTGCTCAATTCCTTCAAAATAAATTACAGAGCCGGCAGACAAGTCAAGGTCATGAGGTTCAGTCGGCAACCACTTAACTCTCCTTTGATCGAGCTCATCAAGATTGAACTTTTCATAAATGAGACTTGAATCCTCTTGAAAATTAGCATCAATAAATATTGAATATTGAAGCTTAGCATTATTCTTCAAATATGATGAAAACTCTTGAAGTTTGACTGAACAAATGGAACAATCATTCACATTTAAATAAAAGTTGATTTGCTGAGCCCTAGCGCAATACCCACACAAGATGAATAGAAGGCCAAAAATAATATTTTTCATAATTTATAAATTAAAGCCGTGCACCAAAACGAGTTCGATGCACGACTAATTTTAGAAGTTTAATTAAATTTTAAATGTTCAATTGTCAAGATAAGACCTTTGGGCCCTTCTCGGATTATTGCAGGATTCTCAATAGTGCCTGGAACGAGCCAAAACTTGCCCCAGCCTGGAATATCTATCCATACGTCGCCTGAAAAATTAAAAGGATCTGAACAATTATCACATCCCATGGTAGCACAAACTCCAAAATTGGGGCAATAAAGTGTTCCCGCTGACCCAATTTGATTGTTGTCCCACTCTATATAGGCTTGTCCTTGTATTTTATGTGCATTTACATCTAAAAAAGTAACGCATAATAGTAGTGTAATTATAAAACTGATTTTTCTCCTAATGTTGTTTTTTTAAGTTTACAATAGCCTCCTAAAGAAGGCATAAATTATTTTCTGACATCAATTTCTTTCCTAAGAGGAACTTCTCTTTGTTCTCATAACGATTACTCTTTTGTCACAACTTTAAACAAATCTAATTTCCGTATTTTAAAAAAGAAAACCAAAATCTATATTAAACGTTAAAGAATACTCTTAAAAGATTTTAACTTTTATGTGCCAAATATTCTACTCAACTTTATACGATGAACCAAATGACAGCGACTTCGAGATGAAGAAGAAGCAATACGTTATGAATCTCTCCTTGAGCAAAAAAACTATCTATGCGATTATTTTAACTCTTGCTTTTAGTTTCTCTGCACGTGGTCAGCATAGTTTTGACGGAAAACTATTTGACTCACTCGATTTCAAAAATGTGGCCTTTGCGAGCGTCTCGCTTCTCAAAGAAAGTGATTCTAGCCTCATCGCTTTTACCCGCTCCAATCCCAAGGGAGAGTTTGAAATCAAAAACCTAAAGCCTGGCGACTACATCCTTCTCATTGCGCACAACAAATACTTTATCTATAGTGACAATCTCAGATTAGACTCTGATCTTAATTTCGGCGAGATACAACTTTTCCAAAAGCAGAAGATGCTTAAGGAAGTGATGATCAAAGCAAATTCCGCCATCACCATTCGAGGTGACACTATAAAATATTATGCAGACAGCTTTCAAACCAAACAAGGAGCTGTGGTTGAAGACCTGCTCAAGAAGCTACCAGGAATGGAAGTAGATCAGAATGGCAACATTAAAAGTCAGGGCAAAGAAGTAAAGAAAGTCTTCGTAAACGGAGAAGAATTTTTTGGTGCTGACCCTACCATAGCAACGAAAAACCTTCCTTCTAAAGCAGTTGAAAATGTAGTCGTCTACGACTACAAAGATGAACAAGAAAGCTTTACAGGATTCACAAAGGATGAAGAAAAGACCAAAGTCATTGATCTCAAGTTAAAAAAAGAGATGAACAAAGGAGGGTTTATGAAGGCAAAACTCGCGGGAAATTTGAATGACCGTTGGGAGCAGAAGCTCATGATCAATCGATTTGTGGACAAAGAACAAATGGGGGCTTATTATCTAGCAAGCAGTAATGAAATGGCGGAGCTAGGATGGGATGAAGGTCAAGACTTTGGAACCTCAAGCTCATCCTATCGTGATGGGATGTATTATACCAGCATGAACAATCAAGGTGATGGCATGGGTAATCCATTTCAAGGCAATGCCCAATATGGAATTACCAAATCATGGAAAGCGGGTGGACGATACGCAAATAAATTTGAAAAGAACAAGCAGTCATTTAATTCTACTTATTCATTTTTGAGGGCTACAAGAAATAGAAATTTCCAAAGATTCACTGAAAATCTAGTTCCTGGTGCTCAGTTCAACAAAATCGATTCAAGCACACAATTCAGTGAATCTAATGGCCACAATTTCAGCGCGCGTTATAAAATAGAAATCGATTCACTCAGCAGCATTAGCTTTAAGACTTCAATACGATCAAGAAATAATCAAATAAATGAAGAGAGCTCCTATTACAATAATACCAGCGAGGAAGTCCCTTTGAGTTTCAACCGCAGAACTAGTGAAGGAGATAGCAGAAGAAATTCAATCGACAACACTCTCAACTTAAAGAAAAAGTTCAATCTTAAGGGCAGGACAATTTCATTGCGATTAAATCAGAGATCCCGAACAACCAACGGCCAATTTTCGAATGAAAGTACAAATGCCCTCGATCTTCAAAACAATGGGAACGTATTCTTTTTAGACCAAGAAAATACTAGAGATCAAGCTAATAGAAGCTATGGTTCAAATTTAGTATTCACCGAACCGCTCTCAGAAAGAATCAGACTAAAACTTAGTTATCAACTGAACTTCAATAGAAATGAAAACAAAAATCTAATCAAAGACACTACAGGTTTTTCAGAAGGGAAATATCTAAATCAAATTGACAGCTTGAGCAATATCTTTTTATCAAATCAAACAACACATAGACCAGGATTTGAGTTGAGATATGAAAAGGATCAATGGCGTATCACCTTGAGAAACAGCTTAAGTCTAAATCAGTTTAATCAAGAGGATTTGATACGTGACCAAAACTTTGATTTCAAACAAACCAATCTAATTCCCGGCTTCAGTGCACGCTATAAGATTACAAAATACAAGAACTTCTCCTTCAATTATTCAGGGAATACCCAATCCCCTCAACCAAATCAAGTTCAACCCTATCCAGATATTACTAATCCATTAAATATAATCATAGGGAACCCAAACCTTAGAATGTCCTATAGACAGAGAATAAGTCTATCATATTCTGGCTATTCCCCCTTAGACGGGAATAATTTTTATGTAGTCATGGCAGTAAACCATGGAATAAATAATATAGGAACGAGTCGAGTATTTGAAGAGAGTGGACGCACCAGCACCACCTATGTCAATTTGCCAAATTCGTATGCAATGAATACATACTCATATATTAGCATGAGAATCAAAGATTCTAAATTCAGTATAGGTACAAGTGTAGATGCTGATTATGACTACAACCCAAACGTCATCAACGAGGTAGATGGCTTCAATGAAAGAGTAAATATTGGAGCTCGACCAACTCTTTCCTACGACAATGAAGACCTTCTCGAATTTAGAATCGCAGCAGGCTTTAATTGGAATTCAAACAGCAATAACCTCAGAAATACGATTCAATACCTTGACTTTTCTCCTCGAATAAGCACTGTTTTTTATTTCCCAAATTTTTTCACACTCTCATCTTCTATTCGATATGATTATTCGCCAGCAGTTGCTCCTTATACCACGCCATTTACTAGACTTTTTGGAACTATGGAAATTGAAAAACGAGTATTGAAAGATCGAAGTCTAGAGTTATACTTTAATGCATTTGATTTATTCAATCAGAATAAAGGGTATGACAGAGCTTCTAATATAAACTATAACTCAGAAAGCTTCTATAATACCTTGGGGCGCTATTTCATGTTGGGTGCGCGCTGGACTATGTTCAGTGGACCAGGTTATGAAGGCAAAAAAGCAAGTACAGAGAATACTGGCAAGGGATGGTCAAAAGGACTTGCTGAATCTGAATAGATAGAACCTTAGTTTCGATTGATCAGAATAGTATATAAGAATGATGTCATTGTTGTCTCATTGACTTACTTTAGGTCTCAATGAAAAAATTACTCCTCCTAGCTTCCCTATTTTTTGTATTTGAGACTGGATATAGCCAATGTGCCAATCCAGCGAATGCCTACACATTCACCTATAATGGTACGGTCTATCAAATTGTAAAGGAAAATAAAACTTGGATCCAAGCGGCCGCCTGCGCAGCATCTTTAGGAGGTTATTTGGCCGAAATAAATACGCCTGCCGAGAATGCAGCCATATTTGCAGCCGCAACTTCAGCAGCCGCAGGCGTAAACAATGCGAGTACTAGTGCTCCTGATGGTGGTGGTGCCTCCTACATTTGGATAGGTGCTAATGACCTGGCAACAGAAGGTACTTGGATTTGGGATGGAAATAATGACGCGATAGGTCCAACTTTCTATATGGGAACTGGAGCTGCTGGAGCTCCCGTTGGCGGATTGTATAACAACTGGGGTTCTTCTGGATTTGGATCTGAGCCTGATAATTTCGGAGCAGGTCAAGATGGTGGAGCTATGGCCCTTACCAATTGGCCATTGGGTCTTGCAAGTCAATGGAATGACATTAGTGAGAATAATTCAATTTACTATATCATTGAAGACCCACAGAATGTCCTCCCTATTCAAATAGAAAGTTTTGGCGCGATTCTACAAAATGATGAAAGCATAAAAGTTTCATGGCGTGCGACAACAGAATCAAGTCATGATGAATTTATTCTGGAGCGAAAAGCCAGTCTTGGTAAGTATAAAGAAATATTCCGAAGCTCAAATCACACACCAAACATCCAAAGTGATTTTGAGTTCGTAGATTATGAGAAAATTCAGGGAGATATCTGGTATCGATTGGTTCATTTGAACATTGATCAAGATTTAATTTTCAGCCCAGAAATTTCTATAAATGTAGGAGCTGTCTCGAACAAGAATTTGTTTTCTATTTTCCCAAATCCAAGTGACGGAATATTTCACTTTAATTATATTGGAAATGAGCACTTAAAAAGTAAAGCTGTCATCGAGGTTTTTAATCTGCAGGGACTAATGATTTTCAAAGACGAAATAAATTCAACACAAAGTATGGCCGCTTGGAATGCGCAAGAAATGCCAAGAGGCATTTATTTTTATCACATTCATTTTGCACATATTAACGAATGGCAACAGAGTGGACTGATTCAGTTGCGCGAATAGGAAAAAGATATTTGCAAAGCTAAAAACAGATCAAAAGCGAGAGCTCTTTCTATTTTAACTTATTCCCTTTGGAATTTTTCACCTCTGAAGTTGGCATTCCTATTCTTCAATTTTAAGATATAGCTGCCAACAGGCAATGAAGGAATATCAATTCTAGCTGCCGAAATATTTCCAATTTCTTTTATCAAAGCTGTATCGCTCATGGAATAGATTGCCACTTCACTTTTTTTATTAAACACCTTTCGCAATAATCTCACTTTCAACATCTTAGCTGCCAATAGCTAGAATTAGTCATTGTCCAAGAATTCAATTGTTTTGATATTCGCCTATAATCAAGATGCCATCCTATGAAAAAAAATAAACCAACTTGGATTTTAGAAAGACTCATTCTACTTTTTCTAACCCTAGCCATTCCATTCTCTTTATCTGCTCAAGATAAAACTGACTATCACCTGAAATTAAATTCTAGACATTACGTTCCAGTAGAGAACATAAACAATCTTTCCAAAGATGATATCGTCTTTCAGAAGAACCTCTTTAAGAATAACTACTATGTCCTCATCCAATTCAAGCAGCTACCAACGCAAGCTCAAAAAGATGAATTAAAATCAGATGGCATTGAGCTCATGCAATACATTCCGAGCAATGCATTTACTGCAAAAGTATCGGCTAGTACAAGCATGTCAAAATTGCAATCTCCGCTCTTTCGCTCAATAACTTGTTTTGAAGCGCAGGATAAAACAGTACCGCTAATTTTTAGTGGAGATAAAGTTCCCGATTACGCTATCAAGCAAAGTGGCTTTGTAGACTTAAGCATACTCACTTATGAAAAAATTGATGCTACAGAAATTCAAGAAGATTTAGGAAATTTAGGTGCTAGCATTTTAGAAGACCATCAAGCCTTTGAAAATTTCATCGTTCGAATCCCACAATCAAATATATCGCAGTTACTAAACTTGCCTTTTATACAATGGGTAGAGTTTATTCAAGCTCCTTTAAAATTGCAAAACACAGCCGGCAGATCTATGCATAGAGCCAATCTACTTAATGATGGTGTCCGAAATTTAAAAGGAGACAGTGTGAATATTGGTGTCTGGGATGGAGGTGATGTGCAATCTCATCTTGATTTTCTTCCAATGGGCAGATTGACCCTTGTAGACAATTCAGGGCCAAATAATCATGCAACACATGTTGGTGGTACTATAGGTGGGCGAGGATTAATTAGTCCCACCACCCGCGGTATGGCACCAAACGCAAAAATATTCTCTTATGACTTTTTTGGCAGTGTTATAAACGAAATGAATGCAGAAATCCCTCTCCGTAATTTAGATGTGAGCAATCACTCTTATGGTAATGCTACTGCTAGCTGCGGAATAAATGGGGCAAATGTCGTTTATTCAATCTTTGCCAGAAGTACAGATATCCTTCTTGGAAACAATCCTAATCACCTTCAATGTTTCGCTGCTGCGAATTATCAAGCAGCTTGCGCAGGAGGATGGCACACATTAGGCGGGGACGGAGCTCCGGCAAAAAATAATATTGTGGTTGGAAACATAACGAATTCAGAAAGCTTAAATAACGCTAGCAGTTATGGGCCAACTCAAGATGGTAGAATAAAACCTGAAATTTGCGCCTTAGGTAGCAGTGTATATTCTACTGCACTAAATAATACATATGCCTATAGGACCGGGACTTCAATGGCCACTCCAGGTGTCGCAGGTACTGCAGCATTGCTTGTTCAAAGATATAAGCAACTAAACAACAATACACTACCACCTTCTTCTTTAATCAAAAATGTCATTCTTAATTCTGCAAAAGATTTAGGAAACCCCGGACCTGATTATCGCTACGGTTATGGTCGAATCAATTCCTTAGAAGCTGTCAAAATTTTAGAGACGAATCGCTATGTTGTCGCTTCGATTTCGACAGGAAATACGAACAATCAAATTATCGCTGTGCCCCCAGGAGCATCAAAACTACGCGTTATGCTTACGTGGAATGATCCTGCCGGTGCAACTAATGCAAGTCCAGCCTTGATTAATAATTTAGATTTATCGGTGATAAACGGAGCGAGTACCACCTTGCCTTGGACCTTAGATCCTATTAATCCGGCTAACAATGCCGTACGAGCGATAGACGTTGTAAGCAATGTTGAACAAGTAAGCATTGATAATCCAACGGCAGGCAGCTATACTCTCAGTGTAAATGGCTTAGCGGTACCAACAGGTCCTAATCAAATCTATTCTTTAAGCTGGAGCGTTGAGATGCCTAATATTGAGATTACTTATCCTAACGGTAACGAGAGCTTCAACCCCACATCATCTGAAACCATAAGATGGAATAGTGCAGGCGTAACTGCTAGTCAGACAATAGAATATTCCTTGAATAATGGTGCGTCATGGACCACGCTTTCATCAACTCTAGGTCCCAATACGAATCATTATGATTGGACCCCCATTCCGAATGCGAATACTTCACAAGCTTTGATTAGAATTACAAGCGGCGCATTAACCGACCAAAGTGATTCCTCATTCAACATTTTGGGCACACCAACAGGACTAGTCGGAGTGAATACCGCAACCTGTAATCCTGGTGAAGTTAAACTTAGTTGGAACGCAACGGCCAATGCTTCATTTTATGAAATTCTGTCTTTGGACACAGTGAGCGGAAATTTTCAAGTTTTAGCAAATTACGTTGTAGGAACTTCTTATACGGCGACTGGCTTGCCAGTAAATAGCAATATGTGGTTCAGCATCAGAGCAAAACACAATACATCATTTGCAGTATCAGAACGATCGGATGCCATCATTGTAACGACATCAGCAAGCGGAATTGGGCCAGCGATGCCAGCACTCATTACTGGAACAGATTCTATCTGTGGTGCGGGCATGACACTCGGATATTCAATAGCTCCAGTTGCTGGCGCAACAAATTATATTTGGACAATTCTCCCGGGTACTACAATCGCATCAGGACAGGGTACAACAAATTTGAATCTCAGCTATAATTCTAACGTAATATCACTAACGGGTTTTCTAACGGTTACAGCAAGCGATGGAAGCTGTACTTCAAATCCATCCTCAATTCTACTGAATCTATTTCCTGAACCTACAGTCAATGCAAGTGCATCGTCGAATTCAATTTGTAGTGGTGATGCAGTGGCGTTGACAGCAAGCGGTACAGCGGCGAGTTTTCTATGGGCCCCTGGAAATCTTGCAGGTGCAAATCAAAGTGTATCCCCTACAACGAGTACAAACTATACCGTGACGGGAACAGATGCAAATGGTTTTTGTTCTGCTACAAGTTCTGTATCAGTTACAGTAAATCCGATGTCATCAGCACCCATCGCAAATGGGGTTAGAGTATGCTCGGGTGAGGATGCCACCTTATACGCGAGCGGAGCCAATAACTACAGATGGTACACTAACGCCACAAATACTACAGCTATATCAAGTACAGATTCATTAACACTAACTAACATACAATCCAATTCTACCTATTATGTAGAATCATCCAATGATACGAAGTCAGCAGTCGGGCCTGTAAATAATACGATTGGCATGGGGGGTAATTATTCTGGTTTCTCTGATGGGCTTGTTTTTGATGCGAATACAGAGATTATTTTAGATTCTCTCACTATATATCCAGGCGGGGCAGGTAATGTTACGGTCAATCTACTAAACGCAGCCAATATATTAATTGCAACAAGCACTGTAGCCGTTACTGTGGCAGGTATGCAACAAATTCCAATTGGCTTTACGATTCCAGCTGGTGTTGGTTATAAATTAAATGCTTTTGGCTCGACCGTCCCTGGCTTATTTAGAAATAGTGCTGGAGCAGTTTATCCCTATACGGATGGGAATATTACGATTGGCGGAGCGATAAATAATTTGGCTAATTTTTACTATTTCTTTTATCGTTGGAAAATTACGATCCCAGGCTGTTCATCATCAAGAATTCCTGTGAATGTAACCGTAAATCCTATTCCCACTCCAATATCAGTCAACCCTCTGACAGTTTGTTCTGGAGAAGATGCTACTTTATTAGCCACTCCAGGAATCCTTCCTTTCACTCCTTACTGTTCTTCAATTGCCTATTCTAACATCGACACTAAAATAGACAGCGTGAGCTTTGCTGGTATAAGTGTTGGGACGGCTCCAATCAATGGAGGGGAAATTTATACGGATAATACGAGTACGGTGATTCCTGTTCTTGCAGGATCTACTTATCCATTGTTCATAGTTAAAGGAGATAATAATGGTGGCGCATTTTTTGCGGCGTGGGTGAAGGTATATATCGATTATAATCAGAATGGCCTATTTGAGATAAGCGAGGAGCTTTATAGTTTTGGAGCGCCGAATACCTTAAATTCTATTCCCCCTACAAGCATCACCATTCCGACATCCGCCTTCAGTGGAAGAACACGTATGCGCATCGTCTTAAATGAATCTGGGTCAGCCACAAATACCCAAGCTTGTGGAATCTACAATTATGGTGAGACGGAAGATTATACCATTGAGATTTTCGGAGGGACAGCAGCTCCTCTTGGATTTACAGATATTGCCTGGAGCCCTAGCGCCAGTCTGAACATGGCAAATGGTGATAGCGTCATTGCTCAAGGCATTTCGACAACAACCCTATTTACGGCAATTGGCACGGATAAAAATGGTTGTACGTCAAGCGATTCAGCAACCGTTTCTGTAATTCCAAGTCCAGTTGTGACCGTTTCGCCAACAAGTTTGAATAATTGCGCTGGAAGTTCTAACTACGCAATAGCCAGTGGTGGATTGAGCCACAGCTGGATGCCTGGAGCTACAACGGGAGATACTCTCTTCATCCCAGCAAACACGACGAGCAATACTTATGTCGTGACTGGAACTGCTGCCAATGGTTGTAGCGATACCGCTTCTGTCCTGCTCACACAAGTCGCCCCAAGCGGTGATTTGACCCAGGCTACTTTAGGCAATGCGGCATCTACAAACGGAACACAAACAGGCGGCTTCATTCATCCAAATGATGGTCTCATGTATAGCTACTATGATGCGAATTGTGCAATCATAGCCAGTGTACAAGAAACAGCAGCTGGTATAAGTTTAGGACAACTAACGAGCACAGCTACTGTTGAGGCTACCCTACCTTCACATAATGGACAACCTTATGTGGCCCGTTGGTTCGATTTATCACCTACGAATCAAGGACCAGCTACTATTACTTTATATTTAACGGATGACGACATCTTGGATTATAATGCTAATAATGGAGGCTTTGCAGACTGGCCAACCAATGCCGGAAGCGCAACGACTATCCCCACTAATCTTGTGTCCATTACTAAAACCAATGGTACTCTAGGAGCACCTGGTGCATCAATAGAATTAGCACCAACTTCCATCACATGGAATACCGCCGATAGCCGTTGGGAAGTTGTATTTAATACAGCAGGATTTAGCGAATTTAGACTTCATGGCGCCAATCCAAATGGAGCTGGACTTCCAGTATCCTTAAGAGACTTCAGTGTAGAAAAACTTAGCAGCACGGACTTGGTTAAATGGACCACGGCAACAGAAAGTAACAATAGCCACTTCCTTGTCCAACGTTCAAGCGATGGATTTGCTTTTGAAAATCTAGGCAAAGAAGATTCCAAAGCTTTAAATGGAAATTCAAGCGAAGAACTCAATTATTCTTTCGTCGATCAGAGTCCACAAATTGGTCATAATTATTATCGACTAGAGCAGGTGGATATTGACGGACGCAAAGACTATTCAGATGTCATCGATATCATTTGGACAGAGCTAGGCTCAATTGTTCTCTACCCTAATCCAACGAAGGATATCTTAAATATTGATTTCAGTCAATCATCAGCAGCAAAAGTTCAAGTCAAATTATTCGACATGAGCGGAAGAGTTGTAAAATCAATATCGAGAACATCCTTGAGTGGTGTGAACAAATTGCAAATTTCTATGAGCGAATTAGCCAATGGCGTTTACAATGTTCAACTCACAGAAAACAATAACTTATTATATCAAGGCAAGGTGACCAAGCAATAGCAGAATAATAATCAATCTACTCAGAATAATAAAGGAGAAGCCTATTGGCTTCTCCTTTTGCTTTGAGAACAAAACCTTAGGATTATTAAATTGCTCGACTCGTAGATAAAAATGATGTATTCTTTCATCCATGGATAAATTTAAATTACCATGAAAACCCTTAATGTTTAATTACTCCTTCAATAATTTTTCACGTCTCAGACTTCCACTTTTACTCTTCAATTCTAAGATGTAAAGACCAAGCGGCAGAGAACTAATATCAATCCTAGCCGCATGATCATTCCCAATTTCTTTGATTAAAGTTGCGCCACTCATGGAGTAGATTGTCAACTCATCATCAATCGTCAATTCACTTACTCTAATAAAATCGTGAGCAGGGTTTGGGCTTACGGTTAATAAAACGGCATCATTATTGGCGACTGAAACTGGGAACGTTCCACCAACAACAAAGTACATCGTATCTCGTTTTGCGTTCGTCACAGGGTCGAGTAAATAAAACATTATCGTATCAGGCAATGGTCCACTTGCATAACAAGCTGCATAAGCTGAGCCCGTATATAAATCGTCTAAATACACTGTCTTAGAGGCAGGAAATGGGAAGGAGGTTCCACAAGGAAAATTATTATTAGAAATATTGAATGAATTAATCGTGAGGTTGGCAGTAAAAGGCCAGTCATCAAAAACGATTTTACCATTCGCCGTATCCGTATAAGACGTCATAACAGTGGGATTCGTTAAGGAAGTATTGCTGGGATATAATACTTGAAAAGCGCTTTGAGCTTGGCAATGAAAAATGCAGAAAATGCTCAAGATTGTAGTGGCTAGTTTTTTCATCTGTTTTGTGGTTCTTTGGAGAGAAACGCATGTATCAAAAAAATGGTTGGGAATGTCCCTTAACTCTATCCACTGACATATCCACAAGCCAGTCGGACTGAGGATAGCTGACTCTAGAATATTTTTCGTTAAAATTTCTTCTTCTCGCGTGATAAATTCATTGAGACTCTTCAAAAAAAATTATAGAACAGGACTTATTAGCTTAAATAACACCCCCACTTTTAGTCGCATTAGCCTCAATGCTTATATGCTGGTATCTAATTCCATTTATATCTAAAAATAAAAGTGATGATTAATCATCGAAATAAAGGAGCATTTACTTTGGTATAAGCATCTTAAACACAAATCTTGCGCCCTCAAAAGATTTCAAAACCCATGCCCTATTCTGTCGGTAAATAGTAAGACCTAAGAAGTCATTTTGGGCATGCGAGTGCTAAATTATTTAGATTCTTTGTGCCTCCGCGGATAAAATTCATTTGTCATAAAATTGTCACAAAGCGGCAATAAGTAGAATTGACAGTCGTTTGAAACGTGGACCAATAGTTTACAGCCATGAAAAGATGTCTCTTGATAGTTTCCAGTTTATTATTATGCTCATACCTGCATGCGCAAGTCAGAACGAAATTGTATTTCAACATTTCGGCCGACACTCTGAAAGTCAGAAAGTACAAAGCCACAAACGATCCTACAAGAACGGATATCAAGACGCTTGTTATTCCTGTAAAATTCAATGATGAAAGCATCGTGAACAAGAAGGCCTTTGACCTTTTGAATGACGGTTTAACTCAAGTCATTTCAGTGGATTATGTCTACACTACATACGAAAACAAGGAAGTTCAAGATAGGCTCAATAAAAAACGTTTGGTGGAGCTCTATCTATATTCCCCAGACATGTTTGAGCAAAGCATGACTTGTTGGCGATTTATCGAGCAACTCGGTTTTAGAAATAAAGAAGATGCTCGCAAGCTGTTCCATGGTTTCGTGATTAAGTATCAAAAAATTATTCCCTATCGCGTGAAAGAAGCCGGCGATATCAAAAAAGACGTCGTGGACAGGATGATCAAACCTAAAGACAGTTTGATTCATAAAGTATTCTCAAGAAACCCCAAGCTCAAACGAGAACTCATTGTTGCCGATTATACTTGTAGCATGTCGCCTTATTATTTAGAAGTCATGGCCTGGTTTTGCTTGCATGAATCTAAACGCGATATTCCATATGCCTTTTTTAATGATGGAGATGGCAAGCCAAATAACAAGAAAATCATTGGAAATACTGGAGGAGTTCATCAATTCAAAACTAGAAATCTAGACACCTTGGTCAAGTACGTATTTGAAACCATAAAGACCGGATGCAGCGGCGATGGGCCCGAGAATGATATTGAAGCAGTGTTGAAAGGAATTGAAAAAAACCCAAGAATAAAGGAAGTCGTGATGATAGTGGATAACTGGAGCGACATGCGTGATTACAGACTAAGATTCCAAATCACCAAGCCAGTTCGCGTCATCCTATGCGGAACAAAAAATGGAATCAATCCACAATACCTAAATCTTGCACGTCAAACCAAGGGGAGCATTCATACGATGGAAGAAGATCTAGAACATCTCTATGAAATTCAAGAAGGTGAAACTTTTATGCTGGGTGGACAGAAATACATAGTGAAACAAGGACGCATCATTAAATCTCGCCTGCATTAACAGGAAAATAGAGCCTAGTTTTGGTCATAGGCAAACATTTACAAAAAATTTAAACCATCTATAATTATGGTGAATCATCATGGAATAATTGATTATTACTTATTTGTTTACACAACTGAACGTTTCCTAAGAATCACAAAATTTCGAACCCCTATTCATCAAACAGCTTCAAATTTCGTTGAGCAACGAATTTACTCGAAACCTCTGCACTAGAGAAAATAATAACTGAGGAGTTTAATTTGACGAAGTTATCAATTTTTTGAAAATATGATTCGTTCGTATTGAAACAGAAAGCCTTCATGGGACAAGAAGTTAGCAAATTTTCATCCCCGTAGAAATAAATATTTTCTTCATCAAAAGAAAATGAGTCCACAATTAATTCGATTCTGCCATAGCCAGAAAAATCAGCATAATAATTATTTACCTTCACTTCAAAGTTGCCATTGCCGACTTTATAAACTCCATCACGAAGGAAAGCTTGACCATTGGGAGCTTGAAAATAATTGAGTTCTAAGTAATCATCTTTACATTCTAATACCAACTGGCCCTGTGGCAGTGTTAAGCTTTTAAGAATTTTTTTATCTGAACTATAAACAACTAATTGGTTTTTAAACTCGTTCTGTTTTATTTGAAATACTAGCTCATTGCATTTGGTAAAGAAGCCTTCTATAGGCTCATTTTGAGCGCATGAGAAGAACATTAAACAAAAAAATAGCAAGATGGAGATTTTTAAGACGCTTAGCATAAATTTTTAAATATACAGCATTCTAAAATCCGTATTATATTTATAGGATGAAGAAGATTCTTTTACTCTTTGGGATGCTCTTGTCTGTATTACCTGCCTTCGCTGATGGCATAGACGAAGCAATCAATACCAACTTTAAAAAATATACAGGTTGGTTCGTTGAGCTTATTTTTTATGAAATCCCATTTTCTGAAAGTATCAATATCCCATGGGTACTCATTGTTCTCCTTATCGGGGCAGTCTATTTTACCGTCTTTTTCAAATTCATAAATTTTACAGGCTTTTCCAAAGCAATCAATGTAGTCAGAGGGAAATATGATCATCTCGAAAGCGATCATAAAGCAGAAGCTTCCCCCGACATCCCAACAAATGATGAGGGTGATATTTTAGATACCATACGTGTTGAAAATGCAGAAGGTGAAGTTTCTCACTTCCAAGCACTTACCGCGGCCCTCTCAGCAACCGTTGGATTAGGAAATATTGCCGGTGTTGCCGTGGCACTTTCCATTGGCGGACCAGGAGCAACCTTCTGGATGATACTTGCAGGCCTTTTAGGTATGAGCTCCAAATTTGTAGAATGTACACTTGGGGTAAAGTATAGAGAGGTGGATGCCAATGGAGTCGTTTATGGCGGCCCGATGTACTATTTGAAAAAAGGTCTGGCCGAAGTTGGCGCTGGCGGATTGGGAAAAGTACTATCTGTAGTCTTCGCCATTATGTGTATTGGTGGAAGTTTTGGTGGTGGAAATATGTTCCAATCAAATCAAGCCTTCAAAATGTTTGAAACTGTCACTGGTGGTTCTGAAAGCTGGGCCGCTGGATACGGATGGGCCTTTGGTTTAATTATGGCAGTTGTCGTAGGTATCGTAATCATCGGCGGCATAAAATCTATTGCTAAGGTTACAGATAAAATCGTTCCGGTAATGGTGGGCGTCTATGTACTCGCCGCTATCGTAATCCTCTTCATCCATGCAACTGAGATACCACGTGCATTTGGTGAAATTCTAAATGGGGCTTTCTCAGGTGTTGGAATAATGGGTGGAATTTTTGGAGTTATGATCCAAGGTTTTAGACGTGCAGCATTTTCCAATGAAGCGGGAATTGGTTCGGCTTCCATTGCTCACTCGGCTGTGAAAACAAATTATGCCGCGAGTGAAGGATTGGTTGCTCTCCTTGAACCTTTCATCGATACTGTAATAGTATGTACCATGACTGCCTTAGTAATCATTATTTCGAATGGTGACGGTTCTATAATGGCTTACGGTCAAGAAGTTCCTGATGGAGTGAGCGCAACTTCAGCGGCATTCCAAAGCAATATCTCTTGGTTCCCTTGGGTTCTTGCATTGGCCGTCATTCTATTTGCTTTCAGCACTATGATTTCTTGGTCTTATTATGGCTATCAAGCTTGGACCTATTTATTCGGTCGCTCAAAAGCTGCAGAATACACTTATAAAACACTTTTCTGTTGCTTTGTAGTCATAGGTGCCGCTATTACGCTAGGCGCTGTGATGGACTTTTCTGATGCTATGATTTTTGCCATGCTGGTGCCCAATATGATTGGGCTATTCCTACTCGCTCCTAAAGTCAAGGATGAGCTAAGGAAATACTATACCGCCATTAAATCAAAATAAATGAAGGCGATTGGCCGATTTACAAAAGCACACGCCTTAGAAGGTGAATTGCTTCTGGAACATCTGTTGGAAGACTATGACTTTTCCTCTTGGCCGGCTTTTATGGTAGAGCTACAAGAGGGAAGTTTGATTCCCTACTTCATTGAAAATATCAGAGCGGAGAACAATGGCGATCTCATTTGCAAACTAGATGGTATTAATGATAGAGATGCAGCAAAAAAGCTCGTCAATAAGAATGTACATCCCCCAAGAAATATAGAGGTAAAGATTCCCATCTCAGCCAGCTTGGCATCATTCATTGGTTTTACGATAGATTTTAAGGGCCCTATCGGGCAAATTAGCAATGTGTCAGATGAGACGGCCAATGCCCTTTTCATCATCCAAAAAGAGAATGAAGAAATACTCATTCCCGCGCACGACGAACTTATTGAATCTATAGATGAAGAAAATAAAATTATCTATATGAACTTGCCTGAAGGCTTACTCTAGGAAATTTTTTTTGACAAACGAAGTGATAAGCAGACCTTTGTAGAGCATGCGATTTGATATTATAACTGTACTTCCTGAACTCCTAGAGGGGCCATTTGCTCACTCAATAATGAAAAGGGCAACAGACAAGGGCCTACTTGAAGTCCACACTCATCAGCTCAGAGACTATGCCATCAATAAACATGGTCAAGTAGATGACTATCAATATGGTGGAGGGGCTGGCATGGTCATGATGTGTGCACCCATTTGCAATTTAATTGACGATTTGAAAAAAGAAAGAGAGTACGATGAAGTAATTTTTCTGACACCTGATGGCCTGTCCTACAAACAGGGCATGGCCAATCAGCTTTCACTTTTAGAAAATGTCATTCTCATCTGCGGTCATTATAAGGGCATCGATGAACGCGTTCGAGAGCACTATGTAACTAAAGAAATTTCCATCGGAGATTACGTTCTGAGTGGAGGCGAACTCGCCGCTGCAGTTCTCGTAGACAGCATCACTCGACTAATCCCTGGAGTCTTGAACGACGAAACTTCAGCCCTCACAGACAGCTTCCAAGATGGGCTTTTGGCCCCACCGGTATACACTCGCCCCGACGAATTTAGAGGATGGAAGGTTCCTGAAATCTTGCTGAATGGCAATTTCCCTAAAATCGAAGAATGGCGTGAAGAGCAAGCTCTTCAAAGAACAAAAGACAGACGACCCGATTTATTACAATAAAAACACCCCTACCGCGAGGCAAGGGTGTTTTCTTCTTCTATCTCCGTGTTCAAAATCTAAGGTTATATCACTATCTAAATTAGTTTCATTTCTTGCCTAGCCCAATTAATTCAAATGCGCTTTATAGGTTTTTAGGCAACGCTCGCGTGCCACCTTATGATCTACAATGGGCAAAGGATATGTCAATTCGTCTAGTTCTGGCACCCACTTCCTAATGTATTTAAGCTCAGGGTCAAACTTCTTTGTCTGTATATAGGGATTAAAAATCCTAAAATAAGGTGCAGCATCTACTCCGCAGCCTGCAGCCCATTGCCAACCTCCATTATTCGAGGCCAAATCAAAATCAATTAACTTTTCGGCAAAGTAAGCCTCACCCCATCGCCAATCGATGAGCAAATGCTTGGTCAAAAAGCTGGCAACTATCATACGCACTCTATTGTGCATCCATCCGGTTGAATTCAATTCACGCATTCCCGCATCAACAATCGGGTAACCCGTCATACCATTACACCAAGCTTCAAACTCTTTCTCATTATTTCTCCATTTTAAGCCATCATACTTTGGCTTGAATGACTGATGAACAACCTGAGGAAAATGGAAGAGAATCATTTGATAGAATTCTCTCCAAATCAATTCATTTAAATACTTTTCTCCATGCTCAAGAGCAAATCGACTGAGCGCTCTTATACTCTTTGTCCCAAAACGCAAGTGAACGCTTAATTTCGATGTCCCCTCTATAGAGGGAATGTCTCGTGTGTCCTTGTAATTTTCTACCAATTCGACCTTAATCTTATCTGAAGGGAAACTCAAGCTTTTGTCTTCAAAACCCATTTCCTTTAACGTAATTATCCCACTTCCGTCCATCTTCATAAGCTTGTCAAAATACTTTTTACACGGATAGGACTTCAAATAAAAATCATTCAGTTTGGCTTTCCATTTTTTACTATAAGGCGTCCATACAGCATAAGGTGTTCCATCATCCTTAAGAACTTCACCTTGCTCAAAAATCACTTGATCTTTATAAGATTTCAAAGGAATATCTCCGAGTACTTTCTGTATCGCTTCATCTCGCTCTTTGGCATAAGGCTCATAATCTCGATTGGTATACACTGCTTGAACATCATATTCCTTTACCAACTTAGAAAAAGCAGCTTTAGGCTCGTCATGAAAACATCGGAGACTACTTCTTTTTTTTAACAGCTTATCATTAATCGAAGTCAATGTTTGATAAATAAACTGAACGCGCTTATCATCAGAAGGCAGTTCATTTAAAATATTCTTATCAAAAATAAAAATTGGCAAAACAGGATAATCGGATTTCAAAGCATGATAAAGACCCGCATTATCATGCAATCGTAAATCACGTCGGAACCAGAACACACTGACTTTCTTCATACTACAAATTTAAGCCAGAAAAAGCCTTCATCTCATAGATGATGCTGATTAGGAATATAAAGACGAGAGCAAAAAGAAACTCCCTATCACTAAAATCGCATCCTCTTCATTTGCCGATGCACAAGCTTGCCTGTATGCTTCATCAACACTTGAAAAAACACTCCCCTTCAAATCAAATTTTTGGGCTTGATTGAATAGCTTCTCTGCGTCTAATGCCCGTGGAATTTGAGCTTGCGTAAAATAATACTTCGCCTTCGAAGGAAAATGTGGCAGCACCTGATTTAAGGGCTTATCATTTACAAATCCCATGATGATATGCAAATTGGCATAGCTCATTTTGCTCAGCTGTTGCATGCTCAACACTATCCCTTCCTTATTGTGCGCTGTGTCAAATATGATTAAAGGGCGCTCAGAAATTATTTCAAATCGCCCCTTCAAGCCAGTTGAGCTCTTAACCGTCGCCAAGCCCTCCATCTTATCTTGACTAGACACTTTAAACCCCTTTTTCGACAAAATATCTACGGCCATCAATACGGCTTTAATATTCTTTTCTTGATATGAAGCCTGCAAATCAGTCGCTATTTTAATTGTTGAGGCCGTTGAACGATTGATAAACTGCTTTCCACTCTTAAGCTTCACAACATCATAAATTGAATCTGCAAAAATGATGGGGGCGTCAAGTTCTAGCGCCTTATTTACGAAAACATGCTCCACTTCTTCCTGAGTCTCGCTTACAATTAGTGGCACACCTTCCTTTATGATACCCGCTTTCTGACTAGCAATCTCCTCCAAAGTTTCACCTAACATATCCGTATGATCTAAGCCAATATTAGAAATTATACAAAGTTCAGGTCGCAAAATATTTGTACTATCTAATAATCCGCCAAGCCCTGTCTCCACAATCGCTATGTCTACATTTTGCTCAGCGAAATAATCAAAGGCCATGGCCACAGTAATTTCAAAGAATGAAGGCTCAATTTCTTCAATATGCGGACGAATTCTTTCAGCAAACTTAATTACAGCCTCTTGAGAAATTTGTTCTCCGCTAATTCGAATCCTTTCTGTAAAATCTTTGATGTGGGGGGAAGTGTACAAACCAACCTTAAAGTTTGCCTGCTGCAGAACACTTGAAAGCATGTGGCAAATACTCCCCTTTCCATTAGTACCTGCAACATGAATGGATTTAAATTTCTCCTGAGGATTACCAATGACTTCACACAAGGCTCTAATATTTCCCAAATCCTTTTTCATGGCGACAGCCCCCACCCTACTGAACATAGGCAATTTAGCATAGAGATATTCTAATGTCTCAGAATAGTTCATCGATTGAGTTTATACTCACAAAAATTATAGAATTGAGATAACTCAGCATCATCATAAAGATGATGCACATTCTTTTGAATAAACTGACCGTCTTTCTTTTGAAAAGTAATGACATTATGTTTGAGCACAACACGCTCCAAATCATTCCACAAAATTTCATCCGAACCCAAAAGCTTAGGAATGTGAATCCGCTGCTCCTTCATTTCAATAAATTGGCCGCCAAAAATTTTATGCTCAAGCATCAGTAGAAATAACATCCCTACCGCGACAGTGATGTATAAAATAGCCGCCCAAGACTGGGATTCGGAATAAAAATAATATCCTGCAATAAAAAGCAAACCCATTTCTAACAATCTAAAAATTCGATTAACTCCTTCTTGCCTAAGCATATCTTTTTTAAAAATGGCAAAATATATAATAGCCAAAAGTGCAGGACCGATGGAGATAATTTCGGTCCAACGGCTATCCCATTCCGGCGTCAAGAAAAACAGATAAACAAGCAGCATCAAAGCGGCCATGATGTGCATTGCACTCATCTTTGCGAGATACTTTTCGGCATCGCCAAACTTTAATTGGAAATAGAAATCAGTCTTCATTGCTTTTCATACAATAATTACACAACGAATATAGCACCCTTGCTCCAGCAATTGCGTCAATGGAATTGGCTCCTTCATCGCCACAAGCAACTTCAGTTAAATCAAAGGAAATAATAGTTCTTCCCGACTCAACAATTTTCCAGAGTAGATAATTTATCTGGTCTGCCTCATAGCCGCCAGGAACAGGCGTGCCAGTATTGGGACATAGTTTGGGGTCAAGGACATCGATATCATAACTCAGATGAATTAATTCTGGAAGAGACTGAACTATAGCTTCACAAATCGAATCCCATGTTCCCCCTTTGTATAAATTATCCTTAATGATTGAATCAAAAAAGGGTGTAATTCTGTGATCATTTTTGGCTATATAATTGGTCTCTTCATATCCGTAATCCCGAACTCCTACTTGAACTAATTTTTTAATTTGTGGGATTTGTTCCAAGGCATTGTACATCACAGAAGCATGAGAGTGCTTGAAGCCTTCAAAGGAATTTCTAAGATCAGCATGCGCATCAAGTTGTAAAATCCCAAAACTTTGATAGCGCTTGGCTAATGCTTTGAGTAAACCTAAAGTTGTACTGTGATCACCACCTAGAACAGCAGGGATTTTCCGTTCAGAAAGAATTTGCATGCTTGACTTCTCAACGCTATCAACCATTTTATCACATCCCTCATTTATTTTTTCTAGTGTTCGTACATCAATATCTTTTTGACATGCTAAGCTCTCGATGTGAGCCTCGGCCAATGGTCGCAATTCATTGTTTACTTTTAAAATCTCTTCAAATGGAGTATAAATAAAATAACCATTCTTCCACAAATCCCTCGTTTGCGAATGAAATAAATCAATTTGAAATGAGGCCTCTTTGATATGTTCATGAGCCGAAACAGTTCCACTTCTATAACTAACGGTCACTTCCCATGGTATCGCTTGAATAATTATTTTAGAAAAATTATAAGAACTCGGGATACCAAATAAGTTGGCGTCCTTAGAACTAGGATTGTCTGGGTTAAACGCTGAATCCATCTATAATTCTTCTTCTCTTTCTAACATTAAAATGGCATGCTGGGGCACAATATAAAATGTATCCCCTTCATATGAAACTTCAGTACTTTGGCTCATCAGAAATATGGCCAAATCGCCTTCCTCGGCTTGTAATGGAATGTAGCGAACCTTCTCCTGAGCTTGTTTCCAAGGCTCATCATCAATTGGCGATGGGATAGCAAAACCAGGCCCTGTTTTAATAATATAACCTTGATGAACCTTTTCTTTTTCATGGACACCAGGCGGCAAATAAAGCCCAGCATTCGTCTTCTCCTTAGCCTTCAAGGGTTTTATAAGAACTCTATCTCCGATTACAATTAGGTTCTTTAATTTGTTGTCACTACTGATGCGCATGCTACAAAAATACTTTATGAGCTCGGTAAGCGGGAAACTAATTCGCTCACAGGAAGACCCATTACATTATAAAAACAACCTTCAATTTTTGCGATGCCGACAGCCCCAATCCATTCCTGAATTGCATAGGCACCTGCTTTATCGTAGGGCTTAAAATTTTCAATATAATATTCAATCTGCCGATCACTCAATTGATTAAAAAAAACCTTCGTGCTTGAACAGAATTCTTCAAAACCACTATTGGAATGTATGCAAACACCCGTCAAAACCTCATGTTTCTTTCCACTCAATTTGCGCAACATATCAAAAGCGCCTTGCATTCCTTTGGGTTTTCCTAGAATCTCGCCGTCAATGGCAACTATAGTATCGGCAGTAATTATAGTTCTCTCCCCATACTGCTCAAGTAATGGTCTAATTTTCTGTTTCGCTATATCCATAGGCACCTCTTCTATGGGAAGCTCTTCATTGACGACCTCCTCAACTTCTGCAGTGATGATTTCAAAATCAAATCCTGCGAGCTCAAGCAGTTGTTTTCTTCGGGGTGACTTAGACGCTAAAATTATTTTTTTCATATTAGACAAGAACTAAAAGCATGGAGAGTATACCTCCCAAGGTGAGCCACTTTATATATTGGCTTATTTTGTGAAAATCACTCGAAATGCGGGCTCGATTCAATTTGAATAAAATCCATTTTGAAGGAAGCAATATCCCTATCCCATAAAATATACACAGCAAAGGCCAAATCGAGAAGAGCTTAAATATCACCAAAACGACTAGTGCATATAGGATGACAAATAAAATATTAATCAATTGAACAGAAGCTTTGATTCCGTAGCGTATCGGCAAGGTATCGCAACCATCTTGAATATCCCCTTTGACATCTTCACAATCTTTTACAATCTCTCTGATGATGGTAATCAAACCAGCGAACAAAACATAAAGCCAAATCAATTTCACATGACCGTGACTGATATCTGTTAGTGGAAATTGAACAGAATATACACCCAGGGTTACAACAGCCAAAGAGGTGAGTAAGGCGATGAGAAAATTGCCAATGAACAAACGTCGTTTAAAACTTAGCGAATAGACAAGCAAGAGCCCAATGCTCAAAAACTGAATGGAGAGATAGCGCAATTTGCTTTCGTATGCCACCCAAAGCACGATGGCAAGAGCTAAAAGATTTAAAACTGAATGTAAGACGATGGCCGACTTACGTGATAGTATTTTATCCAAAACCACCTTGTCAGGCTTATTTACCAAATCAATCCGAATATCGAAATAGTCATTGATTACATAGCCTGCAGCGGCGATGAGCATAGTACTTAGAACAAGTGAAGCCAATGCAAGGGGGCTTAGATTATTTTCCAACGAAAGACTTCTGCTATAAGGCAGAACAATACAATAAAAAGTGAGTAATTGAGTGAGTCCTATAAAAATTAAATTCGGGAAACGAATGAGTCGTAGTATGGCGCCGAATTTATTCATCGGCTACCATTTTCCTTGCAACTTCATGACCTTCTCAATCACATCGCGAACACATCCTTGGCCTCCATTCTTGGGGGAAACATATTGTGCAACAGACAAAATTTCAGAACAGGCATCAGCTGGAGCCGAGGGGATTCCGCACAATTGCATGGCTTCCAAATCGGGTATATCATCACCCATATATAAAGTCTTATTTAAATCAATTCGATTACTAAGGCTCTCTAGAAGTGTTTTTTTCTCATGTACGCCTAGATGCACTTCCTTTATACCGAGTCCCTTGAGCCGATCTTCCACCATGCTCGATTTTCCGCCAGTGATAATAATAATTTCGAAACCCTTCTTGACAGCCAATTGCAAAGCATAACCGTCTCGGGTATTCATTGAACGCAAGAGCTGTCCAGAAGTTGGGTCTAATAGCAAACTACCATTAGTCAATACCCCATCAACATCAAATACAAAATGTTGGATTTCTTTGAATTTATCTAACATTTGGCCGATTAGTTTTTTTCGTTGCCTAAGAATTTGCCATTTTCATCATACAACTTCCACTTCCCTATTTTCTTTCCGAGATTATATTCACCTTGCATTTTCAAGGAGCCATCTGCATTGAATTCTTTCCAAAGACCATTCTTTTCATCATCCTTATAAACACCCATAGCCAAGACAACACCAGTTTCGCTATAAAGAACTGCTTGGCCATTCATGATTCCCAGATCATAATCGTAAACTGCCGCCTTTTGTCCGTTCCTATAATACCATGTTTGCATTCCATCACGCTTTCCCATCTTCATTCGGCCTTCTTCCTGCAAGCCTGCATCCTTATAGTGGACCTTTTTTGATCCATTTTCAAGACCTTCAGAATAATAAGCTTCCACATGAAGCTGCTGCCCTTTATGATAAGATCTATAAGGCCCTTCCAATTTATCATTGACATAGGTCTCTACATTTTCTATATAGCCGTCATGCCCCATATTCCATTGGGTACCATTTTTTTTATCGTTTTTATAATTGATCAGTTTTTTGGGGAATCCGTTTTCAAAAAACCAAGTCCATGAACCCGTTTTTTGTCCCTTTTCCTCAAACCCCTCACACCAAACGTGGCCTGCGGGATCATATACCTGCACGATAGTTTGTGGTCCCATATTCTTGCGCATAGTATCCAATTGCGCAAAGAAAGATTGTTGCGCCTGCGCACAAAAACTTAAAATGCAGCATGTCGCAGCAAGAATATATTTTTTCATGATATTATTATAAGTGAAGCTTCGCTTTCTTCTTCAAGAGAGCTTCTTCACTCTCGACAACTTCTTCATTCGGAATACAACAATCTACCGGACAAACTGCGGCACACTGTGGTTCTTCATGAAAACCTTGACATTCTGTACATTTATCGGAAGTTATATAGTAAACATCATTCGAAACGGGTAGTTGTTTTGCTTTCGCCTCAATTTCAGAACCATCCATTAGGGTAAATAATCCACTCACACTGGTTCCGTCTTCCACAGCCCATTCAACGCCTCCTTCATAGATAGCCGTATTTGGACATTCAGGCTCACAAGCCCCACAATTTATACATTCATCTGTGATTTTAATTGCCATACTTTTGCTTTATACTTGCCCAAATTTACAAACAAATTATGATTGAGAGTATTCAAGCCATCACAAGCTTATCTACACATCTTGAGGAATCGAATGAAGAATGGTCCTCTACCAAGAAATTAGCGGAATCTCACAATGCCTGGTTTACCGACAGCTTCGTTCAGCGCGCGGCAAATACCATCATTGATGCTTATTTAGAGGAAGAAAAACTCACTGCTTTCATGGCAAAATACTCTAGAGTTCAGGAAGCAAAAACGATTGGCTTAGTGTGCGCAGGCAATATTCCCATGGTAGGCTTTCACGATTTGCTTTCTGTTTTATTGAGTGGACACAAATTGAAAGTAAAATTGTCTTCCAAGGATGAGGTCCTAATGAAATATGTTATTGAAAAACTTAATGAACACTTTTCAATTGAAATTGTAGACAATCTAAAATCTTGCGATGCATATATTGCTACGGGAAGCAATCAGACACATACAGTATTCAAACAGTATTTTGGCAAATATCCTAGCCTCCTGAGAAAAAGTCGAACATCTGTTGCCATATTAGACGGGAACGAAAGCAAAGAGCAGTTAGAAGCCTTAGCGGATGATGTTCATTTATACTTCGGACTAGGCTGTAGAAACGTGACTAAAATATATGCCCCAAAAGGATATACATTCGTTGACTTAATTAAGACCTTTCAGCAATACGAATACTTGAGTGACCATCACAAATTGAAAAACAATTACGATTATAACCTCTCACTATTCATCATGAATGCGCAATACTATATGTCTACAAAATCTTTGCTGATGGTTGAGCGCAAAGATCTTTTCAGTCCGATCTCCGTTGTGAATTTCGAATTTTACGATAAGAAAGAAGATGTAGTCGCCTCATTAGTAGGCAATGAAGACTTACAAGCTATTGTAGGCAAAGACCATATTCCCTTTGGACAAGCGCAATGTCCTACCCTTCACGATTTCGCAGATGGTGAGGATACGATGGCATTTCTAACGAATCTTTGATCCGTCTCACTCCTCAATTCTTCTTTGGATGTAGTTGAAAACTAGTTCCGAATCCAACAACAGCTGCAAAATTTTGGCTTTCAAAACTCCATATAAAAGGATCTAAATCATCCTTAAAATCGACTCTAAAGCGCTCAGAAATTCTGGATATACTACTGAGCAAATAGAAATCCTGACTCAGTCTTTGAGACCAATTTCTTCTAAAGCCAATACGATAGCTCATATTAAAGGCATTCGGACTCAAACTATGACCCACAAGACAATCCGACAAATCAAATGTTCGCCATTCCGTTTTAAAAAGCCTAGTATACCCCATTCCCCATCGAAAAATAAATTGATTCTTGCGAGCACCCGACACAAGAGAATATCTCAAATTGAAGGACACATGAGGATTGGATCTTTTAAGATTAAATTCTGCAGTAGAGTATCGGTCTTCATTGTTGACTTGCTTGTAATTTGAGGACTTCACTTGATCCGATAAGGCACCGCTGCTAAAATGACCAAATGAAAAATCAGCACCCAAAGAGTGCACCCTCTTTTTTAAGCGAGACCTAATTTTAAACGGGACATCTACGGCAAACTGCGTATAAAGCCTATTATCTAGGCTTGAATAAGGAGAATATGTCAATCCAAAGCTTGGCTCCAGATTTTTGAGCAACAGTTGCCCCTTGGATAAATGAGTACTAAATAAGAAAATGAATAAAATGAATTTTTTGTATATCATAACGTTGTATTTGAATACAAAGCAAAGTCCTTTTTCTATGAGACAGATTGACCTAAATCAAATTTCAATACAAGGAATTGTTAAGCCTTTTACATTCCTTCACAATGGCCTAAAACTGCGTTAAAATAAAGATGAACAGTTCTCCAATTTCAATTCAATTCTTAGCTTTGTAGTCATGACAAAAAGCGTAAATATGAAAAGAGTACTCGGCATCATCGCCATCGCCTTTCTAACATCAATTGCAACATTTATCTTTGCAAAAAAATACATTTACGGAGATAATATTTTTGCAAAGGAAAAATTAAGTATGCCTAATGTAACTGATGGCATTACTCAGACAGCACTATCGACTCCCGTAGCGGACGGCGGTTATATTAATTTGGAAAATGCCGCTGAGCAATCTTCCAAAGCTGTAGTTCATATAAAAACTGAATCTAGATCGCAGCGCTCGGCTAGCAGAAGTCCTTTTGATAGCTTCTTCGGAGACATGTTCGACAATCGTTCTTACCAACAACCTCAAAGTGGTTCCGGTTCTGGAGTAATCATTTCTGAAGATGGTTATATCGTTACGAATAATCACGTAGTTGATGGTGCAGACAAGGTTACCGTAACATTCAACAATAAGAGAACAGTAAAGGCCGAAGTCATTGGTCGTGATCCATCAACAGATTTAGCCGTCTTAAAAACGGAGGAAAGTAATTTGCCATTCTTAAAGTTTGGAAATTCGGATGACGTTAGACTTGGACAATGGGTTCTTGCCGTCGGATATCCATTGAATTTAGAAACAACTGTGACTGCAGGAATTGTGAGTGCTAAACATAGAAGTATTGGAATCAATCAGCGTAAATCTCGTGGAACAGCCGTGGAAAGTTTCATTCAAACTGATGCTGCTGTGAATCCTGGAAATTCAGGTGGAGCCTTGGTCAATTCTAGTGGCATGCTCATCGGTATAAACTCAGCTATTGCTTCACCAACAGGTTCTTATGCTGGCTATTCTTATGCCATACCATCAAACTTAGTGCGTAAGGTTGTGGACGATTTGATTAAGCATGGAAATGTCCAACGTGGATATTTGGGAGTAGGTTATATGGATGCAAAGAATGCGACGCCTGAGCAAATAAGTGCTTATAAGCTAGATGAAATCAATGGTGTATTCATAAGTATGGTCTCAGATGATGGTGCAGCTCGAAAAGCAGGTCTTAAGAAAGGTGATATTATCACAAAAGTGGGTAGCCATGCAGTAAATACGGGTCCTAAACTGATTGAGAGTGTTGCTCAATACCGTCCTGGTGATAAGGTTAAAATTGAATATCTACGCAGTGGCAAGAGTATGAGCACCTATGTTACGCTTCGCAATAAACTTGGGACAACCAAAGTCGTGGAGCGCGATCTCAATACAGAACTCGGTGCGAACTTTCAAGAATTGAGTGCAAGAGACGCTAGCAAACTCGGAGTAAGTGGTGGTGTTATGGTCACTGAGCTTATGAATGGAGCCCTGAGCAAGTATACGCGCATTCAAAAAGGTTTTGTGATTAGTCAAATTAACGACAGCAAAGTACGCACTATGGAAGATTTAAACCAGGCTTTCAATTCTGGTAAAAAAGAATTTCAAATCGCAGGAAGCTATCCAGGGCGCGAAGGCTTATACTACTTCAATTTTAATTTGAACTAGTTGCTTTTGTAGTAAGCGCGAAAGCCTCGCAATTCTCAGGAATTGCGAGGCTTTTATTTTGTAAACAAAAAAGCTGTCATATCTGCACCTTGTTGCATCTTGGCACATGCTTTGACATATAAGGTCACATACGATTATCAACTATATTTAATTTTTTACTGACAAAAACGACAAAAGGAATGGCATTTGAGAAACAATACTTAGGAGAACAAGATCAAGCAGAGATGATGCCTATAGTACCGCTCACCGAAGAGACACTGAGCGATGAAGAGAGGAAAAACCTTCCTAATGAAGGCTTGACCCTACTAACGCTGCGTAATATGGTGCTTTATCCCAATGTTGTCATTCCAATTACCATTGGCAGAGAGAAATCGATGAAAGCGGTGGATTTTGCTGACAAAAGCGACAAATATATCGGCGTTATTGCGCAACGTTCGTCAAAAACAGAGCACCCAACCGCTGCAGATCTGTATAATGTAGGAACCTTGGCCCAAATTATCAAAGTCATACGCATGCCTGATGACTCTGTGACAATTTTCATTCGAGGACAAATTAGATTTGAAGTCGAAGCAATCACTCAAGAAGATCCCTTCTTTAAGGCAAGTGTTAAATATCTAGAAGACGAATTTCCCAAGCAGCAAGATGACGAATACAAAGCCATGATTTCAAATGTTAAGGACATGGCTGAAGAAATCATGAAGCTTTCACAAACCGTTCCACCGGAAGCTGCCATCATGCTCAAAAATATCGAGAATGAAGTTTTCCTAAATCACTTCATCTCTTCAAACCTGAATAGCGCGTTAGAGGACCAACAAAGCATGTTGGAGACCAGCGATTTCAAGAAAAGAACAGAGCAGCTGCTCCGATTGATGCAAGTAGAGCTTGAACAAGTCAAACTCAAGAATAAAATCAATATCAAAACCAAAGCCGACATCGACAAGCAGCAGAGAGAATACTTCTTGCAGCAACAAATGAAGTCGATTAAAGAAGAACTTGGTGGCGATTCAAATGACAAAGAGATTAGAGATCTTGTAAAGCGAGCTGAAAAAGTTGACCTCAGTGAAGATGCCAAAGAACTCTTTAATAGAGGTGTGCAAAAACTCGAACGTATGCACCCTACTACACCGGACTATTCCATCACCTACAACCATTTAGACCTCATACTGGATCTTCCATGGAATCACTATACTTCGGATAAATATGATATTCCAAAAGCTAGGGAAGTTCTAGATGCCGACCATTATGGGATGGACAAAATAAAAGATCGTATTCTAGAATACCTCGCTGTGTTGAAATTAAAAGGTGATATGAAATCGCCTATTCTTTGTTTTGTGGGACCGCCAGGAATTGGTAAAACTTCATTAGGACATTCTGTTGCTCGAGCAATCGATAGAAAATATGTACGCTTAAGCCTTGGTGGCTTGCATGACGAAAGTGAATTGCGTGGACATAGAAAAACCTATATAGGCGCAATGCCGGGAAGAGTGATCCAAAGCCTAAGAAAAGTGAAGAGTTCCAATCCCGTATTCATTCTAGATGAGATCGATAAGATTGGTTCGGACCATAGAGGAGACCCATCTTCAGCGCTACTGGAAATTTTAGATCCTGAACAAAACAACTCTTTCTACGACAACTATTTAGAACTGGAGTATGATCTATCTAAAGTTCTGTTCATCGCTACCGCAAATTCCCTACAAAATATTCAGCCCGCCCTTCGTGATCGCCTAGAAATCATTCCATTGAGTGGATATGCTGTTGAAGAGAAAATTGAAATCGCAAAAAAGCATTTAATTCCGAAGCAAAAGGAAGCACACGGCCTCAAAAAGTATAAAATATCCATACCCCAATTGAGTATCAGAAAACTCGTTGAAGATTACACCCGCGAAAGTGGTGTTAGAGATTTAGAGCGGCAAATTGCTTCTGTGATGCGAAACCTTGCCATGCGCATTGCGTCCAGCAGAAAGAAAAAAATTGATTTCAAGATCACGCCAGATGAAATTGAAAAAATAAAAGGTAAGCCCAAATTCAACCTCGAGATATATAAAAAAAGCAACCCTCCAGGCGTAGCTGTTGGACTGGCATGGACGCAAGTTGGCGGAGACATCCTCTATATAGAAACAGGATTGAGTGGTAAAAAGGGTGGTTTGACACTGACGGGCAACTTAGGACAGGTCATGAAGGAGAGTGCGCAGACAGCCTTGACGTATATAAAAACTCATGCTGAAGAAATTGGCTTGAGCGAGGAAGACCTTAAACAACATGTGCACATTCACGTTCCAGAAGGATCTATCCCTAAGGATGGACCGAGTGCGGGTGTGACCATGCTCACTACCATGTGTAGTGCCTTCTTGAATAAAAAGATAAAAGCTAAGCTAGCCATGAGTGGAGAAATCACGCTGAGGGGGCAAGTTCTAAAAGTTGGCGGCATCAAAGAGAAAATATTGGCAGCAAAAAGATCTGGTATTCGAAATGTAATCCTTTCTCAAGAAAACGAACAAGACGTTCTTGACATTGCTCCTGAATACATTAAAGGCATGAACTTCCATTATGTAGACATGATGGATGAGGTTTTGGAAATTGCATTGGGGATTTAATCCATTTTGAATCTTAAGTCCAAACTATTACCTTAGTTTGGTTTTGAGTGATGTTTTAAATGAATTCGATGGTGATGTAATCATTCCCTTAAGTGACAAAGAAATTTTCAAAAAAATCTGGACTAAGCCAAAAGAGGTATTCGCCTATCTAGAAGATGTCTTACATGACAAGTGGACCTTTCCGATTCTTATGATTTCTGGAGCTTTTTCTTCCTTAGAAAATCTCTTTGATAAAACTCCCTACCATGAAATTGACATAGGAAATATTTTCATATCCGCTGTCATTGGAGGTTTTTTTTGGTTTTTGTGGTACTTAATTTATTGTGCCTTAATGGCTTGGGCGGGTCGCTACTTAAAAGGAGAAGCTGGCATGAGCTCCTTGCGTCGTGCGCTCGCTTATGGTGGCATCCCAGGAGTCGTGGGCATGCTACTCGCTATTCCCATATGGATTCTTCAGAACCCACGCTATGGCTATTCAGCAATGGGCAATTATGTGAGTGCAGCCATGGGTTTAATTGTAATTATTCTTGCCATATGGTCTCTCGTTCTGATAATCATTGGAATTGCCTATGTTCAAAAATTTTCAATTGGAAAGGCCATCTTGAATTTTATTGCACCCATTTTCATAGTTCTTGTTCCCCTTGGCCTTCTATTTTATCTCTACACGGCTTTATCTTAGAATTATAAACTATTCAAGCTTTGGAGTAAATTAGGAAAATGTCAATCCATAACATACTCTTTATTCTGAGTTTTTTTTGCTGTGCACTCATTGCGGGCCTCTTATACGGCTATTCATGCTCCGTAAATCCTGGGCTTGCCAAACTGAATGACCGTTCATATATTGACGCGATGCAAAATATCAATGCGGCTATTTTGAATCCGCTTTTCTTTTTGAGTTTTTTCGGGACTACAATCCTTATTCCCATCACAACTGTACTTCACAAATCATCAAGCTCATTTCCTTGGCTGCTCGCAGCAAGTCTTATTTATTTACTCGGCGTTCTAGGGGTAACTATGTTTGGAAATGTGCCCTTGAATAATGCACTATCCGCATTCAAGCTCGAAGGAGCAAGTTTAGAATCCATCAAAGATGCACGGACTGCATTTGAAAATTCGTGGAATCGATTTCATACGATTCGAACAATAGCTGCAGGGCTCAGTTTGCTTATTCTTGTTTTCGCTTTCATAAAAAGCAAATAAAAAAACGTTGCCCTCATATGAACTATGAACAAGGGCAACGCTTTTATGGGTTGATTTGGTTATTATTTTAGAATCTATATCCTACAGCCATTCCAGCTCTCAATCCTACACGTACTGTGCTAAAATCTCTTCCGTCACGGACGTCTTGGATGTAATCAATTCGATCAACATTCGAATTTTCGAAATCAAAGTTTGAGGCAAAATGTAATCCGCCGTGAACTCCACCCCACAAATCAAAGGTCATTCTTTGACCCATGGCCCATTGCTTTCCTGTCATTACACCGAGCTTAAGGCTACTACGGTTGCGCTTGTGGTCGTAGTTGATAGATGATAACTCATCTACATTGACCGTTTGTCTTGCGCTAGCGAGCTGAGTATAAACTCCATTGTAACGACCGATTGGTGCGGCATGTCCTTTTCTTGCTTTATTCTTATAATTTCTTAGTTCTCCATAGGCAAAAAACTTACCAGATGAAATGTTTTCGTCATAAGAAGTCCAATTGCTAAGTACATCGACATTGAATCTATTCCTGCTATAGCCTAAACTGACCACTGCACTTTTACGTGCTGTCAATCCTTGCTCTACGAAGACTTGAAAATGATTGAAAAGCCATGGATTTAGTTTAATTACTGTAGTTCCTTGATCCATAATCTGTGGTTTCTTTAAGCGCTGGGCAGAGCTAGAAAATCCTATCAGAATAAATAATGCGGCGAGTGTGTAAATTTTTGCTTTCATACTATGTTCCTATTTTATGGTTATGTGGAGTTTGACTACGCATTGAGGCAGAAGTTTAGTGAAGGATCTTAAAATTTTAAGATTTGTCCGCAAAAGCCCCTATAGGCTTGATTTTTTTATTTAAAAAATTGAGAATAAAGCCTCATTGATGAAAGTAAAAATGTCTCTTTACTATATTTGCGCTCATACTTAATTTATGACTACGCTCATTATTATCATATTCGTTCTTGGTTATCTCGCCATAATATTTGAACATCAAATACATCTAGACAAGGCAGCAGCTGCGCTGATAACTGGGGTTCTTTGTTGGACTCTCCTAATTTTCGAATTTGATCATGATACCGTGCATGATGATTTGTATCATCACTTTGCAGAAATTTCAAGCATATTATTCTTCCTCGTTGGTGCGATGGTCATTGTTGAGCTCATTGATTTAAATCATGGCTTTCGGTTAATTCTTTCTCGCATCAAAACGAGAGGTAAGCGAAAAATATTCGTAATACTTACTGCCGTCAGTTTCGTTTTCTCGGCCATGTTTGACAATTTAACCACGGCCATTATCATGGCATCGATATTGAATAAAATTTTAGAAGACAAAAAAGACAGATGGCTTTTTGCAGGTATGGTTATCATTGCTGCAAATGCCGGAGGCGCTTGGTCGCCCATAGGTGATGTAACAACCACCATGCTCTGGGTTGGTGGACAAATCACAACGCTTGCTTTGATAAAATCTATTATCATACCATCAATCGTATGTGCTCTCATACCGATGTTTATACTTGCTCCGGGCATCAATGGCAATATCACGACACCCGAACGTCCTAGACTAAGCCCAGCAGAACTTACGGATAGTCGAACTATTCTTTTTTCAGGAATCGCATTGTTGTTGTTTGTTCCAATCTTTAAAACCCTCACTGGACTGCCTCCTTTCATGGGAATGTTCTTGAGTTTGGGTATTCTTTGGGCCATCACTGCAACTCTAGACCAAAAAAATAGAAATAAGGATAATGAAATTCATGAGGATTGGTCAATTTTCAAAGCACTTGAAAAAATAGATATGCCGAGCATCCTATTTTTTGCTGGTATACTACTCGCCGTAGGCGCAATGCAAGTTGCGGGAATTTTAGATACCCTATCCACTGTCTTAGAAACTCATTTAAAAGATCAAAATTTAATCGTTGGAGTCATTGGTATGGCATCCTCAATCTTTGACAATGTGCCTCTTGTAGCTGCTTTACAAGCGATGTATGACTACCCTGTCGATAGTTCCTTCTGGCATTTTCTAGCCTACTGTGCAGGAACCGGTGGAAGTTTACTCATCATTGGTTCGGCTGCGGGTGTTGCTCTTATGGGAATTGAAAAAATTAATTTCTTCTGGTACCTCAAACGAATCTCTTGGGTCGCTTTGATTGGATATTTGGCTGGTTGTGGAGTGTATCTTCTGCTCAATTAAAAAGTACATAGTTCTGCCCTCTTTAGTATTTTAGCGATCATAAATGAAGAAACTAAACATTAGCGTCATCGGTGCAGGCAATGTTGGTCGCACCATCACAAAAGAACTCATAGACCAAGACATGTCTATGGAAATTGATGTATTGGATCCCGCTCCTAGCATCGAAGCCATTTGCTCTGACCTTAAACATAGCGCGAGCTATGCCAAGAAAGTGAGTCTAAGCTGGAATGAAAACAAGCTCAATTCAGCCGATTACATTTTTGTTTGTTTCGCTGAAGAAGCAACCGTTATTGGTGACCGATTGGCTAAGGCTGAAGCTCACATCAAAGCCTGCTATGAAATTTTTGACCAATACAAGCCCAAAGAAAATGCTCGAATCATTGTAATTACAAATCCTGTAGATGTAATTACATATCATGTTTGGAAAGCTAGTGGATTGGATGAACAACAAATTATTGGGACTGGGACCTATCTAGAGACCATGAGGTTCGATTATTATTTATCTCAAATTTTCAACAAAGACATCAGTCAAGTACGTGGCATGCTGCTCGGCGAACATGGTAACTCTGCCGTCACAACTTATTCTTTGACTCGAGTAGAAGGCATCGATATTAATAATGCTAAGGACAAAATTGATGCTGCAGCTGAACAAGCGATTGAAGCCCCTTATAATATTAGACGCGCTGGAGAATACACAAAATATGCCATTTCAAAATGTGCACTCGGTATTTTCAAAGCCCTAGAATTGAATGAAAAGCTCTACTTGCCAGCGGGACTCATTTTAAATGAAAAAAATCAGAAGCTCTTAGAGTGTGACGCTATTTGCCTAAGCACCCCTGTAATAATAGAAAATGGCATTCCAAATCAGGGCGACCTTTCACTTTTAACTACAGATGAAATTTCTAAACTGAAAGCATCGGCTAAAATCTTGATGGAGCATAGTCTTAATCGAGTTTAAAATCTTTCAACTTTAGTAGTATTTTCGCGGCTTATGGAATTATTCCACCTATTCTCTATTCTCCTGATTTTTGTAGCAGGATTTGCGTATATCAACTATCGATATATCAAATTACCTACTGCCATCGGACTCATGCTCATGGCATTGATTCTCTCATTAGTCTTAATAGTAGTAGGTTATTTTATCCCTTCAGTAAAAGATTTACTCGTTTTGACTTTAGAGAAGGTTGATTTTTCCAGTTTGGTGCTAGACTTTATGTTAAGTTTTATGCTATTTGCAGGTGCTATACATATTCGTTTTGAAGATTTGAAACAAGAGAGTCTGAGCATCGTGACTTATTCGACCATGAGTGTTCTGATTTCTACTTTTTTGATTGGAACCATAATGTTCTATATGCTCCCTGCATTTGGCTTACAACAAGACTATATCTATTGTCTTCTATTCGGTTCCTTAATCTCCCCCACAGACCCAATTGCGGTCATAAGTATACTAAAAAAAGCAGGTGTAAATAAATCCCTAGAGACAAAAATTGCTGGTGAATCCTTGTTCAATGACGGTGTCGCAGTGGTTGTTTTCTTAACCATTTTTGAACTTGCACAGAGTGGACAATCGTTTAACCTGAGTGAGACAGCCTTGCTTTTTTTGAAAGAAGCTGGTGGAGGAATTGTACTCGGACTTGTTTTTGGATATACAGGTTATAAGCTCATCAGTAGCATAGACAATTATCAGGTTGAAGTGATTATTACCTTAGCCGTTTGTATGGGCGGTTATACTGTTGCTCATTTTTTGCATATTTCCGGACCTCTTGCGATGGTAATTGCAGGTCTTATTACTGGAAATCATGGTAAGGTTCTTGGCATGAGTGATGAAACCGCAGACTATATCGACAAATTTTGGGAGCTCGTTGACGAGATTCTGAACGCGGTGCTATTTGTATTAATCGGCTTAGAACTCATAATACTTGACCTGAACCCCACTGTGATTGTTATCGGTCAAATCACAATATTCATTGCACTAGGAGCGCGCTATATTTCACTAGTCATTCCGTCACTACTTATCCGCTTCAAAGAAAAAATAGAGGGAAGCACCCTAAAGATTCTAACTTGGGGTGGCTTACGTGGTGGTATTTCTATTGCACTAGCATTATCATTGACCGAAACTCAAGGAAAAAGTATTTGGCTCACGATTACTTACATTGTCGTCTGTTTTGCTATATTAGTACAAGGACTGACCATAGGGAAAGTCTCCAAAAAATTATTAGGGGATGAAGCTTAAGGCAAAGGAATTGGAGAACAAAGGTTATGAGTTTAATGCTGAACTCAACATAAAAGATATGGCACCCTTCATCATGAAGTGGATAGGCCTCAACAACATTTTTACTCGCATCTTTAAAATCGGGATTGCCATTTCATTAGCCATCATTGTTCTCGCTTTCTATCACAACTTAAATCAAGAAATCCCAACATCACTTTCCAAATCATTTCTGCAGTTTATAGGTGGTATAGGCCTCTCATTTCTCCTCATTCCTATACATGAAGGCCTGCATGGTCTCGCTTATAAAATGAAAGGCGCAAGCAAGGTTACCTATGGCGCCAATCTATCAAAAATGATGTTCTATGCAGCGGCAGATCAATATGTGGTCAATCGTGAAGAATTCAAATTTGTAGCGCTTGCGCCATTTATAACCATAACATTTAGCCTCTTGCTTTGCTTCTTGTTTATTCCTTTAGAATGGAAAATGATTTGCGCTGGCATGCTATTTTTTCATACGCAGGCATGCATTGGTGATTTTGGAATGTTGTCCTTCTTCTCATCGCAAGACTTCAATGAAGTAGTTACCTATGACGATTTAAAATCAAATACGGCTTATTTCTACGGGAAAAATTAATTTTCACCCCAACGAAACATTTTTGGATTTAAGTCCAAGAGAGACAAAACGCGATCAACAATAGTTGAGGCTAAATCTTCAAAAGTCTTAGGCATTGAATAAAAAGAAGGTGAAGCAGGGCAAATTATCCCACCTGCTTCCGCAACGGTCTGCATATTTTTTAAATGAATCAAATTATAAGGTGTGTCTCGTACCACACAGATTAATTTCCTTTTCTCCTTCAACATCACATCCGCAGCCCGACTAATTAAATTGTCGCTCGTTCCTGATGCAATCCTTCCTAAGGTGCCCATACTGCATGGACAAATCACAAGACTATCAAACGAACTGCTTCCGCTCGCAAATGGCGCATAATAATCATTGCTTTCGTAGAATTTAAAGCTCAAGTTTTCATAGCTAGATTCCTCCAATTCATGCTTCCAGACATCCTTTGCATTCTTGCTCATAACAACTGCAACCTCAATGTCTGTGTATTTACTGAGCTTTGCTAACAAAACTTTAGCATAGATTGCCCCTGATGCCCCTGTAACTCCTACAACTATTTTTCGTCTCATATATAACCTGATGCTTAATTTTGAACTGTAAAGCTAAAGATACGATTGGGTTTAAATAAGACATATATGAAATACAGTATCACATTAATCTTAGGACTTTTTTTGGTCATTCTACTATTGCCTCAAAACAAACAATTGGATGCAAAACCGCCTGCTCCTAGAATTCAATGGATTACTATTGAAAAAGCGGAAGAATTGATGAAAACGTCCCCAAAGAAGGTCTATGTCGACTTCTACACGGATTGGTGCCACTGGTGTAAGGTGATGGATCAGAAGACCTTTAAAAATGCCTATGTAGCTAGTTATATGAATGAGCATTACTATGCTATAAAATTCAATGCAGAAAGCCGTAAAACGGTCATGTTTCAAGGAAAGGAATATAAATACAACGCAAAATATCGAGCACATGATCTCGCTATAGAACTTCTGCAAGGACAACTCAGTTTTCCTACATCAGTGATAATGCAAGAGGATTTCAAAGATTCTCAACCAATCCCAGGATATATTAAGGTTCCACAGATGGAAATGATTCTCAAATACATTGCCGGTAATCATCATACAAAAACACCTTGGGACAAATACTCCAAAGCCTTCAAAAATAGTTGGCGATAATTCCTTTTTTTTCTATTATTCTGGATAGGGTTATTTTTACTTCATGGGAAGAATATTTGAAGTCCGAAAAGCCGCCAAATTTGCGCGCTCCGATCGGATGTCCAAACAATTTACTCGCATAGGCAAAGAGATTGTAATCGCTGTGAAAGCCGCCGGTGGTGATCCTGATAATAATTCAGCCTTGCGCAGGTGTTTCCAAAATGCCAAATCGGTAAACATGCCGAAGGATCGTGTAGAAGCCGCGATAAAAAGAGCTCTAGGAAAAGACACTTCTAACTATGATGAAATAGTCTATGAAGGATATGGACCGCATGGAGTCGCCGTGATGGTTGAAACAGCCACAGACAATAGCACCAGAACAGTTGCCAATGTGAGAATGCACTTTAATAAAGGAAATGGTTCTATGGGAAATAGCAATTCGGTTGCATTCCAGTTCAATCGACTGGGTGAATTTAAACTGAAGCCTGAAGGAATTGAAATAGATGAATTAGAATTGGAAGGCATTGACTTTGGTTTACAAGAAATTGGAGAAGACGAAGAGAATAATATTATCATAAGAACAGCTTTTGAAGACTTCGGCAAAATGAGCGATTGGCTAGAAAAGCACGAGAAATATGAAATTGTTAGTTCAGAGCCGACTCGAATTCCAAACGTAACTGTAAGTCTAGATGAAGAGAAGGCCGATGAAGTCCTGCAAATGATTGCAACGCTGGAAGAGGATGAAGACGTACAAAAAGTATATCACAACTTAGTTTAGTCCTATGAGTTTTGCTAAGAAGGCCCTAGACATTTTTGAGAAAAGTATCCAAAACTATCACATCAACAATCAGCTGGATGAAAAAATCAAGAATCCATTTGATAAAGACAGCCTAGAGAGCACGCTCTATCAGAAAAACTGGATAGATACCGTTCAATGGCATTTAGAAGATGAAATTCGAGTACCGTCTATCTCTGCTGAGAAAGGCATGGATTTTAAACGAAAAATAGACCGATCAAATCAAGATAGAACCGATTTAGTAGAACAAATCGATGATTATTTTCTTGAAAAATACAATTCAGTTCAAGTCAAGGAAAATGCGAGACTCAATACGGAAAGCCCCGCATGGGCATTAGATAGGCTATCTATACTTTCACTCAAGATATATCATATGGCTGAAGAGTGTAATGATGAGAATTCAAGCAATGAGCACAAAGCGCGCTGCACAGCTAAATTGGCGGTACTTCAAGAACAGGCAGCAGACTTAACACAATCAATTGATGACCTATTGCAAGAAATTGAATCTGGGAAAGTGGTCATGAAGGTCTATCGACAAATGAAAATGTATAATGACCCCAGCCTCAATCCGAAATTAAAGGCAGAATAATAGATGGATACCGTACTTGTTCTCAGACTCTCGGCCATGGGAGATGTTGCAATGACAATTCCAATTTTGCATGCATTTGAAGAACAATATCCGAATACAAGACTAATCATTCTCAGTCGAGAAACTTATTTACCATTCTACAAGGGACTCAAAAGAGCTGAAATAGTCCTCGCCGACCGATATATTAATTCAGGACTCTGGGGGCTATACAAATTGGCACAAGAGTTAAAACAATATGGCCCATTCCATCTTGCAGACTTGCACAATGTTCTTCGAACGAAAGTGCTAGGCTTTCTTCTCAATAAACAGAGTATCAAACAAGCACAATTTTCTAAAAATAGAAAAAGCAAAAAAGCGCTGACTAGAAAGCAAAACAGAAGGAGCACTCCGCTAAAAACAGTCTTTTCTCTTCAAGAGGAGGTCTTCCAATCCATTGGATATCCACTAAAACTGCAACATAAATTAAAAGCATATCTCACTACAAATGGTGACAAAAAAAACGCTATTGGATTCGCAACAGGAGCAAAGCACCTACAAAAAAAATTGGCTCATCCGAATGCCATTGAAGCGATCAAAAAAATATTGAGTCAGTCTGATAAGGACATCTATTTATTCGGGACCAAAGAGGAACAATCTCAAGATTTTATCAATCTTAACCAAAAAAGAGTACTGCCTACTCACCAGCTGAGCTTGGAGAAACAACTTGAACTCATGGGCTCCTTAGATTGCATGCTTAGCATGGATTCTTCCAATGCACATTTGGCGTCCTTATGTGGTGTGGAAAATATCACTATATGGTGTGCAACTCAGGCAACGGCAGGATTCAGAGCTTATGGGCAAGTTGAGAAGAATGATGTCTCTCTAAATTTAGACTGTAGTCCGTGTTCGATCTATGGTACTAAAGAATGCTGGCGAGGCGATTTGGCTTGCACAAAAATTCCAGCTGAAAATATAGTGTCGAAACTTAAGCCTTTTCTTTAGCCGAAAGGAAAGTTTTTATTTGATCGGCAATTGTCGAAACATCAATTTGCTTCATGCACTTAAAATGACCTTTGGGACAATCACTGTCTAAAGCTGCGTTACAAGGACGGCAAGACAATCCTTTCACTTGCATGGCAATATGATCAGGTGAGGCATTGCCCGTGAGATTATTATAACCATAGTATGGGAAACGACCGCTTTGTTCTGCTGAAGTGCTTCCCCAAATGCTGATGGTCTTCCGTTGATAAACTCCACTCAAAGGCAAGTAGTCATTATCACCTGATACGACCACCTTAGCAAAACGTAAAATATCCGCCCCCTCATTGAAGTTGAACTTTCCGCAAGAGTTATAAATTCTTATTGGGTCAATGCTTCTTATCAGCTCTGCAGTCTGATGGTCCTTTAAGTCGCCTTGCAAAATTATTGGATACTCTACCGCTTCAGCAAGTTCTTTCCATTTGGCTGCCGTCATTTTTCGTGTCTCATAGCCACCAATCAGAAAAGATATATAACCTGCACTATGGCTCATTGGCAAATCTTCAGGCTTTATTTGATCAGCTTCAGGAATGGAATGTTCTAAACCTAAACCGTCATTTTTCAGCTTTAAAAAATCAACTAATTTAAAAAAACGATCAACCTGATGTACCCCATTATTGCGCTTTCCAAATCGAAAAATTGACTTTTCCTTACTAATGGAACGCACCTTTAGGCTTGTATTATAAGCCTGCTTCAAGATTGATTTAACGTACCAAGACTTATGGTTTCTTTGTAAATCAAGGAGAAGATCATACTTCTCAGCGAGTAATTTGAACACTATCGCGCGTAAATCCTCATCAAAGAAAAACGATTTGTCAATATATGGGACTTCATCTATAATTGATTGTAAAGATGCATGACTTAAAAAATGTATTTGTGCATTACCATAGCTACTCTTGATTGAGCGCAACATCGGCACAGTAGACATCAGTTCACTGCGCGACTTCTTTAGAATGACAAGTACTTTCATTCAGTTCTAATAGTTCAATTGAATCTTGACGCTTTCTGATTTGGGGTTTCCTAAAGGCAAAATTGCGTTGTTTGACATTTTCGCAATATAACCCTTCTTTCGATCAGCTTCCGGAAGATAATCGATGACCTCGGCGAGTATATATCGTCCATTGTCCAAATTGGTAATCTTAATGATGCCCCCTTTTTTGGCCACATTCGTAAACACATAGAATTTCCCTTTTGCAAAACCAGAGTAAAAGAAGGCTGCGTTACCCGATGTTTTTCTCAGCAAATTCAAACGTTGTAATTTATTCACCAATTCGGGCTCATCAGCAACTTCTTCTTTTGCGAGCTCAACTTCAGGCTCAATAGTAGCGATCTCTTCAACTACTTTTGTAGGTTCTTCTTTTGCAAGCTCCTCTTTTTTCTCCAACTTCAACTTTTCCAAAATACTCATCTTTGGCTTTGACGCACGTTCTATGCGCAATCTATTCTTTTCTTTTTTACGCTCATAAGCAGTCATTGCAACTTTAGGTGTTTTCTCTGAAGCGCTTTTATTTAATTTACTGCTGATGCGCTCACCAAAGTTTTTTGCAAGACCTTGTTTCTTTATAGGCTTGGGTGTAGATGGCGTTTCTATTATTTGCTCACGAGCTTCTTGAATTGGCTCGGGTTCTTCCTGCTCGAGGACGATAGAATTGTCGTTGCTCGCGACAATGACAGGACGATTGTTTTGTCGTTCCAAACGCGCCACTTCTTCTTTTTTAGACGACAATTCTTCTTCTAAGGTTTTACGTTTTTGCTCGCTAATTTGAGCCAAGGCTTCTTTCTTTTCTTCTTGGGTTCCATACTCTATCTTCTCAGAAAAAATGAAGTGTGGAGTGATTTCATCATCCTCTACGGCAGCCGTTTTGTACTTAACAAAACCAACCTTGATTTTAGAGCCAACATCGAGTCTATCACCAGCATTGAAATTATTCCATTCCTTCAGGCTTGAACCATTGACAAAATACATCGCCTTTATATCATTCAATGTCTCACCAGATGCTAAGACATGATAGACAAATTGAAATTTTGCGTCAGTTGAAGAGAGCCCTTTGAGTTTATAATAGTTCGTTTCGGTAAGGGGTATGTTCAACACCCGCCCTGAACTGAGCGATTCAGGATTTGAAATATTATTACAGATGGCCAATGTTGAAGGTCTCACAAAATACTTTTCCGCAACTTTATAGAAGGTTTCTGAGCCTTCAACTCTATGCTTGATGCATGAAATCCCGAGTTCATTATTAATCACAAAATCTTGAGAATTGGCCCCAAAAGTCAGCAATAGCAGTACAAAAAGTGGTAAAAAAGGCTTCATAAACAGTGAAAGCGAAAATTAGACAATTATGATATTACTGCAAAATGTTTTTCTCGCGCTTTAGTGAACGAATACCTAATGTTGCTTTTGCCATATAAATTATTAATTTCATAGAGTGAAACGAATCATTCTTGTTGGAATGCCTGCTGCAGGCAAGAGTTATTGGGGGAAGATTCTATCGGACAAATTCGGGCTCTTTTTCATTGATTTGGACGACTATATAGAAGATGATGCCTGCATGAACATACAAACTATATTCGAAAAGGAAGGAGAAGAAGGATTTAGGCTAAGAGAAAGCAACGCACTGAGATTCATTTGCAAAGACTATACCGACTTTGTTCTAGCTACAGGCGGCGGCACCCCATGTTTCAATAGTAATATGGACATCATCCTCAAGGAAGGCATAAGCATCTATTTAAAAACTCCAGCACAGCTTTTGATGCATCGTATCGAAAACCAACTTAAGTCTAGACCTTTAATAGAACAATTAGATCGCGATCACCTCAAATCCTATCTTCAAGAAACAGCTGATTTACGAGCAAATTTTTATTCTAGAGCAGAGCACATTCTAGATGTAGAAGACCAAAGCCTTGCTACCTTTGAGGAAATAATTAATTCTTTATGAAATTGAATATAGTCCGAACGGCAATCGTCTTTGCCTCTACCGCTGTAATTCTAGGAGCTCTTAACGCTCATTATTTGAAACAATTTTTTACTGAAGAACTGACGGCAAGCTTTGCGACGGGAGTTCGATATCAAATGTGGCATGCATTGGCCTTACTAGCTGTTGGTAGTTTGGCCAAACATCTATCCCTCAAAGATGCGCGTATACTTAATTTGCTCTTCACTATCGGCATTATAGCATTCTCTGGCTCCATTTATATTCTTTGCGCCTTTAAGAGTAACGGCATTATTGGACTCACTGGCCTTGGTATTTTAACCCCTATTGGTGGTCTTCTCTTGGTAGTGGCTTGGATATTCTTTTTCCTTAAGTTAAACAAAAAACCCTCAGCAAGCTGAGGGTTTTTCGTGGTTTAAATTTACTTCGTCTGTCTAGTAAAATTACTCTTGTTCTGTTCCATTGTCTTCATCCTCTTGAACATCTGTGTCTTGATATTCATCAGAATCAGGCACCGCCATATCGGCTTGACGCTTCTTGCGATTGATTACATTCTTGTCTATGTACTCCGGTCTATTTTGATCATAAATGATTCTCATTCCTGGAACATCTCCAATAATTCTAAATTCTGTTCTTCTATTCATTTGACGTCCTTCAACATTATCAACACCACCTATTTCACCCGGTGCGATTGGCTGTCTTTCACCAAAACCTCGAGCAATCATTCTTGATCGATCAATTCCTTGAGTACTCATATAGGCCATAACAGCATTAGCTCTTTCAAGAGAAAGTTCTTCATTGTATTGATTGTCACCGTGATCATCTGTATGAGATCTAATCTCCACACTTATGGATGGATTATCACGCATAAAGTTTACTAAGGAATCAAGCGCTTTCTTTGAATTTGGTCTCAATTCGCCAATATCATAATCATAGTATACATTCTGAACGTGGAATTCATATCCAGGGCCACCAGGTGTCATATATATATAAATGTCAGTAGTATCGTCAGGACTCATCACATTTCTTTGTGAAGTATTGATGATAGTTCGGCCAGTAACATAACCTTCTTTATCCGCAGCGATGCTATAGTCGCAACCCATTGGAGTATAGAACATGAAACTTCCAGAGCGAGAAAAGAAAGTATCTTGGATAGCCTTAGTACACTCATTCGTCATTTTCACAACAACTTGATCAATTTTTTCGTTGGTAAGTTCATTAATTACAGTTCCTCTAACGTAGAAGCTAGGCTCTTTAATCACTCTCCAAATATCATCACAACAAGTTGGGTTTTTTACCCATAAAGAACCCAAACGATTCGATACTATATAACCGTTGGCCTTATCACCTTTGTCTTGGATATAATACATATCATCCTGAGGTGAGTTGATTGGGAAACCCATATTAGTTACATTATAGTAACGTGATGGTCCACCATCAGCAACAAAAATGTCATATCCTCCCAAACCGACTAGACCATTAGAAGCCCAATAGAGTTGGCTCTTCTTCGTATCATAAAATGGTGTAATCTCGTTTGCGGGAGTATTTACACGCTTACCACAGTTTTGTGGACGCCTATATGTTTTTCTTGTAGAGTCATAAACTGAATACCAAATATCATATCCACCAGCACCTTGAAGCTTACGATTTGATGAAAAGAATACAACTTCTTTTTTTCCAATCATAGCTGGAAAAGGATTCGTACTTGAGAACTCTTCAAAGTTCAATTCTTTCAATGCTTTTGATTTACCCCAAACTCCTCTAGTTCTTTCAAAACTAGACACCCAAATTTGACATGTTGTTTCCATACTGTCTTCTTCCTTACATTTTGTGTAATAGAAACGATCTCCGCCTGGACTCCATGCACCGTTTCCGATGTGGTAATATTTATCATTAAATTTTCCATCCTTAAATGGCATAGCCACCTCGAAACTATCTTTAACTCGAGTGCGGTCAAATTCTTTAGGTGCCCATTTAAATCTTGAAATATAATTTTCTCTTTTGTCTTTACCCTTAGTGATAATTTTATTTTGGTTCATTGTGGCAAACAACAAAGCCGTATCGCCTAGTGGATAAGGCGCATAGTCTGTATAAGACGTATTGACATTAGGACCTGCATTTTTTACATAAGCTAGGTCTGGATTCATCATTGACTTCTTCGCCATTTGACAACCCGCCATGTCACGATCTACTTGTTTAAAAACTTGACGTCTATCCTTAGCCTTATAAACAGACTTGAATAGGGCATAACGCTCAAGTGCTTTGTCATACTGACCACTCATCTTCAGCATATTCGCTTCTTGGTATGGAGCTCGTGGGTAGATCGCCGAGGCTAATGCATATGCCTTACCGTAGTAAAGCGCTGCAGATTTATAGTCTCTATTGTAACGAAAACTTTCCGCCAAACGAAAATTAATGTATGGGTTTCTTGGCTGCTCTTGAAGCAGTTGCAAATAATATTTTTCAGCCGTATAATAACTGGCTGCTTTATATAATCCGTCGGCCCACTTTAACTTCTTTTTGAAAGGAAGTTTAGAGGCTGGATCTTCGTTCTTGGAACTGTTCTGTGCACTTACAGTTGTGCTAAACACAAATAAGGCTAATATCCCCAATAGCAATACTTTTCTACTCATTCTGTTGAAATGTTAATGGATGTAAATATATGGATTGTTAAGTCTAAAACAAAAGGCTATTCACCTTTCTTTTAGAAGCGTGGACAAGGTGGAGTAACGCGTCTGGCGAAGTCCAATGGATTAGGCTGAATATAGCGTAAAGCCAACTCAAAACCACCATTTCCATTCGGTGCATTCAAGTCAGAAACGTTATAGTCATAACCAAAACCTAAGCGGAAACCCATATACTCGAAACCAGCGACAGCAAGTGCCGCGTCATTCAATCTATAGTAACCACCAATATATACAGCTGGCGCTGTTGAAGGCACTCCGTTAGGATCCAGCATATATTTAATCTCAGCTCCTGCAATCATTTCTTGTGCAGCGCTTTGCGTTTGATATAAAAATGAAGGAGAAACACTCAATTGATCTGTTGCTCTCCAAATAGCTGCTGCTTGTCCGCCCAAACGAATAGCCAATCCAGCTTCATTATTTCTTTGTGTCAATAAGCTCTCTTGCGGTTGTGTTAGATTAAATGCTCCTGTTCCTACAGTATATGCAAACTTCTCAGAAACTGCATGCTGCCAAGCTAGTCCAACATTTGCTCCAAAATAATCAGTCTTAGGATTTAGATTTTCACCTGTTGTTCCTGGTTGGAAACCACCATTAAAGAACTCATCGCCCCAATACAATCTTGCGAAGTCGATGGATCGTTGAGTAAATGACCCTTGCATACCAATAGATAGTCTAGTATCGCCATCATCATCCAGCGCAAGATGATAGGCTACTGATGCGAGTATGGATGAATTCGTAAGATTCCCATCTCCAGAACGATCATTATAAAATTGTATGCCGGCAGCCAAATAATCATCCTGTCCAATTCCGCGCGTAATGGGTGCATCAAATGAACCACCAAAAGTTACGAAAGGAGTTGTTACACTACTCCACTGATTTCTGTAAATGCTATTTACCCTCCACATTCCACCAAAGTTTCCTGTCAATGCAGGATTCAATGTAAGTGGTGACATATCAAATTGTGTAAAGTGAATGTCCTGAGCATTTGCGCTGCCTAATAAGAATAGGCTACAAAATAATAAGCTGACTGATTTGAGTATTTTTTTCATCTTAAAAATTAATATAAATATATGACTATCTAACTAAAGTTACGTTTCCTTGTTTATAAAATCTTTTCCCCGTTGAAGTGGTTGCCTGAATGCGATAAACATAGACCCCTAATGGCTGTGATACCCCTTGGAATCGGCCGTCCCAGCCCTCCTCTATATCTTTTGAAGAATAAACGAGCTCTCCCCAACGATTGAAGATTTTAAATTCGTCTAATTCAACAATCCCTCTTTTAACAATTTTTAGTCGGTCATTTATGCTCGTCCCGCTTCCTGGACTAAATACATTGGGCAAATCAATTATAGATTCATCAGAAACTCTGATATCAATTGAATCGATGGTTTTACAACCTGCTTCTGTACTTGCATTGACGTAATATCTTGTGGTAACCAAAGGACTTGCCTCTGGATTAGACACTGTGGTCGAACTCAAGGCATAGGGCGGGAACCAATCAAATAGAGAACAATTGCCCGTCGTCTTCATAATATGTCTTTCACCTGGATATAAAGTGACATCATCTCCTGCATCGACAACTGCGCCAGGAGCAATTTTAATCTCTACCTTATCTGTGTCTATACATGAGTGAATACTTGTAGAATAAATGGTGTATTCAATTGGCGCTTTGGGCGTAGAAATAGGGTCGGCAATATTATCAAAGTCCAAAAATAATGATGGAGTCCATAGATAAGAGACGCCACCTGCAGCATTATATTGAATGCTTTCGTTCGGACAAAGCAGACTTTGCTCCGGACTAATGGTGGCAAATTCCACAGGATGAACGGTGAGAAATACAATGTCGGTATCACTACAGCCTATGGGCGTGCTGACAATAAGTTGAATATTCGCAGGATCAGTCCCAATGAAGACAGGGTTCGGCACACTATTATTAATGAAGGCATTGGCCGGTGACCAATTCCAAGTATAAAATGGATAGGAGGAAGGATCTACGGTTCCGTGAAGATTTAATGTATCAAATTTGCACACTTCTCTATTCATTCCCGCATCAACAATTGGAACCGGCTCTACCTCAATATTAACCGATTTCGTCATTGGAATACAGCCTGGGAAGTTAGCCGTGACGGTATAATTAATTGCCGTATCAGGATTTGATAGTGGATCTTCAATAGTTGCACTATTTAAGTAGGTAGATGGCGTCCATGTATAAGTGAAATAAGGATGCCCCGTCACATTGAGTTGAACATCTGCTCCTTCGCAAACTGTAGTATCGCCATTGTGCAAAGTAATGTCGTTTGGAATGACCTCTATATTAATAGTGTCGGATCCCTCGCAGCCCAATGCTGCTGGATCGACTTGCAGAATCAGTTGATAGTTCCCAACGACATTAAAAGTCCCTAATGGATTGGCCGTATTGGTATTGGACAAAAAGGGCGTACCGCTCCCCGACCAAGTATATGTATAATTCTGTACCGGACTGATGCCAGGATTGAATTGAATTTGTATGTCCTTACATATTATAGTGTCATTTCCCAAAAGAACTTCTGGCTCTTGATTTATGGTAATTTCTACAGTATCGAAAACTGGCGGACAATTTGAGTTCGGCAAACTCGCTGCCATAATATAAGAAGTCGTCACATTAGGACTCACCGTAGGTTCTTTAATATTCGGGTTGTTGATGTTTGTAATTGGAGTCCAAGAATAACTTAAAGAATCATCGCCTTGCACAGATAGAAAAACTGAATCCTCTTTACAAATGGCTGTATCCGATTGGGTGATAAATGCTTGAATTTTGTCGTGAATGATAAGTTCAACTGAATCAATAATGCCTCCTGTACAAGGAGCCAACTGATAGATTTTTACATCTTCAGGTCCTTCTACAAGGGCATCAGCAATGGCATTGACAACAATATAAGCAACTGTGTCATTGGCTGGTATGGTTACGGTACCAGGTAAATTACTATAATCTGTACCATTGATTGCAACTCCACCTATTTGATAAGGTATGGTAACAGCTTGTGGTGTGGCCACTGGTCGACTGACTTTAATGAGCCCAGGCAAACAACCCTCTACTATATAAGGGTAAGGATTATTTAGGTTTGATAAGGGGGTGAATACAACCGCATTTGAGGTCAAACTGCCCGCTTTTAAGAACACACCTGAATCTAAGGATTGGTCTACAGCATCGGCTATGGCCAATTTTAGGTGGTAAGTAGAGCAAGCTTGTACAGGTGTTATGGCTTGCAATACTGTCGTAAATCCTTGATAGTTGACTGAGGCGCCGCCGGCATTACAGACAAAATAAGCGCAAGTATTATTGGCTGCATTGAATGCGCCACAACCGGGAGTATTTGCAAAGCAAAAATTTGTGGTATTGCAACAGCCGGGCATATTAGGACAATAAATTGTGCTCACCCCTACTGGACAGGTTGTAGAACCCGGGACGAGGGCCAGATTTTCCGCATTATTTGCAAAGGGGCCATTGATGCCTGGACCGCTTATAAAAAAGCCAAAGACGTCATTAAATTGAGTGCAAGTAAAAGTGGGGTATTCAGATGAACCGAATACGTAGTCAAATTTTATAGTGTCGCCGAGAGGAACAAAGTCAAATTCTAGAATACAAGCGTCATTAGTTGATGATTGCCCGCTCAAAACGGTCAAATCAGGGTCACCTGCAGTGATGTGTGATGTACTTGGACCCAAAGCCGGGCCATTGGCACCTTGTGCGGTTGCCGTAGTTTGAGCGGTGCCTGAAGTCAGTATTATTCCACTATCCAGTCCCAAATTGGAAACATTTGGTGGTACCACATAGAAATCGCCATTGGCTGCTTGGGGGCATACCAAAGTCGGATTAGATATCGTCACTCCTTGGCCAACGAGCAGTTGAGCCAAATTATTTGCCGTCTGATTCCCATTAATCGTTATTTGTGCATGAAGCCCAAGAGAACAAGATAGCAAGAATGCTAATCCAAAAAATTTTCTATGACAAAATCCTAAAATCATACGCTGCAATATCTAAAAGTAATTTTTCCCATATACTTATTCTAATTTTTCTACTTTTTTCCTTTTCTAATTATGCACAATATCTAGCCTATTTGTGAGCTTTAATCGCCATCAGAGCGGGTCAAATTTGTAACCTTCTTTGTAGGTTTGTCCGGCATGGCCAAAAAGTCAAAAAAAGCTAGAGCTCCTAAATCATCTTCCTTGCCGTCCTTTTCCTTCTTTAAAGACGGACGCGCAAGGCGAATAGTTGGTGTATTGCTCATATTATTGACGGCTTTTCTTATCGTAAGCTTCGTTTCATACCCTTTTACGTGGAAACAAGATCAGGATAAGGTGTTTCAAAGCACTGAATCCCTTAATTTCCTGATGGACAAAAATGTTGAAGTGGAGAATGCCGCAGGGCCTATAGGCGCATGGACTGCGCATCAAGCGGTCTATAGAGGATTCGGACTAGCGAGCTATCTCCTCCTTGGATTTTTTCTTTTTTGGATTGTAAATCTATTTACGAAGAAAAAATTGGGAAGCAACTTAAAAGTTTTTTTCTATACTGTCATTAATGTTCTTCTCGCCAGTCCAATACTTGCTTTTATTTTCAATAGCGGTTTTCAAAACAGAAGCCTCGATTTCCAATATGGAGGGCGATTCGGAAACAATATCGTAAACATCCTCAAAGGTGTCGCAGGAAGTACTGGAACTCTATTCATTTTGATTGGTGCTGCACTGATATTAATCATCAGTGTATTTAATCCTGTCTTTAAACTTCCGTTTTGGAATAAGTTTACCGGCAAGGATGAAGGCAATAAACTTCCAACATTTAGTGATCAAGAAGAGAAAAGTGAACATGGTGCCAGCTTGGCTATTGATGAAGACTATCAAAATCCGCTCCCTGAAGTAAGAGAAGCTGAGGTTGTAGACGAAAGCCCTAAAGAAGACCCCGCAGAAGTAATTCGAAGAAGAGAAGAGGAAGCCGCGCGTCAAAAAGAAATTGAATTGCAAACTGCCGTTCCAGAAAAAAAAGCAAATGCAGCGGATGATGGACATACTCTAGAGGTCCAAGCAGCAAAAGAAGAGCAAACAGCCGAAGGAAAGAAAGTCATTGCCAAGGACAATTATAATCCTGCACTCGACCTGAGCAGATATAAATTTCCCCACCTAGACCTTTTAGAAAATAGAAGCAGCAATAATATAACCATCGATAAGGATGAACTGGAGCGAAATAAAATTCAGATTATACAAACGCTCAAGAGTTTCAAAATTGAAATCTCCAAAATTTCAGCAACGGTCGGCCCGACAGTCACCCTATATGAAATTGTTCCAGCTGAAGGAGTACGTATTTCTAAAATCAGAAATCTAGAAGACGATATCGCACTAAATCTAGCCGCACTCGGCATTAGAATTATAGCGCCCATCCCCGGTAAAGGAACGATCGGAATTGAGGTGCCAAACCGTAAAAAACAGTTTGTAGATATTCGCACCCTCTTGGCCTCCAAGAAATTCATTTCTTCTGAATTTGATTTGCCTATTGCTATTGGGAAAAAGATAGATAATGAAAACTTCATCGTCGACCTTGCCAAAATGCCTCACCTACTTATGGCGGGTGCTACAGGTCAAGGTAAATCTGTGGGCATAAACACTATACTCGTTTCCCTACTCTATAAAAAACATCCATCGCAATTGAAATTTGTTTTAGTAGACCCTAAAAAAGTAGAGCTAAGCATTTACAACCATATTGAAAAACACTTCTTGGCAAAACTGCCGAATGAAGAAGAAGCAATTATTACGGATACAAAGAAAGTGGTCAATACGGTCAATGCGCTATGTATGGAAATGGATGAGCGTTATGACCTGTTGAAAAACGGCAAGGCACGAAATATTAAAGAGTATAATGCGAAATTTTTGAAGCGTAAACTCAATCCCGAAAACGGGCATAAATTTCTTCCTTATATCGTTCTGGTTATTGATGAATTTGCCGACCTCATCATGACGGCAGGAAAAGAAATTGAAATGCCTATCGCCCGACTCGCCCAATTGGCGCGGGCTATTGGAATTCATTTGATTGTCGCGACACAACGACCGTCAGTGAATGTAATTACAGGAAGTATCAAGGCTAATTTCCCTGCAAGAATGGCGTTTAAAGTTTCCTCAAAAATTGATTCGAGAACCATTTTAGATACAGGTGGTGCCGAACAATTGATTGGTCAAGGTGATCTTCTAGTTTCCACGGGAAATGATTTGGTACGCATCCAATGTGCCTTCGTAGACACGCCTGAAGTAGAAAGAGTTATAGAATTTATTGGAAATCAAAGAGGCTATCCAACGGCTTTTGAACTTCCAGAATATATTGGCCCTGAAGCGGAACAAGCCGCAGGTGGCGGAAGACCAAGAGAATTTGATACCTTATTTAAAGATGCAGCCATGATGGTCGTGACCTCACAAAGCGGAAGTACCTCTATGCTGCAAAGACGTTTTGGTGTGGGCTATAATAGAGCGGGAAGAATCATGGATCAAATGGAAGCGATCGGAATTGTTGGGCCTGCCATGGGAGGAAAGAAAAGAGAAGTCATGGTGCATACTGAAGGCGAACTACTTCCCATATTAGAAACACTAGGCGTATGATGCATATCGAAAGTTTTAGAGATTATTGTTTGAGTTTAGACTGCACGGAGGAAGGCATGCCCTTTGATGATAAGGTCTTAGTGTTTAAAGTTCTGGGGAAAATGTTTGCCCTCTGTGATATCGACAAATTCGAATCCATCAACCTTAAGTGTAATCCTGAACGTGCCATAGAATTGCGCGAGAGTTATCCCGCTGTTCAAAAAGGTTATCATATGAGTAAAAAGCATTGGAATACCGTGCTCATGGATGGAAGTATTTCTGACAAATTACTAAAAGAGTGGATTGATCATTCTTATGATTGTGTTGTGGCTGGGATGCCGAAAAAAGTGCAAGCGGAATTGAAGAAGGATGAAGGATGAAGGATGAAGGATGAAGGATGAAGGATGAAGGATGAAGGATGAAGGATGAAGGATGAAGGATGAAGGATGAAGGATGAAGGATGAAGGATGAAGGATGAAGGATGAAATTTATTTTGGATTGAGCATCCCTCCAAATCTTCAACAACAATTTTCATATTTTTGATTTAGCATCCTTCCAAAATTTCACCAGCACACTTTAAAACTAACTACTTATTGTCTAATTTCTAAAGTCCAAATACTATTTACTAGGTACTTATTACTAACTACTACATACTACTAAAATGAAACGTCCAATAAGAAAAGAGGAAATCACATTACTCAAGCACTTACTTGAGTTGGCTGTTAGGGAAGAATTGCACGAATCTATTCCAACAGAGGTGGAAGAATATAATCCTAAGCAAAAGGAAAGCGTTAATCTCTCGGGCACGGATGCTGCGGACTATGGAGGCGATTTGTTGCGTGTAGAATATACTGATGAGGATGAGATTGTGGTAACCATCACTCTCACAAAAAATAAAGAAGGCGACCTGCTTGATTTAGATTTTTGGAAAGAGGGTTTTATTCCTGTGATACAATACCCCAGTCCGGAGCAGGTGAAGATTGTCCGGTAGTCGAAATTTCAGCTTCGAATGAAACCTCCAAGGTCTTGGAGAGCTAGGAGCTTTGCCTACTCTTTTGAAGCATCACCCCTTACACTTCTAAGAAACCTCCAAGGTTTTGGAAACCTTGGAGGTTTGCAGAGATGCCTGAGGAAGGCTCAAGGATTAGTATCTTACAAGCTCAATCATCTCAAAGCCTGTAACCCATTATGAAAAAATTAATCATTGGAACCTCCATATTGATAGGAAGTCTTTTCTTTCTGTGGACGGCGCTTCGAATATTTGGTGTGATTGACTTTTATCGCTCGCCCACTCCAGCAAACTCACCAACAAAAGAACGAGGAAGCTATTTAATCAGTTCTAAATTTAAAGAATTTAAAAAACGAGATTTTGTTTTTTACGAGCATAGCGAATTGGGCAAAGCAGATTTATTCATTCACAGAGTATGTGATGAAGAAGGTGATGTCATTCAAATCACGAATGGAACACTATTTGTAAATAATCAAAATTTTGATGAGGGTCTCGACCTAAAGCACGCATATTCAGTATCTCCAGAAGCTTTCCATAGGATGCTGGACGAGAATATTATAGAAGAAGATCAACTTTTCCCATTAGGCCCACAACTCGTTCATCTACAAAAATCAAAAATTAAGAAATGGATGCAGGCAGAGAAAATGCCTATGACAGCTCCTGATGGATAAATAAAAGCACGATTTAAGGAGGAGTGGAATGCAAACAACTTTGGTCCAATAATAGTCCCCAAGAATCACATTTTTTTGCTGGGTGACAACAGGGGATAATAGCGCGGACTCTAGATATGTTGGATTCATACCCGTTGATGCTATTCGTTCGACATTAATCTTTTAAAAACGCTCTCTCCTCGACTGGCATTCAAAGCGCCCATCGAAAAACAACTCTAACAAAAAATTACAACGAGATAGAACTCGATGAGTTTCCAAATTTCATAGTTTAGTTCATTATGCGCATCATTTTATTCCTTATTCTTTGTTGTTCCTGTTCCAATAGTGAAGAAATCATTCTTGATGAAAGTAAAATAAAACCTCTAAAGACAGTCCAAATACCATTTGACTCCTCGATTACTAGCATACATATTCTCGTGGCCTTGTGCGACAATGAAAACCAAGGCATAGTTCCAGTTCCGAAATCCATAGGCAATGGACAAGACCCCACAAGCAATCTCTACTGGGGAGCTGCCTATGGAATAAAAACTTTTTTTAAAAAAAGTAAGCAATGGGAACTGATAGAAAGCTCCAAAGTTTCCGAGAGCATACTTGAGAGATTAGTTTTCAAACATAAAAGCAGGAACGCATACCTCATCGCCGATGCCTATGACGGAGCGCAAATTAAGGAATGCACGGAAAACTTTTTTAGATTTAGTTCGGGCTCAAGAAAGTCTGTAATCTCCCTTGATGAGAAGCGCATTGGCCTTGGCGGCAATGCAAATCTCATCGCCTACATTGGGCATAATGGCTTGATGGATTTTGACATCAATGAAGAATTTGTTTCAAAAGATGAAGGGACAAAAGATATAATTAGTCTTGCCTGCTATAGTAAAAACTATTTCGAACCTCACTTGGCACAAGCGAAGACCAATGCACTCGTTTGGACTACAGGATTTATGGCACCGGAGGCATACACCATTCATGATGCTATTACGGCTTACCTGAGCGAGAAAGACAATGAGGGAGTGAGCATGGCCGCTGCCAAGGCCTATTCCAAATATCAAAAATGCAGTTTGGGGGCAGCAAGGAAATTATTGGTGTCGAACTGAAGAAGCAGCACGATCTTGGAGAACCAGCACGTATAATTCTAAAAAGCTCCCGAGAAGAAACCTCAAAGGTCTTGGAGACCTTGGAGGATTGCTCAAGACGTCGACAATCCTCATATACTCTAGAAAAGCACCTAAGAAGAAACCTCCAAGGTTTTAGAAACCTTGGAGGTTTACTCAGAACATAGAGAATACCCTTGTGCTTGTTTAAGCTTTAGGATTAGTTTTTAGCCTTTCCAACCAGAAATGCTTACTTTGATTCTGCATGTTGAGGTATACCACCATAAAGCTCTTTTTTCTAACTCGCTTAATCTTCCTCACGTCAGTTTGCAATGCCCAAAGTCTTAATGTTCAATTCATCAAATTTCAGATTGATGAAAACTTAAACACTATCTGCACATTAAACAAACAAACAAACAGATATTTCAGAAAAGTGTGTTTATCTGCTGTTTAAAATGTATGCCAACGATACTTTTATCCGAGAGTACGTAGGGGAAAACGACTCAAATCTTAATATCTCTGTAAGTTTTAATTCTATCATATCCGCTCATTCAAAACACCAAGGACTTGCGGTTCAAATATCCGAAACGCCTCTAGATTTTATGGGGTTCAGGATTTCAGGAGACAGCTGCATAATTGTTGCCGACACCTATGGGATGAATTTCCCAATGAGTCCTGATGACACCTCAAAATTTGACACCTTACGTATTGTAGCAGGAACTCCTGCTGAACGAACGAGCATGAAACTAAAAAATCAACCACTACTAGTGGCAGGTGAAATAGTTGAAGGCGAGCTGCAATTTAAGAGTATTGATTATTGGGACTGGAAAGAAATAAATCCAAAAAAATATCGAATTGAAGTGAAGGCCTATTTTAGAGTGAGAGTGCCTGAGGAAGCGAGAAGATAAAGCTGTAAGATTTATTCATCAGGAATCGAAAGTTCTTCAAATCTCTTTGAGAGTATTCTATCGAGGAAGACGTTGGAAAAAATCGTGTCTTTTTGACCAAAAGCTACAAGTCTACATTCTGCTAGGACTCCCCCACTCTGTCGTAAGGATTTTGCAATAAGAATCTCATTTGGTGGGAGGATTGTCTGATTAGCATATGTTTCACAAGTTTCAAAAGGTTGATCAATTTTCGTCCATTCTCCATAATTATTCTTGGCTTGCTTCTCAAGAATAGTCACGCAGCCAAAGGCTCCAATATTCATTGTGTCTTGCGATTTATTTTCGATAAGAATCCCGTAGGATTTTATTCTCTCCACCACTAAATTTTCCTTTTCATCCCTATACTTGACTTGATGATAGGATTTGAAGCTGGTATCTACAAAAATCGAACAATAACTGATGGAGGGGGGAATCAAAGAAGTACTATCAGATGGTGATTTGTATCTCGGAAGAGGGTTCAATCCTAAATGAATACTGTCTTTTCGGGGGCCGAGATAATATACAGGATAAACAGCAAGATCGTCTTCATTTTTAAGAAATTGCGGTTTGAGTCCCACACTTAAAGAATCAATGACTATGATGCCTTGTACATTATACATCCCGTACTCTTCATTCGTGCAAGAAAGGAACAAGCAAATCAGCAATGAATATTTTATTTGTCTCACAATGAATGTATTCTTCAGTGAAGTTATCGATTTTTCTTTTCATTGATTCTCTCATTATACTCCTTAAAGGCTCCCGAGAAGAAACCTCCAAGGTCTTGGAGACCTTGGAGGTTTTCTCAGAAAAGTAAAAATCCCTATCACCCCTTATACTCCTTAAAAGCCTCATTCAATTCCTTATAATCTAGTGCACCTTGAACGCGCTTCAAATATTCCGTAATCACCAAGGCCTTTTCAATGCGTTTTTGTTCTGACTTTAATTTAGAAACCATATAAATGAGGCTGCGCTGCTTACCTGCTGTGAGTCCATGAAAATGCTTTTCAGCATCTACATCCATTTCAAAAATTGCGGATAATTCTTCTGGCATTTCCATGCCATATTTGGAGACATCTTCTTCCAAACTTAATTCGAAGGACTCTCCTTCCCGCCACTTCATTCTTTTGATGCGCGCCTTATTGAGCAGAACGAAGTTATAATCCTTCCCCTTGCTCATGATGGCGCAATGCCAGGACTCCGCTCCTACTCGACAGATAAACCTTTTGATCTTCTTCTTTTCAAAATAGTCCTTAACCTTGGTGGGTACATGAAAGTGAGCACCATAAACATTACTCTCTTCAAAAAATGCTATTTCTGTTTTGAATTTTTTCACAGCAATGAACGACCGTTTAAATCTGTAGTGAGATAGTCTGTGATGACATCAAACAATGGCAACATTTTCTTGAAACCCTTGGCGACTTCTTTATAAAAGTTCTTATCGTGCACCTCTTTGTTGGTGAACTTATGCCAGATGATAAATTGTTTATGATTGAGTAAATCAATATCAGCATGTTCTTTATCAAAACCCTTGGGCGCATTCTTTAATGTATCTCCTTCAAGGCTCCCAAAATAATCTTTGAAGGCTTTTGACTTGAGTACCTTGCGCAGAGGTTTTGCATCCATTTCAATTTGCTTTCGAATATGGAGTAAGTCTTCTTTGCTAGGAGACCAGAATCCGCCACCAACAAATGCATTACCTCTTTCGATGTGATAATAAAACCCTCCTCTACGAGTCGCTTCTGCTCTTTTGAATCCACCGCCCCAATGCGTTTTATAAGGCGTCTTATCCTTACTAAAACGAATGTCTCTATATATTCTGTGCAATGACTTTTTACCCGTTGGCGTTTCAATCACATCGAATTTATTGACCTCATTTAATAGAGCATCCGCAAAGGCAATCATCTCTTCATGGTATAATTCATAGCGTTTTTTATTTTGCTCAAACCACGGACGGTTATTGTTGGCTGAGAGTTCGTCTAAGAATTTAAAATTCTGCTTACTAATGGTGCTCATGCTTCAAATGTACTGAAGCGTCAATTAAATTTTAAAAAGAAAATGAATTGATTAAAAGGCTAATCGCAATACTTATAAATCATACTTTCAGCTTGTCGTGAGCCCAACTTTTCAGCTCGGCGCCAATCTGCACAGGCATTTCTTCTCTTGCCCATCATAAGCAAACAGATGCCTCTATTGGTGAGGGCCACTGCATCCTTGGGAGAGATTTTTATTTGCTGGTCAAGATCTCCTAATGCACCATCAAAATCTTTCAATTGAATTTTCAATGCTGCCATGCTCCCATAAGCTCTTGGATGCGTAGGATCTAATTTTAAGACCTCTTGATAATCTTTGATGGCCTCCTTAGGGATGTTCATTTTTTTGAGAAGCAGAGCTCTATTATAATAGACCTCCATAAAATCGCCCTTAAGCTCCAAAGCCTTATTGTAAAAGTGAAGTGAGCTATCCAATTGCTCACGCAGTTCGCATTGCTTGGCTCTGTTGAAATAATCGACTTCATCTAAAGCAGTTTGCGCAAATGCAGTGCAAGTCATCAACAATGTGATTATGAGTATGTAGGCAGTTTTCATGCGACAAGAATTAATACAAAATTAATAAAAATGTCAAGAGCTGCTACTAACGAGTTCTTAATTACACTAAAATTGTTTTTTGTAAATTAGTAGAGTGTTAGCGAGAATGCTATTCTTCATTTTTTTACCTCTCGGCGCATTTGCTCAGCAATCGAACAATCTTAAAATCGTTTTTGAGGAGGGAAGTTCTAATCTCAGTTCTGAAGCCAAGCTTCAGATTAAAGAATTTTTAGAGGCTGAGAAAGCAGGCGAAATAATAATTAGCCCGCCTGGATTCCGACATTCTGAAGATTCATTGACTAATTGGAAATCTCATCAAAAAGCTTGGGACAGACAGAATGAGACGATTAACTATATGATTGATTCCTGTAATTTCAACAGACAAAATATTTCCTTTGGTAGTCCACCTTATACAATTATCAACACTCTTGTGATTAGAAAAAATGGAAGGCTGAACATAGCACCACCTTTTCCTCAGACGATTCGAACAAACATGCACGTCGAAAAGTTAGGAGATCTGCTGAAGGAAGAAAAATTTATAGAAGGGGCCAACGGCTGGGGAGGATATACTGGATGTAAGAACCCTAAAGAGAGAGCCGCCTATGCCCTGAATATAGATGAGTGCATCAAAAAATTGATACGTCAAATAGAAAAAAACGAACCAGAGGCTATCCTATCAAAGACAATCTCAACTTACGAGAAAAATTTTGAGCTACTAATTGATGAGTATCGAGGTGAAACCGACGAATCAGAAATCAACTTAATGTACTTCGACCGTATCAAAAAATTAGCCATCGAGAAAGAAGAACTCAAGATGAAGAAGTTTTGATCACACCTTCCCCTTATCCGAGAGCAGAATAGCAATGGGCTTGGTCGTCTCAAACTCAGCGAAGAGTATAATCATGATAACCGTTAGCGGAACAGAGAGCACCATACCTGGTATACCCCATATGGTACCCCAAACGGCCAAGGCAATTAAGACAACCAAGGCACTTACATTCAAACGGTCACCCATGAGTAGAGGCTCAAGCAGGTTGCCCACGAGAAGTTGAATAATAGTAATCACAATAAGGACATATACAGCGGGCATTATCTCCCCGGTTTGAATCAAGAAAAAGACTGAAGGAAAAATAGTTGCAATTAGTGAACCAACAGTAGGAATATAATTAAGTAGGAAAATAATAAAAGCCCAGAATACTGGAGCATCTACTCCGAAGAATCGCAAGGCAATAAAACTCACCACACCTGTAGTCAAACTAACGACGGTCTTGAGCGTAATATAGCTTCCTATGCTGTGGTCTATTTTGTTCAAGAGCGCTATGGTCTGTTTTGATTTCCCTTTGGCAATGGCAGCAATCTTTTTACCAAAACCACCTTCTTCCAATAACAGGAATAAAAAGTAAATTAAAATAAGTACGATATTGCTCACTATAGAACTTAAGGAATTTACTAATGAAGACAAAATATCAGAAAAGTCAATTCCGCCACTGAACTCTTTGGCCTTGGCCATCAAATCCAATCCTGTCATTTTTTCTATAAGCCCTTGGACGTGGTGAATATTGGCCTCATACTTTGGGATATTGGCTGAGATTATATTGATGTTGTTTGTGAGAATCTGCACCAAAAAACTCCCTACAAAAAACAGAATGGTCGTAGCAAATATGTTTAGAAACCAAGGAGGTAGATAGTCGCGGACAAGCTTGATGCGCTGTAAGGACATTCTAATTTCCTTGACAATAAACCAGAGAAAAAGGGCAAGAACGAATGGGATGAGAATATCCTTCCCATAAACAAGAATGAAAATGCTGAAAGAAGTTATGATTAATATATTGGCCGTTTTGGAGAGTTTCACACTACTAAAATAGCGTATATTTATTGGCATTATGAGACAAGTTTCCCTCCTGATTATTTTTTTGACTTTATCACAAATTAGCAGTGCGCAAGACGCTGATGCCTACGCCTTTGCTGAAGACATTTTCAATCACATCAAACAGGATGACCGGGAGTGGGTTATAGAGCAGACGGGCGACAGTATAGATGTAGTGCACTTATTTACTGAGATAAAAAATCAAATGGATTCAGATGAACGCGAGGACTTTGATAAATCAACGGATGCTGATTTTGTTCTGAAAGTCCTAGAAAGTGTCAAGGAAAGTGCCCGAAGAAGTCTTGAACAAATCTTCTTTGAGGTCAAGGAGTGGGAAAGCATCAGATTCAAGGCAGAGGAGATCGAAATCAAAAGAGCGGAGGCCAGAAAATTAAAATTTAAGGATACTTATGTTGTGACAATTCCGTTTGAGGACGACAACTATCATTATCAATTGACGATTAAACCGATTCGAAAATCGAAACATAGAAATAAGTATGTCATTATTTCTCAAGGGATATTGATTTCTAAGGAAGATAAAAATGAGGAGCCTGCACAGACTGAAACCCCAGCACCCGTGATTATGGAAAATATTAAAGAAAGAACCACAGAAAATTTTCCTGATCCAAGATATGACCCGCCACCTCCGCGCAAGCTTCCATTCAACCATATTTATAAGTCTCCGGATCAAAAACCAGAATTTATTGGAGGAGAAGATGCATTTATGCAATATCTCGTTAACGGTATTAGATATCCGCAAGAGGCGATAAGAATCCAGGCGGAAGGTAAAGTTCAGATAGAATTCGTTGTAGAAAAAGATGGAAGTATAAATCAAGTAAAATGTGTGAATAAGGTAAATGAATTTCTTGCTGAGGAGGCAATACGAGTTATAGAGAATATGCCAAGGTGGAAGCCTGGCATGAAGTATGGCACTTCAGTAAGATCTTACTTCACTGTTCCCATTGAATTTACATTGGATGAGGATTTTGGAAGAAAAAAGAAGAAAAAAAGAAGACGATGAAATATTCTTTAGGTCTCTGCATCGGAATGCTCCTCTTAAGGCCAGAAAATTAATTGGTAAAAAAGCGAGGTCAAAATTGAATGCCACAATAGAATTTTGCCTAGCTTAGTCAGATTAGATTTTAACATTAATCTCATTTAACACCATCTTATCTTTAAACTCCTTATGAAACGTCTTCCGCTATTTATTCTGTTCATCTTGTTTACTTCTAACTTCTCTGCACAAGCCCAAGACATCCGCAATTTTTGTGCAACAGCCTTTGAGAAAATGAAAAGTAATGATGTGGAATGGTTTAAAGAAAGGCTGCCTGACAGTCTAGACTTGGTGGTAGTTTTTGATGAAATAGCAGAGCAATTGGATGAAGAAGAGCGCATAATGATGCGGAAAGAGTTGAATGGAAAATTCATTTCTTTAGCCATGATTGAAATGAACGCCAAGTTCGAACGAGACTTCAATCGACAGCGTGGAAAAATAAAAGATTGGTCGACCTTAAAATTGGATAAGAGTAAAATTGACATCAAACTATTCGAGATTTCTGGTGGTCCCAAAACACTTAGATTTCCGAATACTTTTGAAGCCGACATCCCCTTCCAAGATGGAGCAAAGGATTACAGCATGGAGCTGTCACAGATAAAATATTCAGAACACAGAAAAAAAATTGTGATTCTAAATGATAGAATTGGCATTAGAACTTCACAAGGCGCAATGATTGGAGACCCAACAATCAAAGATTCTTCACCAGTTGAAAACTTGAATACTTCAGAAGAGGATGAGCCCGCTGATTTGATTCCACCTAAAGCGCCTCGACCCAAGATAAATGATGAGCAGGCTGAAATTGCAAACTATCCAGGTGGACTAGTCTATTCATCTACGGAGTCCTTACCTGAATATAAAAATGGCGAGAATGCCTTATATCAATTTTTGGCAGACAATATTGAATACCCAAAGGATGCCGCAATGAACAATATTCAGGGCATCGTGTACATAGAGTTCATCATAGAAAAAAGTGGCCGCGTATCCAATGTGAAAATCACCAAGGATATTGGCGGTGGATGTGGACAAGAAGCCAAAAGAGTTATTTCCAAAATGCCGAAATGGAAACCTGGAAGAAATAAAGGCGAAACAGTCCGCACATATTTCACCCTGCCTGTTGAATTCAGTTTGGGCGAATAAGCCCAAAACTAAAATGGGGACATTCATCTTGTGATTTAACTTCAGCCAAACGCAATACATCTTATATTTATCACCCTTATGAAGTATGTAATCATCTTATGCGCTAGCCTACTCTTCTGCGTCAACACATTTGCTCAAAAGAGTGAAGCTAAAAAATTTGCACTGCAAGCATTTCAAGAATTAAAGAATGATAATGCGGCTTGGTTTGCTAACAAACTCCCGGACAGTTTGGACATGGTCGCACTCTTTGATGAAATTGCCGGTCAACTAAAGGCTGAGGAGCGCAAAGAAATGAGAGAGATGATGAATGGCGAGTTTATTTCTAAGTCATTAGAAGAAATGCCCGAAAGGCTTCAAAGGAGTTTTAGGCAATCTAGAGGGCAGGTTAATAATTGGTCTGTGATTGATGTTCATGCCGACAAGATGGAAATCAAAGCCGTTGAATTTCCAGGCAAAGATGATCGAATCATCTCACTAGAAAATTCATTTGAAATTAGCCTCCCCTTTGAAGATGCAGACTACGAATACGAATTTGTGATGGAAGGAGTCCGCAAATCAGAACGCAATAAAAGCTTCTTATTGTTCAACAATCGCATCAAACTGCGTTCGATTCCGAAATATGCTGAAATTGAAGAGATTGCAGAAACTGTTGAGATTGCTGAGTCAACAAAAGAATATGAAATTTCTGACCGAAGAGAAGAAGATGTTTATATACCCCCTCCATCAAAAAAGGAAGTCATAGACAATGCTGATTTTAATGAACCCGTGATCAGCCAGCCTAGTCCGAGAGCGGCCGTTCCTGATCGCGCTGAAACGATCTACGAATTTGTGGAACAATCTCCTTCATTCCCTGGTGGAGAAGAAAAAATGATGGCCTATCTCCAAAAAAATCTTCAATATCCTGCCACCGCTCTAGACCAAGGAATAGCGGGTATGGTCTACATCAATTTTATAGTTGAGAAGGATGGTGCTTTATCCATGGTCAAGGTGGTCAGAAATCTGAGTGCCGATTGCGATACAGAAGCCAAGCGTCTTGTTGAGTCCATGCCTAATTGGATTGCGGGAAAACAGAATGGGATGAAAGTCCGTTGCCGCTATACATTGCCCGTTGAATTTTTTGTTGAAGACTAAGAATGAAAATTGTTATTCGTCACATAATGACTCTAGTCATACTTCTCAGCTTTTGCGGTAAAACGGCATTTGCTCAAGAAAAAGAAGCCCTCAAATTCTGTGAAGACTTCTTATCACATTTAAAAGCAAAAGACAATCGATGGATTATCAATCAAGTCGCAGACAGCACTGATATTTCCCTATTATTTGAATCCGTTTTTGCCCAACTAGAAGCAGAAGAGAGAAAGGAATCTAGACTGTATTATAATGGCGAATATTATAAGGAAGTAGCAGACGAACTCCAAAGAGGATATGGTGGTGTTTTGCCAAAGCTATACTACTATATTCATGATTGGAATGAAATCTTATTCGACGAAAAAACTACGGTAAAAGAAATGGAAGGTGTTGATGGATTGAAAACAGAAAATCTGTTTGAAGCAGAGATTCGTTTCCATAATAAAAAATATAATTACCTCATCAAACTCCGTCCCATCTATAAATCTCCAGACAAGAATCGTTTTGTGATTTTAGCAAAAAGTCCGGATTATTCAAGAAAAGCGATTCATCCTTTTTCCATGGACGATTTTGATGAATCACCGCCCAAGGAAATAGATCAAAGTTCCTTAAGCGCGGACAGTCCATATAAAGAGGGGCGTATCCCTCCCCCACCTCCACCGCCAGTTGAAACATATGAAGACATTAATGAAGAAAGCAGATTGATGGTTGCACCACCTCCCAGGCCCGATCCACCTAAAATTTTTATGATGGTTGAACAAGCGGCTGAGTTCCCTGGTGGAGACGAGAAACTTCACGAGTTTATAAAAGACAATATGCGCTATCCTCGAAAAGCAAAAAGAAAAGAGATAGAAGGCACTGTTCTCATTTCCTTTGATGTTGAAAAAGATGGAGAGATTACGAATGTTCAAATTGAAAAAGATATCGGAGCTGGTTGCGGTGAAGAAGCCATCAGAATTGTTAAAGAAATGCCGAAGTGGAATCCATTTAAGATTAACGGGGAAGCTGTAAAAGAAAAGATGCGCTTACCTATAATATTTAAATTATCCAATTAGCCGACATGAAATTCATTTCTACAATCTTAGCAATTCTATATCTCTGTTTACTATCAGAGTCTCTTCTCGCTCAAAAAGATGAGGTCGAAAGCTTTAGCAAAAAACTATTAGAATATCTCAAAGAAGGAGATATAGAATCATATATGAATACTGCTATGGACAGCTCTACAACTAGATTTATGGCAGAGAAATTTGCGGGTAAAGAAGAACTTGAAAAAGATAATGGTCGGCTGGCCAAAGCAATGGAATCTTTTCGCCAGCTGGGCAGAAAAAATCAAAGAAAAAACTTCTTATATGTTTTTGAAAAGGAAGGACAAAAATTAAAGCAAGGCAAGATTGTTGAATCACGAATTACGAGCAATAGAACTAGATTCGACACCGATAGCATTACCACCATGAGCGCCTCATTTACTGTAGAGTTTGAAGACGAACACATAACGATTTCGTGGCCAACAATAATGCATTTCAAGGGAAGAATGCCATCTACTTATATGAGCGGGAAAATTGGTGTAATCAAAACATCAGCTGTGAGCGAGTATAAATCTGCTCGCGTTACAAAACGAGAAGAAGCTCGGCTAGAACAAGAACCTCGACCTGAACCTCTTGGAAAGGTATTTGAATATGTCGAAGTGATGCCTAGTTTCCCGAACGGCAAGAAAGCGCTAGAGCAATTTCTAGAAAAGAATATAGACCTCCCCGCACAACTTTTGGAGGTCCATGATGCTGTAACGGTTCCCGTTCGATTTGTAGTCAATGTCGACGGCAGTTTAGATAATATTAAAGTTTTAAAATCGGCTGGATTTGCCTTTGACTACGAAGCCAAACGCATGATTCTTTTGATGCCCAAATGGAATCCTGGCATTCAAAATGGCGAGAAAGTGCGGTGCCAAGTGGACCTACTCGTCGAATTTAATAAGCATAAAAAATTAAGTAAATGAAAAAAATGATCATACTCGTGACGATGCTTAGCCTCGTTTTTAGCCTCATCAATATTGATGTGCATGCGCAAATGGAAGAGGAAGCCAATAAATTCGGTCAAGAATTCTTTACCCACTTCAAAAATGGAGATGAGGCGTGGTTCAAGAGCAAGCTCGGGACCAAAAAACAATTGGGGCAACTCTTTGGATATGCCTTGGATGACATTCCAGATTTATTGGATGACCTATATGAACAAATTGAAAAAGGTAATAAGACAAGTCTTCTAAATTTCAAGATTATTCAGAGAGACGCTCACAGCAATGAAATTAAATGGAATCAAACTACATCTACTCCAAGCAAAATTGAACTTTTAGAACCAAGTCTTCCGTCAGCGATGGAAATCAACAGTCTATTGCTTCATTTCAAGTCTAAGAACAAGCCCTTTGTTCTCCTCCTCGACTTCGCGGCTTGGGATGAGATGGGAAATAAATTTTTCATTTATGGAGGGAACATTCTTTTATTGACTAAAGAAGAATATAAAAAAGACTTTGCTATGCACTACAATAATTCTGATCGTCGAGCTTCAAGTTTTGGTGATGTAAAAGGCGATACCAGTGCGGACCTCATAGCCATTCCTGCAAACGAGCAGATATCCAGAGAGAAGCCTATGCTTGAGAAGAAACTTGTACTACCAAAACCACCTCCCAGAACCATGAAAGGAGTTGATGATGATACGGGCTTAGAAATATCTGTAGAACCGAGTAGGAAAATGGTAGTCATGGATCCAAAGCCTAAGCCAGAGTATCGAGACAATGAGATTTTCACCTTCACACAGCAGGAAGCTGTTTTCCCTGGTGGTCATGATGGACTTTTCAAATATTTGAGCTCAAATATCAGCTACCCTAAAATGGCCAAGCAGGATAAAACGGAAGGCACAGTATATATAGAGTTTGTTATTGAGCGTGACGGAAGCATAACAGAAGCCACGATAAAAAGAGACATTGGTAATGGATGCGGAGAAGAGGCTAAAAAAGTTGTCGAGCGTATGCCAAAATGGAAGCCTGCAATGAATAATGGTCATACAGTTAGGTCTTATTTTACGCTTCCTGTACAGTTTAGTTTGGGCAACTAAAGGACTTCAGTCGCTAAGAGCGCCAATATTTAGTTCCCCTTAACGAAAAGCAAATTAAAATTGTCGAATTTTGTAGTCGATGAAAAAGTTCATTTTCCTACTAATGCTTTCATGTACTTCTTATTTAGTAGAAGCGCAATCTGAAGATCAAACAAAATCTTATGCTGTTCGTTTGTATTCTCAGTTCGTCCAAGGCGAATTTGATTGGTTAGTCAATCAATCGTGTGAGCTCAAAGCGCGGAGCGCGGAAGACCGCACCGCCTACAGAGAATCACTTGAAAATGTTTTTACTCAAGGGCAACGAATGAAGTTAGAATGGAAAAGCACCTTCATAGACAATGTACTCATTTTCCCAGCTGCAAATTCTGATGCGCAAGATGAAATTGGCGTTTTATTCACTTGGAACAATATTCAATACGCTTGGACCATTCAAGGCTTCAAAACAAATAATTCGGGTATTGGAAAATGTGTCGACTTCAATCGAGTGTATTTAAAAAATATAACGGAAGAAAAAGAAAAGGAAGTACGTAACGAAATCATGGAGCAATTGGAAGTGGTTGAAGAGCCAAGAGTAAAAAGGGCGATCGCACCTGAGCCAAAAGCCGAGATTTTTGATTTCGTTGAGGTAATGCCCGAATTTCCAGGAGGCAAAAAAGCCTTAATGCGTTATATTTCTAAAAACATCAAATATCCTGAAATTGCTCGCGAGCATAATATTCAAGGAAAAGCTATGGTACAGTTTGTTGTCCTAGCAGATGGCTCCATAAGCAATGCAAAAGTGGTTAGACAAATAGGTGGTGGCTGCGGAGAAGAAGCCCTAAGGGTAGTAAACTCAATGCCTAAATGGACTCCTGGCAAGCTAAACGGCAAGGCCGTACCCGTCAGTTTTACACTCCCAGTGAATTTTAAGCTCAAATAGCAGGAGTATTAATCGGTTTCTCTGCCTCACTCTTTAACCAATAATGAGAGCTTCGGAGGTGTTGAGTCAATTGTCATAAATATTATTAGACTCCATTTTATTTAAATTGGCACAAAAATTGTTGTACCTTAAGGAGCAAACACTCCTAACTATGAAAAAAAATTACGGGACCTTGACGGCTTTCGCTGTACTAATAATCACTCTTCTAGCATTCAACCCGCTAAATCTTAGCGCACAAGCCGATGATGACAATTACGATATTTTAGTCAATGTAACACTAAATGCCGACCTCTCTGCCAATGATGTAGGGCAAATGACTTATGGAACTGTAAGCTCTCTTGTTCCGAATCCCATGGGAGCAACTATTTCAGTCAGCGCAACTGGCATGCTCAATTTCACTACAACAACTCCAGGAATCTATGTTTACGGGATGCCAGTAAGTGATGGAAATACAACAGAAACAATCCGTTTATTTATTCTAGCTAAATCTGCCAAGGCTTTTCTAGACCCTAATAGTCAAGAAGCTATTACAAATGCCCAATTACAAAATGAATTTAATTCACTACTAAGATCACATGGGATTAAACCTAGCGCTGATTTATTTGAAGCACAAAGCGACAAACTGAGTACGCTCGCAGAATCAGCTGATTTCACTGTTTATCCTAATCCTGCTACCTCTCAAATTTCAATCACTAATCATGATCAAATTGAAAGATTGATGATTGTGGACGCAACAGGAAAGACGGTCAAAAAAATTGTTAATCCTCAGCAATCAAATATTGACCTTTCTAATTTGTCTACCGGTCAGTATTTTATCAAATTTCATACTGCTGTGGGACTTAAGACCAAGTCCTTATTGATTCAATAATACACTAAATAATACACTACTAAAAAATTTTCAAGACGCAAATCATAGATTCGCTGTTGCCGACTTCTCCCATATAACGAAAAGATCGCGATAGACATCGTCCCGATAACTATCGGGATAAGCTCAAAGACGCAAATCATAGATTTGCTGTTTCGCAATTCCCAATACAGAAAATCTTCATTGCTCAGAAGTACATGCTATTATTAGCTTTCTCAACAATAGAATGAAAAATAATGTAAAAACGAGGTAAATTTGAATGAAATATCGGAAGACAACAGCAAATAAATAAAGATTCTATTTCAAAGGCTGAACTTTCTTTACTTTAATAATTAAAGCGTTTATTTCATCAATTCGCTTCTGTTTGAATTCCTGAGAAGGATACTTATCGTACTCTTCAAATCGGAGTTTAGTATACTTTAATGACTCCTTTATCATTTCCCAATCTTCGTTATTTAAACTTTCCATATTAGTTACTCAAAATTACAACACTTTCTCTCAACTTGTCTATATCAGGACTATACTTGGTCTTTCTTTTGGGAATATCTCTTAAAACTCCTATTTCCTTTAGCTTCCATCCAACTTGTACTGCTATATCAGCTAAAATCAAATCTACAGGTAATTCATAATTAGCATAGGCGGAAGTTGAAACGACAAACCACAAATTGGCTCCCTTTTCAGCCTTTTGTTTTAAATCAAACAGAATCTGTTTCATATCTTCAAAATATGCTAAAATCATTATTGGGATATTTTTATGCATTAGCAATTCCGGTTTGCTCTTTATCTTATTATAAACATCGTCAAAAATAAATCCGTAAGACTCCTCACTCGGTTTTTTCCACCTTGCTTGGATATGAGAACGTACAGTCTTTAGCCGAAGCTTATAAAGTTCGTCATATCCAGTAACGAATTGACCTAAAAATAACTCAGGTCTATAAATGTCTGTATAATCGAAAGTGTTTACATAGGGGGGTGAAGTGATGCATAACTTAAATTTATCATCCATCTTTTTTACCAACTTTCTGACATCTCCATTTATCAAAGTAGGTTTGACCAGAACTTTTTCATTCAAATCTTCTTTAACTACATCAATTTGCTCAATAAACGAATTGATAAAAGATTCGTCATTAAAGTCTAATTCAGTCCAATTGTTTTTATAACGTAAACATTTGCCATCTTTCTTGGCATTGCAATTTTTCATGGCTGCTGATAACAATGCCAATTTTATCAATTTACTAGAGTTGGTTCTTTCAGACTTAACTGCCGAATACCCTCCTTCAAAAGCACGTAAAACACTCTTATTGAATAACCACTTCTTATCATTTACCTTTTTAGAGAATGTAGAAAAATTTTCCAAATCCGACTTCCGTCCTCTTTTTATTTTTTTCAATACTTGTTCAACATTAGCAGAAAGATCTGAAACATTAGCATTCATTCCCTTTATTTTAGAAAGGAAGCTTGTAAAAGGGTTTACTTCATAGCCCAAAGAATTAATTCCCTGCATCCCGCAAGTTAGAGTTACCGTTCCACTTCCATTAAATGGGTCAATAACTAAATCATTTTTCTCCAATCCAACATCGTCGATTGCCTTTTTCACCAAAGATGGAGAAAAACCTTCTTTATAAAAATACCACCTATGACGGGGCAAATTTCTAGTATCAACTGCATTAGAAATACCTTTATCCTTTAATTTAAAATTACTATTAATCTTTCCTTCAGACATTAGTTATTCAATTTAGCTTCTAAAAAAAAACGCACAGGTGGAGCATAATCTTGTCGTATTTTTTCATATTCCGGATTATAAGTTATGTCTACATTTTTATAAAATTCAACATCACTTTGAGTTAATTCAGAAATAGGCTTAGTGACATTTTTCCTTCTAGCATCAAAAACCACTAAATATCCTTTTACAACTCTTGTTGGTTCTTGAGATTTAAACTCATCTAAATAATCAGCTAATTGCTTTGCTCCTGAATTTGCACGAGCATCTCTGTAAGAGACACCGCTAATTGAATTTCCCACCCATTTAATTTCAATTAGGGCAATATGGTCAGTAAAATTCCAAGTCACTTTAATATCAACGGGATTCTTCTCATTGACATTTTGCTCTGGCATAACTTGAGGATCATCTCTTAAATTTGCTCTTAGAAAATAACACAATGAATTTCTCATAACTTCTTCTGCCTTGCCCTTTATAAACTTAATACGATTTGCATCATCCCAAACCATACTTAGAATAGGGCACGCCGAAGTTCTGGCGAACTTACTTTCATAATAGTCAAATGCTTCATTCAAATTCTTAAAAGTGTAAGGAGAAAAATAACTCTCAACTCCATTTAGGGGTTCTAGTAAATCTTTACCAGATAAAGTATGAAAGTATTCCTTTTCGTTTTCCCTTTCATAAATAACTGCGGTATCATTAAAGTCCTTAATATCAGAAGTGAAATTTTCAGAATAACAAATTTTACCAGAAGAAGTAAACTCAACAAATATACTCTCACTACTAGAGCTCATAATTTTATTAAAACTTGAATCTTCAATTTTGGCTGTTAAATTAAGCTTTTCATGCAAAGAAGTATCATCATTTAGAGAAGTGGCAATAACTAAGCGATTATAATTTTCCAGGTAAACATGTTTGAATAAATTCTTAATATTCTCTGAAAGAAACAAAGCCTTTTGCACACCAATCTCGCCGTAATCATTTTCTAATTTCGCTACATATAAATTCTTAACTATTAAATCGTAACCAAAATCCATCAACCAACCTGTTGTTTTAAATTAGACGACAACCAAGTTAAAGCTGGTATTATTAGAGATTTATGCTTGTTGTGCAATGCTTTTTTTAATTCTTTAAATTGTTCATAGAGATTAGCGGTAGCATAATCTTCTTCATCCAACAGTAATTTACTCTCTTGATTCTTTGCACTACTCAAAACGGGTTCTTTAAATAAAGCTGTTCTGACAATTCCAAAAGGTGTCAATGAAATGCAACCAATTGCTGACTCTAAGTGTGATATTCTTTTAGTGTAAATACCCATTTCTTTTAAAGACGATAAAAAATCTAGCCCGCCCTCAGAAATAGAATAATAATTTTGTTCGTTTACCAACCACCCATCTTTTAATATTCCTGATATTGCTGAAACTAATTCAGAACTAATTGGCAATCCATTTTTACTCTTTGTAAAGGAATACCCCCAACTTCTTGCGGGCTCACCATCATAGATTGACATTAGACACGCTAAATAAGACAGGATATTTATTTCGGAAAGACTAAAGTCATTGTCCATTACTTTTTGTAATTTACTACCAATGAACAATATGTCAAATAGTGCAAAATGATTCATTAGTTTAATTCTTTTTCTATTTGACTATAGGCATCTAAAATTTTTGATTCTTCCTGAATTTGCACTTCCGACAACAATGTCCATTCCGTCATTCGCTCTAATGACATATTATCTTTTTTAGCAAGTTTAGCCAATTCAATCAAGAGTTGCGAAGTATTAATATTTGCTGTCATTAATATGTTATAACCTAGTTCAGAAAATTCTCCAAACATTTTACCCGCCTTACTTTCATACGCAATATCTAAAGACCCCTCCGGTGTATCGACCAAAAACGATGCTCCATCACACGAATATTCTATAAACGCCATTCTTAAGGCAATATCAACAAAGTATCTTTGACTTTCAGAAAGTTGAAAAACCTCATTTCGCTCTTGGTCTTCAACAACCAAAATTAGAGTAGTCCCATTCTTTGAATTGCGAAGATTTAAACTTACTTCAAGTCCCAAAAAGCTCTTGGCATATTTATTAAACATTGGTATAAATGTTTCTTCGGCTCCAGCATAACTTTTATTTAATAATCGTTCAAGCTTACCTAAATCTTTCTCGAATTCTTTCTTCTGTTTTCTCTTTTCCTCTATTTCTTTTACCTTATCCTTAATCTGTTTATCATAAGCATCAGTCAAACCTGAAAAATCACTCCCCGCTAAAGATTTGATTTGTTTAATCGCTTTACCGAATTCTTTATTTACCTCATCAATTTCATTTACTATTGAAACAACAGACAATTTTAAAGATTCTGATTTAGCTAACAATCTTTCCTTCCTTATACTCTGAGCGTCAATTTGCTTTTTGCTTTCGCTAATACTTTTATCTATTTCTTGGAGAATCTTTACTCCCTTTTTGTTCTTAGGTATTGATTTTTTACAATAATTACTTTTAATGAGTTGGCTTATTTCATCTGCTATATTTGAGGTGTTACCATTTTTACACGATTCGTCTCGAAACTTTAGCAAAAGCGACTTAATGGCATGATCATTTAGGAAACTTTCTTCTTCAACGAACATTTCATTGAACTTACTTTGATAATCATTTTGAGCTTGTAAGAGTTTCAAGGTTAAATCCGATAGCTTAAGGTCAGCATTTCGTATGTTGTTTTTATTAGTTTCAATCCCCTCATTTGTTTTTTCTAACTTCTCTTCAAGTTTATCATATTTACTCAAAACATCATCCGGCAACTCTACCCCTCCCTGCTCAGCAATCTCAAATTTCAACTTTTCAAAATCTTTTACCAATCTATTCTTGTGATAAGTAAAATTCCTAATATTAGAACCAAGTCTTTGAACATCCTTTCTTAATTCATTAGCCTTCTTCGCATTTTCTACATCAACGTCAAAGAATAAATAAAGAGAGGTTTCCATTAAGTCAGAATTCCAAAATATGAGATTATGCTGTTCGTCAAAACTTAAAACAAAATGTTGTATAAAAACAAACTGATCGAATGTTGCTAGACGAATATCTTTAGTTAAATCCGTTTTATAGGTGGTAAACAAATCAGCATTTGACGTGTCTTTTACTATTGTATCTTTATTATTCTCAAATCTAGAATATGAAATCAATTCTTCTTTCTCAAAAAAAGACCGCTCTAATTCATAGCCAATCTCTCCTACCGAAAATTTAATTTTTACAGAGCTTGACTCTCTGTCTATCTCTTCAATTCTTCCATCAAAATATTCTAATGCGAAATTTTTATTTGCACTATAAAGCTTAGCAGTAGAAACTATTGAGCTAATACTTTTGCTTGGGTCAATTACGATGCCTGTCAATCCAAAATTTACAATATTCAAAAAAGTAGACTTTCCCAACCCGTTAGCTCCAGCTAAACAGAATACAGCCTTATTCATGTCCAAATTAATTTCATCTTTCTTCTTGTATAAGGAAAAATTATTAATGGAAACGGATTCTATCTTGGGGAATGAGAATTTCGACATTAGATTAAGCCAAATATAGAAACATATAGGTTTAGAGTGAAAAATTTGAAAACTAATTTACTCCTTAGGCCAAATCCTAATACCAATTGGGAAAAGCGCTTAAAACGCACGTAAATAGACCAAAAGTTGAATTAAATAACAATTCCAATTAACTCATTGACTACTCCATTATTTCCAGTAATGAGCAATTTTCGTGACTAACTTTAGCTTTTCTAGTAATAAACTCTTTTCCACCAAGAACATTCGCAAAGCTATAAACAGCTATTACAATGACATGGTCCTCCTTTACCCAAAATTTAGATTGGGTATTTTCAAAGTAGAAATCTTTTGGATCGTTGAGTTCTTTTTGGGTTTCAACGTACAAATCGAACACACCCGTTGCAGAGCCAATGCAATTCTTTTCAAAATCAGCCTTTTTATTTCTAATATCTTTTTGTTTATCCTCAAACTCATCCCTATTCGCAACAACTTCTTTACGTTGTGACATTTTATCCTTATCCAGATAATCAGATATTCTAAAAGCATTAGAAGAATCTTGAATTAATGATGTTCCATTTAGGAAATGCAAAACAGCAAATACTTTTACCATTTTTTGTTTTTTGTTAAACTCAAAATGAATATCGTAATCAATAAGGTTCCCGTTTTTTCCAAAAGTCTTTAAATAATCGCCTTGCAAAGTATCCCTATAAGAAGAATGAAATTTTGGACTAAAGATTATTGTTTTAGTTTTCGACATTGAATCAGTTTTCTCGGTTAAACTATTGGAAACTTCTTTATACAAAGTACTTTCTCCAAAGTATAGCGATTCTGCGTTATCCAAAGTACTAACATTCTCTAAAAGTAAATTTTCTTGTTTTGAATTTATAAAGCTCACTACCATCTCCCTTTCTTTATTGGTATCTGAATTAAAAGCAAGAATTATAGCTAACATTACTAAAAATATCGGCATCCCAATTCTCATAGAATAATATCTAAACTTCGAGGCCTTCAAGGCTTGAAATAAACTATTTGAAAGAGGGGCTAAAATAAAGGAAGCAAACAAGGTTAAAATAGTCGAAAGTTTATTGCTTTTAAAAAGCAATACCCCCAAGAGTAAGATTATCAGAATTAAGGCATAAATGGAAATTGTTTTAACATTGGTGGTTCTTTTCTTTTCTGTCATTTGTTTTGTTTTGAACACCCCAAATTCCCAAAGGTGAAAAAGCCAAAAAGAAAAGCGTGGAACTTGAGCCTACCGCTGTTGAGGTACCACCAAGCACCCACTTTACGAATAAACCAAGCCCACGCCGTAGCATGAACATTAGGTCTATCATTTTCGTAAAGCTTTGAATAATTGGTGGTTTTCAACAGCACTTTATGATAGCTAACGCTTCAATATTTCTATTAAATTTTTATCAATGTCATATTATCAAACAAATCTATGTATTTAGCTTATTAAAAAATCAAAAAGTTGAAAATTATCCTACCCTCCTTGCCCTAAAAATTACGAATTCTAAATATTATATAATTTTCGAAATTCTTTTATTCTGGATTTTCATATTCAACAACAGCATATTTCTTCAATCCTCCTTCTTTTTTTGCTATATATCCATGTCTATTAAGAATTAATCCCATGCTTACAGATTGGCTCATACTACAAGTGTTTAAGCCTGTAAGAAGCTTAAAAACCTCTGAAGCACTACAAAGACGGCTTAGCTTAGTTGGTTGCTCAGGAGTAAACCTTGTAATTAATTGTTCTTCAATATCCGAAACAACAGTAAATCTTAAATTGTTATTCTCTATCAATTTTGTTTCCTTCTTGTCAAAATGCCATCTAAACCCATCAAGGTAAAGGCGATATGATTCAGAAAGGATACTTTCTACATCTATCTCATATGCAATATCAATATCCAATACCTCAAAACATAAATAGCGCCTTGAACCCGTTTTATCGTATAAGATTTCAGTTCCATTTGTGGACCCTATGAAAGATGCTCTCCTAGGCATTATCTCACTAGTTCTAGCATAAGGTCGCCGATGATTGATTTGTGTTTTTGTTATTATCTCTTTCAAAGAACCGCTTTCTCTTTTGCTAAGATTCTCTAATTCGTCTAAATCAATCAACATACATTCACTTAATGCTACCATTGTATCGGCATTCCGATTAGGATTGATTTTACCGCTATAAAAGTACTCTCTTAGTTCGTCAGGAACTAAATTTCTAATCCATGTACTCTTACCTATTCCCTGGCTTCCGCTCAATACTATTACTTGATGATTTATTAAGCCATTATCTAATACCCCAGCTACCATACCAACAAGCCACTTTCTTAAACAACTATTAAAAAAGTCATTATCGTGGCAGTTTATTGTTTTGGCCAATTCAGAAATGTAACTAATAGAATTATCAACTTTGGGAAGACCTTCAAAATACTCTACAAAAGGATTATACTCAACTACAAAATCAGAATTTAATATATCAATTAAAAGAGCTTTATTGATACCAGTATCATACTCACTTTGTATTTCGAGATAGTTACTATTGATAAAACCGTCGTCTATTGCTTTGTATCCTTTAGCTTCTTTTCTGCGATACTGAATTTGTCCTTTTACAATATTATTTCTTAAATAATACCGCTCATTAAAGAATCCTTTTACCATTTCAATTTTTTCTTTTTTACTCATTGTTTGTTCATTTTATATTTAATATTTATTACTTTTTACACTATATAACAAGCTGTCAATTGGATACTAATTCTTCAACCTTCTCTTTGATTTTTGATAACAAATTCCCTTTGTAAGAGAAACAATCTGTAGACACTTGAACTTTATTGCTTAAACCCCGAAACTTGGATTTTAGATTGTGAACACTTTTTGAATTGTGAAGACTTTCATCAATCCAAAAATCAGGATTAAGGCCTGAATAATATAACATTCTTTCTTTCGAAGGAATACATGATGTGTCTACTTGTGAATCTATAAACTCTATCTGCTTTACCTTATTTATTAAATCCTCTTTAAGCCAAATAAAATTCTCAACTTCCAATAGGTCTGATAAATACTTTATCCTATGAGAAATGGGAGCAGTTCGGGAATAAACAATTTCTATTCGGATAATTTGCCTATTCAAGATGAGTCCTCTCTGTTTACTCTCAAAAGATTTATTGTATAGCTTTATAGAATACTGAGATAATATAGATTTTTTACCATAGAATTTGGCAGGTCTTCCTCCAACCATATCGTAAAAAAGTTTATTTATTTTAAACGAAGAAATAGTTTTTAAAAATGCTTTGGGTTCTATTATAGATTCAACATTAACTCCACTTTCTAAATAATGAATCCGTGCAGTATATATGTCAATATTTAGAAGTTCAACAATTGCAACAAGAGCTATTTTGACTTTTGAAAAATGAAAATCAGTATGATTGTGGCTCCCTCCATTTATCCGTTCAAAATATTTGTGCAATGAGCCACTTACAGAGAGTTCATTCCCAAATAATTTTAATCTCCAACCCATGCACTTGTGAGTATGGCCGATAATAATATTATTATCTTTGGAGTAATTAGGAACAAATTCCATTTCACGAAAAATCACTTTTTCACCATCATTACAAATAGAAGCACAATCAACTTGCACTTTGAATTTTATCAAATCGGGCATATTCCTTATTACTATCTTTTAGAAAATGTATTTCGGTATATCTCTTCTTCCAATTCATCATTAGACTTGACTTGGCTTCTTAACATCCATTGATTCAAATCTGATTTCTTAAAGTAAATTACTTTCCCTTCTGGTTTGGAATAGGTAATCTTGTTATTTGAGGTCAGTTTATACAAATAACTCTTAGAAATTGACATATACTTAGCCGCTTCGGGAAGAGTGAAAATTTCCTTGGGCACACCTTTACTATCCAGCAAAATTTCCTTCAATTCTCTAATATCCTTTTGTAAATTTTCAATACTCATAGTTCTCTTTTTTTACGAAATCAACTATTGCCTTTCTCGTCATTAAGACTACGAAGTTGGAGAGCTAAATAAGTTTTGCCAAAAGTGGCATTGCGTAATAATCCGCTGTGCCTTAGTATTGATAAAGGTTACAAGAAATTAAAAAAAAATGAAAAAATGAAAACTGGAATTCAAATGCCAGCCTTTGATACAACCTCTTTGATTAAATCTATGAAAAATCTATACTTCTTAAGTTTCACATAGTTAATTCTAAGATTTAACTGGAATTCTTTATCAATTTTAGCTCCATACCTTTCTAATGAAAACTTTCTAATCTTCTTTTCTTGCTGAGCTCTGGTTAGACTTGATATTGATTTTGGTACTAGTAAACTACTATCTAATACTGCCGTAAAAAAAATAGCCGCATTTTTTTGAGTATCCCATTTCATTTCATAATCTAAATAATTCTTCTTAATTAAATGTTTCTCAATCTGTAAATAAGGAAGATGCATCCCTGTTAAAAACAATTTAGATTCTTCCAGTAGTTCAAAATTCTCTTCAACTTCGGCAATCCTCTCAATAGAGCGTGACCTACTTAACACAAAACGCTTTATCTTAGATATAGCCTTAATCTTTTCTTGAATTTCGTCTTTAGTATCCCCTTTATAAAGTGCTATTGGTATTAACTCTGTATTAAACATTAAACTGGTACAGTATTCAGCAATAAAATCCAGATATAAAATTCTATCGCTTAAAGACTCGATATGTCGAGATTGATTCTCAATTTTCAACTCCCAATTGTCATCAATACCTGCTAGATAATTATCAGTGTAAAGTTGAATAATATTTTTAAATAATTTATTTGCCTTACTTTCTATCTTACTCATAAGTTTTTCAATACAATTTTAGGCAATTTTTCAATCGCCTCTATTCTTTTCTTATTAATTATTTTGGCATAAACTTGGGTAGTCTTTATTTCCTTATGCCCAAGTATATCAGAAACTATATAAATATCAACTCCTTTAGTTATTAATAGAGTTGCGTGGGTATGCCGTGCAATGTGAAATGTAACATGTTTCTTTATCCCTGCATCTGATGCCCAACGAACAAGAGCAACATTTACGTAGGCACTATATCTTAATCCAACAAATACTCTCGCAGCTTCCTCTTTTCGTTCACCCATCAACTCTCTTGCCTGATGCGTAATATCCAAATACTCTTGCCCATTCGTCTTTTTCTGACGAAAAATAACTTTAGAATATTCACCCTCATCTTTCACCTCGCTCCAAGTCATTTTCTGAATATCAGACCACCTTAGCCCTGTCATACACGAAAACAAAAATGCAGTTTTAAGAATTGGATACCGACATTGAGCATCAGCCATTTGTTGAATTTCCGATTCCGTTAAATACACCTTTTGAATTTCTTCGGATTTTATACCCTTTACTCTTTTAACGGGATTATCCTTAATTAACCCTTCTTCAAAAGCCTGATTTAGGCAAGCTCTTAGCTTATTAAAATAAGACACGGAAGAGTTAATAGCCAATTTGTGTCCATACCGCAACGGCTCTTTTAATAGAAACTCTCTAAATCCTTTGACAAACTCCAAATCAATATTATGCAAATAGATATCTTCATGGGCATACTTTCTTAAATGCTTTCTTGTACCAAGCCAATTTCCATAGTTCCCCTTACTCTCCTTTCTCTCCTCCATTAGTTTCTGGAAGTAGTCAAAGAATCTTATTTTTCTTTGATTAGGATTTCTAAAACCATGTTTGTGTGATTGAATTTCAAGGTGCTTTTTATATCTAATATTCTCGGCCAATTCCAACACTTGCTTATTCTGTTTCCTTTCAGTAGAATTTTTAGGATTATCAAGAAGAAACAAGTTTAATTTTTGATGTTCCCTATCATGCTTAATCTTACCATAGACATCTTTACTATATCCCCAATAGGTTTCCAGAATAAGTGAAACACCTTTTTTAGTTTTTCTTTTAATTATCTTAGTTTTCATTACAATTATTTACATTTTTTTCTCGTTGGTGTAAAAGAATGGTAAAACATTTACAAACAAATGCTACCTATTGAGAAGAAATGTAAATGTAATTCTCTGTAATGCCTAATTATACTGCCTTTCGTAGCACTTTGTTTTCCTTTGTTTGCAATGATTATTTCCCAATACAGAAACGCGAGAAAATTGAACTGAGCACGTCTTCGTTTGATATCTCACCTGTGATGCTACCGAGCGCTTCCAGTGCAGTACGTAAATCAATAGAAACCAGCTCTCCGCCTCTTTCATTGTTCAAGCCTTCTTCAACTTCTTTCAAGCTAGCTTTTGCTTTTTGGAATGATTCTAAGTGACGCAAATTACTGACGACGATGCCATCATTTTGCATAGCGCCTAACTTACTCTTTTCTAAAAGAAGATTTCTAAGCTTATCTAAATTCCTTTTTTCCAGAGCAGAAATTTCCAAGGCAGTACGCTTCAACAAAGTGCTAATGGACTCCTCAATGTCGTAAGCATTGCAATTGACAATTTGGTCCGATTTATTCAAGAGCACAATCACCTCTTGCTCTTCCAGAGGCAGGCGTTTGAAATCTTCAACTATTTCTTTGTGATCTTTATTTATATCAGCTAGATAAAGAACAATTTGAGCGCTTCTCAGTTTTTGAAAGGAGCGTTCAATTCCTTTCGACTCCAGAACATCTTCTGTAATCCGAATCCCAGCTGTATCAATGAACCTGAAGGCGATACCGTCCAAAGTGACCACGTCCTCAATAAAGTCCCTCGTTGTACCTGCAATTTCACTGACGATGGCTTTCTCTTCATTGAGCAAGGCATTCAGCAAAGTACTTTTGCCAACATTAGGCTCCCCTACTATCGCCACCTGTATACCTTCCTTCATAGCATTACCATATTGAAAACTATCGATGAGATGATCAAGAACCATGTTGGTCTGTGCAATGATTTTTAAAAATTTTTCTCGATCGGCAAAAGCCACATCCTCCTCACTAAAGTCTAATTCCAATTCAAGCAAGGCTGCAAAATCAATAAGTTCCTGTCTCAATGCGGCAATTTGTTCCGAATAGCCTCCGCGCATTTGATTGACCGCCATGAGATGTTGACTTTTGTTTTCCGATGCGATTAAGTCTGCAACAGCCTCGGCCTGACTCAAGTCTAATTTCCCATTCAAAAAAGCTCTCTGAGTAAACTCTCCAGCCCGCGCAAGTTGGGCACCCTCTTTCAAGCAAATCTTGACTATCGTATTGAGAATGTATGAAGATCCATGTGCAGATATCTCAACAACGTCTTCACCAGTATAGGATTTGGGGTTCTTGAACAAACTGACTAGAACCTCATCCACTTCTTGCTCGCCATCTTTTATAAGACCGAAATGGAGCGTATGAGAATTTTGTTTCTTTAAGGAGACTCCAACAAAAATCTTATCCGCAAGGAGGATTGCATCTGGCCCACTCAAGCGCACGACGCCAATTGCGCCTTCACCTTTGGGAGTTGCAATGGCAACTATGGTTTGGATTGGAGTCATAATTTTTGTCTACGCTTCCGTTCTTTTTTTAATAGACTCAGCTCTCGACTCGTTTGTCCGGCAACTGAAGTATTCTCACTTGCCCTGCGCATTAGATAAGGAATTACATCGGCTACAGGACCGTAGGGTAAATATTTGGAAACATTGAAACCTTCGGAAGCCAAGTTGAACGAAACATTATCGCTCATTCCGTACAATTGGGAGAAATAGACTCGGTCCGAATTCTTTGCAATTCCATGATGATGCATTTGTTGCGCTGCAAGCATGCAACTCTTTTCATTATGTGTTCCAATAAATAAGGACAAACTATCTAAATTGTTTAAGCAGTACTCAACAGCTTGGTCAAAATCTCGATCGCATGATGCTTTGTCTGTTTGGATGGGTGATTCATAAGATTCTTCTTCAGCCCTGGCTCTCTCTTTTTCCATATAGGCTCCTCTTACCAATTTGGCCCCAAGAATAAATTTTTGTTCTTGTGCTTGGGTATGATTCGCTTTAAGAAATTCCAAACGATCGTGTCTATACAATTGGTAGGTATTATAGATAAATACTTTCTCTTGATTGTATCGCTTCATCATCATGAAGGCAAGTTCATCCACAGGTTTTTGAATCCAACTTTCCTCTGCATCGATGAGTATTTTTGTATTGTTGTTTGCTCCAGCTTCACAAATTTTATTGATTCGCTCGATAACACGCTTTTTCTCTTCTTGTTCTTTAGGTGTCAAGCTTTTACCCAAATGCCATTTTTGCAAAAGCTTGTGTCTTGCAAATCCAGTAATTTTCACACTAATAAATGGGATGTAATCTCTTTTTTGGGCAAAGTGGATGGTTTCAATAAATGTTTGAGTTGTGCTATCAAAAGCCTCTTCACCAACCAAACCTTCGACACCATAGTCCATAATCACACCAATGCCGTGGCGCTGTAACTTCTTTGCGGTCAGGTCTGCATCTTGAATAATTTCGCCCCCACAAAAATGATTGTAAATAGTGCTCTTTATCAAGCCTTTAAAGAACTTGAATTTTAGCAATGTCGGCGTCATTTTTATACCAAGTTTTGTAAGACCTGGCGAGGCCATGGTGCGAAATAAAAAATACGCGCGCCTCAGCTCTTTATCGGTTCTGTATGCAAATGCATTCTCTGTGTTTTCAAAGCTCAGTTTCACCCTGACAAATTTGTGACACAAATGTAATACTCTGGTATATTATGACACTTATATTATTGGCTTGTATTCTTAATAAAGTTATATTTACGATTGAAAATAAATTTAAGAAGAATGAAAAAAGTTTTACTATTAAGCTTGATGAGTATTTTGACGATTGGCGCATATGCACAATTCGCTCAAGCTCCGGCAGTTGCCCCAGCGCAACAACAAGGATCTGTGAATCTTCCATCACATATGGAATATGAAGCATTGCATAAAACATCTCCAAACTTTAATCGTGCCGACCCGCGTTGGTATGATATCGTTGACGCGGTTGACCAATCACAAGGTGGTGCAGGTGCTATTAATGGCAATATTTCTGCTAACTACCTTTGGAAGGATTCAACAATCTTAGCATATTTTGGAACAACAGTAGGTAATGTATGGGTAAAATCAGTTGCTCAGACATTTGATCCTGTTGACCCTATTTATAATGATCCAGCTTGGTATTCAGGTTTGGCTCACGTAAACAACCAACAGCCATTTACTTTGGATTCTGTTGCAGGTCTATTCATTTATAATAGAAATCCTGCCAAAGTTGGTGTAGTTGATACATTAATTGTTTCTCTTGTTAAGGGACAAGGTGCAGATGATATCAATGTATTCTTTTGGTCAACTCCTTCAGCACCAGCGACAAATCACGGAACAGATACTCTGCGTTTTGCTGTAGGTGATTTGGATTTCAATACTCAAGAGTATATCGGTTCAGCTTCAAATATTTTTACTCAAAAAATTCCTCTAACTGCTGCTAGTGCAAATGATACTACTGCAGGTGGTTGGAATCAATTTGCTTTCCCAGTGAACATGTCTGTTCCTGCTGGAAATAAAGTTTGTATGGCTATGTCTTTCTCTTCTGGAGAAACTTGGGCGACGAATGCAGATACAGTATGGAGTGCAACAAATTCTCCTGGAGCGAACAACAAAAGTCACGTGCTTTTTGCAGCCGCAGAAGAAGTTAATGGAGCTTTCCAAACTTATACTCCTGGAGCATACAATATGTCTGCTTTAATGCAAACTGATACAACTGGATGGGGAACACTTCACGTGCCGTCTTTCGGTTATACAGCAGCAACATATGCTTACGAGCACATGTTATGGCAGTATAAAGTAAACTCACCAGCAAGCTGGCCAGTAGGGTTTAATGAAGTAGCTAAGAATGTTTCATTTGAAGCTTATCCAAATCCAACTGACAACCTTGTTTCATTTAGCCTCAATCTAGAGGAAAATGCGAAGCAAGTAAATGTTGGTCTTTACAGCACTACTGGACAATTGGTTAAAACTCTTGACTTAGGAAGCCTAGTTGCAGGAAACTCACAAAGTTTCAGAATTGACGTTAGCGATTTAGCTGCTGGCATGTACATCTTCAACTTGAATGTAGATGGTCAAAAGCTAAGCGACCGCCTAATGGTTAAATAAACTTTTACACTAAATATATTTAAAAAGCCTCTCGCATGCGAGAGGCTTTTTATTTTGCCTGAAATTGCGTAACTTAATGAAAATTTTAAAACCATGAAAAAAGTTTACCTCTCTCTTATCGCTTTATTCTGCGGATATGCACTATTCGCACAGCAAGCGGCACCGCCCGTTGTTAGCAATCCAATTCCACAAGAATTGAGTAATGAAATTCAACTAGTACCAAGCCCAAAAGAACATGAATCCTCTGCCTATCGTGCGGCACCAAGATGGTATAGCTCAGTAGATGCTGTGGACCAATCTCAAGGTGGGACCGGTGCTATTTACTCCAACGCCAACTTCAATACGATTTGGGAAGATTCTACGATCAATCTACCCTATAGCGATGGCTTGGGTGGAACCGTATACGAGCCAGTTTGGATTCGTTCAATCTCACAAGTACTTGACCCCGCAGATCCCATCTTCAACAATCCAGCAGCTTATGCAGGTGAAGCACATATTAGTAGAATGCAACCCTATACCTTAGATTCTGTAGGCATTTATGGTGTATACACCAGAAACCCGAGCAAGCCTTCTATCGTTGACACTTTGGTAGTCTCCGTCATCAGAGGTGATGGTACAGGTACGATGAACGATCTAGACATCAGATTCTGGGGACCAACTGCTGCAACATCAACTAATCATGGAACGGACACGCTGAGGTTTATTCATGGCTTCTTGGAACTTAATCCTGCAAGTGCTAATGCATATACATGGATTGCATCTTCACCAGGAAATAAATTCGATATTAAAATTCCTTTGACAGCCGTAACTGCAAATGATACCCTAAGTAATGGCTTTAACTATTTCTCTTTCCCAGTGAACTTATCAGTTCCAGCCGGTGAAGTTTTGGATATGAGCATGACCTTCAAATCTGGAGACACTTGGGTTCCTTTGGTCGATTCCGTTTATATCTCTGGATCCTTCGCGACGCCTAATTACAACAATTTGCGTTTTGTCTCATTTGAAGAAGTGAATTCATCATTTCAAACTTATACAAAAGGATACTACAACTGTTCAAACTTGATGCGTACAGATACTAGCGGATGGCAAAACTGGCATATCCCGTCATATGCATTCAGTAATGCAACTTACAGCTATGAGCAACATTGGTTTGAATGGAAATTGAACTGTCCATCATGTTTCCCAGTTGCGGTGAAAAATTTCGAGGAAGAAATAGGCTTTAATCTATTCCCCAATCCAGCCTCAAATGAAGTTTCAATTAGCATGAATCTAAGAGAATCAGTAAAAAATGCTGAGATAGATATCATGAATACCACGGGACAATTAGTTCAGCATTTAGAGTTAGGAAATCTATCAGCACAATTACAAAATCATAAAATTGACCTGAGCAATTTCGCTCCAGGCATCTATATTTTGAATATTGATTTAGATGGACAAAAACTCGTGAAGAAACTCATCGTTCAATAGATTACACTAAGATTACAATTCCTCTGCCGTTGCTGAGGAAATAAATACCGAATAAACAAAAGCGCCTCTCAGATTTGAGAGGCACTTTTTATTTGTGTAGTTTCCTATCAATCGAAAAATTTAATCTTATGAAAAAAATATCGTTATTCTTAATTATCGTTTTATCTCAGGGATCAGTTTCCGCGCAATTCAACCCAATTCCAATTGTCCAGAATCATCTCATAAAAGAACACAACATTTTTAGTGACATTCAAAATTTCAAGCCCAAAGAACGCTCCATCAGCATTGGTCGTGCAGCTCCACGTTGGTATAGCATTGTGGATGCCGTGGACAAATCAAATGGTGGTCAAGATTTGATTTACGCCAATGGGAATATAGGAACCCTATGGGAAGATTCCAGCATTAATATTCCGTATGACAATGGTGGAGGAGTTTTCTATGATAATTCTTGGATCACATCTATCGCTCAAGTACTAGATCCAACCGAGCCAAGATTCAATGACATATTTTGGTACGCAGGGCAAGCGCATGTAAACAAAAACATGCCCTACACCTTAGACTCCGTAGGCATATATGGATTGTATAGAAGAAATCCGAACAAGCTAAATATCGTAGACACATTAATCGTTAGTATTATCCATGGAGATAGTTCCGGAACGATTTTTGACATCAACAAATTAAATACTGGACCTTCGACCAGCTATTCAACAACAGATTTGAGATTTGCATACAGTTTCATCGAACTCAATCCATATAGCCTAGAACAATTTGAATGGTTGAGCTCCAACAATACGAACAACTACTCCATCAGACTTCCATTAACCGCTGCCATTGCAAATGACACCCTGAGTAGTGGAATAAACTATATCGAACTTCCCGTCAATCTTTCAGTTCCGGCAGGCAATCTATTAAATATGAGCGTAAGCTTTAAATCAGGTGATACTTGGCCTGTAGGTGATTCTCTTATGGTTATTGGAGCGGGTGCTGATCCCAAATATAATAATTTTAGATTTCTTTCTTTTGAAGAAAATGCGGGAGGCTTCGGTTCTTATGAAGAAAATCATTTTAACGCTTCCAGTCTGTTGACCATAGATACATCTGGATGGGGTAATATACATGTTCCCTCCTATTTTTTTACAAGCGCAGTTTTTCCTTACGAACTTCATTATTTTGAATGGAAATTAAACTGCCCGGCTTGTTGGCCAATACTCGTAGAAGATTTTGAAGAACAAATCGGATTCAGTCTTTCACCAAATCCCGTGACAGACAGAATCAACATCAGAATGAGTTTAGGGCAAAGAGCTGAAAAAGTTCAAAGCAGCATTTTTTCGATGACCGGGAAACTTGTCCAAAAACATGATTTAGGAACACTTGAGATTGGACAGCAAGACGTTCAAATAGCCTTAGTGGACTTAGCAGCTGGGCTATATTTGTTCAAATTAGATGTTGATGGGCAAAGGCTCGAAAAGAAGCTTTTGGTCCGAGAATAAGGAAAAAATTGGCTCAATTAGACGGTCCTCCTCAAAAAAATATCTGATATCTTTGTAAAAGCCCTATTTTTAGGGCTTTTACACATTTTAATTAACATTATATTATACCAACCTTCGAGCATAAAGGTGCGTCTTAAGGATAGGAAATAGTATAAATTATTTGAGTGCAGCTTTGAATCAAATAGGGATCCATCAAAATGAAGAAATGGAAGCAATCATAAAAGGTTGTCTTCAGGGGGATCGTACGGCTCAAGAAAAGCTCTACAGATACTTCTATCCCAAGATGATGAGTATGGTTAAACGCTATACAAATTATCATGAGTATCACTTGGCTGAAGAAATCCTGAATAATGGATTTTTGAAAGTCTTTCAAAAAATTGATAGCTATGGCCACAAAGGTTCTTTTGAAGGTTGGGTGCGAAAGGTGATTTACCATTCCATTTTTGATTTCGTTCGCAAGAATGTGAAGTATAGAGAAAAAGTTGTTTTTGTTGATAAAGAACAACGAATAGAAGAAAGTGCTGCGAGTAAGATGCAGTATGACGATATCATGAAATTGGTTCAAGAACTACCTACAAACACCCGTGTGGTGTTTAATATGTATGTAATGGATGGTTTCACACATAAAGAAATTAGTAAAACCCTCGATATAAGTGAAGGCACCTCAAAATGGCACCTTCACGAAGGACGTAAAGTATTGAAAGAAAAAATTAGAAAAATTTATTATTCTTAGAATGAAAAACAAAATTAACATTGACGACCTAGTACGCAGTCATTTGGACGAAGGTAAAGAAGCTCACAATTTGGGCGCCTGGGCCAATATGGAAAGAATGCTAGACGGCAAAAACCCTTACGGAGATGATTCTTCAAATAAGAAGAACAGACTTTTACCTCTTTTGTTATTGCTACTTATTGGCAGTAGTGTCGCAGGTGGAAGCTATTATTTGTGGTCACAGAATCAAAAAGGCTCGGAAGCCCCCCAGACTTCACTCGCTAGTTCTGCATTGGAAGAAGATGCATTCTATGCTGAGGAAGAAAGAGCGAACTCCTTCCAAGAAGATGAATCTCAATTTGCAAATAACACAAGTTCTGCATCTGATGAAAGAAGTCTTGCTTCCGTTGAAGTAGAATCAAAATCAAACTACTTTACTCAAACATCCAATGAAGTAATGCGCAATGGGCAAGCTCAGGATAATTGGTCGAATACTGCTAATACCAAAATGAATGATCAGCCGTCTAATACTTCAGACGATGACTATCACGACTATTCATATATAGATGAAACTGTTGAAGTCTTGCCTGAATCGAATGCAATGGAATCAGCTAAAACTGAGGAACCATCTAGCCAAAAAGCTACAAATCAAGAAGTTGGAAACAAGACATCAGAGCGTACTTCTCCAAAAAATGCCATGGCAAAAACAGCAGCTAAAAGAACTGAATCATTAGAGAGTCCAGCCGGTCCAAACATTCCACCAAGCAATGAGGCACTGACGAATCTTAAGGATAAGGTAGCTAAAATGAATGCGCCTGTAATTCCACTTGCTCAAAAGAAATTTGATGAGGAGAAATTTGAAGTTGCTAAGGTTCCTGTAAACATCAATAAGATTAGTCAAAAAGCATCTAAGGACCAATTCACTACATTGGACTCCTCAAATCAACTAGCCTATAAGGAAGTCCTAGTGCCTAAAAAGCAGCGAGCACTACCTCCACGCAACCCAAGATTAGTTGAATTGACAGCCGAACAAGAAATTGCAGTGGCCAAGAGAACTGCTATCAAAGTCGAGAACAATTCTGAGGCCTTAGCTTTAAATAAGAAACTAGCACAACCGACAACCTCCAATGAAAAACAGACAGCTTCTAAAGCGCATTCTCTAACCAAATCAACCTCCGTAAAAAAGAAGCGTGATGAGAATGCCTTTAAAGTTGCTTTTCAAAAACTCAGCACAGCTACAATCAAGTTTAGAGACAAACAAATTCCTATTTACCCCGGAATGACCGTTGGAATTAATGCTGCTCTTTTGAATAACAATCAAAACTTTGGAGGCTTTCATGGCGGCCTTTCTGCTATGACACCACTAAATAATTATTTGAGTTTTATGACTGAAATGAGATTCATTTACAAGAACAATTCTGGTCTCACGATAAATGATATTTACAAAACTCGTGCGACCTATAACGTTGACAATACGACAATACCAGGAAGTAATATCCATAACTACCAATTTGATTCGACGATAGTTGGCTATAATTTCCCTAACTTTTCGACCCTAGAAGTGCCTCTAATGTTAAATGCTCATGTCAAAAATTTCAATTTCTATGGCGGGCCAAACTTCGCTTATGGGTTTAAAATGAATGTGACTAAGAAGACAACGAAATATGTCACATCATTATCCCAAGTAGTACCCTATGATCAAGAAGATTCATATGTCGTCAAAACAGACGAAACTCCACTCTACTCGAATCAAGATTTTAGAAGCCGTCTAGGCTTAGGCTATACGCTCGGAGCAGGCTACAACTTCAATCCTAATCTATACATAGACTTTAGAATGTCAAACGTATTGTGGGACAATATGAAGACCACCTCTGCACAAAATATTTCGAATTCATTTTTTAAAGTTCCATCGTTCCAATTTTCTCTTGGCTACCGCTTCAGAAAATTTGAAAGAGATTCTGAATTCTAACGATTCTTCAACTCCATATATCCCCCAAACGGGCATCGATTTTTATCGGTGCCCGTTTACTTTTAAACAAATACTTTTGTAGGAATGAAAAAAGCAAGCATACTGTTGAAGGAAATAATGAACGCATTAGAAAGCTTTGCCCCTTTATCCCTGCAAGAAAGTTATGATAACTCAGGACTACTTGTAGGCGATGCCAATGAAAAAATAAAAGGGGCTCTTTTAACCCTCGATTGTACTGAAGCCGTCGTGCTCGAGGCAAAAAAGAAAAAATGCAATCTCATCATTGCGCATCATCCCATTATCTTCAGTGGGATTAAAAGCATTACAAATAAGACCTATAACGAAAGGGTTCTTCATCTAGCCATACAAAACAACATATCAATTTATGCTGCTCATACGAATATGGACAATACACTCAAAGGAGTGAATTGGATCATGGCCGACAAGCTCAAGCTTCAAAAACGCAACATCCTTAGTCCATTGAGCGGACGCATCATGAAATTACAGACATATGTGCCTACACAATATAAAGAGAGTCTCCTGCAAGCTCTTTTTGATTCAGGAGCTGGAGAAATTGGCAATTATTCAGAATGCAGCTTTAGCTCTATTGGTTTAGGGACCTTTAAGGGAAATGAGGAAAGCAATCCTACCTTAGGCCAAGCCGGCGTCAGATCGACCGAAGCTGAGGAGAAGATTGAACTCATTTTTCAGCAAGAACGAGAATTTGAAATCGTAAGAGCCTTGAAAGCAAATCATCCCTATGAAGAAATTGCCTATGACCTTCTCAAACTTAACAATTCCAACCAAAACATCGGTTCTGGCCTCATTGGCTGCCTTCCGAAGGCCCTCTCACAAGCAAAATTCCTAGAATTAGTCAAAAAAGCTTTCAAGACCAAGGTGATCAGATATACCCCAATTTCAAATAAAAGCGTTAAGAATGTAGCCTTATGTGGCGGTTCAGGCAGTTTTCTCCTTCAAACTGCTCGGAATGTAGGGGCAGACGCATATATCAGTTCAGATTTCAAATATCATGAGTTCTTTGATGCCGAGAATGACATAATAATTGCTGATATTGGGCATTTTGAAAGCGAGCAGTACACTCCGCAGCTGTTTTATGGGATACTCTCGGAAAAATTTCCTAAATTTGCGCTCTATTTATCGCAAGAAAATACCAATCCAATTAAGTATTATACCTAATTAAATTTATGGCTAAAGTAAAAGAATATTCAATCCAAGAGCGTTTAGAATCTATTTGTAAGCTTCAAAAGATTGATTCCAGTATGGACGAAATCAAAAAACTTCGTGGTCAGCTTCCTGTGGAAGTAAAAGACTTAGAAGATGAAATTGCTGGATATCAGACAAGAGTTGACAACGTCCAAGAAGACATTAGTCGAATCGAAGACTATATTAAGGAAAGAAAGCGCAACGGCAAGGAAGCTAAGGAAAACCTTAAAAAGTACGAAAAACAACAGAACGATGTAAAAAACAGTCGGGAGTATGAGGCCATCAACAAACAAATTGAGCAATCTGAGTTAGATATAAAAGAGTCAGAAAAAGACATTCTTGCTGCACAGGCGCAAATAGAAGAGCGCGAAGGAAAGAAGGCAGAAACTCAAGCAATTATTGAAGGTCGAAACGAAGTTTTGAATCTTAAAAATGAGGAGCTCAAAACAATTCAGAATGAAACTGAGAAGGAGGAAGCCACACTGATGAAAAGCCGTAAAAAAGCTGAAGCTGATGTTTTTCCTAGACTGCTTGCTTCATACGATAAAATCAGAAACACATTTCGAAATGGACTAGCTGTAGTCCCTGTTGAAAGAGATTCTTGTGGAGGATGTCACAGTGTACTTCCACCGCAAAGCCAAACAGATATAAGGCTGAGAAAAAAACTAACTATTTGTGAGCATTGTGGACGCATCTTGGTAGACAATGATCTCATCGCTGAAATGGGGCTTTAGAATAGCCTCTAATCAAAAGTATTTTAACGCTCTATTCATTTAGGGCGTTTTTTTTATTCTTAAATTTGTTGAATTGAAATATTTCCTCCAAATACTGCTATTACTCACTTTGAACGTAAGTGTTTGTAGTGCTGAAAGGCACTTTAAATTGACGGGTGAAATTATTCTTGCCTACAAGAACTATACTTCCATGAAGGTGGCAAAAGGGAATTCTTACACAAAGAAAGTATCCCAAAAAGACCCATCGAATGCTTTGATATTTGTACTGCAAAACTATAGAGATTTTGTAGAACTGGTTTTCAACGAAGATGCTGCGAAGTATAAAGTTAGAAAAGGATTGAAAAGTAAACGTTTATCTTATCTAGATAAGGCCGATAAAAAATCACCCTACTACCTCTTCTCCAAAGGGGTCATTCATTTGCAATGGAGTATAATCGAACTAAAGTATGGCGACTACCTAAGCGGAGCCTTAGACTTTAGAAAGTCCTATGCTTTGTTCAAAGAGAATGTCAATAAATATCCAAAATTCAAATACAATAAAATATTTTATGGTGCTCAAATGGCTATCGCCGGAACAATACCCGACGGCTACAAATTGATTGCCAAAACACTCGGACTCAGAGGAAATATTAAATCAGGAATGAGGATGCTTGAGTCTACAGTAGACTTAAATAAAAGCATGTTTCAAAACGACGCAATCCTCTATTCGGTTTACCTCAAGCAATACATAGAAAACAAACCTAAGGACGCCTTAGCACTTATTGACAAATGGAAGCTCGATACTAAGAACAATCATCTTTTTACCTTCATGGCAGCTAATTTAAATTTGAACAATTTCAAAGCAGGCAAAAGCATACAAATAATTCAGAGTAGAAATAAAAGCAAAGAATTTATGCCAATGCCAATTCTGGATTATGAGTTAGGCTTAAGTAAATTGGGATTGCTAGAATATGATGGTGCCATCTACTCCTTGAATAGATACGTCAATTCTAAAGTATTGTTCTATAAAAAAGATGCCTGTCAGAAAATTGCTATCGCTTACTATTTGAAGGGCAATACAGCCAAAGCAAATGCCTACAAAGCAAAAATTAGAACGGCAGGAAATACGGAAACCGATTTGGATAAACAAGCCCTCCGTTTTAGCAAATCAGGCTCATTTGGCAATAAAAATCTTTTAAAGGCTAGAATGCTCTTCGACGGAGGAGAGTTTTCACGAGCGCAAAAGATTCTTAATCAAATTGACACAATAAGCCTGTCTACTGATGTAGAGAAGTTAGAATTTATCTATCGCAAGGGGCGAGTCCTTGAAGGTCTTAAGCAAAGAACAGCAGCAATAAAAGCCTATAAAGAAACTCTTGCACAATCTAATCCAACAAATGAATACTATCATGCTCGTGCAGCATTGCAAGCAGCTGGTCTATACGAAGAAATGGGACAAGTCAGTAAAGCCCTCATTTTTTATAAAAAAGTGCTCAGTTTAAAAGGTCATGAATTTAAAAACTCCTTAGACCATCGTGCCAAGACAGCAATTTTGCGTCTAGGAGGAAAGTAAATGTGGTAAATTTGAATCAATGCTGCAACGCCTCCTCATAAAAAACTATGCGATAATAGAAGAAGTGGACATCAACTTCAAGGATGGACTTACTGTAATCACTGGTGAAACAGGCGCTGGTAAATCCATCATCATTGGAGCACTTTCCTTAATCTTGGGAGAACGAGCAGACACCTCTGTGCTCTTAAATAAAGAAGAAAAAAGCATAGTTGAAGCGCAATTCAAGCTATCAAAGAAATCTAAAGTAAATGACTACTTAGACCATCAAGGTTTTGATCAAGATGAGAGTCTGATCGTACGGCGAGAATTGTCTAGTAGTGGTAGATCTCGAGCGTTTATCAATGATACCCCGGCCAAATTATCGCAATTGAGTGAACTGAGCCTCTACCTAGCAGATTTACATAGACAATTTGACAATTTAGAACTCCAATTGCCAGAGAAACAACTGAATTTATTGGATGTATTTTGTCAACATGAGAAGAGCTTGAATATTTATAAAGAAACTTATTTCAAATTCAAGAAAAATAGAGAGCTGCTCTCGGCAAAAGAAGAAGAAGCAAAGACAAGAAAGGAAGGTCTAGACTATAATCAATTCTTATTAAGCGAAATTCAAAGCTTGAGTTTAGAAAAGAATGAGATTGAAAGTCTTCAAAAAAGATTAGAGCTCATGCAAGCTGCTTCTCAAAACAAAGAAACTCTAATGAAAAGCTATCAACTTCTAAGTGAAGGAGATCAATCGATAGTGGACCAATTAAGCAGTCTATCGCAAAATTTTAAAAAAGTACAAGGCCATGCCTTCGATACACTTCACGATAGGCTTAATTCATGTAAAATTGAGCTAGAGGACATCGCTAGCGAAATTCATCAGCTGTTTGAATCTAGCGATATAAACCAAGATGAATTAAGAAAAATCCAAGACCGATTTGATGAAGCATGTCGACTTTTACAAAAACATAGATTGCAGAGCACACATGAACTCTTAGCGCTTTCAAATTCACTAAGCATCAGTATAAATGAAGTTGAAAGCAATGAGCTCGAAATTGCTGCGCTTTTAAAAACTCAACAAGCCCTTGAAAAAAAGCTAAAAAAAGAGGCCAACGCCCTTCATGCTCACAGACAAAAGAAGGCTAAAGTATTTGAACGTAAGGTTTCTGAATTACTCCATGAAGTTGGAATGCCTGATGCAGTGCTCAAACTTGAAATAGCTCAAATTCCTTACAATGAAAAAGGTACTGATGCAATTCAATTTCTATTCGATGCGAATAATGTCAATAATTTTCAAGCATTGCACAAGGTGGCTTCAGGAGGTGAATTGAGTCGTTTGCACCTATGTGTCAAATGCATCATTGCTGGCTTATCCGATTTGCCTACACTCATTTTTGATGAAATTGATGCCGGGATATCAGGAGATACCGCAAAGAAGGTGGGTGCAAGAATGAATGAATTAGCACAGAAACATCAACTAATTTCAATTACACATCTTCCCCAAATTGCAGCGAAGGCGCAAGAACACCTTTTTGTCTATAAAAAGAAAGGCAAGCAAACCTTCAATACATCTTCAATAAAGCGACTGAACAATAAAGAACGCGTTGAAGCATTGGCAATCATGCTGAGCGGAAATGAGCCCTCAGAGACAGCACGGCAAACAGCTTTAGAATTAATGCTTACAGATTAATTTCTTTCTCATTTTTAGGTGAAACAAACTATTTTTACTGCAAATTAGAAAAATGGCTCACAATTTATTAGAAGGTAAAAGAGGTATCATATTTGGCGCATTGGACGATAAGTCTATGGCGTGGCAAGTAGCACTAAAATGCAAAGAAGCAGGCGCAAAATTTACGCTATCCAATGCTCCAATTGCTCTTCGAATGGGCAAAATCAATGAACTTGGAGAGTCCTGTAATGCTGAAATCATTGCCGCAGATGCGACCAGCCTCGAAGACTTAGAAAATCTATTTAATAAAAGTGTTGAAAACCTTGGAGGAAAATTAGATTTTGTACTGCACTCAATCGGTATGAGTCCAAATGTGAGAAAGAAAATTCCGTATCAAGAAACCAACTATGAATACTTTAAAAAGACGCTTGATATTTCAGCACTATCATTCCATAAAGTGATGCAAACCGCAATGAAACTTGATGCGATTAATGAGCATGGTTCAGTTGTAGCGCTCTCTTATATTGCATCACAAAGAGTTTTTCCAGAATATAATGATATGGCAGATGCGAAGTCATTGCTAGAAAGTATTGCTAGAAGCTTTGGATATCATTATGGCGTAAAGAAAAAGGTGAGAGTGAATACAGTATCTCAATCGCCTACTCCAACCACTGCAGGAAGTGGTGTAAGCGGCTTTGGTGCTTTCTTCGACTATGCTGAGCGCATGTCTCCTCTAGGCAATGCTGATGCTGAGGAATGCGCAGATTTCTGTGTTGCCCTTTTCAGTGACCTAACGAAGAAGGTTACCATGCAAAACTTATTCCACGACGGAGGATTCTCCTTTACAGGAATTAGCAATCCACTCATGGAGGACATCGTTAAAATGAACGGCTAAATTTTAAACGGCAAAACTCGTTCCGCAACCACAAGATTCACTTGCGTTAGGATTTGTGAAGGTAAAACCTCGTGAATTTAATCCGCCCTCAAAATCGATTTCGACGTCTAGAAGATATAATTCATGGGCCTTTTCCATAATCATGAATAGGTTCGGGTGGATTTCGTATTCGACATCCTTCTCCCCTTTTTCAGAATCATACTCTAATACATAAGTTAATCCGCTGCATCCACCACCTTTCACTCCTACTCTAAGCCATGGCTTAGTAGAGTCTGACTGCTCACTCTTGAGACGAGCAAGCTCAGCAATAGCTCCTTCGCTAAATTTTACTGGAAGATCTTTACTCACTATCATAGATTGAATTTTCTTATTCTCGAATTACTAATTTTTCATTCTTGATTACTTTACCATCAAGTGCTAGTCGAACGAAATAGTTTCCTGGAGTTAAAGATGATTTGTCGAATGTAAACATATTCTCACCCTTACGGACCGTCGTATTCAACATGTTTTGAACTCTTTTGCCGGTTACATCAAGTAGATAAGCGCTTAGCACACCTATTTTTTCTGCTTGAAATTGGATGAACCAAGTGTTGTCTACAGGATTTGGATAAATTTTGACCTGCTCATCTTTGGTTTCGACATCTGTGGTTCCAGTTACCCAAGCCTGTGTTCTAACTTGAGAAACATAGTTGGTCCAACCATTTGCAGTGTTTCCAGACATTCCATGTGTCCAAACTGTTGGCATTGTCGCATTATGCTCTCTAGAAATTCCTGAATAGTCACCCCATCTTGTACGGTTTTGTTGAACCAATAAACTAACATATCCAGTTCCAGTTTTCAATTCAACGGGCTGAGATACGAAGCCATCATGATTTACATAAACACATCTAATTCCAGGATAATCATTCAAAGAAGAATAATCATACGAAATGAGTGCACTATTGTCTTGATCTGTATAGCCCATAGATGCTATGGATGGAAATGCATTTTCAACATTAGGTGTACTTATCAGTTTATTATCGGCAAGCCAATTTCCTCCGTCTTGATAAAGACGGCTGTAATTTATGGCGGTGTATTGCCCTGGTCCAGAACAATGGAAAACAAAGTGAATGATTCCATTATTATAAAAAGCGTCTTGTCCACGAGAATCACCTGTATTTAAATCAATAGTAGATGTCCCTTTTTGAACGCCGTCAGCAGGCGGATAATATCCGGGCACTCCAACATACTTATCTAAAATATTTGGGTTGTTATGCACTCCAGCAGTGATCTCATAGAGCGCTATACTGTAAGAAGGATTCCCGTTAGGAGAACTCGAAACAACATACATATTATCACCGTATCCACCTTCGCGACCATCGCTTACTGGAACTAATGTGAAAGGCGAACTTGAGAGTTGATACCATAGAACTGCATCTCCTGATACCAATGTTTGACCAGAATAACATTTCACCTTATCAATTTGATAAATTACTGATTCAACATAGCTGTTTGACCCTCCACCCGTTGGTGTGAATAGGTTGCCTGTTGCAAAAAAGTCTTTATTTGATACTCCAATCTTCGGATAATCAAACCAATTGTTACCCGCAACTGAAGAAGGGTTACCTGTAAATTGATAGTAGTGCCAGCCGGTCATCGCATCGGTTGACTGCGAAAAAGCAACTAGAATTTGAGATTGACTAGGTGCACCACTGCAAGTTTGTGCAAAAACAATAAATCTATTGTAATGAGCATCATAGTAAGCAACTGGATCACATGTATTATTAGTAAGCAAAGTTCCGTTCTGTGGATTTGAAAAGAAATTGGCGAGTGAAGCGCTACCCAAAGTCGTTCCAGCGCTATTGTAAACTCTAATGCTGCTATTAACCACAGCAACAATTTGTCCGTTTTTATTTATGGCTACACTATTGTCGGAAGGTGTTCCTTGATTAGACAATGCATTAAAGCCTGAAACTTTTACTGGCTCAATTGGGCCACTTCTTGTTTTTTTATTTGACGATTGTTGAGCACCCGCTGCCCTTTTTTGGTCTGTTAGACCTTTTTTATATTCCATCAACCACTCATCGTCCACACTTTTATTGTTTCCGGAGAGATGCCCCACCGCTGGCAATAATTTGGTATCATCCGAACTTGGAACCCATGAACCGAGATATTTCACATCAATATTTACTCGTTTACCAGCACCTGCTTGGACGCTATTTTCTTGTGCATACATTGTTGTGCTCAACAGACCTATAATGCCTGCAATTAGGATACTTCTCATCAATTTCTTCATTTTCTCAAATATACGATTTGAGAAGCTTTTAGCTTTTGTAATTAACAACAATAAAGCAACTAAAGCTATCTTTGACAATCTACTTACAATGTGGATTTATGAAGTCATTTGACATCCCAACATACTACCTAAGCCCTTTAATCTCTAGGATTAAAGCCTTTCGCAAGAAAGAAGACCGCATGAAAAAAGATTTTACGCCTACTCTTATCGATTTAATTGATATACGATTCCATATTGCTAGACATTTTGGCTTTTGCTATGGAGTGGAAAATGCCATTGAAATCGCCTTTAAAACGGTCAGTGAAAATGAAAATAAGCGTATTTTTTTACTCAGTGAAATGATTCACAATCCTAAAGTGAATGATGATCTAAAATCTCACGGAGTGCAATTTATCCAAGATACCAAAGGAAACTCCTTAGTGGATTGGTCAGAAATTACTTCGGAAGACATTGTAATTGTCCCTGCATTTGGAACCACCTTGGAAATAGAGGCTTTGCTCAAAGAAAAAGGAATCAACCCTTTACAGTATAATACAACCTGCCCGTTTGTCGAAAAAGTGTGGAATCGCTCCAGTCAGATAGGAAAAAAAGGCTATTCAATTATAGTCCATGGCAAGCCTATTCATGAAGAGACCAGAGCAACATTTTCACACAGTGATGCCTTCGCGCCAACATTAGTTATAAAGAATATGGAAGAGGCCATCTCACTAAAAAAATACTTAACAAAAGAGGCAAGCCTTGAAGAATTTGAGCAAGAATTTAAAGGACGCTATTCAGACAACTTTAACCCCTTAGAGGATCTTGAGAAAATAGGCGTTGTGAATCAGACAACAATGCTGGCCGAGGACACCCAAGCTATCGCTGACTATCTGAAAGCTTCTATGAGCGAAATTCACAAACTGAATGAAGACACAATTAAAGAGCGCTTTGCGGACACGAGAGATACTCTTTGTTATGCCACGAATGACAATCAAAGTGCAGTCAAAGGAATGTTAGAAGTCGATGCCGATCTTGCATTTGTTGTTGGTGGATATAATAGTTCGAATACCTCTCACCTCGTTGAACTTTGTGAAGAAAAACTACCTACTTTTTATATTAAGGATAGTGACGAAATGGAATCCGTAGAAAATATTAGGCATTTTGATTTTCATAATGGGCAGATGATGAGTACAAAAAACTACTTCCCAACAAAAAGACCTTTGGATATTCTGATAACAGCTGGGGCCTCCTGCCCTGACATAGAAGTCGAAAAAGTGATGGCTAAAATAGCTGAGCTCCTCGGATTGGATTGGGATGAAGAAAAACTAATTACTCAATTTTCTCTGACTTAGTGCGATCTTCTACCCAAGTAATAATAATCTCTAATTGATCTTCGAGACTTAAGGTAGAGTTATCAAATTCAACTGCATCCTCTGCTTTTCGTAAAGGATTATACTCTCTGCTTGTGTCAATTTTATCTCTAGCCATGAGATTCTCCTCGACGCGCTCGCGGCTTATATCTAAGCCCTTGGCCTTCAGTTCAGCCCATCTTCTATCTGTTCGAACATCAGCCGAAGCATATAAGAATATTTTCAAGGCAGCATCAGGAAATACTACTGTCCCAATATCTCGACCATCCATCACGACACCATTCGCTTGGCCAAAAGATTTCTGAATTTCTACGCAATAGTCTCGCACTTGAGGAATGGCTGCTACCTGACTCACTATATCAGAAACTTTCATGCTCCGAATATCTTGTTCGACATGCTCTCCATTCAAACAAATCTGATTATTTACAAACTTTAATTCTATGCTATTTAGAAGTTGGAGTAAAGACTCAGAGTCATTGAGCTCAATAGAGTTATTTAGAATAGCCAAACTTATGGCCCTATACATGGCTCCACTATCTACATAAGTATAAGAAAGTCGCTCAGCCAATTGTTTTGCAAGAGTACTCTTCCCTGTTGAAGACAGACCATCAATTGCTATGTTTATTTTTTTCAATTCTACTTCTTTTGACTTTTAGCTTTTACATGGGCATCCATTGCCGCAATCGCTACCATATTGACTATTTGCCGCACCGAACTACCCAGTTGCAAGACGTGCACTGATTTCTTTAAGCCCAGCAGTATGGGCCCAACCGCTTCAATATCAGCCATTTCGTTCATCAAATTGTATGCAATATTTCCTGCGCTGAGGTTAGGAAAAATAAGAATGTTGGGTGAAGCAGAAGCCATAGAAATCGATGGATAATTTTCACTCAACAATTGTTTATTGAACGCTAGGCTCGCTTGAACTTCACCTTCAACTTGAATGTGAGGATGATCTCTATGCAAAATTTCAATGGCCTTTTGAACCTTCTTTGCTTCTGGCAAACTACTACTGCCAAAGTTTGAATAAGAGAGCATGGCAATTCGGGGAGCTAGGTTTAGACTCTTCAATTGGTCTGCAACCATAAGAGAAATATCGACAAGCTCTTCGGCCGTTGGAAATTCATTTATGGTTGTATCAGCAAAACAAATTGGACCTTTCTTGGTCAACATCACATACATGCCCGCAATCTTTTTTCCTGCTTTTTCAACGCCAATAACTTCTAATGCTGGTCTTATGGTATCGGGATATTTACGCGTCAAACCAGTAATCATAGCATCAGCTTCACCGAGCTCAACCATCATGCAACCAAAGTAATTCCTTAAGCGCATGGCTTTTCTGGCCTCATATAAGTTGTAGCCTTTGCGTTTTCTTTTCTCGTAAAACAGATCTCCATACTTAAAGCGAGTGGCTTCCATCTCGTCAGAATTAGGATCTATGATTTTAATTCCACTTATATCGAGCTTATACTCTTCAGCAATTTTTTTGATTTTAGAAAGTCGTCCCAATAGAATCGGTGTCGCAATTTTTTCGTCATTGACTTCCTGAGCTGCTTTCAAAACCTTCAAATTTTCAGCTTCCGTAAAAACTACTTTTTTGCGGTATTGACGTGCTTTGTTCATGATAACTCGAAGAAGGTTATCGTCATTTCCTTGACGATTAATCAGCTCTTCTTCATAAGCTGCCCAATCAGTAATTTTTTGTTGAGCAACTTTAGATTTAACAGCAGCCTTGGCCACCGCGAGCGATACATTGCTTAGGAGACGAGGATCCATCGGCTTTGGAATAATATATTCAGGACCAAAACTCAAATTTTTCTGCTGATAAGCCATGTTCACCATCTCTGGAACTGGCTTCTTTGTGAGCTCAGCCAATGCTTTTACAGCAGCCAACTTCATTTGATCATTAATTTTTCTCGCACGCACGTCTAGTGCCCCTCTAAATATATATGGGAAACCGAGCACATTATTTACTTGATTGGGGAAATCAGAACGACCTGTCGCCATAATGATATCAGACCTTGTCTTACATGCGAGGTCATAATCGATTTCAGGATCGGGATTAGCCAATGCAAAAACAATAGGTTTTTTAGCCATACTTTTTATCATGGCAGGGCTCAATAAATTTCCTTTTGAAAGTCCAATAAAAACATCAGCACCTTTCATAGCATCCTTCAATGATTTTACTTTTCTTTTTGAGGCAAAAAACTGCTTGCGCTTATCTAAATCTTTTCTGGTGTTGGTTAGAGCTCCCTTACTATCAAGCATGAGTACATTCTCACGTTTTGCTCCGAGCTTTAAATACAATTTGGTACACGCCATGGCGGATGCACCTGCACCATTGACAACAAAGTTGACTTTCCCGATATCTTTTCCTTGAAGTTCAAGAGCATTCAAAAGAGCTGCAGCTGAGATGATCGCTGTTCCATGTTGATCATCGTGCATTAAAGGAATATCCAATTCATTGCACAAACGCTCTTCTATTTCAAAGCATTCAGGAGCTTTGATATCTTCTAAGTTTATGCCTCCAAATGTTGGTGCCATAGCCTTGACCACCTGAATAAACTGTTCAGGATCGCTCGTATCAAGCTCAATATCAAAAACATCAATATCTGCATATATTTTGAAGAGCAGGCCCTTTCCTTCCATTACCGGCTTTGAGGCAAGAGGACCTATATTTCCAAGACCTAAGACAGCGCTGCCGTCAGTGATGACTGCTACCAAATTTCCTTTGGCAGTATATCGATAAACATCCTCTTCATTCTTCGCAATATCTCTGCAAGGCTCAGCTACTCCAGGCGAATAGGCCAAGGCCAAATCTCTTTGTGTTTTTGTTTCCTTTGTTGGAATCACTTCAATCTTTCCATGACGCCCCTTCTCATGATATTTTAGAGCTTCCTTCCTAAATGATTTTTTTGCCATACTCTCTTCTCAATTGTGAAAATACAACATACATTTTTTGTCATTGAAATAGTACTTTTATCTTTTAGACCATGAAGCATTCTCAGAAAGTACTATATATTGTCTTCCTCGCAATCGGAATTAACCTTTTGTCTTGCAAAGATGCTGAAGTTGGGAACCCCAGCCCTATTGAATTTGGAGACCCAACACTAGTCGTAACGGAAGAAGATTCTAGCTATTTGAAAAATTATACTCGAGATATTTCCAGAGGCGGTAATCAAAACCAAGATGATATCGCCAAAATGATGCATCAAGTAGACAGTCTAAAGGCAACCCAAAAATTAGAAAGTGTAGAAGCCACTTCCGGAGATATCGAAGGCTTTGAAATTCGTTTCAAGGAATGTGATGTCAAGTTTGATGGTCTAGAGGCCAAAGAGTTAGAAGCACAGGATGAACAAAATCTTGAGAGCGTTTCTTATCTGGTGACTAAAGGAGATCTTGAATCTATTAAAGTGAGCATAAGCGGATTAACAGATGTATTCGTGGAAGAACGGATTTTCACAAAACTGGAGCTTGTAAATGATGAAGGAAAAAGCTTGAGACTTAAAAGTTTGAATCGAAAAATATCTGATTGGTTTAATCTGGCAAGCAATGACACATTGTTTATCTCAGCTGGAGCAAATAGTTTCCAATTTAATAATACCGACAATGAGAAGATTAAAACGGCCTTAGAGAAAGAGATCATTGCACAAAATTTGGACAAAAAAGAAAGTGCAGCCTGGAGGGCTTCCATCAAGGAAACAAAAAACTATACAGACAGACCTTGCAGAGTATTTGTGAGCACTGCACAGTTCAGGATAACCGCAAAGTATAAAGGGAAAAAGCTGAGAAAACTTATACAGTTTGATCTTCTTGAATAAACTTAATCATTTTAAAATGGGGAATTCCGACCTCCAAAAACTCTCCATCACATTTAGAATAACCAAGTTTAGCATAAAAACCCAAAGCATGATTTCTTGCATGCAATTCAATTTTCTGATAATTATTCTGACGCGCCCAATCTTCCGCAAAGTTTACCAAAGCAGAACCTAATCCTTTTTTTTGTTTTTCTGGCAAAACAGCCATTTGCCTTAACTTAAGAATTGACGGATTTATTTTTTTTAAGAGTAAACATGCAACTAGCTGAGCATCTTCCAAAGCAATAAAAATGAATTGATTTTTTTCATCATTGAGGTCTTCATCTTTCAAGTCCATTTTGAGTGGAAAACGAAGTACATTATTTCGCAAATTATAGACATCTAAATAGGACTTATGTGCGATATCAATCAGCTCTAATTGGACCATTTATTAAAGGTAAAAAAGTAATTTCCTTTCATAAAATTAGCTCCCAATTTGATTCTAATTTTATGTGGAAAACTTATAGTGTCAATTCCGCCAAAACACCTATAAACACTAGCTATTTCAGACAGAACCTTATCTTAAATCCACACTCTTTTTGGCTTCATTTTCGTACCTTTGATTGAAGTAAAAATCGAGGCCTCATTGGCTTGATTTTTCAGTTTATAAGATATGGAAGAAGAAGAAAAACAAAAGCCAGCTTCAGGTGGATATGATGCCGGAAGTATTCAAGTTTTAGAAGGTCTTGAAGCTGTTAGAAAAAGACCCGCGATGTATATCGGGGATATCAGCTCTAAGGGATTGCATCATTTAGTTTATGAGGTCGTCGACAACTCAATTGATGAAGCCTTAGCTGGTCATTGTAAGAATATTTCAGTGCACATTTTAAAGGGAAACTCTATTTCTGTACAAGATGATGGCCGCGGTATTCCCACAGCATTGCACCCCAAGGAAAAGAGAAGTGCTTTAGAAGTTGTAATGACGGTGCTGCATGCTGGAGGTAAATTTGACAAAAACACTTATAAGGTATCTGGTGGTCTTCACGGAGTTGGTGTGAGTTGTGTTAATGCATTGAGTCAAGACTTAAAGGCAGAAGTGCATCGAGATGGTAAAATTCACATTCAAGAATATAAGAAAGGGATTCCTCAATATGAAGTAAAGGAAGTAGGGACAACTGATAAAACAGGGACCAAAGTGACCTTTACTCCCGATGCCAGCATATTCAACGAGCTTGTCTATAAATATGACATTTTAGCTGCACGTCTTCGTGAGCTTTCTTATCTGAATAGAGGGGTAAGAATTCATCTCATTGATGAAAGAGAAAAAGACGATGATGGCAATGAAATCAAAGAAGAGTTTTACAGTGAAGGTGGGATATCAGATTTTATCACGATGCTGGATAGCAACGGTAATAGAACTCCCCTACTTTCTAAACCTATTTATGCAGAAACCCATGATGACGAGAGCAATGTCAATGTGGAAGTTGCCATGCTCTACAACAACTCATATTCTGAAAATATCTTTTCCTACGTAAATAATATTAATACCATTGAAGGTGGAACTCACGTCTCTGGTTTTAGGAGAGCTGTGACTCGGGTATTCAAACGCTACGGCGATAGAAATAAACTTTTCGAGAAAGCAAAAGTTGAAATAACTGGAGATGACTTCAGGGAAGGAATTAGCGCCATTATAAGTGTAAAAGTTCCTGAGCCTCAATTTGAAGGGCAAACAAAAACCAAACTCGGGAACTCGGAAGTTACAAGCATAGTTGATAGCGCCATTTCCAAAACTCTAGAGGCTTTTCTTGAAGAAAACCCAAAAGATGCTAGAACCATTATCGACAAAGTGGTGCTCGCGGCACAAGCTCGTCAAGCTGCTCGTAAGGCACGAGAGCTTGTCCAACGAAAAAGTGTACTAACAGGTAGTGGACTTCCAGGAAAATTAGCAGATTGTAGTGATAAGGATGCCACTAAATGCGAGATTTATCTCGTTGAGGGAGATTCTGCTGGTGGTACGGCCAAACAAGGCCGTAATCGGAAGTATCAAGCCATTCTGCCTTTACGTGGTAAGATCTTGAATGTTGAGAAGGCCATGGAGCATAAGGTTTTCGAGAATGAAGAGATAAAAAACATCTACACTGCTCTTGGTGTCACAGTAGGAACAGAAGAGGATGCAAAAGCCCTAAATACAGCCAAATTGCGCTATCATAAGGTCATCATTATGTGTGATGCCGACATAGATGGTTCACATATCGAGACATTGATTCTGACCTTCTTGTTTAGGTATATGAACGAGCTGATCGAGAATGGATATATCTATATCGCACAACCACCTCTTTATCAAGTGAAAAAAGGAAAAGAGTCTGAATATGCTTACAATGAGCAACAACGTATAGACATCGTCAAAAGAATTGGCAAGGATAAACCAGAAAGTGTTCATTTACAGCGATATAAAGGTCTGGGAGAGATGAATGCCGAACAGCTTTGGAGCACGACGATGGACCCTGATACAAGAACATTGAAGCAGGTAACCATTGAAAGTGCGGCTGAAGCTGATCGTATATTCTCCATGTTGATGGGTGAAGAGGTTCCTCCAAGAAGGGAGTTCATCGTGAAACATGCGAAATACGCAAATATTGATACCTAAGATTCCTGCACTCCTAAAAATTACGAACAAAAAATCCCCCCGAATATCGGGAGGATTTCTTTATTATTCATATATATAATCTACTCGAATAAACACTTAAATATTTTTCGAGCCTCAAATGTAGCTCATAATCAGTCCTTTAGCTAAGAAACTGCTGATTACTTCGCTCCAATAATATCAAGCGCAATTTCAACTTCTGGTGAAATGAACTTATCACCTAAGGATTCTTTACTATTGTAGTGGATTCCCCAACGCGTTCTATCAATATTAAAATTGGCAGTAGCTGTTAAGAGTGAAGGTTGCAAATTAATTTTTGCAGGAAATGTTACATTGTTAGTTGTATCCTTCATTTTTAAATTTCCACTAATTAAATGCGTATTTTCTTCTGGGTCATTCTCTAATTTTTCGATAGAAGTAATGTCAAACCTTGACTCTGCATAGTTCAAGGTATCAAAGAAATCCACGGCAAACAGATGCTCCATTAGTTTGTTTCGCTCTGAGGTCTCTGAATCATTCATTTTCATACTACCCATATGCATCACAAAAAACCCGCCGGTTATGCTATCACCATCAATGTAGACACGTCCTTGTTCAATTTCAAAAGAGCCATTGTGCCCCTTGCCAGAGAGAGGTTGGCTTCCATACCAATTAACTGTACTTTCCAAAGAGATTCTGTATGAATCACCTTTTTGTTCCATTGGCTCTTCAGCGCCTCCAGTTTCTTCAACTTCTTCTTTTGTTTCAAAAAAAGAACAAGAAACAAGCAAGCATAGTAATGCAGTGAAGCCATACAATTTCAACATAAATTCAAGATTTTCTACAAATAAAGGGCATTTTTAGCACTTATGCTTAGCTGCTTAGGTTCAATTACATTCATATGGCGACTTTGTGCAATAAGTTGATAAGTAAAGAATAATTATTTTGAACAATTAACAAAAATTCGCTCCCTAAATATTGGCAAAATCATCAGAAGTTTATCTTTGTCGCTTAACTTCTTATAGATTTATATGCAGGAATTTGGAACTAAAAACCCTAATGCAGACCTAAGCTCATTAGGCTTAAATCCTTCAATTGTTCATTGGAATTTATCAAATGAACAATTGACGTCCCAAACAGTTGAACTTGGACAAGGGACAATCACAAATATGGGAGCATTGGCAGTGAGTACTGGAAAATTTACAGGTCGCTCACCTAAAGATAAATTTACCGTTAAGGATAGTCTCACAGAAGATGTGGTCGATTGGGGAGATATTAATTTTTCAATTTCTCCAGAGCATTTCGATCTCATTGAAAAAGATATAGTTGCTTATTTCGAGAGCAAAGAAATTTGGGTGAGAGACTCATACGCCTGTGCGAGCCCTGCCCATAGACTAAATATAAGAGTGGTAAATGAGACGCCATGGGCCAATTTATTTTGTAATGACCTTTTCCTCAGACCTACTGAAGAAGAAGTGCAAAGTCAAGAACCTGAATGGGTAATTTTGCAAGCACCAGGTTTCAAAGCAGATCCTGCAAAACACGGAACTCGTCAAGACAACTTCACCGTCGTGAGCTTTTCTAAAAAAATGATTCTAATAGGTGGAACTGCCTATACAGGGGAAATGAAAAAGGGCATCTTTGGTGTACTAAATTTCACTCTTCCACATAACGAAAAAGTTCTCAGCATGCATTGTTCAGCTAATGAAGGTCCTGAAGGTGATGTTTCATTATTCTTCGGACTTAGCGGAACAGGAAAGACAACATTGAGCGCCGACGTCAATAGAAAACTCATTGGTGATGATGAACATGGTTGGGACAAAGATTCTGTTTTCAATTTTGAAGGTGGGTGCTACGCAAAATGCATCGATCTAACGCAAGAGAAAGAACCTCAAATTTACAATGCTATTATGGCGGGAGCTCTCGTTGAAAACATCAATTATAAGGCAGGAACAAATGAAGTAGATTTTGAAGATTGTTCAATTACTCAAAATACTCGTGTTGCCTACCCTATTCACCACATAAAAAATGCAAAATCACCGAGCATTGGCGGCAAACCAAAGAACATCTTCTTTTTGACTTGTGATGCTTACGGTATATTACCTCCAGTATCCAAACTTAGCGTTGGCCAAGCGATGTATCACTTTATCAGTGGATATACAGCGAAAGTTGCCGGCACAGAAGTTGGAGTAAATGAGCCGCAAGCCACTTTTTCAGCATGCTTCGGGAAGGCATTTTTACCACTTCACCCAACACGATATGCAGAGCTTCTTGGAGAGAAACTCGATGCAGATCCAAACATCAAGGTTTGGCTCATCAACACAGGTTGGAATGGAGGAGCTTATGGCGTTGGAAGTAGAATGAAATTGGAATATACTCGTTCCATGATTACTGCAGTAATGAATGGAGAGCTTGACAATGTGAGCTATGAGAAACATCCAATATTTGGACTATCTATGCCCACTAGCTGTCCTAATGTTCCTGACGAAATGCTCATTCCAAACAAAACTTGGGAAGATCAAGAGGCATACACATTGGGAGCGAATAAGCTGGCAAAATTGTTCAATGAAAACTTTGAACAATATGCTGCTCAAGCCAAAGATGAAATTAAAAATGCCGCTCCTCAGCTTATGGAGAGCGCCTAATTTGCCCTATAGATTCAAGAGAATAAGTATTAATAAAATCGTGCAATAAGAGCTTCAATAACTTTGAATGCATTCTTGCAAGCAATACTTTTGCCGCTTATGAATTCAATTCAATTCACATTTGAAGAGAAAGATCGAGAAACAATTACGGTCAAGGCCGAATTGGGTGATAGTATATTAGAAACTGCGCTGAAAAATGGGATAGAGATTCATCATAATTGTGGTGGAGTTTGTGCCTGTAGCACTTGTCACGTTTATTTGGACCAAGGTGAAGATTTAGTTGAAGAGATTTCTGATAAAGAAGAAGATTTTATTGATCGAGCGCGAAGTCCTAAACTCACTTCAAGATTAAGCTGTCAATGTGAAATATTAAAAGAAGGTCTACTTCATGTTGAAGTGCCTGATCAAACAATCATACAAGGAGAATAATTATGGATTTTGAACCACCCATTCATTGGAATGACTATGAAGATATCGCCATCAAATTGTATGAGCGTTTTGGCAATGAGATGCCTGAAAGCAAAATATATAGAGTGCGCTTCACCCAGCTAAGAGATTGGGTTCTTGAATTAGAAAACTTTGTAGACAAGCGAGAAGATTGTAGCGAAGGCCACCTTGAAATGATTCAAAGCAATTGGGTCTACGAATGGAGAGACAATCAGTAATTTAGCCACTTGATAGCCTTTCAATAGCCTCCCTGCAATTCAGATAATTCTCTAGATTTAGATGGACTTCAAAGTCCGTATCTTTATACTCTTTAAATAAACTATCATGCCCTCGAAAATTTTAGTAATAGACGATGAGAAAAGTGTGCGAACAGCACTCAAAGACATCTTTGAGATGGAAAAGTACAAAGTAGAAGAAGCTGTAGACGGTAAAGAAGGATACAATCTGCTCAAGGTCAAAGAGTATGACTGTGTCTTATGCGACATCAAAATGCCGAAAATCAACGGAATGGAGCTTTTAGAAAAAGTTCAAAATGAAGGCATTGATGTGCCAATGATTATGATATCTGGACATGGAAATACAGATACGGCAGTTGAGGCAGTTAGACTTGGTGCATTTGACTATATCGCAAAACCACCAGATTTAAATCGACTTCTCATCACTGTGCGCAATGCTCTTGATCATGGAAGTTTAAAGACTGAGGCAAAAGAGCTTAAGAGACAGGTCAAAGGACTTCAAGATATCATTGGCGAAAGCCCAGCTATTCAAGAGGCTAAATCTCATATTGACAAAGTTGCTCCAACGGATGCAAGAGTGTTAATCTTGGGTGCCAATGGTTCAGGTAAAGAACTCGTTGCTCGCTGGCTTCATGAGAAGAGCAGTCGTAATAAGGCTCCTTTTATTGAGGTAAACTGCGCTGCTATCCCTACAGAACTAATTGAGAGTGAATTGTTTGGCCACGAAAAAGGATCCTTCACAGGTGCAATGAAACAACATATTGGCAAATTTGAGCAGGCCAATGGCGGCACACTATTTTTAGATGAAATTGGAGATATGAGCCCAGAAGCACAGGCAAAAGTTCTTCGAGTTTTGCAAGAGAATAAACTCAGTCGAATTGGTGGAGACAAAGAAATTTCTGTCGATGTAAGAGTCCTTACAGCGACCAATAAAGATTTAAAAGATGCAGAAAACAACTTTAGAGAAGATCTTTTTCACCGCTTAGGGGTCATCATTATTAATGTTCCTTCACTGAACGAGAGAAGAGAAGATATACCATTATTGACAAATCACTTTCTAAATCAAACCTGTAAGGAATACAATAAGGCGAAGCCTAAAATAAATGATGATGCAATGGAAGCCATCGTTAATCACAATTGGACTGGTAATATTCGAGAGCTTCAAAATATAGTCCAAAGGTTGATTATTTTTTGTGACAAGCAAATTGATTTAGCTCTTGTTAATAGCTGTATGAACAAATAATGTCAGAAGATAAATCAATAGGCAGCGCCTTCGAAAAACTGCTCAAAAAGAGCCCATGGGGTGGCCGAATGGAAGCTCTGAATATCAATGATGATTGGGAAAAAATTGTAGGCAAAACGATTGCCCGTCACACCGACAAACTTTTCCTTCAAGATGGGACGTTAAGAGTCTATACCAATATCGCCCCTCTAAAACAGGAACTTCTACTTGAAAAAATTCATTTGATAAAAAAAATTAACGAATTCTACGATAGAGACTTTGTAAAAGACATCGTAGTTATTTAGCCTTCATTATTAATCTTTCAAGGCTTTTATTACATCTAAAAATGCATTTGGGTTTAATGATGCCCCGCCTACCAAGCCGCCATCAACATTTTCGCATGAAAATAATTCAGCCGCATTCTCACCTTTGACACTACCTCCATACAGGATAGAAATATCATCAGCCACATCGCTCCCCCACTTCTTCGCTAAGACAGAGCGAATAAAAGCGTGCATCTCCTCAGCCTGCTCAGCACTTGCTGTTTTTCCAGTGCCAATAGCCCAAATGGGCTCATAAGCCAAGATTATTTTATTGGACAAACCTTCCCCTTTCAAATGAAAGAGGCTCTCTTCTATTTGCTTTTCAACATACTCCATATGCGCTTCAGCCTCACGAACAGCCAAGGGCTCACCACAGCAAAAAATACAAATCATATTCTCTGAAAGCAGCGTATCAACCTTTTTCTTTAAATCCTCTGGACTTTCGTGATACATTGATCTTCTTTCAGAATGTCCGACAATAACACAGCGAACACCAATATTCTTAAGCATCTCAGGGCTAATTTCCCCTGTATGAGCCCCACTAAGCTTGTGAGAAGCATTTTGTGCTCCCAGCATATAATTGGTCTCTGAAACCTCTAATTCAGTCATAACCTTCTTCACAGCCATTAGATGTGTTGCAGGCGGACAGAAAATTACACTCTGATTATACTTGAGTGCTAGACTTTCTTTTAATACATCACGCACTAGTACTTCTCCTTCACTTGGCATCAAGTTCATCTTCCAGTTTCCAGCGACAATTTTATTTCTCATACTTCTTTTTCTTAGTCCTATTTGTTTAAAATCTTGGCAACCTCCGAAGTAATATCTAAATCTTTATTAGAATAGAGAATGCTGTTAATAAGAGATGATTTTGACAATACATAGTCATATTGATTGTTGCTATTGTATTTCTCAATGGCATCTTTAATTTTCTTCTGCACTGAAATGGTAAATTTTTCTTGATCATCCAAAAGCTTCTTAGTCAAATTAGCTTGTTTCTTTTCCAAGTTAGATTGTCCTGTTGTCAACTTCTTCTCCATGGCTTGAGCTTCGGCTTGGCTTTTCACCTTTCCTTCATTCATGCGCTTCATGAAACTAGCATATTGAGTTTGCAATGCTTTACTTTCTCTCTCCAACTCAGCCGTAATTTTTTTCTCGCGACTTTCAAATTCTTTCTTCTTCGTCTGATAGAATTTGTAGTCATTTTGAAGAGAGTCAAAATCAACAAAAGCAATTCTCGTCGTTGGGACATCAACTTCTACTGTTTTTTCTTCTCCCGTCGCTGTATCTTTTTTAATAATGGTTTGTTTCACAACTGTTGGAGTAGACTTGGGCGCGTTCATCGTCTTTGCACCTATAGCTATCACCCCAATCAGGGCAAGTGCACTTAGAATCAATGGAAGATTTTTCATGTTGTATTGGCTTTCTTTTGTTATTAAGCGTCGCAAATTTAGACCAAAAGCTCCCTATATTATAGAGATTTGTCTAGAATTAAGTTAATTATTCAGATTCCCCTCTAAGCCCTACTCTATCTAGCTTAGACGATATAATTTGCCAGGTAAAGAGCGAATTATTCCTTGCATCTCGAATGAAAAGAGGATGCTTGACACCTTAGCTGAAGGCAATAAGCTTTTTAAAATAATTTCGTCTACGTGGATATGTTTCGATGCAAGCAACAAATCATAGATTTTTTGTTCATCTTCAGAAAGCTTGGAGAACAATTCAGTCTGCCTCGGAATTTTATTCCCGTCACTAGACCAATTCAAGGAATTTATAATGTCATCAGGACCTCTATATAATTGTGCTTTTAAATCGCTGATTAAATCATGGCAGCCTTGACTGAACTTATCCGTTAATTTTCCAGGCACACAAAATAGCTCTCTATTATAAGAAAATGCAAGTTCAGCAGTTATCATTGAACCACCTTTGCTTCCTGATTCGATTACGATAACTGCATCGGACATTCCAGCCACTATTCTATTGCGTGTTGGAAAATGCTCACGTTCTGATTTGATTCCTGATTCGTATTCACTCAAAAGCCCTCCCGACTCTAACATTTGCAAAGCTGTTTTTTTATGCAAATTGGGATAAATCGTATCTAAGCCATTTGGCAAAACAGCTACCGTCTCTAGCGAATGGGCCAAAGCTGCTTTATGTGCGATTATATCTATACCATAAGCCAGGCCACTTACAATAAGGGGTTTGAATGGCGCCAAGCCCTCAATTAACTCCTCACAGATTTGTCGTCCGTAATCAGTATTTCGCCTGGTCCCTACGATTGAGATGACGCGCTCTTTTTTTGCAATGGAGGTGCCTTTATAGTACAATACTGAAGGCGCATCATAGCATTGTCGAAGTTTGATGGGGTAATTGGGGGCATCAAAACATAGTATTTCAATTCCATGGTCTTCAACAAAAGCCATCTCCTTGTCAACTATATCATAGTCACAAAACGCACTTAGCTGCTTTGCTAGAGGGACTCCCAGCCCGGAAATATGAGCGATATCTCTTACAGAAGCTTCAAATACATTTTGAGCACTCCCTAGGCATTCAATCAATCGCTTATAACGGACGGGGCCTATCCCGTTTACTTGCAGTAAGGCCAATCGATACCGAAGTTCTTGGTCTCTCACTTTTATGCAATTTACAATTCTTCGTAGAATTTAGAGTCTAAATTCACTATATTTGAAATACATACTTAATAAGATGTCTAAACGAATTTTAATCACTGCTTTCTGTCTAATTGGTCTCATTTCCTTGATCAATGTATCCTGTACCAAAGATGAAAGCATCGACCGCTATAAATACAATGCACAAAATGATACTATTAGTCCTGTAATTTCCATTGCAGTACCAACAATGAATCAAATCTACGCCTATGGCGATGATGTTCATATTGTGGGAAATATCACAGATTTAGAAAAATATGAGGTCACCAATGACCCGATTAACCCGCCTAAAGCAGGAAGCCTGAAGTCTGTGAATATTTTAGTCCACAATATAACCAATGGAGTGGAATCTCTCATGTTAGATAAAAATCCAGATGTCACGGGAAAAGATGCGTACACCTTCAATGAAAAGGTTGTGATCGTCACGGGAGCTGGACAAACGGACTGCCGACTAGTCATCAGTACAGAAGATGGAAGCGGTAAAACGATGAGCGATACTGTACTATTCCAATATTTTTAACTTAAGAAGAACGAATTAAAAAACTCATAAGTAAGACTTATGAGTTTTTTTTGTGCCAATATGCATTCACACACACATCACATCCGAGTCAGATATGCCGAGACCGACCAAATGGGGTATCTCTACTATGGCTATTACGCCCAATTTTATGAGGTAGCCCGTGCAGAAATGATAAGAGCCAAAGGCTATAGCTATGACCAAATGGAAAAAGATGGTGTCGTTATGCCTGTTGTAAAAATGAACTGCAAGTTTTTGCGTCCTGCACATTATGATGAATTGATTAGAATCAATACAACGATTAAGGATTTAGATCGATTGCCATTTGTGACCTTTCATCATGAACTTTTTAATGAAAAAGATGAGCTGATCAATAAAGGAGAAGTTACTTTAATCTTTTTCGACCCTAAAACTCAAAAGAAAGCAGAAATGCCAATCAAGCTTAAGGAGGTTCTCAAAGAATATTTCAACCTATGATATCTTGTCACATTATCACAATAGGCGATGAATTGCTCATCGGGCAAACTATTGATACTAACTCTGCTTGGATGGCCAAAGAATTAAACAAATTGGGTATTCACATTTATCGAAAAACAACGGTGTCTGATGATAGAGAAGATATTCTAAAAATATTCAAAGAAGCTAGTGCATCATCTGAGATTGTATTGGTCACAGGAGGTCTTGGACCTACTCAAGATGATATCACAAAAGATTGTCTTTGCGAATTCTATAGTAGTAAACTTATTGAAGATAAAAACGTCCTAGCGCACATTGCTGATTATTTCAAACGAAACAATCGTAAAATTCTTGATGTCAACATCCAACAAGCACTTATTCCGACGAATGCTACAGCCCTTCACAATGCAATGGGCACAGCTCCAGCATTGCTCTTTGAAGAAAACAATAAGCTTTTATGCGCTATGCCCGGGGTTCCTTATGAAATGAAGTACATCATGGAAAATCATATTCTTCCACGCATAAAAAAGCAATACAAACTTGACCCCATTCTTCATGAGACCCTTGTAACTATTGGACGCGGAGAAAGTTATATCGCTGACGCACTCAGTGAAATTGAAAATTCCTTGCCTTCTGAAATTAGTCTTGCCTATCTCCCATCCTTCGGTATGGTGCGACTGAGATTGAGTAGCACAGCAAATATCAAAGAAGAACTGATGTGTTTCAAGGATAAGATTTCCGCTAAACTCGAAGACATTGTCATTGCAAGTCAAGACCTGAAACCAGAAGAAATTGTTCTTTCACATCTGATGAAAAAAGATAAGTCACTCGTTATTATTGATTTGTTGACGGAAGGTAGATTGTACTATAAATTTTGGACCCTTGATCGAAAATGCCCTGTCACGGAATCTTTTATCGAAGAAGAACTTCTTCCTGATGAAGTCATTAAATATAGCCATAGCATCCGCAAAAAAAGCAAGGCTGACATCGCGATGCTTATTAAACAGAAATCTGAGCATGAATTTCAATTGATAATCGTTGCGGCCGAAGGTGAAGTGGAACATAGTATTCCTTTGAAAATTCGATATCCAAAGCCCATAGAACTTTGCATGAATTATGCATTAAAACATCTCATCAACTTCTTAAAATAAACAAAGGCTCCAATAAGGAGCCTTTGTTTTTAAAGTCTTGACTGAAGATTTAATTCTTCATCAACTTAATTGTGTTTACAGCCTCTCCATCGAACATTTCTAGAATGTACATTCCTGAAGATAGCTCACTGATATCCAAAGCGTTCTGAACAACTCCAGAGCTTACCTTAAATTGATTCTGCTTGACAACTTGTCCAGTCACACTCTTTACTTTGTAAAGAATGTTTTTCTGTTTGTCTGAAAGAATTTTAATGATATAATTTCCATCACTTGGATTTGGATATACGACCACAGAATTTTTTTCTGCATCTGTTAAGCCTAATGGCCAAGCATCAGATAGAGTAATATTAATATTGTCAAGATACAAATTATTCCCATTTCGATTAGTCGCCATGAATTGAACCAAAACTTGTTGTCCTTTATATGCCGACAAGTCAATTCTTTCACCACGCCACTCATTTACTACAACCGGCGAGAAGATAGTAGAGCTACTTAATCCGGAGGCTAAAGATGCGCCTGCTTTTAAATAAGGTGTGACAAAACTCACCCCACAATCATTTGAAATCAGAACTTCGAGAGCGTCATTACTAATTCCTTGTTGGACGTAGGCCACATCAAAACTGAGGATTACGGAGTCATTGCTTACCCCTTGAAGGTTCACCACCGGGCTTTGTAGGATATCTACAGCTCCACTATTCGGGTAGTTGTAAAAATCCATATAAGCAGCATGTGTATTTCCAAACACTGCACCGCTTTGAGCGAATGTCTTCTGCCACTTGACTGAATTATCAGCATCGATTACTTCCCATCCGTTTGGCGGATAAGTAGCACCTTCAAAATCCTGAACGAGTGGTGCTGGCATTATGGTCACAGGATTAATGGTTACCTGAGTCGTTGACAAATTATTGGCAGCATTGCCATCTAGTGGACTATTAACTTCAGTCTCAATGATATAGTTTCCGGCTCCAGGCAAACTTGCTGGAGTCAAAAAAGTATAGATTAATGAATCACCTACAGAAAGAGTTCCATTCCATGTTTCCGTAATAGGAGCACCACCGTTGACAGTAAATGACATTTGTGCTGAATTGATGGCCAATCCGCCAGGACTAATATTTTTAAATTTGACTTGAACCTGAATATTATTCAAAGGTGCACAATCGTAAGCCGTACTGAAGGGCATAATCGTCTCAACATTTTCCAAGTCTTCACCACAACCATAAGAACCAGGTAATTTTTCGTAGGCTAGGCTTCGACGACTACTCGCACCGTTTCCATCCATGTGCGCGCGCACGGCGAAATAAAATGTATCTACAAGGTTTACACCTGTTGTGAGATACGCGCCAGTAGTTGTGCTTGAGGCCACTGAATCCATATACTTGGCGCCTAATTGATAAACCGTATATCTGTCAGCATTTGGAACGGGGTCCCAAGAAACGTGGAAAATAGAATTACAGGCAGTATCAACCTCCACATTCAATGGTGCCTCATAGACTGTAAATAAAGTATCTGTAACATCAGATTGAGTTCCTCGTGTAATGCGCATCATCATTTGACCAGTTTCCAGACTATTTGGAGGTGTCCAATCAACCCATGTATCGTCAGAAGGAATATTGTTTGCGATTTGATTCCAGCTAGAACCTGCATCATCACTATATTCCAATAAGAAAGTTTGACCGTTGTCATTTGCTTCCCAACGTAATCTTTCCGTATATCCTTTCTCAAAATGCTCGCCACCTGTAGGATAAGTCATGCGCACATCATCCATGATAAAGTCGTAGACAAGATAGTAAGACTGTGGCCCTGAAGGCACATCAACTCCTTGAATACGAATGGTGTGATTACCACTCACAGGGTTCAGAATAGAAACTTGTTCCATATTGTTTACGGAGTCATTTCCATTTACAGCATTTGCATTTAAAGATGCCAAATTCGGAGTGTAATCAAGTACCCAAGGATTGTGTGTTACGAAAGCTGGGTCAGTTACGACAAGGTTTAAATCGTTGACCAAAGGAATTGCAGCATTTGCAGCTCCGGCAGGATCGTGCCAATAAACCATAAACTTAACTTCAGCGACTCCCGCTGGAACATTAATCGTATGCAAGTTCAAGGCATTGTTCGCAATAGTATCGTTGAGATATTGATTATTTTCTAGAACTTCAACAGCACGAAGAGCGTTTAGTCTACCCCATCCATATTTAAAGTCTGGACCAGGATTACCAAGATCGTTCGCAGTAGTTAAAACGATTCCCTTCATCAATGCACTATTTGGATCATTACCCGAATTCAATTCTTTATATGCATGCCATAGGCTTGCGAGTGTTCCTGCCAAACCAGGAGCTGCCATTGATGTACCGGTATAGGTCGCGAAGCCATTATTTGGCTGTGTAGACGTTACACTTGTACCTACTGCACATACATCTGGTTTGATGCGACCGTCTTCAGCTGGGCCTCGGCTACTAGAATTAGCAATAACGTCATTCTTCACGAGATTACCTGTTGCAAAACCATTTTTACCTTGCTTGTAGCCGCCTGTAATATTTTTAAATCCATTTACTCCTCCACATGAAGATGTTCCGCTATTACCAGCTGAGTGAACAGAGATTAGAGATTCTCTACTAAGAATTAATTGATCTTGATCACGAGCATCATTATTATACCCACCATTACAACCTTGACCAAGTGAGTTAGTAGTAATTCTAACACCATAATTGTTATAGTCATTGGCAGCATTATTTAGGTTGCCATAACCTCCATAAACAACGAGATCAGCGCCAGGGCCATTACCACGTACGGTTGGATCAAAATTTCCGGCACTTCCCACTGTTCCAAGTACATGATCTCCATGTGTTCCAGTAGGATCATTGGTAAAGTTGGAAAGACGTCCTTTAAAATCTATGTGCCAATCGACACGACCATCGTCACCCATTGAAACTGCAACTCCTGTTCCATCATAATGGCGACCGCTTGCATAATCTTGTGAAAGCGTATTCGTTCTATGACTTGCGCGACTTTCTAAGTTCTCCAATTCTCCTGGTGCGGAAATTGGCTGCATATGTTTTATAAACGCTTTTTTCGAAAGCTCATTTATCTGAGACTCATTGATGTATAAAACGGCTCTTTCGTCATTTTCCCATTCAGCAATTTCAATATTCATGGATATCATTTCAAGGCCAAAGGCTGCCTTCTCTACATCGTTTTGGATAGTAGCCTCAATCTGTATTCTACCATCGGGTAAATCAACCCAATAAGGAAGCGGTCGATCAACCAAGTTCTGTGCGAGTTTAAACTTCGACTCATAAGGTATGATACCCTTGACGTTCATCCCTTGAAGAATGGATGGATTCAAATTGGAAGGAATGGAAGCTACAAAAGCCCATCTTGGAATATAATCGAAAAACTGTATTCCAGTTTGCTGGCTTATTTCGGCTCTAGTCGATTGAGATGTACTTTGATTAAACTGTATTAAAACATAAGTTTTATTTTCAAATTGATAATCCGTCCAGTAGAAATCTTGAATTGTTTCCAAATTATTTTGGATCTCAAATTCTCCAGATTTTAGATGCACTTTTTGAGCTTGAGCGCTGCAAAAAGAAAAGAGAGAAAGTAAAATGATTAGCTTCTTCATGGTTTGAGTCTATAAGCTTTAAAAATAGCCAGAAACGGGCTAATTCTGAAATAAAAGGCATAGAGAGTAACAATATAGACGCAAAAATTACAAACCAACCATTATAGCAAAAGGTGCGTCTGATGACGCACCTTTTAAAAGATTAATTAAGATTTGAGTTGACTAGTATCTGTAATACTCAGGCTTATAAGGACCTTCAACTTTCACACCAATGTAAGATGCTTGATCTTCTCTTAGTTCTGTCAATTCAACGCCAATTTTAGCAAGGTGTAGACGAGCTACTTTTTCGTCTAAATGCTTAGGTAGCATATAAACTTTATTCTCATAATTATCGACATTATTCCAAAGCTCTAATTGAGCTAAAACTTGATTTGTAAATGAATTTGACATTACAAATGATGGGTGACCAGTTGCACATCCAAGGTTTACTAAGCGGCCTTCAGCCAAAAGGATGATATCTTTTCCATTGACATTATACATATCAACTTGTGGTTTGATTTCCACCTTAGAACTTCCATGATTGTCATTCAACCAAGCAACATCAATTTCATTGTCAAAGTGACCAATGTTACAGACAATTGCTTTGTCTTTCATCATTTCAAAATGCTTGCCTTGAACGATATCTTTATTTCCTGTTGTGGTTACGACAATATCAGCTTCATCCAAAGTACTTTCTAATTTGCGAACAGCAAATCCATCCATTGCAGCTTGCAATGCACAAATTGGATCGATTTCTGTAACGATTACTCGAGCTCCAGCTCCACGCAAAGATGCAGCAGAACCTTTACCAACGTCACCATATCCACAAACAACAGCAACTTTACCAGCCATCATTACATCAGTAGCTCTGCGAATAGCATCTACCAAAGATTCTTTACAACCATACTTATTATCAAATTTAGATTTAGTAACAGAATCATTAATGTTTATTGCCGGCAATGTCAAAGTGCCATTTTCCATGCGCTCATATAAACGGTGAACACCAGTTGTTGTCTCTTCAGACAAGCCATTGATTCCTTCAACCAATTCAGGGAAGCGGTCCAATACCATATTGGTAAGGTCACCACCGTCGTCCAAAATCATATTTAAAGGTTGATCTCCGTCGAATGCACGTAATGTTTGTTCGATACACCAATCAAATTCTTCTTCATTCATTCCTTTCCATGCAAATACAGGAATTCCTGCTGCTGCAATTGCTGCCGCTGCATGGTCTTGAGTTGAAAATATGTTACATGAAGACCAAGTTACTTCTGCACCTAGGTCAACCAAAGTCTCTATTAAGACAGCGGTTTGAATAGTCATATGAAGACAACCTGCGATACGAGCACCTTTCAAAGGAGACTTCCCTTTAAACTCTTCACGGAGGCTCATTAAACCAGGCATTTCGGCCTCAGCTAATGTGATTTCTTTGCGACCCCAGTCTGCTAGACTAATATCTTTTACTTTGTAATTTGTTTTTGTTTCTACTGCTGTTGACATATTTATCTGTTTATGGTACAAAGATAAGTCTGACGAACATTTTACTCTAATTTTTATAAAATAAAGGACATTTTGCCTATTAAATTGTATTTTACAGAAAAAATGCACTGTTACAGTGGCATAAATAGCATTAAACAGAATATATGGCGGACAAAGAAATCAATTTAGATGAAAAGGACATTTGTATACTACACATTTTGCAAAAAAATGCAAAGGCAACGGTGAGCGAAATTGCTAAAACTGTAAACCTCAGCAACTCTCCAACGCATGATAGAATTAAGCGTTTGGAGAAAAGCGGCATCATTCAACGCTATACAACTCGACTTGACCGGAAAAAACTGAATCGTGGTCTCATGGTTCTAGCCTATGTCTCCTTGAAAGAACACAATAAAAAACTAGGTGCAAAATTTATAGAAAGCATCATGGCCATGCCGGAAGTCATTGAATGTTATAGTATCAGTGGAGATTTTGACTTTATGCTGAAAGTTGTTGGTGAGAATATGGAAACCTATTACGACTTTCATGTAAACAAATTGAGTCAGGCTGAAAATGTTGGGCACATCCAATCCATTTTCGTTATGGGCGTGATAAAAGAAAGTATGGTTGAAGTTTAGTTTAAATGAAATACCGAATCAGACTAAATATTATTGAGTTTTTCTCCGAGATCTTTAAACAAAAAGAGAGCCAATATTTTTTACCTTTTACCTTCCTCACGGCAGTACTGTTCATTCGTAATTTCTTTATAGATGAAAGAGAAAAAGCTCCATTCATTTTTATATTTGCGCTGCTAATTTTAGGTTTTATTCCGATGTTTCTCATCATCCGCGAAGCAGTTTTAGTTGCAAGAATTTTTCGAAACTTTAAAATTACTGAAGGAATTCGAGCAGATATTTGGATCGAACAAAACTCAAAATCTAATGATATGATTTATTATGGCAGCAAATCAGTGTACACCTATTTTGTTCTCTCCGAGCAATTTTTTATTGATTCTCATGATAAAAAAAATCCTGACCTCCAAAAACGAGATTTGATTGCCTACTCGCTCAGAGACCCTAATAAGGCAGTTCTAATAAGCCATATGAGTAAACGAATTAGAAAAAAGATTAACCGAATGCTCAATTCAGAGCGATAACTAATTACAAGAGTGAAAAACAAACTTAGAAGACTTTGGTTCAAGAGTAATAAGAAGATTAAAGGGCTCACCTCTCCAGATGGTATTCTTATTGCTCCTTATATCTCTTATGCAAATGACAAAGAAGTCATCATTCGAGGTCGCGTTATCGAAGATGAGAATATAGTAGTAAAAGAAGATGATGGTCGATGGGACAACTTTATCAATAATATCAAAAGGCTTGAAAGCGATGAGCTAGCCGAGGAAGAGCTTCAACTAATTTTCCAAAATCAAAAGTATAGCTGCCGCACGGATGAGGAAGGTTATTTCAAACTGCAGATTCAAGCAGAAATTAAACATGAAGAGAAGCAGCAATTTTTAGAATCTGAGTTGAATTTAGTCCACCACAAAAGTGCATCTGCAGTCACTCAGATTCTCGTAGCGAGCAATCAAGCCAAATTTGCCGTAATCACTGATATCGATGATACCATTCTAGAATCTCATGTCGACTCCTTTTTGAAATTGCGACTGCTCTATGAAACCCTCTTCAAAAACAGCTACAGTCGCAGACCTTTTAAAGGAATAGGCGAAGTTCTAAATCAAGTCATAAGAGATCATCATGGCAGCATTGTCAATCCAATATTTTATGTGAGTCACAGTCCATGGAATTTTTACGACCTGCTTTCTCAATTCATGGAAAGGAATAATATCCCTATGGGTCCATTTTTCCTCAGAGATTTTGGCCTCAAACGAGGCGATAAAAAAAGTGCCTTTCAAAGACATAAGCATAATAGCATTTCTGATCTCTTAACTTTTTATCCAAATATCCCTTTCGTATTGATTGGCGATGCGACGGAGCACGACCTAGATATCTACCTAGAGATTTATAAAAAGTACCCAAATCGAATTGCGAAAATTATCATTCGCTCAACCGAAAGAAAAGAAAAAACTAAAAGAGTCCTTAAACTACAGCGTCAATTTCCAAAAGCTCCTATTGCCCTCATAGATAAAGCAGAAGAGATTTTAGCTCTATTAAAAAATATCTAATTTGCCTAAGCAGGCACACCACCATAAAGAGAGATAAGACCTCCCATCAGACCTAAGGTGATAATCCAATACCCCATATAAATTAGAAAATAATTTGCACTCTTTTTCTCAAAAATGCAGACATAGCCAAGAAAAGGCATTCCGAAAAATAGGGCAGCCAAAATTCCATGAAATATACCATGACCAAAACTCAGATGGCGTTGACCAAACTCTTTCATAAAGTCGGCTCCTACTCCAGTCTGAAGCAAGCTTATATCTCCTCCGACGAGGCTAAAAACGCCCATTTGATGCAGAACCAATTGGCTCAATCCAAAAGCCAATAAAAAATTCAACAGAATAGATAGCAATAATTTGAGCGGTTTGACCGCAGTTCTTTTATCAATAGGCATCTCTGAGGCCGCAAACCATCGTTCGCCTCCAAAGAGCTGTGGATGGAACCATAAATAGGCAAACGCAAAAGGGATAAGGGATAGAAGCGCAAGAATTAACATATTAGGTGTCATAGTTTATCGTTTTATATCATTACAACGAATGACTTTATCAGATTGGGACATAAGCACCAATATTTAATGCGGTGAAATACCTTTGCGTCCAATTAGACAGAAAAACGGTGGCAATTCCAATCACATTTTACGAGAAAGAACTTGGCAAACATCAAAAAGAAGCCAAAAGAAACAAGGGCTTGATTTTTCAATTGGGGATGCTGCGTCTGGGGATTTTTATTCTAGCGGCAATCGGAATTTACTTTACTCAAGACAAGCCTGAAATTGCTCTCATAATTGCTGTTGCAGCTATCGCACTCTTTTTATTCCTGATCAAAAAGCACGCAAATTTAAAGTCTCAAAAACTCCTTTCAGAAGCTTTAGCCAAAATCAATGAAGAAGAAATTCAGATAACATCAGGAAAATTCCATCATAGAACAGACGGTATTAAATTTCAAAATCCACAACATCATTATGCTGTAGATATTGATCTTTTTGGTCGAGCATCTTTTTACCAATACATCAATAGAACTGAAACTAGCGAAGGCTCCCAAGCCCTCGCCGATGAGCTTCTAGCCAATAATATTGTTGAGATTGAGAATAGACAAGAGAGCATTCAAGAGCTCGCAAAAAATCCTGAATGGCGCCAAAGGTTTTTAGCAACAGCTCGATTGATTGAGGTAGAAACAAATACGGAAGAAATAGCAGCTTGGCTCAAAAATTACAGGGCCTTTATCCCTAAAGGCATCAAATGGCTTCCGCTCGTATTTAGCATTCTTTCACTCGGCGTGATTGTCTTGTATAGCATGAGTTATATTCCTGAATGGGGAATCATTCTATGGCTGGCTCTTGGATTAGGAATTACCGCCAAATTCAAAAAGAAAACAGACATATTGGGGCAAAAAATAGATCGCGCAAAGGATACTATTAGACAACATGCCTCACTCTTAGAACAAATTGAAGGTATAGAATTCTCAACAGAGTGCTTGAAGCTTAAGCAAAGTAAAATTGAATTAGAAGGACTAAAAGCCTCCGCGATATTCAAAGACCTGAGTAAAAGAATTGACGCTTTTGACCATAGAAAAAATATAATTTCAGCCGTTGTCTCCAATGGATTCATGCTCTATGACATCAAGCAAACGCTTAAAATTGAAGACTGGATTGAGGTCTACAGTAGCAAGGTCGATGAGTGGTTCAAAGTGATTGCATTCTTTGATGCGTATAATAGTTTGGGAAATTATGCCTTCAATCATCCGCAATACATCTACCCCACTATTGAGAAAGAGAAAAAAGGAATACGAACCAAAAATCTTGGACACCCTTTACTCAATCCCAACAAAAGGATAGACAATGATTTGAAGATTGATGCCCAAGAGTTTTTCATCATAACAGGAGCCAATATGGCTGGGAAAAGCACCTTCCTGAGAACCGTTTCATTGCATATTGTGATGGCTAATATTGGATTACCCATCTGTGCTGAAGAATGCAACTATCATCCAATAAAGCTCATCACAAGCATGAGAACTATAGACTCTTTGAGTGATGACAGCTCCTATTTCTTCGCTGAATTAAGTCGTCTAAAATTTATCCGTGAAGAAATAAAAAAAGATAGCTACTTTATCATTCTGGACGAAATCCTCAAAGGAACGAACAGTACAGATAAGGCCATAGGTTCAAGAAAGTTTGTTGAAAAACTAGTTGCCTTCAAGGCGACGGGTATAATTGCCACCCATGATTTGAGTCTTTGTGAAATTGCTAAGGAGCTAGTCGAAGTCAAGAATTTCTATTTTGACGCTGAGATAGAATCCAATGAATTGCACTTTGACTACACCTTGAAGGACGGCATTTGCAAGAATATGAATGCTTCCTTCCTTCTCAAAAAAATGGAAATTATTTAGCCTATTTTTTCAAACCTTTGACTCTTCCCATCAATTCGACAAACAAACTGTTGGCTCCACCTTTTGGAGGACCCGCATTTTCTTCCATTCGATAGCCCCCTTTGCCGTCATCCTTTAAATTGAATCGAAAAATATAGTCGTCTTTACTCTTGGCTTCGCCTCGAAAAGTCCCAAACCTCAAATCATTAAATTGAAAACCTTCATCTAATTTTATTACATTAAAATATTCATTGCTAAACCAACGCAATATTTTTACTGTCCGATCTGTCTCTAGTCCTATGAGAGCCTCGTGATTCTTTTCTATTTTATTAAAAGTGATGGGAACTTCATCGAAGAATGAACGCTGCCCCAAATAAAAATGATCTTTAGTTTCCACTGTGCAATTCCACAAGATGTTTTGAAGGATTCCAGGACCTGTCAGATACCTTTCGAATTCGATATTCTGCTTAACTAATGCCTGTTCAAAGGAGCGATTCATTCTTTGCTTATTGACTACGGTAAATAATAAATAGGCTGAGCTCAAGGCAATGCCGGCATAATTCCAATACTGCCTTTTTCTTGAACTTCTATTATACAATGCCGCAATTATTAGACAAATGAGAAAAGGTAAAGTATAGCCTGGATCGACCACAGAGATAGTACTCCAAGCGACGCGCATATCCGAAAATGGAGCAAAGAGTTGTGTGCCATACATGGTGAAGCAATCTAAAATTGGGTGGGTGAAAAGCGACCAAAAAAAGAGCCATTGCCAATTTCGAAGGCTTGCATCTGGCGCTTCCCAAACTTCATCAAAGTATTTTTTCTTGCTCGTTCGAACAAAGACGAGCCCCAAAAGAATGGAAAAAATTATCGTCGGAATGAAATTTCCTGGAATAAAAATTTGGAGTACGAAGTGAGCTGCAAAGCAGACCAATATCGCCGCTAAACCTTTGCATACTATTGCAATCCATTTATGATATGGGCTTTTATATAAATTAGAGACAATCCAGCCTAGTGCCACCGCAGCAAGTATGCTAAAGAAAATAGAATGACTAATGCCTCTATGAAAAGCCAAATTATCAATATCAGAAAGGAAGAATTTTCCAAGCACATCCAAATCAGGAATAGTACCGCCAACTGCTCCCCACAACATAGCGCGATTGCCAATTTTCTTGCCAAGCACGACCTCTCCGGCAGCTGCGCCAAGAATTATTTGGGTGAGTGAATCCATCTTCTAAGCAGACAAATATAATTGTGAAAAGTTTGAAGAGAGCGAGAGAATGACGAACGGTTAATGTGAGGGATAAAGTTTCAAATGGCCAACAATGCTGTTGCAGATTTTGTGTGCTGCGCATTGGATTTGTTTGACGGCCAATTCTTTATTTTTGCACAAAGCCTCAGGCTTTCTACCTCCAATATGACGAAATATTTCTTTTTTACTGCAGCTATCTTGCTATGTTCTTGTGCCTCTAGACCAGAATCGAGTGGAGAGCGCCCTTCATTTGATATCGACTATAAAATTGTACAGGAAACAGATCAAAGCTTTACACTAGAGTGCCACTTAGGTCTTAAAGAAGGTTCTTATGTTGTGTCTCCCAAATCTACTGATTCCATCTATGGGAAAATAGAAATTAGAATGGATGCCCATGAGCAGCTGCTTCCGCAGAATGAACTTGAAGAACAACCTTCATCTATAAAGGAATTTGACTCAATCATAAAGCAAGAAGTGTTCTTTATTCGAGAAAGCACAATTTTCAAGCAAGAGTATAGGCTGAAAACAGCATTCGATTTTGAAATTAGCGGCATACTATGGTTTGTTCTGGAGCCGAAATGCGCACCTTATGACAACCACTTTACCATCAAGGGGGAGGATGGAAATATTTCAGTTTTAAAGGGAGATTCGCATTACTCGGCCAACTACAAAAGGTAAATTTTAAATAAAGACGAAAGGAATTTATATTAGTGAGATGAATCCAATATTGAGAAATGTTTTAGCCGTCATTGCGGGCATAGTTTTAGGTAGCATAATAAATATGGGCATCATACAATTTGGCCCCCAAATTTACCCAATGCCTGAAGGCTTCAATTTTGAAACGAATCCTGACATGAGCCTGTTGAAGGCGGGAAATTATATTATGGTATTCTTAGCGCATGCTTTGGGGACGCTCGTGGGCGCACTGCTCACAGCGAGACTAGCGGCTAGCAAACGAATACAACTCGCTCTTGGCGTAGGTGCTTGGTTTCTATTAGGAGGTGTAGCTGCTGGCTTGATGCTCAAAACACCGATGTGGTACAATTTAATCGATTGGATATTTGCCTACGTCCCCTTCGCTGCTTTAGGTGGCAAATTTGGACTAAAAAAATCTAGCTAATTAATTGATAAGCCGCAAGACCACTCAGATAGGCCAAGGCAAGCATGAATAGAAATTGCCATCCTGCATATTTCCAACTGCCCGTTTCTTTTCGAACAATAGCCAAGGTACTCATACACTGCAGGGCAAAGACATAGAACAGAAGAAGAGAAATGGAGGTCGCTGGACTATAGACAACAGCCCCTTGTGGTGTTCTTTCGTTTTTTAATTTATTGACAATGGTTTCTTCTTCTTCAGAACCAATACTATAGATAGTTCCAAGCGTTCCTACAAAAACTTCTCGAGCGGCAAAGGATGTAATCAAGGCAATTCCAATTTTCCAATCATAACCCAATGGACGAATTACAGGTTCAATAATTTTACCCATATAACCAGCATAAGAATATTCTAAGGCAAGGGATTCTCTATTCGCTTCTTGCTGATTATTAGCAGAATTCATTCGAACAGACTCTTGGAATTTTTGTTCAATGAATGCATCACTCTTCGGACTGAAACTTGCCATGAGCCATAAGACAATTGAAATCAAGAAAATCACCTTACCCGCTTCCATGACAAATGACTTTGTCTTATTAAATACATTCGTAAATACATTCCTCCAATTGGGCGTTCTATAGAGTGGCATTTCCATGGTCCACAATTTTTTACTTTTCATTTTCAGCCTTCTGCTCACAAACCATGAAACCAAAAGAGTTGATATCACACCCAATAAATAAAGGCCAAGTAAGCAGAGCCCTTTTAGGTTAAAAAAGGCACTCCCATTGTCTGGAATGAGAACTGCAATGAGAATGGTGTAAACGGGCAAACGCGCACTGCATGTCATCAGAGGAGCAGCAAGAATTACGGCCATACGTTCCTTGGGATCTTCAATCATTCTTGCACTCATAATGGCAGGAATAGCGCAAGCCCATGAACTCATCAGAGGCACAACACTCTTACCACTCAATCCAAATCGGCGCAAAATATTATCAGATATATAAGAAATTCGCGTCAGGTATCCCGAATGTTCGAGTATACCGAGCAGGAAAAACAAGACTGCTATTTGTGGTATGAAAATGAGCACTCCTGCAAAGCCCGGTAAAATACCTTCACTGATAAGGTCGGCCAACCATTGTGGCTGTATGCTAGAGCGGGCAGTTTGACTCAAGCCCGCAAAAAATGTATCAATCCAATCCATTGGGATTGTACTGAGGGAGAATACCGCCTGAAAGACTACAAGCATAATGGCTAAGAAAATTAGAATCCCCCAAAAAGGATGAAGAAGAATCTTGTCCAATTTTTTTGTACGTGAAAGCAATTCATCATTCTTCCCCGAAATGGCCACTGCGCTATTGATGACTTTAGAAACCAACATCTGACGTTGGGCAAAATCACGATCGAGATTCTCAAATTCTTCCTTAGATGGACTCTCTTTTTCATTGCGTAAAGAATCAATATAGGTATTTCGAACACCTGTTTCATCGACTTCTTCAAATTGCGACCTGCAAAAAGTATGAGGAATAGCAGTCTGTCCTTTCTCCAAAATTTTCTTCAACTCTTCTAGGCCATCTCCATTTTTTGAGTTCATCAAAAGCACAGGACAGCCAACTTGGGATTCCATGGCTGCTAAATCGACTGTTGTACGATTTTTTTTGAGCTCGTCTTTATAGTTAATTACAATTGCCATGGGCAGTTGCAAATCGGCAATTTCCGAAAAAAGCGTTAGGCTATCTTCAAGCTGAGAACCATTTGCCACAAAGAGTACAGGCATTTGCTTAGAAGCAAAATTTAAAATTTCTTTTTGAGCAATTTGCTCGTCTTGGGTACTCGGGCGCAAGGATCTCAATCCTGGCAAGTCAACTATTTCTAAATTCTTGAATGAACCAACCTTCTTCTCAACAGTTACGCCTGTATAATTGGCCGTCTTCTGATTGAGTTTAGTCAATAAGTTAAACAGGCTACTTTTACCTGAATTTGGTTTGCCAACTAGAGCAATTGAATTCATGCAGATTGATGTTTAACAACTTTGATGTTTTTGGCATCGATTGCTCTTATCGAAAGAATTCGCCCATTGATCACAATATTGATGAGTTTTGCATATCTAGGGCTATAATTTTTGATAAAAATGGAGCCTAAACAAAGGCCATTCATAAGAAGGGTTTTCTTGGCTTCATGGCTCGTATCCATGCGAGCAACCACTCCTTCCTCACCCTCAGCAAATTCCCATAGGTTCATGGCGCAAATATAGTGTCATTAGGAAGTAAGCGAGCTTTTAATCACAAGAATTCAATGCATAACACTTCAAATAAGAGAGAATATAATAACGTCTTCTTTACGATATAGTCATATGAAGGGCTTAGAAAAAGCAAAAAGAACTTAACTTTGAAGTCTATACACTTGTATAGAAAAAATTAAGTAAACCTACTATTTGCAAAATTATCGTATGAAATACCTACTCGCAATCCTAGGGCTAATGTGCACCCTTCAAATCAACGCACAATCTAACGTTATCCGAGGACCATATTTACAAAAGGCTTCTCAGTCCACTATGACCATCAAGTGGAGAACGCAGACAAACAAACCATCAAAAATCAATTATGGCTTAAGTGCTGGAGTATTGACCAATACGGCTAATGTTCCAGGCAATCGCAAAAATCATGAAGTTGAAATCACAGGTTTGACGGCAAATACTGTATATCATTACGAAATTGATAATGCGACCTCAACCAATGTTAACTTGAGCTCTGGTCTTACATTCAAGACCTACCCCGCTATCGGAACTCCAACGCCTTTGAGAGCTTGGGTTTTGGGAGATTGCGGTACAGCCGATATCAATGCACGCAAGGTTAGAAATTCTTACAACAATACGAGTCTTGGACTACATACCGATATGATTTTGTTCTTGGGAGACAATGCCTATCCAAACGGTACAGATGCAGAATATCAGGCAGCTGTTTTTGAAAATATGTATGAAGAGAACCTAAAGAATACAGTTTCTTGGGCGACTCTAGGAAACCATGATGGTTCATCTGCCAATTCTAATACTCAATCAGGACCTTATTACGATATCTTTTCATTTCCAACTGCTGGTGAAAGCGGTGGAGCTGCATCAGGTACTGAAGCTTATTATTCATATGACTTCGGAAACATTCACTTTATCGTTCTAGATTCTTATGAATCTTCAAGAGCTATTGGTGGAGCACAATACAATTGGGCTTTCAACGACATTCAAAATACTAATGCAGACTGGATTATTGCTTTTTGGCATCACCCTCCGTACACAAAGGGATCACATAATTCAGACAATGAAAATATCCTCATTCAAATGAGACAGAATTTTCTACCAATGCTTGAAAGCTGTGGAGTTGACCTCGTTCTAAGTGGACACAGTCACTCCTATGAGCGTTCATACTACCTACAAGACCACTATGGTAATAGTTCAACTTTTGACCCATTAATCCATACCATTGATGGTAATGGTAACGGAGATGGTGATGGTCGTATCGATGGCGATGGTATTTACTGTAAGAACATGATCGCTAATTCTGGCAAAGGTTCAGGCACGGTCTATATCACAAGTGGTTCTTCAGGAAAGATTAGTGGAGGAGCTTTGAATCACGCTGCTATGTACGCTGGCATCAATTCATTGGCATCTTCAATTATTGAAATCGATGGCTACGAATTAGATTTGACTACTATAGACGAGGACCAAAACGTTATCGACTATTTTACGATTCATAAAACTCCATTTGCACTTCCATCAAGATTCATCGAAATAAGCAGCTCATTTTACAATGATGCGGTACATGTCAATTGGAATATGGAAGAGAATGAAGATGCGGATTTCTATGAGGTAGAGCGCAGTGTTAATCGTTTGGGCTATTTCGAAAAAATTGATGGAATTTTGGCACGCGGTGAAAACGGCACCTTCCATTATAAAGCTATAGATGCTGATGTAAAACAGGGAAATACATATTATTATAGAGTAAAGCAGTTTGATAAGAATGGTGAATTTGTTTATTCAAATGTCATCAATACCCGCATAGGAGTAAAACTAACCAATGATCTAATTGTGAGTCCAAACCCTGTACAATCAGGCGGTACAATCCGTTTATTAACTTCCGGTGAAGGCCAAATGGTAGAAGCTAATCTTTATGATAGTAATGGTCGCCTAGTAAACAGCGAAAGATTAAAAACAAATATTGACCAGCTCGATATTCCTAGTGTACCGCCAGGATCTTATATTCTTGAGGTCAATATGTTGGACAAAACTCGCATGGTGAAACGCATTGCAATTAACTAGAGCAAGAAAACTTTTTTATAGGCCTCCAAATTGGAGGCCTATTTTTATACCTTTCACTAAATGGCAGATTTTAAAGCATACTTCATTATTTCATCGACGCCTGATGAAGTTTATCAGGCGCTGACCAATCCATTGAGCATTAAGCTTTGGAGTGGGGACGAATGCGAAATGTCTACTGAAGTTGGCAGCGAATTTTCACTCTGGGACAAAAGTATAATTGGAAAGAACCTCTTCTTTGAAGAAGGCAAAAAAATTGAACAACAATGGTATTTTGACGGAGAAGATGCCGAGTCGATCGTGAGCATGAAACTACATGAACATAAGAAAGGTACCTCAATTGAATTATTGCATACCAATATACCCGATGAGCTCTTAGAAGAATTTGAATCTGGATGGCGAACGAACTATATGGAGTCCTTGAAGGAGTTCTTTGATTAATTTTTTTAAAAATTTATTTGGTTTGTATTGCAAACTACATTAATTTGCATACTAGTTAGCAAAAACTATCATGGAAAAAGAAATGAACGCACAAGACAGTCTCCAAATTATTCAAGACGCTATTTTGAATACCAAAGAGAACATCAGACAACACAGCTTTAGCTTTCTCTATTGGGGATGGCTCGTTATTGGTACTAGCCTATTGCACTTTTTTTTACTAACAAGTACCAATCTAACCTATTCATGGATTGTATGGCCTGTATTCATGATCATCGGATACATTATTGCCGTATTTATTTATAGAAAAAAGGAAAGTGCCAAAGGTTTTCAAACACAGATTGACATCTTCCTCAAGTATCTCTGGATTGCCATGGGCATCAGTTTTTTTATGACCTTCATATTCTGTACTCAATTGAAGATTAGTCCTACGCCATTCATGTGTATGCTCTCTGGAATTGGCACCTTTAGCTCAGGCCTCATCATCAAGCACAAACCCCTCGTTGCAGGCGGTGTCGCTTTTTTCATTTTTGCAATCATTGCTTTATTTCTTACTGGACCTAGCAGCCTCTTGGTAAATGCTGCAGCAATTTTTACTGGTTTCATCATACCTGGATACTTACTAAAATCACAAAAATAGTGTACCAAGCCCTTGATCAAATATTAAATGCGCCTGTGCGACTTGCGGTTGTTTCCATCTTGATGAAGGTAGAAAAGGCCGACTTCGTTTATCTAAAGGATAGAACACAAACAACACAAGGAAACTTGAGCCATCAGATAAAAAAACTGAAAGAAGCAGGTTATGTTCGTGTCAAAAAATCATTTCAAAATAATTACCCCAAAACTGAACTAAGCTTAACACCCAAAGGCAAGGACGCTTTTGAAAAATATGTTGAGCAAATGAAAAAATTCTTACATCTTGAAAAATAAAATTTTACTATTTACTCTACTCGCTTTCTCGAGCGCAGCTTTTGCTCAATCTAGCATAAAAGGCGTGGTCACCGACAAAAAAGGCGAGCCCCTTATCGGCGTGAGTATTCAGCTGAAGACTACTTATGACGGTACTTCAAGTAAAGACGGTGGCCGCTACGAATTGAATACTGATGAAAAAGGTGAGTTCGTATTGAAGGCAAGTTATTTAGGCTATACAAGCTATGAATCTACTGTCAGCTTAGATGGCAAAAGTCAGGAAATTAATATAATTCTCAAGGAGAAGATCAGTAAGATTAAAGCGGTGGTAATTAATGCAGGGGCATTTGCTGCAAGTGATGAAAAACAATCGCCAGTGCTCAACTCCATAGATATGGTTACGACCGCAGGTGGACAAGGAGACAATTATGGAGCGATGAAAACCCTTCCTGGAGCTCAGCAAACCAATGAGCGTCAAGGGCTTTTTGTGCGTGGAGGAACGGGAACAGAAACCAAAACATTTATAGACGGCACCTTGGTAAAAAATGCCTTTACGGCTTCAGTGCCCGACTTGGGTGCACGAGGACGTTTTAGCCCTTTCATATTCAAAGGCACTGTCTTTAGCACAGGTGGCTATTCAGCATTATACGGCCAGGCGATGTCATCAGCGGTCATCTTAGAAACCATTGACCTTCCAGAACAATCTTCTGCAAACGCTAATATGTCATCCGTAGGCTTAGGTGCTGGAGCTCAAGTCTTGTCAAAAAATAAAAAACAATCTTATGGACTCAATTACAACTTCCTCAATCTTGGGCCCTACTTCAAAGTCTTGAATCAAAATATTGACTATCCCCTCGCTCCGAGAGGCCATCAATTGGATCTAAACTATAGAGTAAAAACCTCAGAATTTGGGATGCTGAAATTCTATGGCTACTACAATACGACCGCAATAAAAATTAGACGTCCCAATGTGAACAGCCTAGACTATCAAAATCCTAATAATTTGTATACAGACGAATACGGATTGAATAATAAAAACATCTACGGTAATTTATCATGGCGTGAATTTCTCGGAAAGGAAAATAAATGGATGCTCAATTGGGGCATGAGTGCGAGCAGCAATGATGACGATATCGATACTCGAATCCTTGACCAAAATGAGAATCTCGTTTTAGACAGCAACTTCTTAAACAATGTGGCCATTGATGGAAATAATCTGGCCTTAACGAGTAAAATAGTTTTGGAGCGTGATTTGGGTGGACTCAACACTATTCGATTTGGAGGAGAATATATTTACGGACAAGATGAACAAGCGCTGAGCTCGCCCTACTTCTCTTCAACAAATGCTGCACAAGATCACTATAAAGCTGGATTTTTAGAGAGTGATATTTACCTAACCAATGATATTGCAGGAAAAGTCGGTGTGCGATTAGAGCATTCATCCATTCTACAAGCGGCCAATATAGCCCCAAGGGCTTCACTGGCTTATAAGTTGCATAAAGGTGGTCAAATTTCAGCTGCCTATGGCATGTACTATCAAAAACCAGATGCCAATTTCCTTTTTCTAAACAATCAAAATCTTCAATTTCAACGCGCGGACCACTATATCATCAACTATCTTTTTCGAAGAGATAAACGTGTTTTACGTGCAGAGCTTTATTATAAAAACTATGACAAGCTAGTCAAGACCGACAATGCGACCGCACCGAGTTTTGCGAATAATTTAGGCGAAGGTTATGCAAGAGGTTTTGAGTTATTTTTCAGAGACAAGAAAACTTTTAAAGGAATTGACTATTGGATTTCCTATTCCTATATAGATACCAAAAGAGATTTTAATAATTACTTGAGTCTCGTACAACCTGATTTTGTGGCCAATCATACCGCATCCTTCGTTTTCAAAAAATTCTGGACTAAGAAAATGTTTGGAATCAATGGCACCTATACCTATGCGAGTGGCCGCCCATTCAATGATATTAATTTATCCAACCCTGCCAATCCTAACGCAAACGCTGCGCAAAATTTTATGAAGGGCCAGGTTCAAGATTATCACAATATTGGTATTTCTCTAAATTACCTTCCAAGCATATTTAAAAATGTATTTAATGTTTTTGTATTGAGCTTGAACAATCCTTTTGGAATCAAACAAGTCTATGGTTATAATTTCGCAACCCAGGACCTAAATGGAGACGGGCGCTTCAGTAATGCAGAGATATTACCGTCTGCGCGTCAATTTGTATTCATAGGAGCTTTCTTTAGCTGGGGTGTAGACAGAACGGATGAAGCCATTGATAATAATTTATAAACAAACAAATCAAAATAAAAATTCTATATTTAAAAACAACAACATGAAACATTTACTCTTACTTATTACAATCTGCTGCTTCACACTTTCAAGTCAAGCGCAAGAGGCCTCCAAATATGAGCAGGCTATGGGAAAAAATCTAATGGCTTATAAATTAGCTGAAACTCCAGAGCAATACATCGCTTGTGCCAATAAATTTGATCAAATAGGCGAAATTGAAAGAGAGCGATGGGCTCCTTTATACTATGGCTATATATCAAAAATCATGGCTGCCTTTGCGACAAAGGATGGCGATAAAAGTGATGAAATTTTAGATGCTGCAAAATCGCATTTCGAAACAAATTTGCCTACAGAAAACGAGGAGGTAAAATCTGCTCAGATGCAATCAGAAATTATGGCTTTAAAATCCATGGCTGCAAGTGCCAAACTGCAAGTTGCTCCCATGCAAAGAGGACAGAAATACGGACCGATGGCTACCAAGCTTCTACAGGAGTCTTTGAAAGAAAACCCGAATAATCCGCGTGCCATGTATCTCATGGGTCAAAACTTATATTATACACCGCCAATGTGGGGAGGAGACAAAAAGAAAGCCATGGAACTCATGCAAAAAGCGAAGCAAATCATTGCAAATGGTGAAAATCTAGAGTATAAATTCGCACCATCTTGGGGTAAAGAGGCCATAGACGAATTCATGACGAATGTCGAAAAAAATGATGATAAAGAAGATTAAGTTCTTCTTACAAATTAAAAAAGCCCCGACATTGTCGGGGCTTTTTATTTATAGAGTATTTTCTAGCCTTCCAATGCCGCTGCTCCACTTACAATTTCAGTAAGCTCTGTTGTAATGGCAGCCTGTCGAGCTCTGTTGTAAGAAATACGAAGATCTTTTAAGAGCTCTTGCGCATTTTCCGTTGCCTTATCCATAGCTGTCATTCGAGCACCGTGCTCTGAAGCATTAGAATCTAGAACAGCTTTATAAACTTGAGTATTTAATATTTTTGGCATGAGTTCTTCAATCAAAACTTCTTTAGACGGTTCAAAGATGAAATCACTCGCATGGCCATCATCCGCTTTTTCAGCTTTTGGTATGGGCAAATGTGGCTCACTAACCATTTCTTGGGTTGCAGCATTCTTAAAACGACTATAGACCACTTCTACAGCATCATAATTCCCTTCCACAAATTGTTGGCGTGCATACTCTGCAGCCTTTTTCACATTGTCAAAGGTTAGATTACTAAAAATACCCATATGGTCTTTATTGACTGAGTAACCCACTCTTTCGAATGCCTCAGCCCCTTTCTTTCCAATAGAAAGTATTTGAACATTCCCACTCGCTTGCTGCGCTTGGTACTTCTCCTCTATTCGTGCGATGGCTGTTTTATATAAATTAGTATTAAAGGCACCACATAATCCGCGGTCACTAGTAACAAGGATGAAGAGCACATTTTTTACTTCGCGCTCTTGAGAAAGAACACCTCCAGCAGCACCATCAGATACTATGCTGGACAACATATCCTGTAATTTCTCAGCATAAGGTCTCATTTGAGTGATAGCATCTTGCGCACGACGCAACTTTGCGGCACTCACCATTTTCATGGCCTTAGTAATTTGTTGTGTGGTTTGAACCGACTTAATTCGGAGCCTAACCTCTTTGAGCTGTCCTGACATGAGCTTATTCTTACGGGCGCAAAGATAGAGCTAATAATGGAAAATTGACAATGGATAATGGGCAATTATGCACAGGTATAATGGACAATTGACAATGCAAACCGAGCGCTGAGACGCTATTCCGAGGCCAATTGTAAGGAAATGAGCACAGTGCGTATTCCTATTGGCTTTTCCTTAATTCATCCAGCATAACACTCAACAACTTCTGCCGGCCAATGGCTAGAGTGGCCGATCTTCTTTCCAAGAAAGTAGGCTTGCAATATCTCTGATATTTGTCGCTCAGAAAGTCTGTTCCAATACTTAATCTTAGCGGTGTCATACAGCGATTTAAATGGTATTAGGACTATACCTATGAATCCTCATTTGATCGACAAAGCGCTCGATGGCTTTTTCTCCAAAGTTTCGCATGAGGTTCTAAACGGTGGTTAGTTGCATTTCAATTAGAAGACTCCATCAGACAAAAAGTTGCGTATAGCGTGCTATATTAGAAGTATAAACGCAGAAAATGGGCGAGTTGCTATAATTAGCCCGTTAGCATGAATTAAAAATGAAAAATATATTATTGCTCATACTAATTTTAATTTCTCATTTTTCTTTTGGTCAGAATCAAGAGTTTATAGACTCTATTAAATCTCATAAAGACAACCAAGTGATTATATTTAAAACTAATTGCAATGGATGTATGATGTCAAACAGACCTTGTGAAGAATATGGCGAAAGTGGTAATCCTTGGAACCAATATATTATGTGGGCAAACGAAAATGGTTACTTCATGAAAAAATATAATGTTTGCGGAAGTTCAAATATTATTAAAATTAAAAAGTGGAAGAAAAACCCGTTTGAAATATTAATTAAAAACGAGATTGCAATCAACACAACAAAAATAAAATACCCTCTTTCATTTGATAAAAAAGATTCAGTTTGGTTCGAGACTAAAATAAGTCATTATAAATATTACAATTTCTCTTTCCCAAATAATGATGTTAGAGATATAGAAATAAAAAAATACGCGTTCCGAAAATCGAAAGAAGATGATCAGATTCGGTTAAAAGTTAGCAACGAATTCAAAAAAAACAAACCTCGTTATGAATATAATAATAGAAGTATAATAAAGGAGATTCTAGATTCAATTTTATCGATAACGACTAAACAGAGAAAGAAACTACAAATAACTAATGCTAACAGTGGCTCCTATGTAAAACATTCTCTTAAGTCTGTTTCAATTACGAATATAATATTTATTCTTTTTTCTAGGTGACTTAAGATAATGTTTTTACATGAATGCTATAAGTAATACGGCAATCTCACAAACTAAAGCTACCCTAACACCAAACCGCTAGAGCTTCACTTTGGCTTTTGAGAAAAATAAAGCAAAAGAGCATCTTCGGCTAAGAGCGGCAATGCTGGGGATGTGTGCTTCGTATGTCCGAACTACTTATAGCCAAATCGTCAGCATGAAATACGGAATGCGTCCATGGGAAAGATTTATCGTTTTCTAACGATTAGAATCTCATCGTCCGAAAACTCCATCCATGCAAGATCATAGATGTAATGATAGGTTTTCATCCTTGAATTGGTTTGGATGTGCGTGTGGTATTTAAACCTAAATTTCTTGTCGGCGAGTGACTGACGCTTGATTTTAATTTGTGTTTTGCTTTTCCCTATTTGTTCAAGGAGGATACCATGGTTTCGTTTGAGGTATTCATTGATGCGATGTCCTGCTCTTTCAGATGCACGTCTCAGCTTGATATGATAGTAATTTTTGCAGTTGATTGAACAGAAGATTTGGTCACTTCGGCCGAGGAGTTGTTTTTGGCAGATTTTACACTTTTTGTTCATAAGAAGTCAATATTAACGGGCTCTTTAGCGTAGCCGTTACTAACGGTTAATAACGGATAAAGCTTAAAATTATGAAGAATAATTCATTATTACGTATTAATTTTCTTCCTAAATATGGATTTCGTTAGCATTCAACATAAATTAGAACGAAGGAACTATTCTTCTAATACGAGAAACACCTACCTCTCAATACTCAGAGATTATTATTCATTCTGTATTCAAAATCAGTTAGAGACGGAGCATGCTGTTGAAGAATATCTTCGGTCCATCATTCAAAAGGGTCATAGCATTAGCACTCAAAACCAGGCTATCAATGCAGTTAAATTCTACTATGAATATGTACTCGGTAAAGAGAAAAGATTTGTGGAAATAGACCGCCCAATGAAGGAAAGAAGACTTCCTGAGGTTCTTAGTCTTCAAGAAGTTTCTGCTATACTTCGAGCTACAAACAATCTCAAACACCGCATGATACTCACTACCATCTATGCCTGTGGCTTGCGAATTGGTGAGCTTTGTGCGCTTGAACTAAAAGATGTCGATGGACAAAGAAGAATTCTTCATCTCAGAGGCGCTAAAGGCAAGAAAGATCGCTACGTTCCACTTCCAGAAAGCCTGCTGCTCTCGTTAAGAGAATATTTTAAGGAATTCCATCCTCAAGAATTTCTTTTTGAAGGGTTTTATAGACGGGGAAAGGAAGAGCCAAGAGCCTATAGTCAATCTAGTGCGCGAAAAATCCTTCGTCGGGCTGTAAAGAAAGCTGGAATAAGGAAGAAAACAACATTACATACTCTCCGGCACAGTTATGCTACCCATTTATATGAGAAAGGAATAAATCTTAGATCAATTCAAGTGCTTCTTGGGCATAATAGCAGTAGGACCACAGAAATTTATACCCATGTGTCCAACACACATCTGTTAAATACCCCTAGTCCACTCGACTTCTTATCAGATTCCACTAATTTAGATGGGACATAACGGATATATAAGCCATAATGGCTGTTATACATACGTTA